>Ga0307479_10004125_pt1 | contig 13282 bp, 12 predicted proteins | sample atmos_gasesECM4C_FD_203743 | JGI IMG/M metagenome (GOLD analysis project Ga0307479, IMG submission 203743) | Hardwood forest soil microbial communities from Morgan-Monroe State Forest, Indiana, United States - atmos_gasesECM4C_515 | ecosystem: Environmental > Terrestrial > Soil > Temperate...
CAACATGCAACGGATGAGGTCGTTGATACCAGGCTACCCAAAATTCCCCTCAAGCTGAGGGCTATTCATCCAGCGCACGATCCTCGGCCAGTATTCTTCAAGCGTCGTCCTTCCCATGAACAGACCGAGGTGATCGGACGGCACGACTTCGAGCCGGAGATTCTCCTTCCCCGTCCCTACCAGCCGCTCTGCTGCAAGCAATTGTTCAGGGGCAACAACTTCATCGGCGCTCGCGGCGAGCAGATACATTGGAAGCCGCAGGCGCGAGAGATCGATCTTTTGCCCGAGCGCGATGAAGCTGCCGCGGGCAAGCTCGTTGCGCTTATATATTTTCTCGACGATTTCGAGATAGTAGTTTCCGGGAACGTCGATGATCCAGGAATTCCAGCTCCTGAAGATGGCCTCGAGCGTTGCGAATTCCGGCGAACCGGCCGGCTCGAGCGTCTGCAGCGATCGACGAATATCATCCGCATCGACGGCGTCGTTGCCCCAGAATTTTGCGACATTGCGGCCGATGACGCGGCCATCGCCAAGACTCACCAGGCTCTGGAACACGGCCAGCGGCGTCGCCGCGGCGATCGCCGACAATTCGGAGTGGCCCGCGGCGACATCGATCGGCGCACCGGCGAGGACAAGCTTGCGCACCTTCGCCGGGAACCGCGCGGCATAGACCAGGGACAACCAGCCGCCCTGGCAGAGCCCGACGAGATCGGCCAGACCGCCGACTTGGTCGATGAGGACATTGAGGTCGGCAAGATAGTCATCGATTCCGAGAAACCGCATGTCGGCGCTGGCCGAGCGCCAATCGGCCATGAACAGCCGCTCGGCTCCGGCACCGCGCAGGGCGGCAACGAGACTGTGCCCACCGGCAAGATCGGCGACAGTGCTGCCATGCAGCGCGAGCGGCGCGCACAACAGGGTGGGAACGCCGGTTTCAACCAGGGAAAAGTCGCGGAGCCTGACCGTATTCAGCTCGAGCGCGATCCTGCTCGGCGTGGCGCCTTGCGGTTCTTGCTCGGCGCGGTCGCCGCCGTCCAATCCCAGAAAATGCGCCGTCATCGACGAGGCGATTTCGCCGGCGGACACGGCGGCGAGCACCGGCCAGAAGAACGCCGCGTATGCGAACTGACCTCCGTGACGCCGATCCATTTGCTACAACAAAGCCCGCTTTGTTCCTACCGACGCGTGCCCGACCCGCCAACGCCTACGCGTTCATGATCGGCAATTCGGTGGTGGACTTGATCTGCTCCATCGTGAACATCGATGACACGTCATGCAGGTCGATCTTCGCGATCAAGCGCTGATAGAGGTCGTCATAGGCGCGAATATCCGACACCACCGCGCGGATCAGATAATCGACGTCGCCGCTCAGGCGGTAGAAGTCCACGACCTCGGGAAAACCGACCACGATCTTCCTGAATTTCTGCACCCACTCGGCGTTGTGCTGGTTGGTCTTGACGGCGATGAAGACGCTGACGCCGAGGTTCAGCTTTTCCGCATCGAGCAACGCAACCCGCCGTTTGATATAGCCCGATTGCTCGAGCTTCTGGATCCGGCGCCAGCATGGCGTCGAGCTCAGGCCCACCCGCTCGGCAACCTCCTGCATCGAAAGGCTGGCGTCCACTTGCAGCGTCGCCAGGATCTTGCGATCGAGCTCGTCGAGCATGTCGGCCTCCAATTCAAGCCAGATGCAGAAGATTTCAATCATCCGCCACTGGTTTCGAGCAATGGTATTGCTGGATAACCGTAACTGCGAGCATAAACTTTCGTCAAGGCCTGTGCAATCTCGCGGCAGCGGGTCGCGCCGACACCGCGCCAAGGCGGAGCCGGGCGAAAAAGCCGAAGAGCGGTCGTTTAGAGCATGATGAAATCAGATTGAGCTGCAGCGGCAACGGCGCCTGCACGGTCATGGTTAGTGCGGCACCCCCTCACCCGATTTGCTCCGCAAATCGACCTCTCCCCGCTGGGGAGAGGTGAACCGAACGCGCGGCGAACGGACACTCAGAGCGCGATCTTTCCTGACAACCCGCTCACACCGACCAGGCTTTCACACCGACCAACCTTGCGCCGCCTCCAGCTTCCGCGCGCGGTCGATCAGGGATTTGCGGTCGATCTTGTTGGTGCCGGCCCACGGCAATTCGCTGACGAACTCGATCCGGCGCGGATGCTGATAGGCCGGCCCGTTGGCGATGGTGAATTTGCGGATCTCGTCGACGCTTGGCCTGGCATCGGCGCGGGTGACGATGAAGGCGACCGGAACCTGGCTGCGCTCCTCGTCGGGCAAGGGCACCACCACGGCCTGCTGCACCTGCGGATGACGCTCGAGCAGTTTCTCGACCTCGCCTGGATAGACGTTCTCGCCCGAGCAAACGAACATGTCATCGGCGCGGCCGACGAAATAGTAGAATCCGTTCTCATCGCGCCGCATCACGTCGCCGCTGTAGTACCAGCCGTCGGCAATCGCCTTCGCGGTTTGCTGCGGCAGATTATGGTAATGGGCCATCAGCGCGGGATTGCGCATCAACAGCACGCCTTCATTGTCGCTGCCATTGATGAGCTTGACGCTTTCGGGGCTGAGCGGATAGCCGAGCGCCAGCGGCGGCGTCGGAATGCCCTCCGGGTGCGGGCCGAACACGGCGGGCCCGGCTTCGGTGGTGCCATAGCCGATCGAGAGCGTGGCGTTCGGCAGCGCCTGCTTGATCTTGTCCCACAGCCCCATGGTCATCGGCGCCGAGCCCAGCATCAGGCGCCGGATCGAGGTGATGTCGTTCTGCGCGAGCAGTTCGCGCTCTTTCACCACCCTCGCCCACATCGTCGGCACGGCGGTCGCGGCCGTGACCTTATATTTGGCAATCGCCTCGATGTAGCTGCGGGTTTCGAACCCGGGCAGCAGCACGAGGGAAGCGTTGGTGGCGAAGATGGTCTTGAGCGCGAACAATCCGTTCATGTGGAACAGCGGCTGCGCGATGACGTAGCGCTCAGCGTCGTTCAGCACCGCGCGGTTGGTGCGGCTGGAAAGCGCCCAGAGCTGCCCATGATGCGACAACGGCACACCTTTCGGCCGGCCGGTCGAGCCTGACGTGTAGAGCATCTGCCCGACCTCGTCGGGGCCAGCCATGACACTTTTGAAATCGCCCGGCTTGATGGCCGCGGCAAATCCGTCTGGACCGGCATCGTCGAAGTCGATCACCGGAATGCCGTCGCGGACCAACGACCGGTTCGCGGCATCGACAAAGGCCAGCGCGATCTTCGCATCGTCCATCACATAGTCGATGGTGTCGCGCGCCAGCTTGATGTTGACGGGCACCGCGACGCAGCCGGCACGCATGATGCCGAAATAGGCGATGACATATTCGGCCCGGTTGACCGACAGGATCGCGACATGCGTGCCGCGGGCAAAACCCCTGTCGGTCAGGTAGTTTGCGACGCCATTGGCCAGGCGATCGATCTTCCGATGGGTATAGACCCGAGGGCTGGAGGGCAAAGCCAGATCGATGATCGCTTCCTTGTCCAGACTGTCGGTACGGTCGGGCAGATCGCCAAGATTATGCCAACGCATGGGGCGGGACTCCATTCTTAAGGGGTCAACTAATTTGCAGCGCCAACGGCGCGCGGTAATTCGGCTGATTGCTCGAGCAGATCGTAGTGACAGGCGACCATGCGGTCGCCGGATACGTTTCGCAACACCGGCCGCTCCTGGCGGCAGCGCTCCCGCGCCATCGGGCAGCGAACATGGAAGCTGCAGCCCGGCGGCGGATTGAGCGGACTGGGCAACTCGCCCTGCAGCAGGTTTTTGGTCCGGCTGCGCGCCAATTTCGGGTCGGCGACCGGCGCCGCCGTCAGCAGCGCCAGCGTATAGGGATGCGCCGGCTGCTCCCAGACCTCCGCGCCACGGCCGCTTTCGACGATGCGGCCGAGATACATCACGATCAACCGGTCGGAGACGTGCTCGACCACGGACAGATCATGCGAGATGAAGAGATACGATACGCCGGTCTGCTGCTGCAGGTCCTGCAGCAGATTGATGACCTGCGCCCGCACCGACACGTCGAGCGCCGACACCGGCTCGTCGCAGATGATGACCTTCGGCCGCAGCGCCAGCGCACGGGCAATGCCGACGCGCTGGCGCTGGCCTCCGGAGAATTCGTGCGGATAGCGCCGTGCGGCGTCCGCCGATAGCCCGACCTGCCGCAGCAAATCGGCGACGCGGTCGCGGATATCCTTGCGCGACCAGCCGGCGACGCTGAGCGGCTGGCCGACGATGGTGCCGACATCGTGGCGCGGATTGAGCGAGCCATAGGGATCCTGGAAGATCATCTGCATGTTCTTGCGCACGGACTTCAGCCCGGCGTTCGGCATCCGGGTGATGTCCTGGCCATCGAGCACGACGACGCCGTCGGAGCTCGGCACCAGGCGCATGATCGCCTTGCCCAACGTCGATTTGCCGCAGCCGGATTCGCCGACCAGGCCGAGCGTCTCGCCGGGCTCCAGCTCGAAGCTCACGTCATCGACCGCGCGCACGGTGCCTTGCGCGGTCTGGTATTGCACGCAAAGGCTAAGTACCGATAGCAGCGACATGTCGCGACAGCTCCTCCTCCGCAGCAAAACACGCCGCCGTCCGCCCGGGCATCAATGGCATGAGCTTGGGCCGCTCCGTGCGGCAACGATCAAAGGCATCCGCGCAGCGGTTCTGGAAGGCGCAGCCGGCCGGCAATTCTGAAAGCGCCGGAACGCTGCCGCCGATCTCGGCGAGTCTACTACCGCGCCGCCGCTTCGCTGAAGGCGTGGCGCCGAGCAGGCCGCTTGTATAGCGATGCAATGGCCGCTCGAACAACGCCTCGACCGGCGCCTCCTCGACCTTGCGTCCGGCATACATCACCACGACGCGGTCGGCGGTCTCGGCGACGACGCCGAGATCGTGGGTGATGATGATCAGCCCCATGCCCGAGCTCGCTTGCAATTCCTTGATCAACTCCAGGATCTGGGCCTGGATCGTCACGTCGAGCGCGGTGGTCGGCTCGTCGGCAATCAACAGCTTCGGCCCGCAGGCGATCGCCATCGCGATCATGACGCGCTGGCTCATGCCGCCGGACATCTGATGCGGATAATCGTCCAGGCGGCGTTCGGCGTCGGGGATGCGGACCTGCCGCAGCAATTCGACCGCGCGCGCGTGAGCCTCCCGGCGCGAGACGTCGTTGTGCCACTGGATCGCTTCGATCAACTGGTCGCCGACGGTCGTCACCGGATTGAGCGAGGTCATCGGATCCTGAAAGATCATCGAGATGTCCTTGCCGCGCACGCGACGCATCGCGCGGTCGGACAGGCTCGCGAGGTCGCGGCCCATGAAGCGGACGGCGCCGCTGACGATTTTTGCAGGCGGTTCGGGCAACAGGCGCATCACGGCCAGCGCCGTGAGCGACTTGCCACAGCCGGATTCGCCGACAATGGCGACGGTCTCGCGGGCGGCGACCGTCAACGACAATCCGTCGACCGCCGGCAACACGCCGCGCCGCGTAAACAGCGACACCTGCAAGCGATCGATGTCGAGGATTGCCGTGCGTTCCGGATCGCCGACCGCCATCTCAGCGATCCCTGAGCTTGGGGTTGAGCGCGTCATTGAGACCATCGCCAATCAAATTCAGCGCCAGCACCGTGAGCATGATGGCAAGCCCCGGCACCGCGCAGATGTACCAGGAGGTGCGGATCAGGGTTCGGCCGTCGCCGATCAGCCGTCCCCAGCTCGAGATGTTGGGATCGCCGAGGCCGAGAAACGAGACCGCGGACTCGAACAACACCGCACCTGCAATCACCAGCGAGGACAGCACGATCACCGGCGGCAGCGCGTTCGGCAGGATCTCGCCGAGCATGATGCGCATGTTGCCCATCCCCATCGCGCGGCAGGCCTGGACGAATTCACGGTCGCGCAGCGACATGAATTCGGCGCGCGTCAATCGCGCGATCGGCGTCCAGGTCACGATCCCGACCGCGATCGTGACATATTCGATCTTCTGGCCGAGGATCGAGACGATGGTCAGCACGAAGATCAGGTTGGGGATGGTCTGGAACAATTCGGTGAAACGCATCAGCATTTCATCGACCCAGCCGCCGAAAAACGCGGCGCTGGCGCCGACGGTGATCCCGATCAGCGTCGCGGTCAGGCTGGCGCAGAGCCCGATCAGCAAGGTGGTGCGCGCGCCATGGGCGATCATCGCCGCAATGTCGCGGCCGAGCGAATCCGTGCCCAGCGGAAAGCGCGCGTTGACGAAGGGCCAGATCTCGGGGCGGCCGACAATGCGCAGCGGGTTCTTCGGAAACATCCAGGGCGCGGCCAACGCCACGCCGATCAGCGCGATCACCAGCACCAGGCCGACCAGCGCGGCGCGATTGCGGGCGAAGCGGCGGACGAAGTCCGTGGCGAGGCTCGGCATGCGCTACCTCAACCTGATGCGCGGATCGAGCCGCAGATAGAGGATGTCGACGGTGGCGTTGGCGACCGCCACCAGCAGCGAGCCGAGCACGAGCACGCCGAGCACCATCGGAAAATTCCGGCTCATAACGCTGTCGAACAGAAGACTGCCGATCCCCGGCCAGCTGAACACCGCCTCGATGACCACGCTGCCGCCCAGAACGGTGCCGAGCTGCAGGCCCAGCAGCGTGACGATCGGCAGCAGTGCGTTGCGCATCACATGCGCCAGCACGACGCGCGCGGGCGACAACCCCTTGGCGCGCGCGGTGCGCACGAAATCGAGCCGGAACACTTCCAGCATCGAGGCCCGCATCACCCGCGCATAGGTCGCGGCATAGAACAATCCGAGCGCGGTCGCGGGCAGCGCCAGGTGATACATCACGTCGAGCGCATCGGCGAACGCGCCATTGTCGGTGCCGATCGTGCGCATGCCGCCGACCGGAAACCAGCCGAGCTTTACCGCGAACAGCACCGTCATCATGATCCCGAGCCAGAAACTCGGCGCTGCGAAAAAGAACACCGCGCCAAGCGAGATCAGGTTGTCCCAGATCGTGTTGACCCTGACGGAGGCCATGACGCCCGCGGTCACGCCGACCAGCAGCGCGATCGCGGTGGCGGCCAACATCAGGATCACGGTCGCCGGCAATTGCTGCATGATCACGTCGAGCACCGGAGCGTTCTGCCGGTACGAAAAGCCGAGATCGAGCCGCATCACCGACCAGATATACTTCACAAGCTGCACCCAGGTCGGCTGGTCGACCCCGTAGGTGTGGCGCAACTGGTCCAGCATCGCCGGGTCCGTGATCTGCTGCTCCGAGGTCATGACGTCGAACAGGCTGCCCGGGGCAAGATGGATCAGCACGAAGTTGAGCACGATCACCGCGAACACCAGCGGGATAATCTGGAGCAGTCTGCGGAGGACGATGCGACGCAAGGCGGCCCCCCTGCTCTAGCGGTCGAGCCAGATTTCGGCCCAGCTCTCCCCCATGAAATCCGCCGTCATCGAATGGTTGCGAACGTCGGCACGGGCGATCGTCACCGCCTCGAGATCGACCATCGGCAGCAATGGCGCCTCGATGCTCGCCAACCGATCGAAGTCCCTGGCGAGCGCAACACGCCTGGGCTCGTCGGTCTCGACCGTCATCCTGGCGACGATCTCGTCGAGTTTTGGGTTCGAGTAGCCGGTGGCGTTACGGAACGCGGCCCCCTTCACGATGCCGTCGGTGGTGTAGCACTGGGTCGTGCCGGGGATCAGCTCGATGCTCCCGGAATTATTCGAGATCGCGACGTCGTAATCATAGTCGCTATAGATGCGCTTGAGCGAGGTGGCGCGATCGGGCACCGTGAGATCGACGGTGATGTCGATATCCTCGAACGCCTGCTTGACGTATTGACCGATCTTGATGTTCTCCTCGAACCACCCGGCCGAGACCAGGCTGAGGTTGAAGCGCGAGCCGCCCTTGGCCGGATAGCCGGCGGCATCGAGCATCTTCGCCGCCTTGTTGGCGTCGAACGGATAGTCCTGAACGTCCCTGGTGAAGAAGATCGCATTGGATGACGGAATGGCGCCGACCGACGGATGCGCGCGGCCGAAAAAGATCGTGTCGGCGATGAACTGGCGGTCGATCGCAGACATCAAGGCCTGGCGGACTTCCATTTTCTTGAAGATCTCGCGGCGCTGGTTGAACTCGATCGTCGTGACCCACGCCGAGTTCGAATAGCCCTTGGTCTCGGCGACAAACTTGCCGCCTGAAGTCAGGCGCGGGATATCCGGCATCGGGATCGGGTTGAAGGTGCCGATGTCGAGCTGGCCCGCCTCGAAGGCCGCCGAACGCGACGCCGGATCGCGCCACCAGCGGATCACCAGGCGATCCAGGTACGGCAATTCCGGATTCCAGTACTTGTCGTTGCGCAGATATTCGACGTGGCTGCCGCGCACCCATTCCTTGACCTTGAACGGGCCGGTGCCGACAGGCATGTTGTTGACCTGATTGGTGATGATGTTGCTGCCGGCATAGATATGCCTGGGGATCACCAGGCCGGACTTGCCGGCGAGCACCGACTTCAGGAAGAATTCGGGGACCGGGGCCTTGAACCTGAGCACGACGGCATGCGGGTCCGCGGCTTCGGCACTTTCCAGCGCATTCAGCGACACCCCGCCCGAAATCGGCTTCCAGTATTCCATCGCGCTGAAGACGACATCATCGGCCGTGAACGGCTGGCCGTCGTGCCAGGTCACGCCGTCGCGCAGCTTGACGATGTAGCTGCGAAAGTCCTCCGCGGGCTTGAGCTCGAGCGCCAGAACCGGCTCGAACTTGAGCTCCGCCGTCAAACGAAACAGCCGTTCGAGCACCTTGGTCGAGGTGAAGTAAGGGCTCGATCCTCCGCCGGGAGGCACGAACAGCGATTGCGGCTCGAAGCCGCCCCAGCTTGCGATCATCGTGCCGCCGCGCTTCGGCGTTGCCGTCGAGGCGAACGCAGGCCCGGCAAGGCGTGACGCGAGTGCTGCGCCCGCGCCGCTGATCAGAATGTCACGTCTCGAAAACCTGTTCATCGTCTACCTCTTTGCGACTACCCAAGAACCGGTTCCTCGTCGTGGCGCGTCATCCATCCCTATGTTGTTATTTTGCATCCTGCGTCGAATAGGTGCCCCTGCCGATCGCCAGCAGCGATCCCTTCTCGTCGAACAGGTCGACGTCGGCGACGCCAACGCTCTTGCCAACGCGGCGCACGCGCGCCACCGCGATCAGCGCGGTATCGACCGCCGGCTTCAGATAATCGACGCGGAAATTGACGGTCGGCAAACCCCGGCCCAGCATCATGCCGACGGCGAAATCGCCGGCGGTATCGATCACCGATGCGATGACGCCGCCGTGCCATTGTTTCGAACCAGGGCGGCGTTCGAATTCCGGGCGCATCTCCGAGCGCATCGTGACCTCCTGCTTGACCGGATCGGCGGTCACCACGGTCAGGTTGAGGAACAGATTGAACGGCGAGGCATCCAGCATCTTCTGGATTTCGGCCGCGGTCAGCGCTTTGATTTCTTCCTTGCTCATGGGGTCACCACGACCTTGCCGAACACCGCGCGGTCCTCGATCACGCGCACCGCTTCCTTGGCCTGTTCGAGCGGGTAGGACTTGTCGATCAGGACCTTGAGCTTGCCGGCCTGCACCAGGTCGAACAGTTTTACGATGTCGTCGCGCTCCCAGCCGTTGGAGCCGCGAATCTGCAATTCGAAGGTCCAGATGAAGCGCAGATCCTCGACCGGGGCATAGCCGGCGGTGGCGCCGCAGGTCAGGAGCCGGCCGCCGAGTTTTAGGCAGCGCATCGACTTCACCCAGGTGTCGCCGCCGGTGAAGTTGACCACCACATCGACACCGCCGCTCTCGACGAAGCGCCGGCGATGCGGCTTGCCGTGACGCTCGTACACCGCCTTCATGAAATCGGTCTGGGTATAGAGGATGATCTCGTCGGCGCCGAGCTCGGTGAGGCGACGTCCCTTCTCTTCGCTGCCGGCGCAGGCGATGACATGGGCGCCCGCCAATTTCGCAAGCTGGACGCAGCAGACGCCGACGCCGCCGCTGGCGCCGAGGATCAGCACCTTCTCGCCCGGCTTGATCTGGCCGACGGTGTTCATCATGCGGATCGCGGTGCCATAGGCCACCGGCAATGCGGCCGCCTGTTCGAAAGAGACCTTGTCGGGAATCGCGACCAGCTGATGCGCCTTGGCGCGGCAGTATTCGGCAAGACCCCCGTCCTGGGTTTCGCCCATCAGGCCGCCTTCGACGCGATTGACCGGATCGATCAGCACCCGGTCGCCGATCTTCCAGCCGGTAACGCCGGCGCCGATCTCGGAGATTTCACCGACCACGTCCAAGCCGATGATGACCGGCAACGGCACCTTGATGCCGGGCATGCCGCGACGGGTGAACACGTCGTGGTAGTTGATCGAGGAGGCCTTGACGCGGATGACGACGTCGCCTGCGCCGGCCTTGGGTGTCGGATAATCGGCGACCAATTGAAGCTTGTCGTTGTCGCCATGTTCGTGAAGGACTACGGCACGCATGTTCTTGACTCCTTGTTAGGCCGTGGCAGCGAGCGAGGATATGGCCGTCGATCGCATTTCATGGAATCGATCATCATCGTGCGGTGAACCCGAGCGCCACATTGGCGGCATCCGCATGGCTCACGACGATGCCTGCGGCGCAAGCCTTGTATTCAATTCGCGCCGCGTCGAACAATGCGCGCGGCGTATCGAGCGAAGCGACCTTGAAGGTAAGCGCGACCATCCGGTCCGAACCATCGGGGCTGACCAGCGCCGCGCCCGCGTAGCGCTCGGCGACCGCCTGCGGCTCCAGCACCAGCACGGTGGCGACGCCGGCGCGGAACGAAACGCCGCCCGATGTCGGCTCCAGCAACGGAAGAGCGAACATCCGCTCGTAAAGCGCCGCGGTGCGCCGAGGTGCATTCGAGGCGATGACGAATTCGACGATGTCGATGGCGCCATTGGGATGCGCCCGCCATTCGCCTCGATACACCAGCTCCGGCGTGTCGTGATGGCAGAAGAAGGTGCGGCCGTTCTGCACCTCGTCGCCGCTCACGCGAACCACCCTGAAGCGCGCATCCTGCGCACCGGCGGGAAGCGCCACGGGACGGGAGAAGCTCATCGGCTCCGCGGCCGGAACGCCGCGCTCCTTCAGCGCGGCAAAGACGAGATCGGGATCGACCGACTTGAACACCAGGCCGGTCAGCCCGGCAGGGTGGGTCCACAGATCGGCGCGCTTGGTCTCGCTCCCCGGCAAATAGCCGAGCAGTTCGAGGTAATTCTCACCGAAAATCGCAAGATTGTTGCTCGAGCCCAGCGTATGATGACCACGCTCGGTCAGTTGAAAGCCGAGCCGCCCATATTGCGCGGCGGCCTCATCAAGCCTGCCCATCACGTTGATGACGGCGTGATCGAGAACGGGCCGGACTGAATTGATCGCTAAAGCCATGTCATTTGCTCTTTCAACCCATGCACGAGGGGTAATCCACCTAGCAAGGCAAATTTATCTCGCAAGATCAATGCCATTTCATGATGGGACGCCCTGCGCCGCACGCGGACGCGAAGCCTGTTTCGTCATGGAGAATTCGACCGCGGCATCGGCGTGCAACAGCGTCGAGTCGAATACCGGAAGATCGATGTGCTGCGGGCCGACCAGGAGGCAGATTTCGGTGCAACCGAGGATCACGCTGTCGGCGCCGCGCAACTTTCCGCGCGCGATGATGTCGAGATAGAGCTTGCGCGAACCATCGCTGACGACGCCCTGGCAAAGTTCGTCGAAGATGATGTCGTGAACGATTTTGCGGTCGTCGCCGTCGGGGATGACCGGATCCAACGCGAAATGATCGCGCAGGCGCTGCACGTAAAAGTCCTGTTCCATCGTGTAGCGCGTCGCCAGCAGCAGCGGGCGCTTGCATCCGCCGGCCTTTATCGCATTCGCGGTGACGTCGGCAATATGCAACAACGGGATCGACACCGCGCGCTGCACGTCGTCGGCCAGCTTGTGCATGGTGTTGGTGCAGATCAACAGGCAGCCGGCACCGCCGTCCTGCAGCGCTCGCGCGATATTCGCGAGCACCTCACAGGCTTCGTCCCAGCGTCCCTGCTTCTGCAGGTTGACGATGTCATCGAAGTCGACCGACCGCATCAGGATTTCGGCGGAGTGAAGCCCGCCCAGCCGGCTGCGCACCTGCTCATTGAGCCTGCGATAGTAGACAGCGGTACTTTCCCAGCTCATTCCACCGATCAAGCCAATCGTCTGCATTTCCTGCTGCTCGCCTCCCGCACGACACGACATTGCTGCCTTGCGAGGATGATAGCAGCGCCATCGCGCAACCCGGTTGCGTATCGGCGGCATGATAAACGCTCCGCCTGAGAATAAACTTCATAGTTGGGCCGAAGTCTGGAATAGGATTTCAAGACCGCGGCGGTGTGCAGTTTGCGCAAGCTGCCGAGGCCCATCCCGGCGGTCACCGGAATCGTAGGGTGGGCAAAGGCGCGCACTTCGCGCGCCGTGCCCACCATTCAAGACGGGCAGTCGATAGACGGTGGGCACGGCGCGGTCGCGCCTTGCCTACCCTACGATGCCTTGCGAAGCTAACTGATTTGCCCGACGGGTCGTTTCTTGATTCCCCTGTCCAGCCCTTTCTGCAAAAATATCTCGCTTTTTCCGAAACCCAAATCAGTCGTAGTGTTCGCACTGTCCCGTCCTCACAAGAGGGGCGGCTCGCGATCGTCACGGACGTTGAGGCGGGATGCGGTGGACGCGGCAGCGGCGCTAGACGAGCGACGCTGGTTGCGGACGGCGAAGTCGTGTGGTCCTGGCGCCCCGACGCTGGCGCTAAGCTTTGCGGGATGATCCACAAAGCGACGGGGGCAAAAGAGCCCGGTCCCCGGGGAGAGCGCGATATAAGCCGTAAACCATCGCGCAGGGAATGCCGGTTGATTGCGGCGTACCTGTGGTTGCTAACGCGTGTGCTTTTTGTTGCACACGCGGCCGCGGGTGCACTGCGCACCCGGTATTCCCTGCGCCCTCTGTTCTCATCGAGGGTGATCGTTAGCAAGACTCGGGCGAATTCGCGCCGCGGGAACGCAAAGCAATGTTCGGAACACACGCGCCACCCCCCGGCCGTCATCGCCCGCGCATGCGCATAGGCGTTAAGTTTAGTCTTGCGTGTTGGAATCGTTCGTGATTCCAGCATGGGATGACTCACGAATCGCTTGTAAACGAAGATTGGACGAGAGTGGTTGCCCGGCTTGGCGGCGCGGCGCGG
>Ga0307479_10004127_pt1 | contig 13280 bp, 11 predicted proteins | sample atmos_gasesECM4C_FD_203743 | JGI IMG/M metagenome (GOLD analysis project Ga0307479, IMG submission 203743) | Hardwood forest soil microbial communities from Morgan-Monroe State Forest, Indiana, United States - atmos_gasesECM4C_515 | ecosystem: Environmental > Terrestrial > Soil > Temperate...
GCAACAAACAGAACTTCATTCATGCAATTTACTTCCATTGTGGCGGTCTCGATTTGGCTCCCTCATCCACTAAGTAGCCGGAAGCGCCCCTTTCTGAGGGCCAAGAAGCGCGGGATTGTGGGCCCCGAAGAACCAATGTTTGTTGCTGCGCGGCGCCCCACAAGTCTCGCCGGAATGCGGAATCTACGACTTTTTAGCCGGGGCCGCGGTGGTTACCTTATGACCTGTCGCTTCTTCGACGACCGAAAACTCTCCGCCGTTCTGCGACATCTCGAGCTTGAACGTGTACTCGGTTTTGGATACTTCCTTGATGGTGACGCGCACACTCATCTTGGCGTCGCCCATCTTGGATTCGGCGATCCAGGTCCAAGTGTCGCCGTTCACCGTGCCTTTCGAATCGATGGCTTCGCCCGTGCTGGTGAACTCATGGTAGGTGTAAACCTTCTCGTTCGGATCATATCCCATAAAGGAGATGCCCTTCGCTGGTCCCATCGGCCCGGTGCCTTCCGAGTGGCACATGACGAAGAACCCGCCCGAGTACCATTCGCACTTTTCCGTGGCCGTGAACTTGCCTCCGGGCATCGGGCCGAATGGTTTGGCCTCGCCCTCCACGTTCCACGTGCCGACGTTGTAGTCGAGCTTCTTGACCTCTGGCCCTGGCTTCGGTGGGCCCTGAGGCGCCTGTGCTTGGATTGATGTAGGAAGAAACACTGTGAAAACCGCGAGCAATACAGTCATTCTCTTCACGATCGTCTCCTTTTGAATCGGCCCCTCTGCGGCGCGGCGTGGCGTGCGAGGATGATACATCCGGCCTCTAGGTTTTCAACCGAGAATCGTTCTGACTTCGCGGTCTTGCCGTAGGGCATCGCGTCCATTCGAGGGATTGTCCTCGCGCGCGTTTCCAAAGGTACGGATTTGTGACCCGACACCAGGGGTGATGTAGGCGGGTGTCAACGAGTCGGGCCTCTGCATCACTGATGTCGGTATCCAGGAAGGGGGTCGTAGGAAGCGAAAGACAAGGTTCTTGCCGACTCTTACCTAATCTGATTGTGGAAGAGTAGCCCGTGACTCGGGATGAATTGGAGGTCAATAGTGACGTAACCGATTCGGCCACTTCCCAGAACGGTGCTTCTGGATGGCAGCGATTCGCTAGATTCTCCCCACTTACAAGTACGCGATGATATAAACACTTCCGCGTTTTGCAGGACCTGTCTTGGCCGACGGGAATCTTTCTGACGTGCGCACCGGAATCTGGCCGGACGGGAGATGCCTTCACCGCTGCGCTGCCTCGAAGATCGCGAACGCAGCGCTTTGCGGATCCGCCATCACGGCCATGTGGCCGATATCTTCAATCTTCATGGGCGGCATGTAGAGTTTTGCGCCGAGACTCTTCGCCTTCTGTGCAATCGCATCGCAATCAGACACCTGCAAGTAGATCTGCCAGTAAGGCGGCGCTGCAGGATCACGAAACGCAGGCGGAAGAATTCCTCCAATGAACTCGTTGTGGTTGAAGAGATGATAGTAGTTGTGGGCCGGGTTTTCGCCTTCTTTCCCGATGCGCCATCCAAAAAGCTGCTCGTAGAAACGGCTGGCGGCTTCTTGATCGGGCGTGCTGAGGTCGGCGACGCAAAACGCTCCGGGAACTCCTTTGATCCCGCACGCGATGTAGCGCTTGGCCTGCCACGCGAAAAAAACTGCTCCGGTGGGGTCCTGCAGAACTGCCACTCGCCCCGCGTCGAACACATCAAACGGCGCGGCAAGCACTTTCGCTCCTAGCTTCGCCGCACGGCCGGCAGCGGCGTCCGCATTCTCCACGGCGACATAAAGGTTCCAGTGAGCCGGAACACCTTGCGACCACTGCTCGGCGGGAAGCGTATACGCGGCTGCCACATCGCAGCCGTCCATCTTGAAGGTGAAGAAGTCGTTCGGCGCCATGGTAAATTCGTGGATGTCCCAGCCGAAGAGCTCGGAATAGAATTTCTTCGCCGCGGTCTGGTCTGTGGTGGCTAGTTCGATCCAGCAGAAGTCGCCGGGCGCGTGCTTCTCGACATGCGGCATTTGCAAAGTATCACTCCGTCTCACTTTCCGGGCAAGCCTACAATCGGTGGTGTCGGTGGTGACTGGCCGGAAACGGGGTTATGGGCAGTTTGGGCGGATTGGTAGTGGGAAGTCGGCTAGCGCAGAGCTATCCAAGTTGTTGGGTACGGTTTGTGGTATTACGGCTTGTTCAGACAACTGCAGTCTCTCTTCGCTTTCCAGAAGTCCCGTTCGGGAAGGTAATGCACTGATGAATTTTGCGCGCCAGCCGATCTCCCCGAACCCCGGGCGTTGAGCCCATTTGCTGATGGGATTATTGGGCAGTTGGACGCTAAGTGATTATCGGCTGAAAGTAGGAAGATGCATTATGTCGGTCGGGGGAACCGTCTCTAACGGATTCCCGGCTTTGCGCCATGCTGCCAGGCCTCCAACAATCACAAACGCGTTAAATTCTCGTTCCCGTAGCAGATGCGCCACACGGGCGCTAGTCGCTTCGCGCGGTCAAGTGCAGTACAGGTAGATGTCTTTGTCCCTGGGAAGTGTTTTGACTTCCTCCGACAGATTATTCGGCTCCAGGCGAATCGATCCTCGAATGCGGTCCGCACCAGGATCATAGTAACCGTGGCTGCGCACATCGGCCAGCAGAATCCTTTCTGCATATTCACTTTGCAGCTTTGCTGCCAGTTCTGTGACCTGTATTCGCGGAACGATGCGCTCCGCCCGATGCTTCCAGTACAGCGAGATGCGATACGCGGTGAATGCAATCGCGGCGATAACGACCACGATCTCGACTGCGTGTCCCGCCGCTCGAAAACCACGCGCAATGGTCGCCACGAAGTCGCGAAAGATAAATCCGGCTCCGCCATACGCAAGCGCATAGGCCGAGGCGCCGAGGAAGTCCAGTCCCAAAAACTGCAGGAATGGCATTTTCATGCTCCCCGCCAGCGGAGGAGCCATCGAATTAACTCCGGGAATGAACTTGGCAATCACCAAAGTGGCCCGGCCGCGCTTATAGAACGACTCCGCAGATCGCAGAATGCACGTTTCCGGGTCCACGGAAACCCTGCATAGAAAACCTAACAAGCGCCATCCCATGCGGCTTCCAAGGACGTAGAGCAACGAGTCGCCCAATAGCATCGCCGTCACTGCAACCAGCGTTGCCGCCGGCGCGTGCAGACCACCCGATGCCACCGCGGCTCCGCCCGCTAGAAGAGCCAGTGCCGCTGGTACTGGAATCCCGAGCGCTTCTGCCAAAACGATGAAGAAAATGACAAAGTATCCGTGGTGGACGATCTGCGCAAGGAGGTCATTCATCGCATCAAGTCACAAAGACTCCGGGCTCGGTGACGCGGCCGCGCACAAGGCAGCGCCGCCCGGAGATCATGGTCATCTCACCGGTGAATTCGCCGGGGCCGTGTGTTGCGACTGGGCCTTCGCCCTTAAGGTCCGGCTGTACGATCTCCATGCTTCCGGAAAGCAGGACAAAGAACGGCACATTTGTGTCCCCGACGTCGAACAGGATTTCGTCCTTTTTGGATTGTCGGAGCTTGCCAGCGGAGCGAACGCGACTGATTTGAGCTGCGGTCAGGATTGGAAAACCCTGGGTACGAGGGTTGAGTGCGCTGGGTAGTGGCGCAGACGACATTTCTCTCTCCTAAGGCACAATAGCAGGCGAGAACAATTAGACCACGCTTTTACGATTGGGCGTACGGTAGTCTCCGAATGCCCATGGGCGAATACCAGCCGCCGCGGGGTTACGTTTTCAGATCCAGAACGATAACGCCGACCACCTTATTACTACAATTGTGAAGCATGCCTCTGGCCCGGAGTCACCCATCGCTGACACCTTCGGCTTTTCTGGAGACTTCTGTGCAACGAGTGTGTAAAGGAAAAGATATCGGAGGCAGCCAAATCATTGAAACAAATGGCCCGTGGGGACTCGAACCCCAGACCTCTACCGCGGGGACTGCCAAAGTACGCGGAAGTTCATATAAGACATACTTTTTGTGGGTTGGGTTGTGGATTGGAAAAAGCCGACGAACTCCAGAACCGCCCCACGTATTTCCGAGAACGTTTCTCGATAGTTTCCTGAATAGCCGACATCCGGGAGCGGATCGGTTCGGTCAACACTAGGGCGTTTGTACGTAGCCGCTGGCGCGGCGGACGCTTCGCGTTCTATGCTCAGCACGTCATGCCGCAAGGTGGAGCTTTTAACTTCGATTTTCGCTTTTCTCTGTTTTTACTAAGTCATGCAAAATCAATAGACTGCAGACGAAAAAAGATTCAATCCCCATAGCCATTAAATTGGGGTCCGCCGTCAGCCCGCGTCCACCGCGACCGCCAGCGCCTTTTCACAAACGGCTTAATCGAACGCGCGCGGAGCATCACGCCTCAGTTCGGTCCTTCGTGAGAACGCGCCTCCGATTAAGCACTAGCGTTTAGCGGTACTGATTCGCACAACCTGTTAGACCCGGATGCCTGGGTACCTGATCCCGCGGTTCATTTAACTCATTGTGCGGGTTGTTCAGGAATCGGAAGGCTAGCACCTGGGAACAAAAGAAGTATAACCATTTGTGCTTTTAAGCATCACATAGTGCGCAGGAGAAGTTATGTCAGTGAAAAGCGTCCAATTTGCGGTTGCCGCGCACATCATGGCTGCCCTGGGTTACAAGCACGGCGAGGGAATCTCCTCGGCGACTCTGGCCGAGAGTGTGAACGCCGACCCTACTTTCGTTCGAAAGTCGCTCTCCAAGCTCTCGAGAGCGGGCTTGGTCGTAACGAAGCGGGGCAAGGGCGGAGCGAGCATGCTTTCGCGGTCTCCGCGACAAATCACACTTCTCGACATTTACCGTGCCAGTGCGGCACCACCGGCGTTTGCGATTCACTCCTATGCTGTGGAAAAGAGGTGTCCGGTCAGCTGTCACCTCAAGGAGTGCATGTCGGGGCTACTCTCTCAAGCTCAGAACAGTTTCGAGAGATCGCTCGGGAAAATTACTGTGGCTGATCTGGTTGGTCAGATCCGGCAGAAGACGCATTGACTTTTTTTGATTTTAATTGTGCATATTAAAAGAACAATATACCAGGAGAATTACGCAAATGCTGACGGAAACGGAACTGGCGTCGGACGAGCGGGCGGACAGCAAGGAGCGCCGAATCAGTGGACGTACGTCGGCCAAGCTGTGGGTTGCCGCTGGGCTAGCAGGGATAGTGTTTGTAGGTGCATGGCTCAAGTATTCGCCTCGAGCAAGCGGGAGTTCCGCCGCTGCTTCGCCTGCTCCACTTCCACATGTCGTGGTGAGCAAGCCGTTGGCGCAAGACATCGATACACGGCTGGGCTTCCTCGGCCAATTCGCGGCGGTTTCGCAAGTCGAACTGCGCGCGCAGGTAGGCGGTACGCTTACGGGAATATTTTTCAAGGACGGAGACATCGTTCGGAAGGGCGACCTCCTTTTCACAATTGATGCTCGACCTTACGAAATAACACTTGCCGAAGCGAACGCCCAGCTTGAGGTTGCAGCTGCCCGACTGGAACTGGCTGAACGGCAACTTGACCGTGCAAAGGATTTGGAGCAGAGCAACGCTGGATCAGTCGAAAACGTTGACCAGCGCATATCCGATCAGCGGTCGGCGCGAGCTGCGGTCGAAGAGGCCAAAGCCCGAATCCGCGACGCACAGTTCGACTTGGACCATTGCCGGATTACGGCTCCGTTCACAGGGCGCATGGGGACGCATCTCGTTTCGGTAGGCAATCTGATTGCCGGCAGCCGGACAGCGACGAGTCCGACGACGCTGCTCGCGACGCTCGTGTCACTTGATCCGATATATCTCGACTTTGATATGAGCGAGTCTGATTTCCTCGTGTATTCCAAGTACCGCGGGCACCTCAAAGGAGAGCATGTCCAGAAGGTCGAGGTTGCGCTCGGCGACGAGAACCAGTACGCGCGAAGCGGTGTATTCGATTTCCTGGACAATGTCCTTGACCGTTCGAGCGGCACAATCCATGCCAGGGCTACAGTTGCGAATTCCAATCTGGTTTTGACTCCCGGCCTGTTCGCTCGTGTTCGCTTGGTCGTTGCGCCTCCTTCACGGACCCTCCTCGTGCCGGACAGCGCAGTGCTGCCTGACCAATCGCAACACATGATTATGACGGTTTCGGCGGACGGCACGGTCGCGCCAAAGCGAGTGGAAGTAGGAGAGATTCGCGACGGTTTGCGAGTGATCCGGTCCGGGCTCTCGCCGAACGATCGGGTCATCTTGGATGGGCTACTGCACGCCGCGCCCGGAACCAAAGTCGCCACTCAGGACGGCACGATCCGTCATGACGGCGGTCAGGACTAAAGAGAGACCAAAACATGCGCCTGACACATTTCTTTATCGAACGCCCCCGCTTCGCAATCGTACTAAGCGCTTTCGTGACGCTGCTCGGGCTGGGTGCGCTCGCGATTCTGCCGGTTGCACAGTACCCGGAAATCGTCCCGCCCACGGTGCAGATCACCACGGTGTATCCGGGCGCATCCGCGGATACGGTGGCACGCACCGTGGCGACGCCGCTCGAACAGCAGATCAATGGCGTCGAAAACATGCTCTACATAGGCAGTCAGTCGACCGGCGACGGCAGGCTCACGATCACGGTTACTTTCCGCATCGGAACCGACTTGAACGTCGCGCAGATGCTGACGCAAAACCGTGTCCAGGACGCTTTGCCACGGTTGCCGGAAGACGTACAGCGTCTCGGTGTCCAAGTCAGGAAAGCGACGCCGACCATACTCCTGGCCATTCACGTCTACTCGCCGGATAGTTCGCGTGACAACCTTTATCTCTCAAACTACGCAACCTTACACGTCAAGGATATTCTCGCGCGCCTCGAAGGTGTCGGAGATGTGCAGTTCCAGGGCGGCCGCGAGTACGCCATGCGCATCTGGCTCGAACCCGACAAGGTCGCGGCGAACAATCTCAACGGCAGTGAGGTGCTCGCGGCACTGCGCGCCCAGAACCTGCAGGTCTCCGCCGGTATTCTGAATCAGCCGCCCGCTCCGGGGCACGAGGCTTATCAGATTAACGTGGAGGCACTCGGCAGGCTTTCCACACCCGAGCAATTCGGCGACATCGTCATCAAATCCGATAAGCAAGGAAGGGTGACCCGGGTGCGCGACATCGGCCGCGTCGAGGTGGGTGCCGCTGATTATGGATCGACTGCATACATGGATCGCAGCGACGCGACGGCACTCTTGATTTACGCACAGCCGGGTGCAAACTCGCTCGCGGTTGAACGTGAAGTCTTGTCGGCGATGAAAGGCCTAAAGAAGGAGTTCCCCCAGGGCGTCGATTACAAAATCATTTACGATCCGACGACCTTCATCGCTAAATCGGTCCGCGAGGTGGTCATCACGATCTTCATCGCGATCCTTCTTGTGCTCGGCGTTGTGTTCCTGTTTCTCCAAAATTGGAGAGCCTCGATTATCCCGGTGATCGCAATCCCGGTGTCCCTGGTCGGGACGTTTGCCGTTCTCTATTCGCTCGGGATATCGCTGAACAATCTTTCGCTCTTTGGCTTGGTTCTCGCGGTCGGCATCGTCGTCGACGACGCGATCGTTGTTGTCGAAAATGTCGAGCGCAACATGCGCTCCGGCATGTCGGCCTCGGATGCCGCTCACAAGACCATGGACGAAGTCGGCGGAGCGTTGATCTCGATCGCGCTCACGTTGTGCGCCGTTTTCGTTCCGTCCGCTTTCCTTTCGGGAATCTCCGGACTATTCTTTCGGCAGTTTGCCGTCACAATCGCCGCATCGACCGGCATCTCCTGCTTTGTCTCGCTGACTCTCAGCCCAGCTCTGTGCGCGGTGCTCTTCAAAGACCACGATCCGCAAGGTGGTTCGGCGCATGGCCTGCTGGGTCGTTTTCTCCGTTCGGGTTTTGGCTGGTTTAATCGCGGTTTCGAGAGTTTGTCGAACGGATATGGAAATCTGACACGCCGTCTGGTGGCAGGAGTGGCCATTGTTCTCGTGATCTACGTCGCGCTGATCGGCGTTGCCGGGCTGGAGTTCTCACGGGCGCAAACGGGTTTCATTCCAGAGCAGGACCAGGGGTACCTCATCACCATCGTTCAGCTTCCTCCCGGAGCGACGCTCGCACGGACAGAGGAGGTTATGAAACAAGCGACCGATATCATCCTGAATACGCGCGGCGTTGAACATGTTGCTCCCTTCGCGGGTCTCGATGCGACGACATCGACAGTAGCGTCGAATTCCGGGACGATTTTTTCCAGCCTGCCCTCGCTCTACAACCATGAAATTCCCGGCGTAAACGCGAACACAGTGTTGGCCGATCTGCGTGAGCGTCTTTCAGTGATCAAGGATGCGCGTGTGCTGACCATTCCGCCTCCTCCGGTACAGGGCCTCGGCAGTGCCGGTGGTTTCAAGATGATGCTGGAGGATCGTGCCGGGCTTGGTTCGGAGGCCGTTGTGCGGGCGGCGAATGATCTCGTCGCTGCCGCGAACAAGGATCCACATTTCGCCGGGGCGTTCACGTTGTTTAACACAGGATCGCCGTCCGTCTACGCGGACATTGATCGCGTGAAGGCGGAGAAGGTTGGAGTCACGCCGACCGACGTGTTTTCGACCCTGCAAGTCTATCTGGGCTCCCAATACGTGAACGATTTCAACCTGCTGGGCAGAACGTACGAAGTGGTCGTCCAAGCCGATGGTCAATACAGACGCAACCAGCCGGACATCACGCGGCTGAAAGTTCGCAACAGCTCCGGTGAAATGGTGCCGATTGGGACGGTGGCACTGCTGAAGGACAACACGATCCCGTACCGTGTGCCACGCTACGATCTCTTTCCAGCCGCCGAGGTGCAAGGAGTCGCTGCTCCGGGTGTCGCCTCTGGTACCGCGCTGCTCCGGATGGAAGAGCTTGCCCACCAGGTTCTTCCGCAAGGAATTGGGTTCGAGTGGACGGATCTCTCCTTCCAAGAGCAGCAACACGGAACTCCCACGCTCGTTGTCTTCGGCGCAGCCGCTCTCTTCGTGTTCCTCGTGCTCGTCGCGCAATACGAAAGTTGGAAGCTGCCGATGGCGATCGTTTTAATCGTGCCGATGTGCCTGCTTGCATCCGTAAGCGGCCTGCTCGCACGCGGCTTGCCGATCGACATCCTGGCGCAAATCGGTTTCGTGGTACTTGTCGGCTTGGCCGCCAAAAACGCGATCCTGATTGTCGAATTTGCACGGCAGAAGGAAGAAGACGGCACAGCAGCCGGAGACGCCGCTGTGCATGCAGCGCGCACACGCCTCCGCCCGATCTTGATGACATCCTTCGCGTTCATCCTGGGGGTGGCCCCGCTGGCAGTTGCAACGGGAGCAGGTGCCGAAATGCGGCGCTCACTGGGCACGGCGGTACTGTTCGGGATGTTGGGCGTGACCTGCTTTGGTCTTCTTTTCACACCCGCCTTTTACACTTTCGTCCGCAATTTCGGCCGTAACCGTAAGGAACGCGAATTGAGTCAAGCCGCGCTCAAAGCGACGGCGATCGTTCTTGCCTTCAGCCTATTTGCGGGTGGTTGTGCCGTGGGTCCACGCTATGTGAAGCCCACCACCAATCTCGCTCCATTTCATAATCTCGCCGGAGCCAGTGCGACGAACCCGGAATTTCCGGCACCGCCTCTCGACAGTTGGTGGACAGGCTTCAACGATCCCATGCTCGTGACTGTCGTGCAGCGGGCCCTGGACCAGAATCTTGATCTTGCCGCTGCCTTTGCGCGTGTCCGCCAGGCGCGAGCGGCAGCAGCAGCGGCGGGCGCGCAACTTCTGCCAACGGCTGATTTCGAGGCGACGGGCACGGCTCTGCACCAGAGCGTCGAGAGCCCACTTGGTTCTGTAGCGAATAGCTTTCCCGGGTACAGCCGCGATCAACGTGAGTACACAGTTGGAGCTGCAGCGAGTTGGGAAATCGATCTTTCCGGAGGGCTGCGCCGCGGCAAAGCTGCGGCTGCTGACGAATTCCAGGCTGCGCAGGCCGACCAAGTCGGAACTCGAATAACCGTCGCCGCCGAGGCAGCGGACGCCTACCTTCAGGTAAGGGAGTATCAGGCGAGGCTTGCCGTTGCGCAGCAACTCATAGATACCGATACACATCTTCTGGAGTTAGTCGAAGTGCGTCGACGGGTGGGAGTGGCAGATGACCGGGAAGTTGCCCAAGCGGAAGCGCTTCTCAAGCAGGCCAAGTCGACAGTGCCCTCCTTGCGTGTGGCCCTTGAAGCCCAGCTGAACCGTCTCGACGTCCTCATGGGCACTCAGCCGGGAACGTACGCCGAAGAGCTTTCCAAGCCAGGCGCGATTCCCGGAATCCCCGCAATCACTGGTGCCGACCAACCCCTGGATGTCCTGCGCCGCCGACCTGACATCATCGCGGCCGAGCGCAGGCTTGCCGCGTCCAACGAGCGAATCGGTGTTGCGATTTCGGACTACTACCCGAAGGTTTCGCTTTCCGGCGCGCTTGGTTTCGACAGCACCAGCGGAGGCACTCTTTTCAACGGGAAAGCGTTCCAGCCCATCGGGACGGGAGCGCTGCGTTGGAGGCTTTTCGACTTTGGAAAGGTCGCAGCTGAGGTCGCCCAATCGCGCGGCGCGTATGCCGAAGCGCTCGCCGGGTATCGGCAAGCCGCCTTGAGAGCCACGGAAGATGTCGAGAATGCGTTGATGGAGCTTGCGCAGACGCAGGTCCGCCTAGAGGAGTTGCAAGGTGAAGTTACCTCGCTTACGCGGGCTCGCGATCTTTCAGAGCGGGCCTACAAGGCCGGCGCAATTCCGCTGACCGACGTTCTGAACGCGGATAGTCAACTTCTCGTCGCACGGAACGATGTGGAGAGCACCCGAGCGGATGCAGCTCGCGCCGCCGTGCGGACCTTCCGCGCGCTTGGCGGCGGGTGGGACGTACACAGCAACCCGTCCATCGCTGCGGTGAAATGAGGGTGATGGAAGGGCAGAAGGAAAAAAACCAACTATGGACAGGGCAATGACCAAGGAACATAGCTTCGTCGCGGGCGATTATTCTGATCGCGATCTATACGTAAGTTCTCGGACTCAGGAACGCGCCCTAAACTCGGCGATCGTCAGGGCTGAGATCAGCGAAAGCTTCGAAGAGTATCTTGAGATCTTCGAGGCCTTTTACGCCGACGATATCGAGGTAAGCAGCGAAACCGCGGAAGAACCGATTCGTGGAAAGGACAGAGTGCGCTCACTTTTGGCCACCTTCCTCGTTCCGCTTCACGTGATGGCCGAAGTCGGTGGTTTATCGATATCCATTCGACAGACCGCGATTCCTGGAGATGTTGCAGGCGAGACGCATTCCGCGTGGACGCTCCACTTGGTCGGCGTGTCCGGCAGGACGTGCACGATGACTTGGCGGGCCCTCCGGAAATGGAACGGGTCGCGGGTAGTGTACGAGTATCACTATGACGAGCAGCAGAACGGAGGCCCCCTGACTTCCGATGACTTGAGTTTCGACGCGGCGAACCTGCTGTTGTTTAAGGAAATCAAGCTATGACAAACGAAGGCTCTTATGTGGCTCTCGGGCTGAAGGTATGGAAGGCACAACTCGACCGGGCGGACAAGCTTTTTGGAGGACTCTAGTCGGAGGAGGTCCTGCGGGAAATAGCGCCGGGCAGAAACAGGCTGCTTTATTTGTGGGGCCACCTTACGGCGATACACGACGCGATATTGCCGCTGTTAGCGCTCGGAGAGCGCCTTCATCCCGAGTTTGATGCCGCCTTCGTCTCCAATACCGACAAGTCGAGAGCCGACATTCCTTCGCACGAACAGGTTCGCCAGGCATGGAAAACCGTAAACGGTGAATTGTGGAAGGGGTTTGAGAAAATGTCGTGGTCCGACTGGCTCCAGCGGCACACGGCCGTATCGGAAGAAGATTTCGCCAAAGACAATTCGCGGAATCGCTTCGCCATCCTCCTGAGCCGCACCAACCATCTGTCCTATCACCTCGGCCAGGCGGTGCTCGGACTCAAGTGACCGAGCATGAAGCGTTGGAGCGGGAGAGTTCCAGATCAGCAACAATCTTGTAGGTCGCGATCAAGATAGGTAACGAGAAGTCGGCTTGTAGGAAGTGATCATCACGGCTTTCCGGTGCGGCTGGTGGTGCCACATCTGTATGCGTGGAAGAGCGTGAAGTGGGTGCGCGGGGTTGAGTTGCTGGAGGAAGAGGTGCCGGGGTTCTGGGAACAGAATGGGTATCACATTTATGGGGATCCGTTTCGCGAGGCGAGGCAGTTAGCAGAAATGGTTCGACGGTGCACCAACTGTGCACGAATCCAACACTTTCATACTGCTCGGGACAGCTTTGGGCGAAAGGCAGATTCCCTGATTTATTGGAAACGTTAGCAGTTAGAACAAAGAGAAGGAGCTGTTAGACCCGAGTTCGGTACGCCCAAGGCAGTAGGATATCCTCGTAGATAACGAAGCGTTCCCAAGCTAAAGTACACTGCTGCAATCACTTGGATTCCTGCACGCTCGTGAGCTGGCAAGACGAGAAGCATCTTGTTTTCAAAAGAAATATAAGTCCTTTGAAATCTGGTGGACGAGAGGGGATTCGAACCCCCGGCCTCCTCGTTGCGAACGAGGAAAAATCTAAGCTAAGGCGCGGTATCACAATCACTTAACCTTTTGAGGAACCCCCTTAACTGCCCCCCTCGCCCCCCTTGGGGCGAGAAACAAATCTGATACAAACGGGCTGACCAACGGCCATGCGTCAACTGCGTCACGAGCCAGTTCGATTCGGGGGACGCTATCGCACCACGCGTGTATACAACTTCAGTTTCTCGCTTTCGCTGCGAGATATGATATGTGCGCGAAACTTCAGCGTGCTCGCTCCCAAGCTTCGGACATGGGCTGTCGGGTAGGGTGCGGTAGAAAACGGCAAACCCGCTAGCTGTGCTTAGAGCCGATTGTAGGTAGGCCAAACCTCGCGGCATGGTTCGGGTGCGGCGGGCTGGTGCGGAAGGCTGTGAGGCTTTTTGGGCCAAGCTGGCGGGGAATCGACGCCCCATATTGGAAACCAGTGTGGGAAGCATTGGAACGGTACTGGAAGCGGATACGCGAGAAGCAGGAAGGCGCAGGCGCAGTCCAATCGCGGACGACGGGGACGCAAGAGGGATTTCCCGGATGCCGAACACCGGGTGAAGCGGCTGGTGGCCCGGGAGTTGATTCTTTAGAGAGTTTTCTTCGGAGTCCCACAGA
>Ga0307479_10004128_pt1 | contig 13277 bp, 13 predicted proteins | sample atmos_gasesECM4C_FD_203743 | JGI IMG/M metagenome (GOLD analysis project Ga0307479, IMG submission 203743) | Hardwood forest soil microbial communities from Morgan-Monroe State Forest, Indiana, United States - atmos_gasesECM4C_515 | ecosystem: Environmental > Terrestrial > Soil > Temperate...
AGAAGGCTGGCTTCCATGCAGCGAAGAACGACCAATAGGGCCCTTCAGCTTAAATAGCGACAAGAAAGAAAACAGGAGAGGCGAAATGACGAAAAGAGTGATGATCGCAATTTGCTGTGCGGCCCTATGTGCGCTGTTTGTAATCGGCGGATGGTCAGGTACCGCGATTGCGCACAATGCCTTCACGACGGCAGCCGCGCAATCCAAGACCGTGGCCGCCCCGGCATCCAGGGACCTCGTGGACATCAATTCAGCCACAAAGGCGCAGCTCGATGCCCTGCCCGGTATCGGCTCAGCCTATTCGCAGAAGATCATTGACGGGCGGCCCTATCGCGTAAAAACGGATCTCGTGAAGAAGAAGGTCATTCCCCAGGCTACATACAACAAAATCGCGAGCAAGATTATCGCGAAGCAGCCAACGAAGTAGGTTGCGACAAAAAGATCGGTTGGACGACGAGGGGACGATTCGGCCCCCTCGCAATCCAATTATTTCTGGCGGGTGTTGTTGTAACCCCCGCGTAATGTGCAGCTTTCGCTGCCTCTTCGCGCGAAAAATCAATTGAAAGTACTATTGCGCCGACCCTCCGGTCCAGCTAACTTACTTGGCTGGCAACTCAACCAGTCCGGACAAATCTCGGGGGTAACGATGGAAGACAAACGACGCTGCAAGCGCCTCCCATTCTCGATTCCGGTTCACGTGTACGGCCGCACCGAGCGCGGCCTGCCGTTTCGCTACGTCACGGTGGCTAAATCCGTGAACATGAACGGCGCGCTTCTGCCCTTGGCACCCAGAGTTAAACGAGGCCAGACGATTCTCCTCGTGAATAGCTTCACCCAGGAAGAGAGGGAATGCCGCGTTGTCTACGTAGACGCGACAAACCGGAACAAGAAAAAGAAAGTAGCCGTGGAATTCACCAAGGAACAGGGCGACTTTTGGCACGTCTTCTCGCCCACGCCTAAGCTGGCCACCGTGCCAATGCGGCAAGACGTAGCCTAATCGTTTAGCGCCGGCAAACACCGAGCAATGTGTTTCTGGCGCTTTTCATTTCGACCTCTCGGCGTCAATGCCTTCCGCTTTTTCGCTTCCTTGCTCTACAGCCGTCTTGATTCCCCTCGTTGAACGAAGTAACCCACCGGTGTTAGCATCCGTCAACCAAAGTGGGTTGCCGCGGCACGGCGATAGAAGACTGGCCGTAGCTCCGTGGGAGCGGTTCGCGTCTCTCGGGAGGGGAAAATGAAGGCAGTGCGGATGCATTCGTTGGGTGGTCCTCGTCAGCTGGTTTACGAAGAGGTTGAAAAGCCATTGCTCGATCCCGGAGACGCCCTCGTACGCGTGATCGCCACTTCTATCACCAAGGACGAACTCTCCTGGCCGCCCACCTACAAGACCAAAGACGGACAGCCCCGTCTCCCCACGATTCCGGGACACGAATTCGCGGGCATCGTTGATGCGGTTGCGGAAGATGTTTCCGACGTTAAAAGCGGAGATGAGGTCTATGGGCTCGCCTCATTCTGGCGCAACGGCAGCGCCGCCGAATATGTGGCTGTCGCGGCCACCGATGTAGCCCCCAAGCCGAAAACCCTGAACTTCGAGCAAGCCGCCACCGTGCCCCTCGCCGGATTGACCGCCTGGCAGGCCCTCTTCGATCACGGCAAACTTCAAGCCAAGCAACGTGTGCTCATTCACGGTGCCGCCGGTGGCGTCGGCACGTTTCTCGTTCAACTCGCCCATTGGAAAGGCGCCCACATCATCGCCACCGCATCATCTGCGCACACCGAATTTCTGCGCGAACTCGGCGCCGATGAAGTGATCAATTACGAAGAGCAAAAATTCGAGGAAGTTGTAAGAGACGTCGATCTCGTAATCGACACGGTGGGCGGCGACGTTTTCGAGCGCTCGCGCCTTGTTGTGAACCCGACCGGAATGCTTATCTCCGTCGTCGAGATGGTTGTTCCCGAAAAGGCCGCTGACCGCCCGCGCGAACTCTTCTTCATCGTCGAACCAAACCGCGCCGAACTCATCGAACTGGGACGCCTGATTGACGCGGGAAAATTAAAAACCGCTATCGCCGAAGTGTTCCCTCTAGAACAAGCTGTGAAGGCTTTCGAGAAGGGCCTGGCAGGACATGTCCGCGGCAAAATCGTGCTGCGCGTAGCAGACCAGGCGCAATCAAGCGCTCACGCTTAATCCGTTCGGCCTTATTTCGCTTTTGCCGCTGGCCAGGGCTCCAGCCAGTAGTCGAGCGATAACCAGAGCGCATACGCGGGACGTACGAACAGAACCGCCAACAACAACGTAAAACAAATCCACAAAACGTATTTCATCGTTTCGGACAGCCACGCCAATTCAGGCACAAGCTGCGTAAGCAAGTACACGGGAATCAGCACCGCGATCGTCAGCCCGTAAGTAAGGATCATTCCCCCCACAAAATAGCCGGACTCCCGAAAGTAACCAAGGCCGCAGTCCGGGCACCGGATCAATACCTGATTGAATCTTCCTTTGAAAATCGGTCCCTGGTGGCAATTCGGGCAGCGATAGCGCAACGCATAGACGAGCACTTCAAGAATGCGCCTCTTTGATTCACTTCTCGGAGGTTTTGCGGCGGCCATACCTCTTGAGGATAATCCAGAAGCAGTTGCGTGCAAAGCTACAGAGAGTTAGCAACTTTCAGCCCGCAAGAATCTCTCTAATTTCTCATCGGCACGTTCCCTGGCACCATTTCTGCTGATCGAATGTGAAATCCACCAATCCGTCGCGATAGTCGATCTTCACGTCAAGCATTCCAAGCGTCGCAAATCCGAGGATGCCGGAGACTTCGGTCCCAGCCGACTCGCTGATGGATGTGGTATCAAATCCGATGATATCTTGGTTTTGCTGGCGCAAATGGCCGAACGTCAGGATGGCCTTGTCAGCGCGGTAAACGTTCTTCACGCTGCCGCTCAGCCCTTTTACGGTCGTATAACTGTCGGCGCCGACCTTTGTAACTTCCCGTGCGGCCACCGGAGAGATCGAGTTTGACATCGACCCCGAGTCAATCAGAAACAATCTGACAATCGAATCGTTGATCCTCGTTGGAACCAGTAGATTATGTCCAAGACGAAAAACTGGCGTGTAGGACTTCATTTCCGGCGCGACATATCGATTCTGAGACTGGGCCGCATCCTGCGCATCCGAAGAAGCCGAGCCACCGTCGGCGGGTCGCGGTGGCAGTTCTGAGAGTCTGAATTTTCGCCCTGAAAAATCCAGGTCGACTAGGAAGTTGCGGAATAGATCCGCGCCCACCAGTCCATCGTCATCGAGTGCCGATCTCTTATCGGTCACCTCCACGTAGCAATCGTGGAATTCGAGATCCCCTAACTTTATCGAATCCACGTGGCCGATGTACCCGGATTGGTCACCGCGATCTCCGATACCGCCAATGCTGGTCTTGGTTATGCGAGTAACTCCCGCTTTCGCTGCTATCTTGCTTCCTATGAGGATTCCCGAAGCTCCCGTATCAACCATCAACGTAGCCGATGTTCCGTTGATAGCTAATTTCAAGCATACCGCGCGATAGGTCCGCGGGTCGTTTAGCAGCAATGCAAAAGGAACCTCGAGCGAACTAACCTTCGACGCCGTGCGGCACGCTGAATGGCCTACCTGCGCGTCAGTTAGCAATAACAATGTTTGCTCCAACTGCTCCTGGCGCTTGGGATCGGTGTTTGCTGGATCGGCGAGCTCTTCCTTCAGGTTTCTGATACGCTCCTCGACGTTCTCGGTATCCGTCCAGAAATCCAAAATCTCAGGATCACCCGAATCCAGCTTATGCGCCAAATCGATCATGCGTTTCGCCTGCTTGTAATACGAAGACGCCCATGAAACGCGAGCTTCCCCGAGATAGGCACGCCCATAGCCCTGCCCCGCTTTCACGATCGGGGCGAATTCGGCTTCCGCTTCGGTGATCTTGCCCATGCGAAAATAGACCTCGCCAAGCGCAGTATGACCTATTGGGTTTGCCGGTTCGAGTTCGACCGCCTTCTTGGCGGCGGACAATGCGTCTCCGAGCTTCACTTGTTTTACATATACATGCGCGAGTCCCGAATAAGCGTTCGCCGAACGAGGGTTCGCCACAATCAGCGCGTTATATTCCCTGCTTACCTTATCGTAATCCTTCGCACGATAAAGCAGCATCGCGCTCGCCAGCGTAGGACCACTCGAAGCCGCTGGCGACGTTGGCGATGTTGATGTCGAAACTGAAATTGCCGGCGACACAGGCTCGTTCTTGGCCGGCCCTTCCTGCGCGTAGGCCAGCGGGTCAACCACCATAGCTGCCGCCCAGGCGAAGAACAGGCACCTGAAAAGCCGATAGCGATTCCTTTCGCTCATGGCTGGGACATTGTCCATATAGGATGTTCACTCTCCTACGAGCGGAGCGTTGCCGCACATATTCCACGGCAGTACCTATAATGTCAATTATTTTAGGACGAAACGTACCCAGGAGATAGCTAAGCCAGGAAGCAGTTAGGCGGTGACGGCTGCAGGCAGCGGATTCCGTCGATTTTCCTTGTCTTCGTAGAGCGCTCGGTCAGCTTCGGCGATCAATTCTTCCGCCTCTTTGTCGCGACGATACTCCGCCCAGCCGACCGCGAACTTGATCGCCACTTTTTCGCCGTTCAAATCCACGGAAATTGGCTCCAAACGTCGCAACATCGCGGGTACCTGCGAAGCATTGCACTCCGGCAATACCAGCATGAATTCGTCGCCCCCCAATCGTGCCGCCGTGTCCGCCTCGCGAATCACCGTGCACAAATGTTGGGCAAACGCCTTCAGCATCAAATCTCCCGCCGGATGCCCGAGCCGATCGTTGATTTCCTTGAATTTGTTCAGATCAAACACCACCACCGTCAAGTCGTAATGTTTGCGCAACGCTCGGCCGATTTCCGCCTTCAACGTGCGTTCCATAAATCGCCGGTTATAAAGTCCCGTCAGCGGATCCACCAGCGCCAGATTGCGCCACTGCGCCGAATGCAGTTGCCGCTCGGCGATTTCAAGGCGCAACCGGTTGATGAGGAATTTCTCGTACGTCAGGTAAGCCCCAAAAACAATGATGAGAAATACCAGTCCCGCCACCGACTGAAACACGCTCGACGTCCACGGCGATTTTCCGCCTTCCATGATTGCCGGAACCGCGAGCGAGGCTACCCCGGCAGTGAGTAGCAACATCACGGTCACAGACACACCCCAAGTCCACCACTCGCGTCTCTGCAGTTCGCGCAGACGCGCAGAATAGCCCTCCTGAGGAGGAACTTCCCGGCCTTCGCCGAATCTGGCTAAGTCATTCATAACCGGCCGCCTGGAGAGGCATCAGCCGCCATGGAGAAACAGTATCTCCATCCGAATCACCGGTCAATTCGAGCGCAGATCAGGTGTTCCTACTTGTTACACTTCAAGTATGTGAATTTGAGGCAGAAATACGGGTCAATGTCCGAAAAACGGCCCAGCCCGGCGACCAGAGCGCAAGCCACACACAACAAGACATTTAGCTAGTTTTTAAAACTGGTACGTCTGGTCTATTGTCGAAAGCACGGCCCTGCCCGAAACTGTTCCTCGAGCGACACCATGATCGCACTACTCATTCTCGCCGTCTCAGTGACAGCCCTGGTGCAGTTCGCGGTTTGCCAGTGGAGGTCAATGTGGATCTCCGTGGCCGCTCAGCCCTTGTCCGAATGCTTACAGGCCGCTGTAGGACTCGCCCCCGGTCAGATTCAATCGACCCATTTCGAGCTGCTGGCCCGCACATCCGAGCAGATGTGCCCCGCCACCCAAAAGCAGAATGTCTGGCTCCGCGAGGTGCGCCTCTATTTCCATATTGTCGAAGCGCTGGATAGCCTTTGCGAAAAACATCTTCCAGCCCTCTCTGAATGGGCTGACACCGAATTGACCGCCTGCGCCCACTACGCCGCGGCCGTCCTCGACGAGCGCCTCAACGCGAACCTGGCCTTCGCCTCAGAAACTCGCGCTTTCTAAGAACGCAACCGCCCGTTCAGTTTTCCAACACGGCCACCTTCCCCGTCGACGCCTTGCCACGCTCGGCCAAATAGACCCCAAGCAAGATTAGAACGCCGCCAAGCAACAAATGCCGCGTCGGCACCTCGCCAAGAAACATCGCCGCCACCAGAATTGCCCCAACCGGCTGAAAGTAGTTCACCGCCGCGACGCGCGACGCCTCCATATAACGCAACGCCCAATAGAAAAGCGTATAGGCAGCCACGGAGCTGATCGCCGCCATGTACAGCAGCCCGGTCCAGCCTTCCCACGGCACGCTTCCCCACTGAAAATGTGCCCCGCGAAAAATCGTGAGCGGCAATAGCACAATCGCGCTCGCAAACAAATTCACCGCATTCATCTCGATGCTGTCGTACTTGCTCGCCACTTTCTTGCTAAGCACCACATAAAAGGTGAAACATGTCGTTCCCAACAGCGTCAGCAAGTCCCCAGACAGCGTCGGCGACCGCCGCAAATCAAAACCATTTTCGGCCGCCAAAATCGCAGCTCCCGTAAACGCAAGCGCCATCCCCACAATCTTAGCCGCAGTCAGCGCTTCAATCTTAATCGCTCGCGCCAGCAGCAACACAAGGATCGGCCCGATCGCCAGAATCATCGAGGAATGCCCCGACGTCGTGTACGCCAGCCCCACCGTAAAGAAAACCTGGTTCGCGCAAAGAAGCCACCCGAGATATGACAGCGTCCACAGATCCTGACGAGTCAATTTGCTGCGATTCCCACGAAAGAAATAAATCGGAAGGAAAATTACAGCGGCAATTTCAATCCGGAATACCGCAAGCGTCAACCCGTCGAAGTATCGCAGCGCCGTCTTGCCTGCCACGTAATTGAACGACCACATCGCCAGCATCGCCGCCAGCGATACGGCCAAAAGAAATGAGCTAGGACGGTACGGCCGGGGACTGGATGTAGCTGTCGCGCCCGAACTCAAGATCCACTCGACGGCATCTACTCAATCACCTCGCGCCGTCGCGTCAGCGATTCAATCCGATCAATCCTCGGCGCGTAACCAATCCCCGGTGCCGTGGGCACGCGAATCGTGCCGTGCCGCGTCACTTCCACTTCCGGCTCGATAACGTCTTCCGCCCAATACCGCTTGCTCGCCGAAACATCCCCGGGCAGCGTGAAATTCGGCAGCGTCGACATCGCGATGTTGTGCGCCCGCCCGATTCCCGATTCCAGCATCCCGCCGCACCACACCGGAATCCCCTTCGCTTTGCACAAATCGTGAATCCGTCGCGCCGCCGCGTGCCCCCCAACGCGCCCAAGCTTGATATTAATAATTCGGCATGCGCCGATTTCAATTGCCGCCCGCGCATGTTCGTAGTCGTGAATGCATTCGTCGAGACAGATCGGAGTATCGAGTTGCCGCTGCAATTCCGCGTGCGAATAAATATCGTCCCACCCCAGCGGCTGCTCGATCATGATCAGGTAAAACGCATCGAGTTCCTTCAGGCGCGCCGCATCCTTCAGCGTGTACGCTGAATTCGCGTCAATCATCAAGCGAATCCGCGGAAATCGCTCGCGCAACGCCCGCGTCGGCTCAATATCCTTCCCCGGCTTGATCTTGATTTTGATCCGCTGATAACCGGCAGTCAGTTCCTTCTCCACTTTTCCTAATAGCGCGTCAATCGAAGATTGAATCCCAATCGACACTCCACAAATAATTTCATCCAGCGTGCCGCCCAAAAGCTTGGCCAGCGGCATATTCTTCTGTTTCGCCTCCGCATCCCAGATCCCCGCTTCTAGGCCGCCCTTCGCCATGTTGTGCCCGCGAACCAGCGCCAGCATCTCCCACACGTCTGCCGCCGACGCGAAATCCTTGCCGCGCAGCAAGGGCCACAAATAATCGCGAATGATAAGCCACGCAGTCTCCACCGTCTCGTAGGAGTAATACGGATCCTCGCCCGCCGTAGATTCGCCCCAACCAACCACGCCATCCACATCCGTCTCGACCAGTAGAATGCGACGCAACTCGCTCACCCCAAAGCTCGTCTCAAACGGCGCGATGAGCGGCAAGTGAATTTCGCGAAGCGTGATCTTACGCAGGCGCATAGAAGCGTCGAATGCCTTTCACTCCGGAGTCAATTCCGGCAAATGTACGCCCGCCACCGAATCGCGCGGCTCGAGCAAGTAATCTGTCGTATCCCCGCGATTCTCAACCCCGGTCGCCACATACTCCTTGCCAAACAATTTCAAAAAATGCTGCCGAGTCAACCCCTGTACGCGTTCGCCCGACGCCCGATCTCTCTTTTTCAGCTCCGAGATATTGGCGGCAATAGAAATTCGCTGCACTCCCGGATTTGCAGGCGGCAAATTCCCAGCCAGAATTTCCTTCACGCGCACCGAATCGAGCCACCATTCCGCCACCAGTCGGTCAGTCGGCAAACCAGCATGCAACGGGCTCTCCGTCACGCCATAGCAATTTGGAACATACCGCCGCGCCACCGCCCCCAACCGGACCAGATTGAAATGCGCGTTCTTCAACTCCAGCGGATCAAACGTCCACTCCACCAGCGGAATCCCGCGTTTCAACGCCTCCTGCCGCTGAAATAATTTCAGCCGTCGCCCCACGCCTCGGTTCTGATATTCCGGCAGCACCACCGTCATATGTGAATGCAGGAATCGCAGCGTCCCTCGAAATCCGGCCAGCGCCAACGTCATCCCGACAAGCTTCTCGCCGTCAAAAGCCCCGATCACCTGCCCGCCCGTATGGTCCGCCACCACGAAAATCGGCGCCGGCACAGTAATCTCCTCGCCCCATATCACCCGCTCGAGCCGAACGCCCTCCTCGAACTCGTCCAGCGAGTGGCACTGCCGAATTTCAATACCATCCTTCACACCAGCCACCTTATAAATTCCTCTTGGATCGCTGCGCTTTCTTCGACTCATCCCACAATTCTTCCATGCGCGCTCTCGGCAAATCCGCCAGCCGCTTAGCCTCCGTTCGCGCCGCCCCTTCCATCCAGCTGATTCGCTTTTTGAATTTGCGATTTGCCTTCTTCAACGCAATTTCAGGATTCACATCCAGGAACCGCGCCACGTTCACCGCGGCGAAAAGTAAATCCCCAGCCTCTTCTTCGATCCGCCCGCGACCATCGTTCTTCGTCGCTCCCATCACAGAAAGAATCTCGCGCTTCTCTTCCTCGATCTTGTCGAAGATTCCTTCCACATTGTCCCAATCAAACCCAATCTTCGCCGCCCGCCGCGTCAGCTCATACGCCTCAAGCGCCGCAGGAAGCGATCGCGACACCCTCGCAAGTATCGACCCGCCGGCTTCCTTCTCACGCGCCGATTTTCCTTCCGCAGCCCGCTCCTCCGTCTTCAGTTGCTCCCAATTCTTGAGCACCTCCGCCGAAGTCGCTGCCTTCACGTCCCCAAAAACATGTGGATGCCGCCGCACCATCTTTGAATGAATAGATTCAATCACATCGGCTATCGTGAAGCGCCCAGCCTCATCCGCCAGCACGGAATGAAACACCACTTGCAGCAACAAATCTCCAAGCTCAGACGCAAATTCCCGCGCATCCCCCGCCTCCATCGCGTCGACTACCTCATACGTTTCCTCGACTAGATACTTCCGCAGCGATTCGTGCGTCTGCTCTCGATCCCAAGGACACCCACCCGGCGCGCGCAACTGAGCCTGCAGCGCAACCAGCTTTTCGAACCATTCACCCGCCGATTCCGTTCCACGCGCCCTAATTACTCGGCCGCCTTTGGCGACGCGCCCGCTCGCGTCTGCCGGCCTGCGGAATCTCGCCTGGCCCTTTTCCTTCGATTTGCGTCGACTTTTTCGACGTGGAGACACAGTGCTGTTAACCACTCCCGCGCGACCCGACAATTTACAGTCCCTCGCCCCGGCCCACAAGAGCCAATCCGACCTGCTTAGCCGTTTCTGTGAGCCCGATTCACTGGTATCTTATGCGCTGATTCGCAAATGGGATCACAAACCGTTCTCCGGCTCATCGACGGATTTCTCTTGTTCACCGTCTTTGTAGGCACCCCGACTATAGCCGCAGCCATCGGATATGCTGCCGGGAGGGGCAGGCCTAAGACCTTCAATCGTGACACATTTGTCCTGGGGTTTATCGCCACGCTGATGGTCAGCGCATTTCTCATTGTCTACGCCCAGCAAATGCATGCTGACGTTAGAACGTGGCAGTTCCTCTTGCAGCTCGCCTGCTTCGAACTCGGCGTGCTGCTATTTGGCATCGCTGGGGGCTGTGCGGTGGGGATTTTCACGCATCGCACTAAATAGCCGATCCTTCCACCAAATTGGAGCCACCGATTCCTCGCCGACGTGTCTCGCACCGCTAATTGCCCTGAAGATTCTTCTCGAAGAAAGCCGCAACCCGTTTCATTAGATAAATTCGTCCCGTGGGATCACTCGCTGGATGACCGCGGCCAGGAAGCAATACAACTTCAATATTCTTGCCGTGCTTGATCGCTTCATCCAGAACGAGCATGGTGTTGACAAGGTGAACATTGTCGTCCCCGGTCCCCTGTCCAATCATGAGCTTCCCTTGAAGACCATTCACGAAATTCAGCGGCGAAGCTCTCCGATACCCCTCCGGATCATCCTTCGGCAAGCCCAAAAATCGCTCGGTCGCGATCGAATCGTACTGAAGCCAATCCGAGACAGGCGCGCCCGCAAATCCCACCTTGAAATCCTGCGGCGCTTCGAAAAGTGCGTGCAGCGTCATATGCCCGCCATAGCTCCATCCCCAGATGCCAATCCTCTCGCCGTCCACGTAAGGCAACGTCCGCAGGTACGCAACCCCGTCCCGCTGATCCGCGAGTTCCTGCACCGCGACGTTGTGATATAGCTTTTCCTGAAAAGCGTGCCCGCGCCCCATCGATCCCCGATTATCAATCGAAAAAATGATGAATCCTTTCTGCGCCAGAAACTCATTGAACAGAAAGCTTCCGCCCTGCCACATATTGCGCACCACCTGCGAAGGACCTCCGTACGTAAATACGATCACCGGATATTTCTTTGCAGGATCGAAGTTCGAAGGCTTGATCATCGATGCGTTAAGCAACGTGCCATCTTTGGCCTTCACCCGCAGGAAGGCCACGGCCGAGAGGCCGTAACTCGCCACGTCCGTGCTGCTTTCATGAAGCACAGCGAGTTGCTTTCCATCGCCCCCAACCAGATCTTGCCTCGGAGGCGTCATCACATCCGAGTGCGTATCAACAAATGCGGACGCATCCGGAGAAAAGTTCGCACCGTGCCATCCAGCCTCCCGCGAAACGCGCTCAAACCCAGAACCATCCAACGCAACCCGATATATCTGGCGCTCCAGCGGCCCTCGTTCCGTCGCCGTGAAATAAACCACACCGCCTTTCTCATCGACGGCATCCACAGACTCCACATCCCAATCGCCGTGCGTAGTCTGCGCCGGCTCGCCGCCGTCGGTCCTGCATAAATAAAGATGGCGGTATCCGCTTCGCTCACTTCCCCAGATGAAACGGTTGCTGTCCTTGGAGAACCACAAAATATCGGTCACATCGACCCAAGTATTCGACTTCTCCGTGAGAACCACGTGCGCCTCGCCGCTGCTCGCATCCGCAATCGTCAGCTCCAGAACGTTTGCCACGCGAGCCAGCCGCTGGATCGCGAGCCGTTTGCTGTCCGGCAGCCACTCGACGCGCGGAATCAGAATCTCCTTGTCGCTGCCAATATCCACCGCACGAGCCTCTCCTCCTGCGAGTGGCTGTACGAACACGCGTGCCACTGGGTTGGCCTCGCCAGCCCGCGGATATCGGTACGTTTCGTCTTCGACTAGATCTTCGATATTGTTTTGAATCGTGTATTTCGTCACCGCGTGCTCATCGAGCTCAAGGTACGCGATCGCGGACGAGTCCGGTGCCCACCAGTACCCCGAGCGAATCTCCAGCTCTTCCGGATACACCCAATCCAGCTGGCCCTTTCGCAAAGCTTCGCTTCCGCCTGTCGTCACCGTCCGAGCGTCTCCACCGCTCGTGCTCACAATCCACACGTTGTAATCGCGCACGAAACTCACCCAGCGGCCGTCCGGCGATATCTTCTCGTCCGTCAGCATTTCTTTTCCCGAGACAAGCGTGCGCGCGGTTTGAGATTTCAGATCGAACCAGACCACCGAGGTCTGCCCACGAAACAGCATTGCAGTTCCGTCCGGCGAGAATTGAAACGGCGCAGGCGGACGCCGCGCAGCTCCGGTTCGCTGCCGCAGCGGATAGGGTTGTGGCGGAAGAATTGTCACGAGCTTATCCGCCGCGATCAGCAAGTGCCGCGCTCCGGTCGCCGCATCCATCGTCCAGACTTCCCGTCGCACATCCTTTCCTGGGCCAGTCGATTCGAAGAACGCAATCTGTTTGCTGTCGGGAGTCCAGGCAAGGCCAGCTGCCAACCTGCCACTCAGCCCGGGCTCGCCATAAATCGCTTCAATCGTGAGTGCCTTCGTCGGCTTCGAACCGGTCGATTGCGGAGCCGCTTGTGAAAAAGAAGAAACCGGGAAAAGCACAGCCGCGACCGTCGTCCCGGCCAGCAGCAACGCCCGTAACCTGCGCTCAGTTTTCTGCACCAATTCCTCCCCAAAGAAACTGGGAAGTGTACTCGAACCGCCAAAGGAAAGTGAACTTCCGGAAATCAAATTCGCTCAAAGAGGGTGGCGCGCAGTCAGACTGAGCTTGGCTTGGGGCCGCGCTAACTTGTGAGTACTTGGAGCGGGTGTTAAACTTTCAAGATACTCTGAGTTGGAAAGCTAACTAAAGGATGTTCTGTGGCTGATCCGAAACAGGAAGAAACATTTAAGGTTATCGACAGGCGCCTCTTCAGCGAAGACGGCGCGCTACGTAAAGACGTCGTAGAGGAAGAAGAGCGTCGCGAAGAAGAAGCCGCCGCGAGAGCAGCAAACCGCGCGGCTGCAAACGCACCGGCGCAAACCGACGCGAACAAACCCGCAAAAAGCCCTGCCCCCGATCTGAGCGCCGGTGCTCTTGGCGACTCCGTCTCGGGCGGCAATCACCCCTTCGACGCCGAGCAGCCGCAAGGCTCTCGCAGTTTCCAGATGCTGGTCGATTTTCTCGTTCGCAACGCCGCTGCCATGCTCGGCGGAATGGCCGATCCACGCACCGGACAAGCCTATCTCGATCTCGAAGGCGCACGCGAAGTGATCGATATGCTCGACGCACTGCGCGAGAAAACGCGCGGAAACCTCTCCAAAGCCGACGACGATCTTTTGATCGAAGT
>Ga0307479_10004129_pt1 | contig 13275 bp, 13 predicted proteins | sample atmos_gasesECM4C_FD_203743 | JGI IMG/M metagenome (GOLD analysis project Ga0307479, IMG submission 203743) | Hardwood forest soil microbial communities from Morgan-Monroe State Forest, Indiana, United States - atmos_gasesECM4C_515 | ecosystem: Environmental > Terrestrial > Soil > Temperate...
CTTCGGTCGCGTCCAGACTCGATCCGCCGTGCTGCAAAATTTCCCAACCGGCCCGAAGCGCGTTTTCGATTCCCGCCCGATACTCACGCTCGCGCTCCGGCGTCATCTTGCCGCGCTCCATCGTTCCGGCCCCGCCGTGAACAACCAATCCGATCTTATCTTCTTTCATCGAGCTCATTTTGCCGAACTGTTGCGCCTCAGCTAATGCCGCGATCGCGACCAGTCCGCAAATCAGAAAAAATCGGGCCGACATAAATTTTCTTGTTTCTCGAACAAGTAGACCGCGCTCCGATGCCGCGCCAGCGAGAAGAAATCGCTTTTTCGGTTTCCTGAACTGGGGCAGCTTCCCCTTCGACCATGGCTGAGCAGGAACAAGACTCGACAGAAGAAGCTCTGATCGCGGCGCCAGTAATTGCGCTCCAGGAGATTGGCGGCCTCGGCCGCAATTTTCTGCGCGAAGTCGGCAGCATGTTCTGGTTCATCATCCACACGTTCGAGGAAACCATCGAGCGTTTGCGCGACGGACGAGTGCCGTTTCGCGCTGTCAGTTTTTTCCGACATGCCGAACGGGCCGGGGTCGAGTCGGTCCCACTGGTCGCGCTGGTTTCATTTTTTCTTGGTCTAACCATGGCGTTGCTGACTGGTTACCAATTGCAACGCTTTGGAACAGAGCGGCTGATTCCCGGTCTGGTGGCGATCAGTTTTACGCGTGAGCTTGGACCGTTGCTGACCGGCATCATGCTCGCAGCGCGGATCGGCGCTTCCTTTACCGCCGAGTTGGGCACGATGCAGGTTTCCGAAGAAGTCGAAGCCATCGAAGCGATGGGCATCGGGCCGCTGCGGTTCCTGGTCGCTCCGCGAATGCTCGCCTTATTTTTCCTGATGCCTTGCCTATCAACGATCTCGAATATTTCCGCCATCTTCGCCAGCAGTCTGATCTCGAAAGCTTATTTCAGTATCGCGTTCCCCTACTTTCTCGATCTTGTTCGGGACTCTCTCTTGATTCGGGACCTCATCACTGGCGTGTTCAAGAGTTTCATGTTCGGTCTGCTGATTGCGGCGATCGCATGCTACCGCGGTTTGAGCGTCAAAGGCGGCGCGGCCGGAGTGGGCACCGCAACAACTTCGAGCGTCGTTACCGCAATCACGGTCGTGATCGGCGTCGATACGCTCTACAACATTGTTTACGTCAACTTTTTCCCGACATGAGCGCGAAGGACTCGCACATGGTCGAGCTGCGCGATGTAGAAATGCAGTTCGAAGACAAAAAAGTGCTCGATGGTTGCTCACTTTCCGTCGAGCCCGAGGATCGCCTCGTCATCATGGGCCAAAGCGGTAGCGGCAAAAGCACGATCCTGCGTTTGATTCTCGGGATGTTAAAACCCGCCGCCGGCTCGATTTTTTTCAAACAATTCGAGATCACGCGCTTGCGCCGTCGCAAATTGCAGCAAGTCCGCCGCCAGATCGGGATGGTTTATCAATACTCCGCCCTGCTCAGCTCGCGCAACGTGCGCGACAACGTTGCGCTTCCGCTCGAGGAACTCACCGACAAATCGCGCGAAGAGATCGACAAAGTTGTGGACGAAAAACTGGACCTGGTCGGGATGAACGACGCGAAAAATTTGATGCCGTCGGAATTAAGCGGCGGGATGAAAAAACGCGTGAGCCTGGCGCGGGCCCTTGTCATCGAGCCGGAGTTGATCCTTTTCGACGAACCAGTCGCCGGCCTTGACCCTGTGATTGCGTCGGTCATCGACGAATTGATCATTAGTCTGACCGAGAAATCGAAAGTCACCTCGATTATCGTAACCCATGAAATGGACAGCGCCTTTCGCATCGGTACGCGAATGGCTATGTTGTATCAGGGAAAGATCATCGAAGACGCCGAACCCGAAAAATTCAAGCAATCCAAAAATCCAGTCGTCGCTCAGTTCTTGAGCGGCAGCACCGAAGGTCCGATCCTCGAAGGAAGCCAAGATGCAATTGCAAAAAAATGAAATCATGACCGGCCTGCTGGTCGTCGGGACGGTGGCCGTGCTCGTCTTCGTTTTGGTCTTGCTCGGCGCACCCGGACTTTTCCGGCCGCTCGTCACTTACAAGATTTACGTCGACAACGCCGCCGGCATTAAACAAGGCGCAGTGGTAATGCTTGCCGGACGCAAGATTGGTCAGGTCAAAAGATTATTTTCGCCAGTGTCGCGCGAAGAAGAGCGCCGCGCCGAAGAAGCAGCCGCCGCTTTCGCTCCGCCGGATACAAGTCCAACACCTAGCCCGACGCCGGGCAAACCAAAATACGAAGCGCGGATCGACGTCCAGGTCGACAGCAACGCGGTTGTTTATCGAGACGCGCGCACCCGCCTGATGCAGCTCGGCTTGCTCGGTGAAATGGCGATCGACATTACCCAGGGAACCGAATCTTCAGGTCGCGCGCGCGACGGCGAGATGTTTGCCGGCGAACGCAATCCTGACATCGGCGAAGCCGCGGCTAAGATGCTGGAAGTGATCAAGCCGGTCGCGGCCGAAGCGACTAACACCATGAAGGATCTTCAGCAGACCGCGCAAAACTTGAATCACATCACCGACGAAAATTCGGAAATGAACCAGGCCCTGAGTCAGATCAAGCTTTTCGGCGAACACATCGCCGATATGACTGCACCGGACAGCGCCCTCTCCCATTCGCTCAACAACATCGAAAAAATCAGCACCAGCTTGACCGAAAACAACAACATCGAGATCACGCTCCAAAATCTGCGCGCTTCCTCGGAAAAATTAAAAACGACCGTTAGCGACCTCGGACCGACCGGTCAGAACATCAAGGAATTCAGCGAGACAATTAAATCTCAGCCGTGGCGACTCATCTACCCGACCACGAAGAAATCGGCGACTCCCGCTCCAAGCGAAGCAACCATCACCGTCCGCAAGAGCGCGAAACCAAAAACGAGCGCGACCCCGGCCGGCGGCGGCCGTTGATCGCTTACGCGGCTTTTTTCGCCAGACGCGATTCCAAATACTTCAAGACCGCGGCTTCACTCGACCGAAGATCGACATCTTCCTTTTCCAAAGCGTCTTCGGTCATTTGCTTCAATCCATCGATCGATTTTTTATCAAGGTAAGTGTCGAGTACCGCCGGGTGGACGTAGCATTTCCGACAAATCGCCGGCGTATTACCAAGAATTTTGGCGACGGCTTTGATCGCAGTATTGATATTGGATTTCGCCTGCTTCTGGTTCTCGAATTTCTCCTGGGCGTTGAGCGCGATCGCGGTCAGAACGGTTCCCGCCCAGGTCCGAAAATCTTTCGCGCTGAAATCCTCGCCGGTAATTTCGCGCAGATACTCGTTTACATCCTGCGATGTGATGTCGCGAATCTCGCCGTCGTCGTCGACGTACTGAAACAAATCTTGACCGGGCAAATCCTGCAGTTTCGAAATAATTTTCGCGATATGCCTGTCGGTCACATCCACTTCATGGTCGCGGCCGCTCTTGCCGCGAAAACGAAAACGTAACTTCGCGCCTTTGACCTCAACATGTCGATCTTTCATCGTGGTCAGACCAAACGATTTGTTTTCCCGCGCGTACTCTTCGTTGCCGATGCGGATGAAAGTGCGCTCGAGCAGCTGCACAACTGTGGCCAATACCTTGTTTCGTGGCAATCCCGGCAATTTCAAATCCCGCGCGATTCGGCGGCGGATCTTCGGCAACGCCTTTCCGAAACTGATTATACGATCGTATTTGTTTTCGTCGCGGACTTCGCGCCAGCGCTCGTGATAGAGATATTGTTTGCGACCACGCGCGTCGCGACCAGTCGCCTGGATGTGGCCGTTGGGCGCGGGACAAATCCAGACGTCTGTCCAGGCCGGCGGAATGGCGAGACGTTTCAGCCGCAAAAGCCGTTGCTGATCGCGAATGACTTTTCCTTCCGTGTCCAGCCATTCGAAATCATCGCCTTTCGAGTTTCGAGTGTAACCGGGCCGGTCGTCGCTCACATAGCGCAGACCCGCCTCTTCGGCCGCGTCCATTGCCTCGGCGACGATCTTCGCGCCGTTGGCAGCCCCGTTCCCGTTTTTTGCCCGTGCGTGCACTTCACTCTAATTCGCCACCCGAGGATGAATCGGCGGCAGTTTATCGTTCGACGACGCCGGCAGCGCGTCTGTTCAACTCACGAGCCGTAGCTTTTCGTGAATTTTTTCTTCGACTCGGATTCGGTCGAGGGCGCGATTGGCGGTTGCTCGGGCGTGGTTGTAGATTCTTCAGGCTTTGGTTCAGCCGGAGGAGCTTTCGCTTGTCCTGCTCCTTTCGGTGCCTGTTGCGCAACTTCGACATACACCATCTGCAAATTTGACAGCGTGTTGCGAAGGACGGTCGCTTCTTCACTGCTGAGATTGCCGCGCGTTTTTTCCTGAATCATCGAGAGTTGATCGATGAACATCTTGGCGAGCTCGAGGTTCACTTCGCCTTCACCCGTTTTTGGATTGGGAATCTGACCGAGAAAGAGCGCGGCATTCTGGGCGTGCATCATCACGAACTCAATGAAGCGCTGAGAAAGCTCGCCGCTCTGGGTGTGGGTTTGGAGTTCAGCCATGGTTCACTTTTATTTCGTAATTGGAGGCCGTTCTGGAGGTCGCACCGTAGCTAAAACATACGGCTGATCGCGAAAATACTTCGCGGCCGCCCGCTTGATCTCGTCGAGAGTGACCGCTTCGGTGTCGCGCTCGAGGTTCTTGTAATAATCGAAACCAAGCCCGTAAAGTTCGTCCAATGCGCACTGGTAACCGAACGAATCGTTGCTCTGCATCGCGATTTGATGCTGGCCGATCAATTTCTTTTTCGCGCGGGTGAGTTCTTCGTTGGTCAGACCTTCGCTCGCCAGTTTCCGGATCTCGTCGAGCAGCGCTGTTTTCACCGGCTCGATTTTTTGCGGATCAGTCCCGAGATAAAAGGTGAACAGGCCCGGAACCAGTCCCTGCATCTGGCTCGCGCCAACGTAATACGCCAGACCCATTTGCTCGCGAATCCGAATAAAGAAACGCGATCCGAGATCGCTGCTGGCCTCATCGATCAACTCGAGGGCATGTCGATCTTTGTCGAACATGTCCACCCCGCGATAGCCGACCATGATCACGCCCTGCGCTTTTTCTTTATTGCTTTCGACATTCTCGATTCGAGGGATCGGCGCGGAAGGGCGGGCACCAGTTAACGCGAGCGAGCCGGCTTTCATCTTGCCGAGGGCCTGCTCGAAAAGTTGTTTCACTTCGGCCGCGTTCACATTTCCGAAAACTGAGATCACACCATTTTTTGCGACCAGATACTTATCGCGAAATCCGATCAGATCTTTTTGGGTGAGATGCTGGACCGATTCGGGCGAGCCATTCGAGCGTAAGGCGTAGGGATGATCGGTAAAGAGCGCCTGGCGCAAAATGTTGCGCGCGACCGCCGTCAACTGTTCCTCTTCCTGTTTGATGCCGGCGATCTGAACTTCTTTTTCGCGCGCGACACCCTTCTCCGGAAAGTTTGCATTAAGCAACACATCGGCCAGCAGATCGGCGCCGGTCTTCAGGTCTGGTTTCATCACGTGAACCGAGACGCTCATGCTGTTGTTACCGGCATCGCTCGAGATCGATCCGCCGATCGCTTCGATCTGATCCGCAATTTGCTCGGCCGTGCGCGTCTTGGTGCCCTTAAGCAGAACGCGAGCGGTCAAGCGCGTGATTCCATTCGTCTGCGGAGTTTCGGCCAGCAAACCGCTTCGAAAAACGGCGCTCATCGAAACCAGCGGCAAGCGCGGATCTTCGCGCACGAGCAAACGCAGACCGTTGGAAAGCTCAAACTTCTGAATTTCAGCGGCCGCGGCCGGCTGTGAGACTTCCTGTTTCGCGCCGAGCGAACCTTTAGGATTTAGCGAGGCAACGGTCAGGTTCTGATCGACAAGATATTTCGCTGCGACGCGGCGAATATCGTCCAGGGTGACTTTTTGAACGGCGGTCAGATAATCGCGGCTGAAATTCAGGTTTCGCGTGAGCAACCAGTTGGATCCGAGATCGGACGCCTGCCCGCGCATCGTCGTGAGGGTCTCGAGATGATGACTGAGCGACATTTTCTTCGCTTTCATCAATTCATCCGCAGTCACGCCGGCCTGTTTCACTTCAGCGATGATTTGTAAAATCAACTTCGCGGCGTCGTCGCGTTTCTTTGGATCGACAGTCGCATCCACGCCGAGCAATCCAGGATCCCCTGGTGTATAGGAAAACGCCGAGACGCTGAAGGCAAGACCGGCTTGTTCACGAACTCGGCGATACAAGCGCGAGCTGCGGCCTTCACCCAGGATGCCGGAAAGCAAATCGAGCGCCGGTACGTCGGGATGCGTGATTTCGGGGATGTGCCAGGCGAGCGAGAGCCGGGTAAGTTCGGTCGCGAACTCATTGTGGACTTCGCGACGGCCGAGTTGGGGCGGCTCCTCCGGAACAAAAACCGGCTTGAGCGATTTCTCCGGATAACTTTTGAAAAAATCAGCCAACTGCTGATGAACTTTCTCTCCATCGACATCGCCGACGACGATGAAGGTCAGGTTGTTTGGCACATAACGCGATTTGTAATACTGCATGACCTGCTCTTGGGTGAGTTGGTTGTATATCTCGATTTCGCCGATCACCGGCAGCCGATACGGATGGCGTTGATACGCGGTCGCAAAGAGCTGTAAACCAGCCTGACGATCGGGATCGTCGAGGCCCATCGCGAATTCGCGACGAATAACCTCCTGCTCTTTGGTGTATTCTTCCGGCGGCAGAGTTGAATTCATCATCGCGTCGGACAAAACAGCGAGCGCTGTTCGCACTCCGTCTTTCGGGACGTCGATCCAAAAAACAGTGCGATCGAACGAAGTGTAAGCATTGATGTAACCGCCGACGTCCTGGATTTTTTGCGCGATCGCATTGCTCGATTGGGTTTTGGTTCCCTTGAAAAGCATGTGTTCGAGAATATGCGAAAGACCGGCGCCCAATTTCTCGTCTTCGTAAATGCTACCGGTGCCGCACCACGCTTGGACGCTTGCCACCGGCGCACTTCGGTCTTCCTGAACAATCAGGGTAAGACCGTCGGGCAGGACCCATTTTTGTGCCGTGCTTGGCGGAAAAGTGATGACGGCAGAATCTTTAACGGGAGCTGCTTTCAAATTCACCATGCTGAGTGCGATTGCGGAAATTAGCCCGGCTACTTCAATGCGATACACAAATTTATTGGCCACCGTGAATTCCAATGAAGCAGCAGCACCACGCCAGTCACGAAATCTTCGGCGCGGGTAAGCTTTTAGGAACTTCAGTTTTCTTCTCCGGCGCGTACGGCTTCACGAACGCCTCCTGAAAATCGTAAACGGCCTTGAAATCCTCTATCGAATCCTGATCGGTTTTCCCGAAAATTCCGGCGCCGATGAGATTGAAGACCATGTGACCGATGTCTTCGCAGGAACGAATTCCCCAGTTATCGAAGACCGTGACCACCATCGGTCCGAATTCCTTGAGGGCGTATTGCCTGACGCCCTCGAGCAGCTCCGGTCCCGAGACGTGCCGGACGGTTGTGCCTTTTGCTTTTTTCTGCTGCTTGGTCGTGAAGTCGAGGGAGTCGCGCAAAAAAATGTAGGCCTCGCGCTGATAACGCGGGTCGCTCGCCACGATCGAATCGAGGGCTTCGGCAAATCCAATCTTCTGCATCAAGAAAAACGTGCGGCTTAACCGCGGCGACTATCTTAATGACGAACTCTCCAATGAGCAACTACAGGACGGACGGCGATGCTACTTGTCTGACCAAATAGCGAACTCGCTCCCGCCCGGTTCGCGAAAGTGGAAACGACGCCCGCCCGGAAAATCAAATATGTCGCGGGTGATTTCTCCTCCAAGGTCAACAGCTTTCGCGGATACCTTCTCCAAGTCCGACCGATAAAAGACAATCAGCGGCGCGCCCGCGCTGATGTCGGCGGTTTTCTCGGAAACAAAAAAGCCGCCCGCCATACGGCCGTCATCAAACGAGGCATAATCCGGTCCGTAATCGACAAACGACCAACCGAAAAGTGCGGCGAAGAATTTCTTTGTCGCGGCAAGATCGCGCGACGGAATCTCTACGTAATCGATCGTATTCGGCAATGATTGGTGCATAAGTGAATTAGAATTGCGCTTCCATCGCGTCGAGATACGCGGAATAGGCATCCTTCCTGTGCGCTGGCGAAGGAACCGTCGCGTTCGCCGTGTTGAGATAATCCTCAAACAGACCGCTCTGCGTTTTCAATTGAGTCGCTTCGAACCAGTTCAGGTAATCGTCCACCTCATTCATTCGCGCGGACAGTTTTCCGCGCAAAATTCTCAATTCGGCCAGCCGGGCCGTCACCGCCCGATTCTTTCCAAGCGCGAGCTGGGCAGCCAATTGTTGATAATCCTGGACTACTGAGCGCAGCACTGGATTGGCGTGCGCAGCCAGAAGCATTAATTTCTGACTAAACTTTTGAAGCGCCAGTCGCTGCGTCGCATTCGGTTTTTTTTGGTAGAGATCTTCGAGGGAGACAGACGTGTCGCGTCCGTCGGCGGATGGGAATTTTGTCCTCAAAAGATCGGCCAGCTTTTCCGCGGTCTGCGAAAAGGTCAGAAGATCGGCGCGCCCTGAACTCTTGATCTCGGCAATCTTCGATTTCCAAATTTTTTCATCGTTGCCAGCAAGTTGGGGGAAGGCCGCTTCCAAGTCGCGGAGCAGATCATTTGACGTGAATGAGAGATTGTCGATGTATCGGCCGAGGCGCGCATGACCCCCGTCGCTTTCGATGAGCAATTGCACCAGTGCCAGCGAATAGGCGCGATAAAGCAATCGTCCCGCCGGATCGAGCAATTCGGGACGCTGACGCAGAAATTCATCGAGCGGCGTGACTCGTTCCGACACAGCCAGCGCGTTGATGAGCGATGCAGGATCACGATTCGGCGTAAGCGCCAGCAAACCTTCCACCAGCCAGCTTGGCGGCTCAACGTAAACGTCGCCCGGAGCGATTGCGGTTTGATTGCGATAAATCATCTCGAGCAGAATCGCGCGCAAAAGTTCCCGCTCTGTCGCAGCAGAGTTTATTTCCCGCGAAATGGCGAGGTCGAGCTGCAGCTTCAAACCGGAACCCGTTTGGCTAAAACGTAATGCCGCACTCGGAATCTCCGGCAAATTCGGCGCCCGCGATTGCAAATTAATAACAGTCGCGGTGACCCATTGATCGCGTCGTTGCAAAAGAGCGAGCAGGTTGGCCTTGGTGCGCTCGACCAGCGCGGAAACTGCACCGCGCCACGCCGCATCGCCGCCATAAATAATAAATTGCCCGCAAGGGCTGACACTCCGCTCAATCGCGGTCGCGGCGGCTGAGTCGAACCCCAAGATCGACAATACAAAGAGAGCAGCCGCGAAAGTTCCGCGAATTCCTGAGTTCATAAAAGTTGGGCCAGAATAGCTGGGCGCCGAGCTTCGTGGCGAGCACGATTGCCGAATTTTTATGCAAAAAAAGTGAAACTCTGAGGTGTTTCCAACGTCTAATTTCTAGAACCAAAAAACAGGCTTATGAACACAAAACGCATACTTATAAGCGTGGTCGTAGGGGCGATGTTAACTGGGTCGGCTGCTATGGCGGCCCAAGGGAACGACCAGGCTCGCTCGAAAACAACAGTGCGAGCAGCGAAGCCGACCGCGACCACTACAATGACAACCCGCGGAAGCAGCAGCGCCGTCCGAACTCGGCAAGTAGCAGCCGGTGGAAATCCGGCGGTTGGAACTGGAAATTTCAGCAACCGAACCAGGATCGTGTCGGGAAGCAGGACAAGATACAGTTATCCTTCTCGGTCATATAGCTACGGCTACCGCTCATACGGTTACGGTTATCCGTATTATTCTTACGGGCCCTCCGTTTCATTTGGATTCGGTTACCCGTACTGGTACGGCTACTATCCCTATGGTTACTCCAGTTATTACCCGTACGACTACAGCTACGGATATTACGGTTATAACCGGCCGGGTTACGACACCTACGCGAACGGATCAATCGTGATCCAAGTTCAATCGCGGCTGGCGCGAGCCGGTTACTATCACGGCGCGATCGATGGAGTCATGGGACCGCGGACGCATTACGCCATTCGCGCATATGAGCGCGGCCATGGCCTGCGCATGGATGGCACGATTAGCGGACAGCTGCTACGGAACATGGGTCTCCGTTACTAGCGAAACTAAAACAGATTGGTTGATTGGTTGGTTGGCCGGCGAGTCCGATGGAGAAATGGCGGGCTCCCGGCCACTTCCTTTTAACGAGTCGGCGTTGTAATGGTAACGCTGGCGTCGTGGAAGTTCACCGCTCCCATTTTTCCGACCAATTTGCGCTCGCGCTCGAGCGCGGACCATAAATCGGCGAAAATGATATCGCCGAACCGCATAATCGCGGGATGAACCGGCAGTCGCCCGATCCAGCCCCCATTATTTGTGGCCGCAATTTTTCCCGCGCCCGCATCAACTCGATAAGAGGCCTGGCTGAAGAGTGAATAGCCGAAGAGCGAACGTTCCACGCTGATCGTGCAAACGCCTTCACGGAAAGAGGCGGTCGCGCGCACAAATGTCAGCAGCGGATTATCCAGCGCCTTTTTTTTGCTGATTAATCGATAGGTCAGATAAGCGTTAACTTGGTCCTGGGAATATTGCAGGGGACCGGCCTTTTGATACGAAGCCGCGTTTTCCAAATCGAGATCGATTTGCGGCGCCAGGTTCTTAGTTGGTGCTGGAAGTTCCGGCGGCATCGCGATCTCCACCAGCGCGGCCACCACGGCCGCCGCCAAAGCCAGCTTGCTGACCGCGAAAAAATTCTGTCGGGCTCTGTTCGGTGGGCCCAACATTTTCTGCAAACGCCGATGCGCTTCTTGCGGATCGTGTTGTTTTTTTTGCGCAACGACAGCGGAACGGTCCAGGCGTTCGCCACAATTGTGGCAATAGATCCGCTCGGCTTCGTTCTCGTGGCGACACTCCGCGCAAACCAGTTTCATCATTGTTGTTGTCGTCGTCATGCTGCCGATTCCTTTTTCGGTTTAGTCGGTGGGGCTGAGCTCGATGTCTTGGCCGGGGTTGTTTTCGATTCTTTGCCAGCGCCGGATTTTTCACCCGCAGCGGTGGGCGCTTCTTTCTTGGCCGCGTCCTGGTAGGCCTTGCTCCGATAATCGGTGCTGTAAAAGCCGGAGCCTTTAAAAATAATTCCCGCGCCGGTTCCGAGGAGGCGTTTTACTTTGCCGTGGCCCCATTTCGGAAGCCGGCAAAGATCCTTGGGACATTCCCGGAGCGGTTGATCGCGCATTGATTGAAACATCTCGAAATTTTTGTCGCACTTCTGGCAGTGATACTCGTAAGTCGGCATGCCGGAAACGCTGCCTCGAAGAAAGCACAATTCAAGCCGCGGAAAGCGCCGGAATTGGCCGGTGATGTCTGAGCCGCACCTCTTGACTTTCGATACTCCGTCGGTAAAGGGTTCGACCGAAAAGTTTTTATGCGTTCTTCATTTTATTGGCTGCTCCGTTTGTCATTTTTTGCGATTTCGGGTTTAATCCTCACCGGCTGCGAAGAAGATGTCCGCTATTCCGGCCAAACCCAATATCTTGGCGGCGTTTACGGCAACGCTCCGACTACCGGCGCGCCGACTGACAACGTCTCCTACTGGGACGGCGATCACATTGGCGGCAAGCCGTCGGTGAAAATCAGCATCAAGGAACAGCGCGCTTATTTTTACAAAAACAATATGCTGGTCGGAATCTCACAACTCTCCACCGGACGCGAAGGCTTGAATACGCCTTCCGGTCACTTCTCGATTATCCAAAAGGACATCAACCACGTCTCAACCAAATACGGCGACTTCGTTGACGACGCCGGCAACGTCGTAATGCCGAACGTTTCGGTGGACGATAAAAAACCGCCGGGCTCGCACTTCAAAGGCGCGCCGATGCCTTTCTTTATGCGCATTGTCGATGGTGTCGGAATGCACGCCGGTTATCTGCCGGGCTATCCCGCATCCCACGGTTGCATTCGGATGCCGCAATTCATGGCCGAGAATTTCTTCAAGTCGCTTTCCACCGGGACTCCGGTCACGATCACGAATTAGTTTCGCACGCGAGGTGGATCGAGCAGTCCCTTGCTCGATGTTAAGAATGGCGGCGAAGGCGCGTTAATTGACATCGTCCGCGGAGCGGCCGATCCACCTTTTGAACCCTCGCCACTTTCGGCGAAAGTTCGCCGTGGAAAAATCGACATCCGGCGAATTGCTCGAGCGCGTCGCGCAAAGCGCTCCGATTGCGCGCAAGCTCGAACAGATCGAGACAAAAAGCGCGCCGGTAAAATTTTCGCACGTCATCGCGCCAGCCCAGGCGTTTCTGGCAGCGATTCTCGCGCGTCGGGTGCAGAAAACAGTCTGGATTCTTTGCCCCGGCGTGCGCGACCAGGATTCGCTTTACGAAACAATCCTGAATTGGCTTCCGGGCGCGCAGTTTTTGCCCGAAGCCGAGTTCGCCGCGGTCGAAAATGTTTTGCCCGATCCCGAAATTGCAGCCGAACGTCTTGCGCTTCTGGCAAGGCTCGATAGCGAATCCGGGCCACATGTCATCGTCGCAACGCGCGCAAGTCTCGATCAACCGGCTCCGAAACGCGGCGCCGTCTCAGCTTCGACGTTGAAAATCAAGCGCGGCAGCGCCTCGACCATGGAGCAGTTGCTCGAAAAATTGAACGCCGCCGGTTACGACCGCGTCCCCCAAGTCACCACTCGCGGGCAGGTCGCCGTTCGCGGCGGCATCGTCGATCTTTATTCGTGGCAGGCGCCGTTGCCGGTGCGGCTTGAGTTTTTTGGCGATAACGTCGAATCGCTCCGTGAGTTCGACATCGATACCCAAACTTCCGTGCGCGATTTGGGTAAGATCGACATCCTGCTCGGCGCGGCGGACGATCAAACCGGATTCGTTCGCGATTACATCGGCAAAGACGATGTGACCGTCGAAATCGAGCCGGAGGAAAAGTCGGATGCCCGAATTCAAATAAGTGAAAACTGGATTGAAAGCGGTGCCGAAGATTTCAGCGGCGCATTTCAGGATTGCGACATTGGTGAGTTCGCGGTCGGCGATTTTCTGCTCGCCGAAGCCAAGCGAGACCAATTCATCAAGCGATTGAACGAGTGGCGCAAAAAGAAAGCGCGCGTCGTCGTTTATTTCCAGACCGAGGGCGAGATCGAGCGTTTCCGCGAACTGATCAGCGC
>Ga0307479_10004130_pt1 | contig 13272 bp, 9 predicted proteins | sample atmos_gasesECM4C_FD_203743 | JGI IMG/M metagenome (GOLD analysis project Ga0307479, IMG submission 203743) | Hardwood forest soil microbial communities from Morgan-Monroe State Forest, Indiana, United States - atmos_gasesECM4C_515 | ecosystem: Environmental > Terrestrial > Soil > Temperate...
CCACTTTGTTTCCTAGACCCGACCTATGAGATGCGGGAAGAGCGCAAACATTTGCCACGAAGATCTCACCAAGCTGTCAAATTAATATCACGTGATAACCAGGGTGCAAAAATGCAGGTGTGGCGTGTCGGCACTTTGCAACCGGGAGCCCTCCGCGGGTTCAGGCGTAGGACGAAATATTTGCTTGATAAGCCAGATTTATCCTGTCTCGCATAAGTATTAATTGGACTGATTGACTTCCCTTCCTTGATCCTGTATCTTCATGGCGTTGTTATGATCCGCAACGCCATCCCGCACGCGCGAGCCATTCCGGCCGTTACTACGGTCCGGCTCTCTGGCGTCGTCGTACGAATCAGCCCCGTAGTGATTCGAGGCTGTACACCAGGATGATGGCGGCCTAGCCAGAGCAGCAACGAAGACTTTCAGGGCCATCATCCCGACCAGGATGATGGCTTTAGTTTTTTGGGGTGCTTGAATTTTTTTGAATTTGTAAGGATTTGCTTGGAGGAACAACGCAGTGACTGCAACTTTGCCTAAACTACGAAGCCATGCGCTTGTTGACGGACCCAACCGCGCGGGCGCCCGCTCGATGCTGCGCGCCTGCGGCCTGAAGGACGACGATTTCGCCAAGCCGTTAATCGGTGTCGCGAACACCTGGATCGAAATTGGACCATGCAACTATCACCTGCGAGAGCTTGCGGCGGATGTGAAGGCCGGGATTCGCGCGGCTGGCGGAACCCCGCTGGAGTTCAACACCGTATCCATCTCCGACGGCATCACCATGGGCACCGAAGGCATGCGCACCTCGCTGGTGAGCCGTGAAGTGATCGCGGATTCGATCGAGCTGGTCACGCGCGGAAACTTGTTCGACGCGATTGTGATTCTGGTTGGCTGCGATAAGACGATCCCTGGCGGCATCATGGCTGCGGCGCGGCTAAATATCCCGGCGCTGGTGCTCTACGGAGGATCGATCGCTCCCGGCCGGTTCGAGGGCCATGACGTGACGATTCAGGACGTTTATGAAGCGATTGGAAGTCACGCGCGCGGAAATATGAGTGATGCGCGATTGACCGCCCTCGAAAGCGCGGCCTGCCCGGGCGCAGGAGCATGCGGCGGACAATTCACCGCCAACACCATGGCTCTGGTCGCCGAATTTCTAGGCATCGCCCCCATGGGCCTTTCCGGAGTTCCGGCAACGAATGTGGAGAAACACAACGCCGGGCACCGCGCCGGCGAATTAGTGATGGACCTTCTCCGCAAGGATGTCACCCCCTCCAAAATCATCACCAAGGCTGCCATCGAGAACGCCATCACCGGCGTGGCCGCCACGGGCGGTTCGACAAATTCCGTCCTGCATTTGCTGGCGATCGCCAACGAAGCCCGCATTCCTCTTTCCATCGGAGATTTCGACACCATCAGCACGCGCACCCCGATTCTGGCGGACCTGAAACCTGGCGGGCGTTTTGTAGCAACCGATCTCTACGCCGCGGGCGGCACAGCGCTGGTGGCCAAGCGTTTGCTCGACGCCGGGCTACTGAATCCCGAGAGTCTCACGGTTACCGGCCGAACGATCGGCGAAGAAGCCAAAGCTGCGAAAGAAACGCCAAAGCAGGAAGTCGTTCACAACCTGAACAATCCGCTGAAGACCACTGGCGGCCTGGTGATTCTGAAAGGCAACCTTGCGCCGGAAGGATGCGTTTTGAAAGTGGCCGGCCACAACTACACGACGTTTCGCGGACCAGCGCGCGTTTTCGACAACGAAGAAGCGGCCTTCGCCGCGGTGGAGAGCGGAAACATCAAGGCGGGAGACGTTGTCGTGATCCGTTACGAAGGACCGAAGGGCGGCCCAGGCATGCGCGAGATGTTGCAAGTGACCGCGGCTCTCATCGGCGCAGGACTCGGCGATTCGGTCGCGCTGCTCACCGACGGCCGCTTCTCTGGCGCCACCCACGGCTTGATGGCTGGCCACGTCGCGCCCGAAGCAGTCAACGGCGGACCCATCGCAGCCGTCGTGGATGGCGACATAGTTGACTTCGACATTCCCAAGCGCTCGTTGAATGTGGCGCTGACCGACGCGGAGATACAACGCCGCATGTCTACTTGGAGAGCACCGGCGCCGCGGTTTAGCACGGGTGTGATGGCCAAGTATGCTCTGATGGTTTCCTCGGCGGCGCAGGGCGCGGTGACCACGCCCCCGGCAAGTTTAAGTCGTTCGATCTCAGAAGCGGTGCACGCGAGGACTCTATGAAGCTGACCGGTGCGGAAATCTTATGCGAGACGCTCGAGCATCTGGGCGTCCGCCATCTCTTCGGGTATCCGGGCGGCGCAATTCTTCCTGTCTATGACGCGCTTGGCAAATCGAAGCTGCACCACGTTCTGGTGCGCCACGAGCAAGGCGCCACGCACATGGCTGATGGTTACGCGCGCGCAAGCGGTGGCGTGGGAGTGGCGATGGCTACGTCGGGGCCTGGCGCGACGAACATGGTGACCGGTATTGCCACTGCCATGCTCGATTCTTCCCCGGTCGTGTGCATTACCGGGCAAGTCAGCAGCAAGCTGCTGGGTTCGGATGCGTTTCAGGAGATCGACATCACCGGCATCACCATGCCGATCACCAAGCACAACGTGGTGGTTTCGCGCGTGGAAGACATCGCGCGCACCGTTCGCGAAGCGTTCGTGATCGCGAATTCGGGCCGGCCGGGACCGGTGCTGGTGGACATCACCAAGGATGCGCAGCAGGCTTCCTGCGACCTCAATTGGGACACCTGCGCTCCAAAACTCCCAGTGAAGCGGCAGCGCGTGAGTTATGAGAAGGCGGAGTTCGACCGCGCGGTGGAACTTTTGAACTCGGCAAAGCGGCCACTGATTTTGGCGGGGCACGGCATCATGGTTTCTGGCGCAATGCGCGTGTTTGAGCAATTCGTGCGAACCGGTAATTTCCCCGTGGCGATGACGCTGCTGGGCATCGGCTGCTTCCCTGCCAACGACCCGATGAACCTGGGCATGATGGGCATGCACGGCGAGGCCTGGGTGAACCACGCGATCCAAGAAGCCGACTTGCTCATCGCGGTGGGCATGCGCTTTGACGACCGGGTGACCGGCGACCTGCGAACCTATGCCCGGGATGCGCGCAAGATCCACATCGAGATCGACCGCTCCGAGATCAACAAAAACGTGAAAGTGGACTCCGCGCTGGTCGGCGACGCGCGTGAAGTGCTCGAACAATTGCTTCCGGCCATTCAGCATCGCGAGCGTGGTGACTGGCTGGCCCATATTCGCGAGCTCAAAGGCGATTCGGCGGTGCGCGACATTCAAGGCCTGCCCGACAACGGCCATCTATATGCCGCGCACGTGATCAACGACCTGTGGAAAGAGACACGCGGCGAGGCTATTGTGGTCACCGACGTGGGTCAACATCAGATGTGGGAGGCGCAATATTATCACCACAATCAGCCACGCTCGCTGGTGACCTCCGGCGGCCTGGGAACGATGGGCTTCGCGCTGCCCGCGGCCATTGGAGCGAAATTCGCCAAACCGGATGCCGATGTCTGGGTGGTCGTGGGCGACGGCGGTTTTCAGATGACCATGTGCGAGCTGGCCACCATCGCGCAGGAAAAGATCAAAGTGAACATCGCCATTATCAACAACGGCTTCCTCGGGATGGTGCGACAGTGGCAGGAATTTTTCTACGACAAGCGCTACGTGGCGACACCGCTGGTGGCGCCGGATTTCGCCGCCTTAGCGAACGCCTTTGGCATCCGCGGCGAGCGGATTACGTCGCGCGCGGACGTTACACCGACAATTCGCTCGGCTCGCGAAAGCAACGAGTCCGTGCTGATCGATTTTCGCGTCGAGCAGGAGGATTCGGTGTACCCCATGGTACCGGCGGGCGGCTCGCTGCACGAAATGATTCGCAGGCCGAACAGCCCGCTGGTCGAAACCGCGGCGACCGAGTTGTAAGGACGCGTTGTAAGGAACGAGTCGCAACGAAATTGAGGAGACCATGCAGACACTCGTGGCATACGTCGAAAACAAACCTGGCGTCCTGAACCGCGTCTCTTCGCTGGCGCGCCGGCTGGCCATCAACATCGATTCGCTGACGGTTGGGCCGACCGACAATGAAGAGATTGCGCGCATGACCATTGTGGCCCACACGGATGAGCGTGGGGCGCACCGGTTGGAAGCCAGCCTCGAAAAGCTCGTCGATGTATTGCTCGCGGAAAATGTCTCGGAACGCCCTCTCCTGGAGCGCGACCTGGCGCTGATCAAGGTGACCGCGGACCAGAAGACGCGGCCGCACTTGATGGAATTGATCAAAGTTTTCCGCGCGCGCGTGATCGATGTGGCGCCGGAATCGCTGATTCTGGAAGTTTCCGGCACCGTGGACAAGATCGACGGGTTGCTCGAAGTGCTGCGGCCGTTCGGCGTCTTGGAAATGGCGCGGTCTGGGCGCATCGCCATGACGCGCGGCGGAGATTTGCTGCGTCCGCCCGGGGCGCCGCCGAAAAACGGCGAGCTCGAGACGGCTGGATCTAAGGCTTAACCAATTTTTAGACGGGCACTCTCCAGCGAAACGGCCCCCAGCGGCTAAAGCCGGATCGATTGGGAGGCTTGCGGCACGCCTAAGCCGCGCCCTCCCGTTGCCGGCCTTTGTGTTAAGCCGCTGCAAGTTCGTTTTACGACCGCAAAACGGTCCATGAGAGGAAGACGAGCGAATGGCACAACTTTATTATGATAATTCCGCGGACCTTGCGCTAATTCAGGGGAAGAGGGTCGCGATCATCGGTTATGGTTCACAGGGGCACGCCCACGCGCTGAATCTTCGCGACAGCGGAGTTGCGGTACGCATCGGCTTGCAGCCGGGCAGCGGCTCGCTGGCCCGCGCACAGAAAGAAGGGTTGACCGTCAACACCCCCGCCGAAGCCGCCCAATGGGCTGACGTGATTATGATCCTCACACCCGATACGAAGCAGCCGAAGCTCTACCAGGAATCGATCGCGCCGCACCTTTCGGCGGGCAAGACGCTAATGTTCGCGCACGGCTTCAACATTCGTTTTGGCACCATCAAGCCACCCGCGTCCGTGGATGTGTCCATGATCGCGCCCAAGGCCCCGGGCCACCGCGTCCGCGAAGTCTTCACCGAGGGCGGTGGCACGCCGGCGTTGATCGCCATCGAGCAGGATGCGAGTGGGAGCGCGAAAGCGCTCGCCCTGTCTTATGCCAAGGGGCTCGGCTGCACGCGCGCCGGAGTCCTGGAAACCACGTTCACCGAGGAAACCGAAACCGATCTGTTCGGCGAGCAAGCGGTGTTGTGCGGGGGCGTCAGCGAACTGATCAAAGCAGGCTTCGATACTTTGGTAGAAGCCGGTTATCAGCCCGAGGTTGCTTACTTCGAGTGTATGCACGAGCTGAAGCTGATCGTCGACCTGATCTATCGCGGCGGGCTCAGCTACATGCGCTATTCCATCAGCGACACCGCCGAGCAAGGTGATTACACCGCCGGCCCGCGGATCATTACCTCCAAAACACGCGAAGAGATGAAAAAAATCCTGGCGGAAATCCGCGACGGGAGTTTCGCGAAGGAATGGATCAACGAAAACGAAAAAGGCTGCCCGAACTTTCTCGCCACGCGCCAGCGAGAACAGACCCATCGCATCGAGCAACTGGGGCCAAAACTGCGCGCCATGATGCCCTTTCTTCAGCCGGTGGTCGCTCCGGGCCTTGCCACCAAGGCGGCGGCCACCGAGAAATAGGGGCGGCAAATATTATCTTTCTTTAATTCTCGGGCACAATTCTTAGAAAGTGAACTCGTCAAGGGTTGACACGACGCCAGATTTGGGCAATTCTCTCGCGCCATGAAAAAGCAAGAGCCCAGGTCCCCGGTCTCAACTCCCAACCTTTCCGAACGTATTGACAAACTTACGGTGAAGCGGCAGGAAATCGTTCGCCCGATCCTGGAGCATCCCCGCGAATATGTACTATTGAGCGTGCGCGCTATGGCGCTACGGCTCAACACCGACCCCGCCACGATCGTTCGCATCGTGCAGGGTCTTGGCTTCAGCAGCTATCGCGAATTTCAGCACCACCTGCATGAGCTATCCATCGCCTTCGCCACTCCCTTGGACATGATGCAGTCTGCGGGCAGCGATTCCAGCATGCCGGCTCTGATACAGGAGTCTCTCGCGCGCGGTCTCAAAAACTTGCACGCGCTGAAGAACAGCCTGGACACCAAGCGCCTCGCGCAGGTTGCCAAACGCTTTCACAGCGCACGGCGTATCGCGATTTTTGCGGCGGACGCCGCGGCCGTTCTGGCCGAATATCTCGAATATCAGTTGAGTATCCTCGGCCTGCCGGTCATTGCCGTGGCCTCCGCTGGCGGCATGACGCACATAGCCCGCGTGGTGAACAAGCGCGACGTGGTGGTGGCCATCAGCTTCCGGCGCGGGCTGCGGCAGACCGTTGAGGGGGCGCAGCAGGCGCGCGCCCACGGCGCCTATTGTATTGGCATCGCGGATACCTACTTGTCGCCTTTGGCGCGCGCTTGCAATGAAGTCTTCCTGGCATCCGTCGATGCCGCGTCTTTCGGGATGTCATTCACCGCGCCGATTTCGCTGCTCGATGCGATTATTGCGACATGCGGACACTATCGTCGGCCGCTCACGCTAGCCGTTGCCAAGGAGATTGCTGAAGAACAGCGCAAGGGATTTCGCTGGTACAACGAGTGAGCGCGGCGCTCTACTAGGGCAACGAGTTGACGATGCCGGATCCGATGTGCCGATAAAATCCGCAGGATGTCAGATGAGCGAAGTCTTCCCTAACTCCGCCACGCGCCGCTCATAGACCATCTCGCACCAGCCGTGCTTTCCGCGATAGCGGAACACGATCTTGTGGCCCGGCTCGATCTTGGCGCGGGAACGGACAACAGAGTCCGACAATTCGACCCATTCGCCGGTGACCAGGTAATTGCCTTCCCATCCGCGCAACTCGAAATGCCCGTCATTCTTCAAGATGAGGGGAGCAGCGCTGCAGGGAACGGTTTTGCCTTGCACTTTGGCGGAGGCGCACTGGTAACGGCCCGAGACATTCACCGTCTGGGCGCGGCTGGAAGGAAGCAAAACGAGCGAGGCGCTGACGACCAAAGTCACGTGCATCCACTTGAATGGATAAGGGTTGGGCTTCATCCAACAGTTTCTCCGTGATGGCAGGCCTCTGCGTGGCCCTGTACGATAGGACAGGTATCCCCGATGCACGCCGCTGGCCAACTCACAACTATCCAAGGCATTGATATTAAATAACTTAGCAAGCGTCAGAGAGAGAGGACTGTCAAACCCCAACACTTTGCGTCCAGCTGTCATACTGTTGTGGAAAACTTTTGCAAACTCCTTCAGCCTTCCGGGCTTACATACGAACAGGGGCTCACGCCTCACTCAGGCAATTCCGGGACGGCCTCGCCGTCCTTCCGTGGATCGGAAGCGCCATAATTCACGCCGCTGGCAAAGTCCCGCTGGACCGCCTGCCCACCGCCCACCACGCTGGAAAATGTGCCCTTCAGCTCGATCTTGTGCCCGGCGGCACCCAGCTCGTTACGAACATTCTGTGCGAAGCGATTCTCCATATATAGGTCGCAGCCGGTGAAGGTGTATTTCGAGAAGCGCGGCGCTTCCAAGGCCGCTTGGATATTCATCTTAAAGTCGGCAATGTCGGCAATGAATTGTGCGTGGGCCTGAGACTGGTTCCAACCGCCCATGATGCCGAAGGCCATGCGGATGTCGCCCTTTTGCGCGAACGCCGGGATGATGGTGTGCAGCGGACGTTTCCGACCCGCCAGCGCATTTGGCGAAGTGGGATTCAAATTGAACAGCCCGCCGCGGTTGTGCAGAACGAATCCGGTGCCGGGCGCGACCACGCCCGATCCGAAGAGCGAATAGTTACTCTGAATGAGGGAGACCATGTTCCCATCGCGGTCAACCACCGCGAGATACGTCGTCTCGCTGCCAGGCGGCAGATCGCCCGCCTCGGCATCGCAATTTGCGTGTTGCGGATCGATCAGTTTGGCGCGCTCGGTCGCCCATTTTTTCGACAGCAGCGTCGCGACCGGAAGCTTTTGTTTCCGAGGATCGCCGATATATTTTGCGAGGTCAGCGTACGCCAGTTTTTTGGCTTCGATCATGGCATGTAGCGATTTGGTGGAGCCCAAGCCCCAATCTTTTTGCCCCAGCGGAAACGTCTCCATGATGTTCAACATCTCCAGCGCGGCGAGCCCCTGCCCGTTCGGCGGCATCTCGTAGACGGTCCACTCGCGATAGGTCGTGGAAATCGGCTCGACCCACTCGCTGGAATACTCGGAGAGATCGGCAGCCGTCATGGTGCCGCCGTGACGTTTTGTTGCGTCCAGAATCTTGGCCGCAATCTCGCCCTTGTAGAAAGCGTCGCGCCCGTGATTGGCGATTTGTTGCAGCGATATCGCGAGGTCAGGATTGCGGAAAATTTCGCCCACCTTCGGCGCATGATCCTGCGGCAGGTAGGTTCTTGCGGCGGCTTCGTCCGTGTGGAGCAGATCGACGCCGGTCGACCAGTAGGCCGCATCCAATTCAGCAACCGGGAAGCCGTCTTGCGCGGTCCGCATGGCCTGGCTGAGGTCTTCCGCCAGTTTCTTGCGCCCGAACTTGTCCGCGAGTTTCTGCCAGCCGTCCACGACGCCGGGCACGGTGACGGCGTTAATCCCGCGTTGCGGCATGTCGCGCAATCCCTGCTTCTGCAGAAATTCGATGGTGAGCCCCTTGGGTGCCCAGCCGCTGCCGTTCAGCCCATAAAGTTTATTGGCCTTGGCGTCGTAGACGATCACAAAAAGGTCGCCGCCGATACCATTCATCATGGGCTCGATGACGCCCATCATCGCGTTCGCTGTGATCGCCGCATCGACGGCGTTGCCGCCCCGCTCCAGAATGCGCACGCCGGCCTGCGAGGCGAGAGGCGACTCTGCGGCCACGATTCCGGCGCGCGAAATCACCATCGACCGCGCCTGGGCGCGGTCCTGCGCACTTGCCAACGACATCCACGCTGACGCCGCGACGAAAAAGCAAACGATCAGGTTGAAATATTTTGGAATCCGCATATTCTCCCGCGTTTCCTGACCCGGTTCCAATCACATTGTGAAGTGCGGCACTCTATCGCGGCTGGCGTTAGCTCGCAAGCCTTAGGCACCGGATCGGTTTTCGATGATCGAACTTACGGGACTTGGAGCGTCATTCGCTCCGGCGAATCGAACGGCCATGGGATGTGAGGAACGTCAGGCTGGGGCTTGCAGCAGTTCATTAACGCGGTTGACGAGGTTGAATCCGGCATCGCACGCATCCGAGGTGTGAAAATCGGCGGGAAGAAGCAGGAGCTGTACGCGCGGATCGAGTTTGCGAAATTTCTCGAAAACGGGGCTGTTCGACGGTACTCCAGGCCCGCACACAATCACGCGCGGCTTCATGGCACTCAGAAGCGTGGAGGCGTCGGCCAGATATCGCGTCGTTTTTACCGCGAAGCCCGCGCCCTTGAGCACGACTGACATGTACGACAGAAGATCGCTCGACGGATCGATGCACAACACATTGGCATGAGACAAGTGCGCGTACGGTTCGGTGGCCGAGGGCCGCTGCGCAAAATCCGCGAGAGCCTCTTTTTCCGTCTCATGGATGCAGAACAGACCGTGGAGGTTCGTGGCTCGGAGGACATTTTGCACGAAGGGCGAAACCCGGCAGAGCTTGAGATCCCCACGGTGGGCGCGCAGCGTGCCCATAAGGCGCACCAGCGCTCCCAAGCCTCCGCTGTCCACATAGCTCACTTCGCCCAAATCCAGGAGGTATTTTTTGGTTTCGAGGGTGTGTTTTTCGACTTCTTCCTGCAACAGGCGCACCCCATCGCTAACCACCAGCCGCCCCTGGCAATGGATCACCGCGACGCCGGCTAGTTTTTGGGAATGCACGCTGAACAGCATTTTGTGGCGTAGAACGTATCACATTTCCAAAAAGAGGCAACAGCCGCGTGGTGTGGCAACTGGAATCCGGTGCCTGCCAACGACGACCCTAGGAATCACTAACGCCGCCAAGTTGTCGCGGCCCCTCGCTCCAACGTTCACGAAGAGTCCGGTTGACGGGTTCAGAGAAATACCGGGCGACCAAATCTCCCACGACGGCCGTCGCGATTACGGTGGAGACAAAGAGCAAAGGAACCGACCAGATCAGATTCCCGTAATGCACAAAGATCGCAAAGAAAGCGAAAATAACGAACATGTGAGTCAGATACACCTCGTAACTCCGCTGGCCGAGACGAATCAGCGGCGCGAGCAGCCACGGGCCTTTCCACTGCGTTTGCGCCGCCGCAATGATGACCAGGCAAGTCCCCAACGCGATGACGGTCATATCGAGTCCGGACTCTCCAATAGGGGGCACGTAGGCTAGCCGCAACCCGACCAGGATGGACAAGAGCAGCACCGCACCGCCCAGGGCAAAGGCGCGCAACGCGGTGCGCGGGAAACGAATGCGATTGACGAGCAGCGCGGTCAGACAACCAAGCGCGATGGCGTCCATACCGCCGAGGTACGACTGTTCCGACCAAATCTCATTTCCATGCGCAAATAAGGTGCGTGCGAAGGGTCCCAACGCGACAAAACATAGAAGAATAGCCAGAAAAAACTTGCTGCGGCCAAAGACTCGGGCGACGAGCGGGAAAAACAAGTAGAACATTTCTTCGACCGAAAGAGACCAGAGTACGCCCCAATTGGCGGGAAGCCATCCATGGCGCGCCTGCAATACATTGACGTGCAGCGTCAACGCGGCCAGTAGCGCGCGGCCAAGGCCACCCCTATTTTCGGAAACGACGAATGGCGCGATGTGCATGTAGTGCAAAGCCGTCATTACCGCCAGCAGTGCGAGAAGCATCGGTGTGATCCGTGCCAGGCGCAGCAGATAAAAGTCTCGCACGCTGATATTCGAGAGCGTGGTCCAGCGTCGCAGCGCTGTCGAAGTGATCAGAAAACCGGACACCGCAAAGAATATCTGAACGCCGAATTGCCCGTTCCAGACCAGAGACGCAAGGAGCGGTTTGTGAGAATCGGCGACGTACGGAATGTCCGCAATCAACAACCGCATGTGTACGTGGTTGAGCACCACGAAAAGTATGGCCAGCCCGCGGAGTACGTCCACACCGTCGAGCCTCTTCCAGTTTCGATGGAAATCTGCCGCATGGGGATTTGCCACAGATGAGGTGGCCGAATGGACGAGAGCGGGGGTTGATAGGGCCATTGTGGAACTTAGTCTAGCAACCACACATGGCCCTTAGTTCGTCCAACGCTAGCCGTGTGACGAAGTAGTAGTGAAGTAGTAGTAAGGCTTAGCCCTGCCCGAACTGCCCTGCCGGCCTCGCAATGTCTCACAATGTCTCGCAATAGACATTTCTAACGAGACATTTCTAACGAGGTTTGACAACATTTCTAACGAGGCTTGACAAATGTCTCGCAATAGATTGACGTAACGCCCCGGGCGTCGCACACTGCCAAGGAGTTCTGTGGGAAACTCCCCGATCCCCTCAGAACCGAATGGACACCGCTTAGCATCCAACCTGAGCCTGCCATGCAGGCTGTGATGTCCTGGGAGATTTGAATCGTGCCTGAACAACACGCCGAAAGTTCCGTTTCGCCGCAAGCCACCGCGGAATCAAAGATCGAAGCACAAATCGACGCTCTTCTCGCCGGACGAAACTCCGACCCTTTTGCCCTGCTGGGCCCGCAACCTGTCCAAACCCATGAAGGACCTCGCTGGGTCATCCGCTTTTTCAACCCGCTTGCCACTTCGGCGAGCGTGCAAGTGTCCGGCATCCCCCACCCCATCGAGGCGCGAAAACGCCGCGATGAAGGGCCGTTCGAGGCCACCCTCCCTGAAAACTATCGCGACCGGCCGGACGCTCAGAACTATCGCATTCGCTACCATACGCATTCCGGCGATTCCTACGAGCAGTACGACACCTACGGCTTCCCCTACCTTCTCAGCGAATTCGATCTGTATCTCATGGGCGAGGGCCGCCACTACGACGCCTACGACAAGCTTGGCGCTCACATCAAAACCGTTTCCGGTGTTCGCGGCGTCAATTTTGCGGTCTGGGCGCCCAGCGCCCGCCGCGTCAGCGTGGTCGGCGACTTCAATCACTGGGACGGCCGCGTAAATCCCATGCGCTCCCGCGGTTCATCCGGCGTATGGGAGCTCTTCGTCCCCGAGCTAGACGAGGGCGCCATCTACAAGTACGAAATTATCGGCCCTCGCGGAGACCTGCTCCCGCTCAAGGCCGATCCATTCGCTTTCCGCGCCGAACTACGGCCTCGCACGGGTTCAGTGGTCGCCAATCTCGACAACTACACCTGGAATGATTCCGAATGGATGTTGCGCCGCAAGAACACCCCCTGGCTCGAATATCCAATCTCCATTTACGAAGTACATCTGGGAGCTTGGCGTCGCGTGCCCGAGGAAGGCAACCGCTGGCTCACCTACCGGGAGCTCGGCGATCAGTTGATCCCGTACGTCAAGGAGCTTGGTTACTCCCATATCGAGCTGCTGCCGATCATGGAGCACCCCTTCGACGGGTCGTGGGGCTACCAGACCATCGGCTACTACGCCGCGACCAGCCGCTACGGGACGCCGACCGAATTTATGGAGTTCGTCGACCGCTGCCACCGCGCGGGCCTCGGCGTCATACTGGACTGGACGCCCGCCCACTTTCCCCGCGACACTTACGGCCTCGCCGAATTCGACGGCACGCACCTCTACGAACACTCCGATCCGCGACAGGGCACGCATCCGGACTGGGGCACGCTGGTGTTCAATTACGGCCGCAACGAAGTGGTGAACTACCTCATCTCCAACGCACTGTTCTGGCTCGACAAATACCACGTCGACGGTCTTCGCGTAGACGCAGTTGCCTCGATGCTCTATCTGGATTATTCGCGGAAGGAAGGCGAGTGGATACCCAATGAATTCGGTGGCCGTGAGAATCTCCACGCCATCGCCTTCCTGAAGCGCCTGAACGAAGTCGCCTATGAGCGTTTTCCGGGCTTGCTTACCGTCGCCGAGGAATCCACATCCTGGCCCGCGGTATCTCGCCCCACCTACCTGGGAGGCCTGGGCTTCAGCCTGAAGTGGAACATGGGCTGGATGAACGACACCTTGAAGTATTTTTCGACCGATCCGATCTACCGCCGGTACGAGCAGAACAAGCTGACATTCTCCCTGCTCT
>Ga0307479_10004131_pt1 | contig 13272 bp, 6 predicted proteins | sample atmos_gasesECM4C_FD_203743 | JGI IMG/M metagenome (GOLD analysis project Ga0307479, IMG submission 203743) | Hardwood forest soil microbial communities from Morgan-Monroe State Forest, Indiana, United States - atmos_gasesECM4C_515 | ecosystem: Environmental > Terrestrial > Soil > Temperate...
GCCTCCCGAATGATATTTGTTGAAGATGGCCTCGGCTTTCTCGCGCGGCGGGTCGGCAAAGTATAACGAACGGAAATACGCGGCCTCGAATTTCATAGCCACGCCACCCTTCTTCTGATTGTCAGCGAGTGTCTGGCGAACGAAAGATTCATAACTGGCCAGATCACCAGGGAGAGCGCTGAGGCCTTCCTGCTTTACGTAGCGCTGCAGGACCTTTTCCTGCAGCGGAATATACACACCGAGATCACCATTTTTTGCAGACTGGTCGCGGTTGTTGAAAGGATAGAGAAACGAATCCACGAAGAAAACCCAGTGAAAGCGCTGCGGATTGAGATAGGGAGCCAGGGCCACCCGATTGGCGAGGCAGAGTTCGATGTTGAGTTTATCGAGGATGCCGTCCCAATACGCAGTGCTGCCAGAAGCCTCAGCGGCTTTCTTTTTATCGATAAGCCATTTAGCGTGTTCGGCAGAGAAATCATCGTAGGGATATCCGAATAGCGATTTGGCGGCAGCCACGAATTCCGGATTGTCTTCGCGCAATCGTATTACCGCGCTTTCATCCGGAGGAGCAGCTTGCGCGTCCATGTCGGAATCGTCAGGAAAAGTGGCGTGCGAATGATTATCGTAGATAGGGATCCTGTCGATTTGTGGCAGTAAGCGCTCGTAGACTTTCGCAATCTCCGCGGGCGCTGCCACAGGTTTTGCCTGAGCGTTCGCAACCCAAGCTGCTGCAAGACTCAGGCAAGCCAAAATCACTGGGTGAATCAAACGGTTCATTTGTGAACGTTCCTTGCGATCGCCGTGTGAAGAAAAAGCAGGTTTGGTCATGTGGCCGAGTACGAGCTCATCCGAAATTATTTTACCGCGCAACGGCCGCGCGCCAGCGGGCCGAAACGCGCGTAATGCGGTCCAGGGCTTGTTCGAGAGAATGCCGAGCGCTAACCAGGGAAAAGCGCAGATAGTTTTTCCCGCCGGCGCCAAATGCCGCTCCAGCAATCCCAGCGACGCCCGCTTCTTCCAGCAATAATCTGGCAACTTCTTCCGCTGCGAGGCCGGTGTCTTGCACATTGACCCAGGCATAAAAAGACCCGTCCGGAATTTGGCATCGAAATCCGGGGATGCCATTAAGTCCGGCTACAAAGAGATCGCGACGCTTGCCATATTCCGCAACCATGGCGTCCACCGCGTTGGACGAATCACGCAGCGCTTCGATGGCCGCGACTTGCGTAAACTCCGCGACGCAGGTGAAAGTATTGAGCACCAGCAAATCCATGGCGTCCACCAGGTGTTTTGGCGCCACAGCGTAGCCCAGCCGCCACCCGGTCATCGCAAAACTCTTTGAGAAGCCGTCGATGATAACTGTCCGCTCGGCCATGCCCGGCAGCGAGCGGATAGAAAGAAATTCACCGTTAAATACGATGCGGGCATAAACTTCGTCAGCCATGACCCACAAATCATGTTTTCGCGCGAGCTCCGCGAATTGCTCCAGCGTTTCCCGGTTAAATACCGTGCCCGTAGGGTTGTTAGGAGAATTAAAAATCAATACGCTGGTGCGCGGCGTGATTTTCGCCGCGATTTCCTGAAGGTCAGGCTGAAAATTATTTTCTTCTTCCAGGCCGAATGGAATCGCCGTGGCCCCCAGTCCGCGTGTAAACGACGGATAAATGGGAAAGCCTGGATCCGGGTAGAGAACTTCATCTCCCGGCTCAATGAGCGCCATCATCGCCAGCGATAAGGCCATTTTGCAACCTGGTGCGATCAAAACTTCTTCGCTCGCCACTTCCAACCGGCGGGTGCGCCTCAAATAATTAGCAACAGCCGCACGCAAAGCGAAAATGCCGCGTGGGGACACATAGCGGTCGCGGCCTGAGGCCGCGGCGTCGCGCAGCGCATCCACCACCGCAGCTGCTGGATGGAAATCCGGTTCGCCAAGTTCCAGATGAATGATGGACCGGCCTTCGCGCTCGAGTTCTTTGGCGCGCGAAAAAACAGCCAGCGCACCTTCACCGGTTAATTGAGAAACGCGTGTTGCGACAGGACGCATAAGTAAAAATTTCCCCGAAGAATATTATCACTTCGCGGCAGGTGGAGTGACCGGAATGCGCAAGCCATCGATGAAGCGAGCGAACATTTCGAAAGCCGCGGCCGTCAAGAATAATTCGACGAGCGCGGCATCGTCAAAGACAGACTGGAGCTGGCTGTAAAAGGCATCGTCCACCTTACCGCCGCCGCCATGCAAACGGCTCGCAAGGCGAAAACCCAGCTTTTCCTTTTCGCTGTAGAGCCCATTTTCAAAATCACCGACCGCAGCGATCTGGGCTGGAGACGCGCCTTTCTTTTGCGCGGAAATACTATGCGCCCGGATCGCATACTCGGATTCACAAAGGATGGAAATGCGCACCGCCACCAGCTCCTTATACCATCCCGGCAACGCGCCATCGCCCAACAAAGGCTTCAAAAATCCGGCTACGCCTTTCGCAATATCCGGCGAATAAGCCAGGACTTTGAACATGTTGGGCACAACGCCACGTTGCGCCAGCAGCGCATCATACAGAGCCGCCGCTTCCGGCTTGACGTCATCGCGCTCCAATAATTTGACGCGCACATTTTCGCTACTCATGTTGACCTCAATAATTTATATGCTGAAAACAATGGCTCTAGCGCCCGTGACAAAAAGCCCACCCGCGAATGCGTTGCGTGACCGTCTAACCAACGGTTGGTCGAGACTTACGCGCTAGCCAGGCCGCTTAAAACGCGTAGCGCAGCGAAAATTGAATCAAGCGCGGAGTGCCCACGGTTGAGAATATTTTGCCGAAAGCCGGGTTAGAAATATCCGTAAAGGTCGGGTTAGCAAAGTTCGCATGATTCCAGATGTTAAAGAAATCCGTCGTGAAGCGTAGTTGCTGCCGCTCGGTGATGCGGAAATCCTTGATCAGCGAAAAATCCCAGTTCTGCTGGAAGGGCCCACGGTAAATATTGCGCCCCAGATTCCCGAACGCTGTGGTGCAGGCATTCGGATCCAGCGCGCATCCGGCAGGATCGGCCGGCGGCGCAAAGGTAAAGTCCGCGCGATTCAGATATCCATTGTTCACGCGCGATACGATGCTTCCAGAAGTATTGCCCGCCGCGATCGTGCCGCCGGAAACAAGCTGCGCGCCGGAAGTGGGCGATTCTAACCCGCCGCCAATGTAGGCAGTACCGGCCGAGCCATCCAGCACGGAAAATGGCGTGCCGGACTGGAAAATGGTGATGCCGCTCACCGCCCACCCACCCAAGGCGGCATGCGCGAATCCGCTGGCGTCCTTGAAAAAAGGAAGCTCGTAGCGGTAGCTGACCACGAAACGGTGTGGCCGATCAAAGTCAGACAGCCCTCGTGAAGCCGCCAACGTGCTTTCGTTGTTAAAAGCGGTATTCAGGGCGGTGTTACCGGTGGACGTAGCGTCTGTCGATTTTGAAAATGTATATGCAGCCTGGAAATATCCCGCGCCCCAGCGTCGCGAAAGTGTGGTCTGCAACGAATGGTAGTGAGAGTAGGCATCGTCGGCAAAAATCTGCATGCCGTTGTAGAAGTTAATTCCAGGGTTAGGCGAACGCGCCGGTCCATTCGCGACCGTGCTCTCGGTGATCGTATATTGCGTGCCATCCTGCGCGGTAATGGTCAGTGGATTAGCCGCGGTGGCAAGTTGCGCCCCAAATGTACGCGTTTCACGCAGATGTACCGTGTGTGTCCCTACATATCCAATTTCAAAAATCCAATTGCGCCCCAGCGAACGCTGAATGGTGAGGTTCCATTGTTGCGTATTGGGCGCCACGAATTTTCTCGGCACCACTAACCCGAACAAAAATTGCGAAGGAATTACACCAGGACCTGTTCCGCTACACGCATAATTCGGTGCCCCCGTTGTGTTTCCACCTGTGAATCCCTGAAATGCTCCGAGACAAGGCACAAACGCAGCGGACAGTGTGCCGGCAGGGGGCAACGCATTAGGATTCCCGCCGGGGGGGAAGCATGTAGAGTCCGCCGAAAAGAAAGTCGACAAACATCCAGGCGGTCCGCCACCAAACGCGATAGGTAAAAACGGTCCTTGAAACGAGAGTTGATCCGCGGTGCCTACGTCTTCGCGCACGTAATAAATTCCGTAGCCTCCACGTACGGTAGTGTTGTGGCGCCCGAAAACGTCGTAAGCGAGACCGACCCGTGGTCCCCACCCGGTGGTGTAGTTGTTGGTGTAGGTGCTGTCACTTCCCGTTGGAATCAATCCCGGAATGTTCAGATTCTTCACGCAGCTGCCGTAAATGAACGGGTATTTTCCGGCGGCTGCCAGGTCCTGATCCAGATTTCCGATGTGACACGCGTCGTCCTTAAATGCACCGAAATCTTCAACACGCAGTCCCAGATTCAAAGTGAGATCCGGCCTGATCTTCCAATCATCCTGCGCGAAAACGGCGAAATCGTTAGTACGGTACTGGTGATTGTAAACACCCCCGCCGCCGAAACTCCCACCTGGCGCGCCTTGGAGTAAGTTTTGAAAATCGGTCAATCCACCAATGCTTGCCGAAGTAACGGTGGACGGGGCGCCTGGAGAATTGGAAAAGAACAGCTGGCCGTTAAATACTTGCGGGAAAAGTTTGTCCAAATTGACGTTGGTAAATTCTCCGCCGAAACGGAAGATGTGCGCGCCTTTGACCCAGCTCACGGTATCCACGAAGTTGTAGTTATTTTGTGTCTGGAATTGATTAGCTGGCGGAGTGGGTCCTAATTGAAATCCCGCCGAACCAAACTGCGTGAATTTGTAGATGGAATTTGTAATGTTATTGGTCGGCCGGTCGATGCCCAGATCCGCGGCAGTGACCGGAGCGATATTCAAAAGGCTGTAACTAATGCGGACATATCCGAAGCGGAATTCGTTAACCAGTGCTGGCGAAAACAAGTGTGTTTCACTCGCGCTGAAGAAGCGCCCGCTCACCGGAAGATCGTACGGAAAATTCAAATCGGCGGCGCTGATGCTGCTTGCCAAAGTTCCACCGAGCGAAGCCTGCAGGCCGCCGGCCCCAAAGGGCAGGAAAGATTCGGCATTAGAGAAAAAGAAGCGCGCGGAAACCTTGTCCTGGCCGCCGCGGAATTCACGGTCGTAGTTGGTAGTGAACTGGTCGTCCGTATATTTCCCAGGTCGGCTGATTAGGAATGGCCCACTATTCAACCCCACTGAGCAGGTGTCTGGATTTACGGTTACACCCGGAGTCCCGGCAATAGAAGGAAGCAAAAACCCGTTGGCGTCCCCGCCGAACTGGTTGCTCTTGAAATTCAGCAACTTCAACATCACCGGGTCGATGGTGATAGGCACGGCCGGGCAGCCGCCAGGATTGGCCGCGGTTGGAGCAGTCGCCGGCGTGCTGAATATAGCAGCGAGATTCGCGGCTGACCGGTCGGCGGGCAGAATGGGAAATCCCGGATTGTTGATCTGCGTCCCGGGAGAAAGCGCGCTTCGCTGTCGGGTCCCCTGATAATTTACGAAGAAGTAGCCCAGTTTTTCCTTTACCACGGGTCCACCCAGACTCACGCCAAAAATATTCTGCTTCACTGACGGGCGTGGCTCGCCGGCAGCGTTCAGAAAAAATTCATTCGCGTTCAATACGTCATTTCTAAAATATTCGTACGCATCGCCATGCAAACCCTTGGACCCGGAACGCAAAATAGCGTTCACGTTGCCCCCTCCGTTTCGGCCTTGGCTGGCGTCGTAGAGCGAGGTCTGAACTTTAAATTCCTGAATAACATCCGGATTCGGCAGTGGAACGTTGGTGGACTGCGAAACGTTGTAATCCGTTGAGCTAATTCCTTCGATCAGGTAATTGTTATTGTCTTCGCGTTGCCCGTTCACCACGATGCGCACGTTTCCCCGGCCCAACTGCGCCGAGGCATTCAGTTCACTATTCGTACCCGAAGACAGCGAAAGAAGCTGCTGATAATTTTGCGTAGCGAGAGGAAGCTCGCGAATAGTGGCCGTGCCGATGGATTCGCCAGTGGTGGCGTTAGTGGTCTCCACATTGGTAACCTGCGCGGAAATTTCCACTCGCTCACTGACTTCTCCAGGCTTCAACGCAATGCTGACCCGCGTGGTTTCCGTCACGTGCACTTCAATATTGTCCGCCCTCGATTGCGAGAATCCGGATTTGTTCACCAGCAGGTAGTAAGTCCCCGGAGGGAGCAGCGTCACCGTAAAAGAGCCATCAGCACTGGCGGTGATTTTTCGAGCCAGCGTTTCAGTGCGGCTGTCGGTGATTTGCACTTCCGCATCGGCGATGCTTGCTCCGCTACTATCAACCACTACACCGCTGATCGCTCCGGTGGCGCCGCCCTGGCCGTAGACCTGACCGCCCAAAAAACCGGTTAGCAGAAACACTACAGCCGCAAACTTATACAGGCTTCGCATCGGAAACCCCCTGAGTATTAGGACTGCGCCGGACGTCGAATGTGAGCAAGCCACCACGGCAGGCATGCAATTCGCGAGAAAACACCCCTATCGCCCACTCCGCCCGAACAATTCCTATGCATGAAACTAACGTTACCGTTTCAAGCTGTCAAGATTTCTAGGATTAAATCTTCGCTTACCGCGTAGTTGGCATTTGGCAGGCACAGAGCCTGACGAAGTTGACAATGCTTACGCGCCAATGTAACGCGCGTAGAGCGAACGCGCCACCGCGGCATCGGTCGTACCTTTCACGATTGCGCGGCCATCGCAAAACACCGTCATTTCGTAGGGTGCGATACGAAACCGCAACAGGAAATCGTTTTGCCGAATGCCTGTTACGGTGCGCGACAGCCGCTGTCGTAAGGCACCCAGATCGAGCGCGCGGTTGTGTTCATGTATCTGCACGGAGTCGCGTCCGCACATCGTGATATGCGGCTGAGCCTGGCCCTCCAGGTAGGAGAAATCATGTCTGCAGCAACACCGGCAATCTGGATTGCGGTCGACATGAACGGATTGAAAATGACCGGTCCACGCATCTGCGGTAATAAGGCGGCCGTTAAGGGCTTCGTGATTGCCGCTAAGGAGCTTCATAGCTTCGGCAACCTGCAGCGAGGCGACAAGATTCACGATCGGCCCCACCACACCTACGGTGTCGCAAGTGTCTTCCATTCCCGTGAGGGCATCAGGCCCATCTAAAAGGCAAGCGAGGCAAGCGCTCTTCCCAGACTGAACGGTCATTGTCAGGCCATAACTGGCCACCGCGGCGCCGTAGATCCACGGCTTGCCAAACTTAACGGCGAAATCGTTTATCAAAAAACGGGTTTCGAAGTTGTCGGTACCGTCAAGAATCACATCAAAATTATTCAGCAACTCCTCAACATTACGAGGGTTAAGGTCTGCAACGAGGCCTTCTATGGAGACGCTGGAGTTAATAGCGCGCAATTTGCGCTCCGCGGCAACGGCTTTCGGCAGCGCCTCGCGGGCGTCAGACTCATCGAACAAGGTTTGGCGCTGGAGGTTGGAGGGCTCCACGAAATCGCGATCCACGATGCGAATGCGGCCCACGCCGGCACGCACCAATAGATTCGCGGCAGCTGCCCCGATTGCTCCGCACCCGGCCACCACCGCGCTGGCGCCCAGCAGACGCTCTTGTCCGCCAAGGCCAATCCCCTCAAAAAGTATTTGTCTTGAGTATTTTTCTTGAAGAAAATCGTCCACGAATCAGCGGCCCCAGCGGGTTCGCGATGGGAGGCCCGCTACCGCGATGATACCGCCAAACATGACCGACCGGACAACGTCCCTGTGCTACGCTTCGTCTGAGACAAATAGAAGATGAAATCAGGGTGGGCCAATGGGCTGCGAGGTGTTGTCGCGCTCGCACTTCTCAGCGGAGTTGCGACAACGCGCGCGCAAAAAACTCCACAGAGCGCTAGCCCCGCCGCCGAACCCGCCGAACAGCCTGTAGCAGTCTCCACGCGCATTGTGGCAGAAGACGGACGCGTTCTGAGCGAGCCCGTCAAGGGCATAAATGTTGAGATCGGCAAACCGGTGGACCGCACCAAAGTGGCTCAAAGCTTGCGCCTCCTCTACAAAACCGGCGATTATTCCGATCTTCGAGCTGTACTAACAACCGTTCCAGGCGGTGTCCGGCTAGATTTTGTAGCACGCGAAAATCTTTTTTTTAACCAGGTGTTGATCGATGGTCTGGTCCCTCCGCCCAGCGAGGCTTCAGCGGTAGCCGCGACGCAACTCAATCTCGGCCAAACTTTCCGGGCGGAATTAGTTGACGAAGCGGCGGAGCGGTTACGCGACACGCTGCGGCAGGAGGGGTTATATACCGCGGAGATTAAGTCAGAAACAGTCCCTCACCCTGAAATCCACCAGATGGATGTGATCTTTCACATAAAATCGGGCCCCCGCGCGCGAGTCGGAACCATTCAGCTCAAGAACGATACCCAGTATCCCGATGCGGAAATTCTCAAACGCCTCAAAATGAAACCGGGACGTCCGATTACCTCCGCGCGGTTACAGAGCGGAACCGATCGAATCCGCAAATACCTCGTTAAAAAGGGGAATCTAATTGCCCGCGCGGTGGTGCGCCGCGGCGCCTATGATGTGGCAACCAAAACCATTCCGCTGGATCTGGAAGTATCACAGGGTCCCAGGGTGAAACTGCAGGTAGTGGGTGCGAAATTTTCTAAGGGCGACTTGAAACGGCTGGTGCCTGTATATCAGGAAGGCGCCGTGGACGCCGATCTTCTTGAAGAAGGCAAGCGCAACATGCGCGAACGTTTGGAGCGCCAGGGATATTTCGATTCCACCGTCGATTACACCACTGAGACACAAACGGCAGCCTCGAATCCCAACGGGTGGAAGGGCACGGAAGAAGTGATCACTTATCACGTCGTAAAAGGAGACAAACATAAGCTGGTTACCATCGATATCATTGGCAATCACTATTTTAGCGATGAATTATTGCGTAACCGCTTATTGGTCTATAAAGGGGCCTTTGCGTCTCCGGGACGCTTTAGCAGACGCCTGGTCGAATCGGACGCGCAGTCCATGCGCGCTTTGTATCAAGCCAACGGTTTCCTGGAAGCCAAAGTCGATGCTGTGCCCTTGGACAACTATAAAGGTAAGACTGGCGACCTTGCGATTCGCTTTAATATTCAGGAAGGAAAGCAAACTCGCGTGGCGTCCCTCAAACTCGACGGCGTGCACGCGTTTAAAGAACAGGAACTACTTGGAGACGTGGCCTCTACCCCCGGACAACCCTATTCGGATTTTAACGTGGCTACTGATCGCGACGTAATTCTGGCGCTGTATTTTAACGAAGGATTTCCCGAAGCGACTTTCACTTCCAAGGCTGATCGCGTGGCTCCAGAAGCAAACACCCAAAAAGCTGAAGATCAGGGAAACCAAGACGCCAGTGCAACACCTGCTGAAAACGAAAAGGCCTCCGACAAAAAGAATGAAACCGATTCCAAAACCATCATCCCGCAAGCTCCGCCAGTCAATCTCACCTATCACATTGAAGAAGGTCCGCAGACCATGGTGCGTAGAATTCTCTATTCCGGTTATGAGCACACCCGGTTAAACGTGCTGCATCGCGAAGTCGAAGTGAAAGAGAACGCTCCGCTGCGCGAAGGCCAAGTTGTCGAGTCGCAACGCCGCCTTTATAACCTGGGAGTTTTCAACCGGGTCACCATCGAGCCGCAAAATCCCACCGGCACTGACCGCGACAAGGATTTAGTAGTGCTCGTGGAAGAAGCCAGGCGCTACACCATGGCCTATGGTGGCGGCTTCGAAGTCCAGCGTCTAGCCAGCACCTCCAATCCCGTCGGAGGCCAGGTGCAAGCCGCGCCACGAGGTATTTTTGAAATATCGAAATTAAATCTGACCGGCCGAGCCGATTCGCTGTCACTCAAATTACGCGGCAGCACCATTGAGGACCGCGCGCTACTCACCTATTCCGATCCCAACACTTTTGGGCATAAAGATTTGAGCGTTCAAGCCACCGTTTATACTGAAAAAACGCAGGACATCAATACCTTTACTGAAACGCGCTACGAAGGGTCTTTGCAACTTACCGACCAGGTTACGCCGCGTACAACTCTTCTTTTCCGTTACGTGTTTCGCAAAGTGCTGGTATCCAACATCGCCGACACCATCAATCCCGTGGCCATCCCGCTGTTCGAGCAGCCTACGCTCGTTTCGCTCTTTGGCATGACCTGGGTTCATGACCGGCGTGATAATCCCGCGGATGCCACGCGCGGCAGTTATAACAGCGCGGATTTTAGCGTGGCCGGCAGTCACATTGGTTCCAGCGCAAGTTTTCTGCGGTTTTATTATCAAAATTCTACCTACTATCCCATCAAGCGGCGATTTAGCTTTGCCCGCTCCGTACGCATCGGCGGTTTGATCCCTTATGGCCAAACCGTTTCGCTGACGTTCCCCCTGCCAACCACGCCGCCCTTGCCGATAGTTATCCCGCTTCCGGAGCGCCTTTTTGCGGGCGGCGGGACCTCGCTGCGTGGATTTGCGCTGAACCAGGCTGGGCCACGTGATTCGGTTACCGGATTCCCCGTCGGCGGCCAGGCCCTGCTGGTGTTGAATCAAGAATTTCGTTTCCCAATGCGCCTGCCATATTTTGGAACATCCTTGGGCGGAGCTCTTTTTTACGACGGCGGAAATGTTTACAGCAGACTAACCCGCATCAGCTTCAGAAGCTCAACGCCGACACCCACCTTTAACACTACCAACCCGGCCAATGCCTTCTGTGTGACCAATTGCAGCAACGAGCTCAACTATTTCTCTCACACCGTAGGCTTCGGGTTCCGTTATGCTACGCCTGTAGGCCCAATTCGCATCGACCTGGGCTACCAGATCAATCGACCAACCTTTGTGATCCCCTGCACCACCCTCACCGGTGCCGTTCCAACCTGCCACAAAGCCGGCCGGCTCCCCGGTTTCCAAATCTTTTTCAACCTGGGACCAAGTTTCTAATGCCCGCCAGAATATTTTCGCGGTCTGCGGCTTCAATTACTTGCATCCTCGCTTTATTTTTTTCAGGCCTGATTTTTGTTTATCCATCTTCCGCTCAGGAGCTGATCGACCGCATCGCCGCGCGTGTGGAAAACGACATCATTCTTCTAAGCGATGTGCGCCATCTGGGCCGCTACCAGATGCTGGTGGATGGTAAATCGGAAACCGAAGCGCAATTGCTCGATCGCCTGATCGATCAATGGGTAGTACAAAACGAAGCCGACGCATCGCGTTTTCCGCGTCCCACCGACGCCGAAATTGATCAGGGCGTTGCCGCGCTCAAAAAATCGTTCCCCTCCCTTCAGGAATACGAAGAGCGGCGAAAGCAAAGTGGTTTAAGCGAACAGCAAGTGCGCGACAAAATCGCCACTCAGATTCATCTCACAAATTATCTGGATTCCAGATTTCGCCCGTCGGTGCAGGTGGACGCTAAGGCCATCGAAGATTTTTATAAGTCGGCGGTGTTGCCGCGAGCCAAGGCTCGCGGGCAAGAACCGCCTTCGCTGGAAGCCTCCCGCGACGTCATTCAGGAAGCATTGATAGAACAAAGCATCGACGCCCAGGCCGAACAATGGCTCAAGGAAAGCCGCTCGCGCATTCACGTCGAGCGGCTATTGGACGAAGAAAAAGAATGACCCCAACTGGCCGCATGCGAAGATTTCGCTGGCTACGCCATATGGCGTGGGTCTCAGCGGTAGCCATTTTTTTGGCTGCTGCCGCAGTGGTTATCTTTTTTGGCAGCGGAGCCGGCAACCCGTTAATTCACCGCATCCTCGTGCGTCGTCTGCAAGCGCTCACCGGCGGTCGCGTGGAATTGCGCAGCGTCTCGATCCATTGGCTATCTTTGCGCGCCACGCTCAAGGGCCTCGAAATTCACGGCCTGGAACCCCCCGGCACTGAACCGCTCTTTGCAGCCGAAGAGGTGGACGCAGGTCTGCATCTCGATTCTTGGTGGGGGCGCAAAGTTTCATTGGATAGCTTGGTCGTTCACCAGCCGCACGTGCACATAAGAATAGGAAAAAATGGCGTCACCAACGTTCCCACTCCGCCGCGCCCTCGTTCCGCTAAACCTCTGGCACAAACAGTTCTCGACCTTCACATCCAGCACCTCCAGCTCGACAATGGCTGGCTTCTCTATAACGACGTGCAAACTCCTTTGGCCATCGAAGGAGACAACTTACACCTCGCGCTGGACGCCAGCGGACCGCTGGACCATTCCGTCTACGACGGCAATCTTGACTGGCAAAACGTCACGTTTACAGCGCAGCGTTTTCTTCCGATACCCATCGGTATTTCCGCGAGGTTTACAATTTCGCGCGATGGTTTTACTTTGCAGCAAGGCGATGTAAGGGCCGGCCGATCTCATGTCGATGCACAAGCGGAACTCATCAACTTTACCGACCCGCGATGGAACATGCGCTACCGCGGCTGGCTTGAGCTCCTGGATCTTCGTGAAATTTTGCGTAACCCGCTGGTCCCCACCGGCCGCGCCGACGTTCACGGCGAAGGAACTTTCGCCGACGGTCAATTCCACGGCACCGGCATCTACGCCGGCCGCGATATCGCCCTTCCTTACGACGATTTCCACGCTAAAGGTCTCACCAGTCACGGCACCTTCACTATCAACAATGACGGCCTCGTGGTCCCCGACTTTTTTGCCGGGGCGCTCGGGGGCACCGTGAAAGGCCGCGTTACTTTGCGATTCGCGGGATTACAGTTTCATGCCGAGACTCATGTGCAGGATGTCCGTTTAGCCAGTTTGCTCCCCGCCATCGAACATCGCGGATTTCCCATTGATGAACTGCATTGGGATGCCGATTTGACGGCGGATACCAAGGAAGACTGGACCGGCGCATTCGAGCACTTCGGAATTGTCGCCAAGATGCATTGGGCCCCGCCGGAAAACGTCGCTGCAGGTCACGAAGCGGTCGAAGGAGATTGGCAATTCGTCTACAAGTACGACACCAGTCTGTTCACCGTTGTCTCTGGAGCATTTCAAACTCCCACAACGAATGGCAGCGTTTCCGGACTGTTGGCCCCCCGCGATTCCGGAATGGATCTAAAGTTTGACACCACCTCGCTCGAAAGCTACAAGGACTTCATCAACGCTCTGCGCGATGTGTCGCCGCGTTCCGCAGACGCCAAGCAACCCCTTTCAGGCAAAGTCAGCTGGGACGGCAAAATCACCGGCCCTTCCGGCAAACCCACATTCTCCGGACATGTGCGCGGCGAGAACGTGCAATACAGTTCCATCATT
>Ga0307479_10004132_pt1 | contig 13269 bp, 16 predicted proteins | sample atmos_gasesECM4C_FD_203743 | JGI IMG/M metagenome (GOLD analysis project Ga0307479, IMG submission 203743) | Hardwood forest soil microbial communities from Morgan-Monroe State Forest, Indiana, United States - atmos_gasesECM4C_515 | ecosystem: Environmental > Terrestrial > Soil > Temperate...
AGACGACGCAATCGGCTGCGATTGAAACGGGCAAAGCTCTCCAGGAAGCTGTTCTGAAGAGAGCCCTATCCGACTAAGCTCAGAGACCAAGAACAGACGCGGGCTGTTTGCTGCCTATCTCCTAGAATGCTCGGCCATGATAACAATCGCCCGCTCTCTTGTTTTTTTTGGCATCGCGCTCTGCTGCGAGCACGGAGCGATGGCGCAGACTCTAGCCCCTCGGGCATACGCCATCACGCCGGCGGATGCAAACGCCATTACGTTGTCTTGGTCTTTTTTTGACGGCGGCCTGAATTTTAACGGCACGGTTCCCATCACAGGCGCCACTGGCACCTACCATATACCCACGCTCAGTTATTATCATTCGTTTAGCCTGTTTGGGCACTTGGCAACTATTACTGGGTTTTTGCCCTATGGTGTCGGCACCTTCCAGGGATCAGTCCTTGGCACGCATCAACAAATCTATCGCTCCGGGCTTCTCGATTTCGACGTGCGCTTCTCAGTAAATCTGAAGGGCGGACCAGCCATGTCGGCGCAGGAGTTCGCCAAGTGGAAACAAAAGACTTTGCTGGGGGCCAGCCTGACTGTGGTTGCTCCTACGGGTCAATATAATCCGATGCATCTCGTCAACTGGGGCATCCATCGATGGGCGGTCAAGCCAGAGTTTGGCTATTCACGACGCTGGGGCAATTGGCTGCTCGATGGGTACGGAGGAGTATGGTTCTATACGACAAACAACGACTTCTTCTCGATGTCTAGCCCTCAGCGTCAAACGGAAAAACCTATAGGGTCATTTGAGGGGCACCTGAGCTATGACTTCAGCAAACAACGTTGTTGGGTATCGCTGGACGGAAATTTCTGGTTCGGCGGAGCCACCAGTCTCAACGGCATTTCCAATCCTGGTACCCGCCAGACAAGCTCGCGCATCGGAGCGACCGCGGCGTTTCCGGTGAGCAAACACCAGGCCATTAAGATGAGCTACAGCAATGGAACCTATGTGCGTTTTGGCGGCAACTATCAGAGCGTCTCCGTAGCTTGGCAGTATTCGTGGATCGGCCGCCCGAAATTTTACAAACGCTGACGACCTGCAAGCGGCACCTTCGTTGCACAGATGAGCGGGAGCGTTCATCGTGAGTTAGAATGCATCGTGTTCAAGCTAATTTTCGACGAAAGCGTTCATCAGCCACTCGCTTCGTCTGAACGGGGGTATCCAACCCGGGATGAAGAAAGGAAAATAGCATGGGATATTTGACTACAAAACCATTCATTGTTCTGACTCTCTCTTTTTTTCTTATGCTGCTCTCGGCGCGGATCGGCCTCTACTTCCAGGAGAGGCGGAGCGATCTGGATGAGGGCGCACTCGCAGATCGCGATCTGATCGTGACCGCTACTCTGACACTACTTGGCCTCATCATAGGATTCACCTTTTCGATGGCCATCAACCGGTACGATCAGCGCAAAACTTACGAGGAAGGAGAAGCCAACGCGATCGGCACGGAATATCTTCGAATAGGGCTGCTGCCCTCCGCCGACCGTGCGAATCTACGTTCACTACTGAGAGACTATCTCGCTCAGCGAATCTCGTTCTATGAAACTCGCGAAGAAAACACGCTTTGGCAGATCGATGCAGCGACGGCCAAGCTGCAGGACAAACTTTGGGCGTCCATGGAAGGTGCGGCGGTCGCTCAACCGACACCTGTTTTCACGCTGGTCGTTTCAGGTATGAACGACGTGCTGAACTCGGAGGGCTACACGCAGGCTGCGTGGTGGAATCGCATCCCGCCCGGAGCATGGTTTCTCATGATAGTGGTTGCTATTAGCGCCAACCTTTTAATCGGCTATGCTTCGCACAGCACCAGCACGAGGATCATTCGACTGCTAGTTCTTCCATTTGTTCTGTGTGTCGCTTTCTACGCGATAGCTGACATTGATAGCCCCCGTCGGGGCATTATTCGTGTTTACCCGCAAAATTTGGTGAGGCTCGCTGATTCGCTTGATCGACACTAGTCGGGAGATATCTGAGAGCCTGCGTTTCCGATCGCGCCTGTCTTAGGCAGTTCTGAACGGTGGGTCTCCGATCCTTGTGACGCGAAAATCAGTCGCTGTCTGGCATGATAGACGCATGCGCAAGGAACCGAAGTGGGTAGGTTTCTGCTGCGTTGTGATTTTGTTGGCGCTCTACGCTGTAGGTGTGGTGCGCCATGGAACGCTGCGCAACATCGTGCAGACGCTACCACTGTGGATTCCCATCGAACTCCCTGAAAATGACCGGCGGGGCAAACGAGGGAGCTTTAAGGGAGCACTAGGAATTCATTTGCGTTCCCCCCTCCTTTTCAAAGACTTATGTTCCTTTCGCATTTCCTCTAAGTCCTTGAAATTCCAATTTTGTTGTTTTCGATCCCCACCGCCCCTACCAACATCCTCTTGATTCCTTTATAGTTGGAAAAGCCTGGGGCGCATTAAGAACCCTCAGAATAGCCCGTAACTGACCCGGCAATATCCGCGAATTATAAAGCTCTGTCGATCGGGCAGTACGGCCGGGAGGGAAAGGCTGACGCAGATTCCTCGAATCCCGATTCTTATTCCGTCAGCGGTTGGCGCAATTCCCATTCTATGTACAGTCTTTATCCATGCGCTTGCCGTGATGGCGACGGTCAGCTTTGTTCGCCACGAGAGAAGAGCCGGTCGGGCGGGCGTGAGCTTCTGGAACGATGTTGAAATCGTCACGTTGGCCATATCATTCGCTCTCGCGGCTCATCTGGTCGAGATTGCCTTGTGGGCGATTTTGTTCATGATGTGCGGAGAATTCACGGCGTTCGGAACGGCGTACTACCACTCAGCGGTTAATTACACCACCTTGGGCTATGGCGACCTGGTTATGACGCCGGCTTGGAGATTACTGGGGCCACTTGAAGCAGCAGATGGAATGCTCATGTTCGGTGTTTCAACGGCGATAATCTTCGCTCTCATACAACGATTGATTCACGATCGGTTTGTGGATCTCAGGGAGTGAGATCACGCCGAATCGAACTTAGCTGCATCCCCGCTCACGTCTGACTCAACCAGGCGCCCTTTATTTATTGCGCCTTTATCCATGTGTCCGAACCCGCTAGCTTCACGGACACGTCCGAGAAGAAGATGTGCACCGGCTTCCCGTCAGCCGTTCCGCGATGTTCCGTTGAGACAAGTAGAGGCCCCGCTTTCTTGTAGCCCGCCCATGTCGTCGTCACGAGACTCGGCTTCTTCGGTCCGCCGCGGCGGTAGATAAATTCCTCCACCCGGCTGTCGGAGCCGAGAAAGAGTTCCCACGTATCGCCGGGCGTGTAGCCGCCATCCGAAGAATATTTCACCACGACCTGGTCGCCGGTGCCTTTCCCCAGCGGCAGCTTCTGCTTGCCCTTATCCTGCACGTCGGCACTCGTGTCCCAAATCACATGGAAAGGGAAGATCAGCCAATATTGATCGTTCATGAAAGCAGGATCGATTTCGTCCTTCACGTTCGCAGGCTGGCTGTTGAGCTCAGACCGCAGGTACGTAACCTTCACCGGCTTGCCATCCTTATCTTTTCCTTCAAACGTCACCTTTCCCGTTTTCGGCTCCCATTCCCACGTATGAGCCAGCTTAAGGTTGAACGCAGGCAAATCTATGCTCCAGGTGTAGCGGATCCCTTCAATCTGCCCCCACGAATCGATACCAAAGGTCTTCGCCATCTGTTCGACAATTGGTGGACGCGCCTGCGCCCATGAACTTGATGAAAAGCCCAGCATTCCTAGAACCAGAAGACCGATGATCGCTGCGCGGTGCACATTCTTCATGGAAGTCGCTCCTCAGTGAGATCACACCCTGCTCGACCGACCCCAAATTATACAGCACACCTCGGTGATTGTGCTCTCGCAAGCTCAGGCGGCCGCGTTCGTTGATCGCTTGAGACGCCGAAACTCGAGAATAGCGGCAGCCGCTGCCACCGATCCGTATTCCAGCAGCACGATCCAGCCAGGAACTACCCACTCACCGCCAAGCGTGCGCAAATGCCACACATAGAAAGTTGGCAGAATGCTGATGGTCCAGACGATCAGCGGTACTGTCGAGACCGATCGTATGAACGGAAGCTGCCAAAGAAGGTACCAGGGGTACACCACCGGCGCACAAAGAATCGACGCAGCCATCGGCCACGCAAACGTCTGCGGCGAGTATCCATCTTGCCGTCTTCGAAGCACCGCCGCAGTTACTAACCCAACCAATAAGGCCAGACCAGCCACGACCCGCGGCCTCACGATTCGCTCGATCTCGCCGAACACTGGATCGTTGAACCGAAACCGCTGCACGAACACGCTGATCGATCCCATCGGGACCGAACCGCCTCGCAGAAACGGCACATATAGCAGCCCGACGATGAGCACCGCCAGCAACACGTCGCGCACCCGCACGCGACGCCAGTAAAGCGGTGCCAACACAATCGGGAGAAACTTCACGGCAACAGCCAGCCCGAATGTGATCGCTGCGAAAGTTCGCCAACGGCGTTCGAGCGCCGCGGCCGAGACCAGCAGCAGTAGCACTCCGAGGATGTCAACGTGACCGCTGTAAGTCACGCTTGTGACAAGAAGGGGATTCCACGCGTAAGCCAGCACCCAATGTTCCGCCTGCCCGAGGCGACGCAACTCGGCGAGCAGCAACGGAATGATCGCCAGTTCACACAAAACAAAAGCAACTTTGAACGCAAAAGTTGACTCATGGATCGCAGTCACAGCGCGAAAGAAAAGCTGCGCGCCCGCCGGATAGGGGCTTGTCACCTCGGGGTTATTAAGATTGCGGGTTTCGCCTGTGTGTAAAGCGCTGAACGCCGGATCATTCGGAACAACAACGTAGGGGTTATAGCCCAGCCGCTGCAAGCGCCCGTCCCAAACATAGCGGTGAACGTCATCATCCGCACCCGCAGGCATCAGCAAAAACGGAAGGTGCCACAGCGCAGCCACCGCAAGACCAATCACAACGACGCGGCGAGGGAATCTCGGCGTGGCAAAAAACTCGCGAATAGCCAGAAGGTACGCGACGCCAGCAATGGCCAGCGTAATCAGATAAGCAGAAGTTCCAACTCCGCCGGGAGCTCGAGCGCAGGCCAGAAGCGCAGCAAACATGATGCCTGCAAGTCCGTAGAGCCTGTGCGACGCCGTAATCGTCATCGCTCTCCGCCGCTTTGCTCCGGCGGCATCGCCTTCCTCCATTCCATCAACCATTGCGCCGTTCGCGGTGCTCTCTCTGGAACGCTCTGCAGCTCGGCGGCAAGGCGGCTCAGGTCCTCTGCCACATCAATGTCGTAGAACGCATCGGTGAGACTCACCGAAAGCCCCAGTGCCCGCACTCGCCCAAGCAACGCCTCGTATGCATTCGTCGTTCCGAGTCCGTCCCCCGCGAAGAGTCCCGGATGAGACGCGGTCGCGCCGACAAGGTAATAACCTCCGTCGTGCGTCGGTCCGACAACGACGTCACTTTGAGCGAGTGCGCGGAACGCGCTGACCAACACGGACGCCGGCAGGTGCGGGCTGTCGCTATTAAACGCGACGATGCGTCGTCGGCCAGCCTCCGCGAAATGTGCAAACACCGACGTAAGCCCCGCTGCAAGTCCATCGCCCGATTGCGCCACGATCGGAATCGAGTCACCCACTGCGCGCGATAAATCTTCCACGTCGGACGCCGGGCACATGATGGCGACATCCACATCTCCAAGTGACCGCGCCAGCGCCATCGTATCGTCCAAAAGGCAGCGATATAATTCCACGACCGCCGCGAGAGGCAGGCTCTGCGCGAGTCGAGTCTTCACCACGCCCGGCTTCGGCGCCTTCGCCATAATTACCAGCGTGCAGCCGCCGCTGCGTGAACCGGCAGTGCTCTGGCTAGAGGATTTCATCGGGAGCGAAAAGGTTTCATTAGGAAATTGTTGTCGCGGGTTTCACGCCGACTGCGGCATTCCAACTCGTCGCTGGCGAAAATAGTAGCGCAGAATCCGAGTGAAAATGAACCAGGCCGCGCCGACCGTGCCGAAGATCGTCCCGCTGATCTTCGATTTTCCAATGCGCGGGTAGTAGCTCACCGGCACCTCGACGATCCGGAACCCCTGCAGCGCGCCTTTCAAAATAATTTCCACCGCCCATCCGTAAGTCGTCTCTTCGAGCGCAAGCGCACGCAGAACATCCGCGCGCGCCGCGCGGAACGGGCCGAGGTCCGTGATCCGCTGCTGAAACAGAAGCGAGATCAATCCCGCAGCGAGCCGGTTGCCCAACGCGGAGTGCCAGGGAAGAGCACCGGGAATGCGCGGCCCTGCCAAACGTGAGCCCAGCGCAATATCCGCGCGTCCATCGGAGATCGGCGCGAGCAGGAGCGGAAGTTCGGCTGGCCGGTCGCTATAGTCACCATCCAGGAATACAACGACGTCGGGCGAGTTCGCGTTGGCAAGACCTGTCAAACAGGCCTGGCCGTATCCGCGGCGCTGTTCGAGGATGACGCGTGCCCCCGCACGCTCGGCAATCTCACGCGTCCCATCGGTCGAGTTGCTGTCGACGACGATGACCTCGGTCACGACATCTGCAGGAATATCCGCGAGTACCTTACCGATAGCGCCCGCCTCATTGTGCGTGGGAATAATGACCGAAACTCGCAATCAATCTCCGCTGGTTCCGTCGGTTCCGTTTGCCTTACCACCAAAGCGACGACGGGCGCCGCCGCGCTAGAAACGCATCAATCCCCCATGTCCGGCCCGCCCCTCCCACCGCGATGCCCAGCGCTGCGAGCGTAGGGACGAGTAGTTCCCAAATCCACGACGTGCCCCACTCCGACACCCAGAGGCTCGCGAGTAAACCAAACGCGACAAGGCCGGCGGGGCGCGTCAAGAGTCCAAGCACGAGAAGGACGCCCAGCGAAATCTCGGTCACGCCCTGAAGCGGCGCCGCCATCGCTGAGTGACTCGCCGCCGTCGCCATAATAGCTTTCCAAATCGCCGGAGCGTGATCATGTTGAATGTAATAATTGATCAAGCCGGCGTAGCCGCTTGGCGTGTAGAGCCCTTTCCCTAAATTCTCGAAAAAGACCCCGACGAACATCGCTCCGATCGTCAGCCTAACGATTGCCAGTCCAAAACGCGCATAAGGTTGTTCCGGCATTCAGGAAGTCCTTTCTGGAAGTTGGCTCGATTTCATTTTGGCTCGCCATTGTAACAACCACCGCTCGTATTCTAATCGCGTGCGATCACGATTGTCGTGCACGCGCTTTCGCCCTTGGGAAGTTCGCGTGCAGCGGCCATGCGGATCTCCAACTTTTCCACTTGTCCCCTGACGACAGGGCAGTAGAAGTCCGGTTCATTCAGCGCGTTCTGCAGTCGTCGCCGCCCGGCGCATCCGCCGTAACAGCTCTCGAGATAGGCGCACTGCCGGCAGGCGTCCGGCACTGTTCGCGCCTCGACAAAGGGCGAAGTCTCCACAACTGCCGAGCCCATTGATGCCAGGAGCGAAAGCGGCTCTCCGGCGCCCGGCCAGTATACGCAAGGCTGGGTGGTGGCTCGCGGCGTAATCCGCACAGTGCTCACTCCGCATCCGCCGGTCCTCGGAGGCAAACCGGCCATCGCGCGAACCAGCGGCTCACCGATGGCGATCACGTCTGTCTCCGCAAACAACGCTCGAAAACCCCGCCAATATTCCTCGTAACTCAACGCATACAAATCCGAACGCACCGACTGATAAACATTCACGCGCAGTGGCGACTCGTAACGCTTCACCGCCCGCGCCACTTCAGCGAGGCACAAATAGTTCGCCTTCATCATTACCGCAATAAAGGTGACGGGCACTCCGAGCCGCACACATCGCGCTGCCTGCTCATGAATCAAGGCCCAATTGCCACTACCACGTTGGGCGTCCTGCTCACGCTCCGTAGGATAGTCCAGCGAGAATTCGATATCGTGGAAAGCGCGAAGCTCGTCATCAGTAAGCACCGCGGCACTGTGGCCATTCGACGTGATGGTCAGCTTCACAGGTAGGGAACGTAGATAAGCCAGAATCATGCGGAATTCCGGGTGCATTCCATTCTCGCCGGTTCCCAAATTCACCGCACGAACCGGCAGGCTTTCCATCACAGATCGTACTTGCTCCAGGCTAAGCCGGTCCGTCCGCGCCGGATCTCGATAGCAGAATGAACAAGCCAGGTTGCACTCGTTGGTGAGTCCAAGCCCGAGCGCAAATTTTCCGCTCGCAGCAGGACGAATCATGGCGGCCTGCGAAGATGCCATCGCGGGCTGCGAAAGTGAATGAGGGTTCAACTGTGTCATCGTACCGTTGCTTTATCGGGGGTGCGCTCGAACGTCCGATCTCCAACACCGAGGTATGTCGCCGACCGACGTGGACGAGTCTACGACATCCGTTGGCTGGCGGGTAAGGACAGAATTCTCAAGGCTCGATTGCAGTCGTTTCACGGCGTATTGGTTCAGTAGGGGCACGGCATGCGGTGTCCGGCGCAGGAACTTGGCGTGATCACGCCATTGGCCGTCGTCGCGATTTTAGTAGCACAGGCATTCCTGCCTGTGCCGCAAGTTGATAGTGGCTTCGCGTGTGCAAAACAAGGAAGCTAAAGAAGGCGTTGGGTTACGTCGTGCCCGGCGTAGGAACTTTGCGCCACTATAGGCCGTCGTGGCGATTTTCAGTAGCGCAGGTGCGCCGGAAGGCGCCGGTTAAAATGACGCCTGCGCCGCAAGTTGATAGAAGCGCTGCGTGTGCGAAACGAGGAAAGGAATGCGAGCCCGGCAAATCAGTTCAAAGCAATCAGCTATCCCGCGCCATTCACCCCGCTGAGAAATCCGCCCAGATGGCCTGTCAGCACGACGATCAAAACGGCGAACGCTTCGACCACCAGACGATACGTTGGCAGCAAATCCTGATTCTGCCGGCGCGCCCGCCAGTGAATTAGCAACACCAACCAGATGAGGACACTCGACACGCATCCCAGAACTAGGTGCATCAAAAGGATCCCCTTTAACTTTTGTCCTTCGAGCGCCCACTGCCATGCCGCGAGGCCCGTTGCAACCACAGGAACCGTCGATATCGCCGCTAGCAGCAAATTGAAGTACGCCGCCGCAGCCAACGTCCGGTTCTTCGTCCGTTGTGCCGCGTAGTCAAAAGCCACAGCCACGATAAACAGCGCAATCGGAAAATGAATCAGCACCACGTGCTGCGCGTGCCTCGCAAGAAGTACAGTCTTGATATCGAAAGGGTTTATCCTCATCGCTCTCTCACTGCACCACGATCGTGCCGGTCATCTTGGGGTGAATCGAGCAGAAGTAGGGAAAAGTTCCCGGCTTGGTAAACGTGTAAGAGAACTTCTCGTCGGTATCCATCACCTTGGACTTGAACACCCCGTCCGTGCTGACCGCAGTGTGCGGAATGTCATCCTGGTTCGTCCACGTAACCGTTGTTCCCGCAGCTACGGTGAGCGTTCCCGGCGCAAAACTGAAGTTGTCGATCTTTATTTCTACGGCCTTCCCGGGCGCCTGCTGGGCATTCGCCTTCACACCTGTAAACCCCGCTGACAGCAGCGCTACAACAATCATCATCGGCGCCGCGATGGCTGCCATCCACGCTTTCTTGCTTCTCATGTCGTCTCCCGCTTGCTGAATTTCATTCTCCGTTCTTGCATCTGCTAGAACCGCCGCGCGGCCCGATTTATTCCACCTTCCTTTGAAATGAATCTTGAGAAGCACCGGGAATAATGCGAACAGCCAGGGAGTCTACGAAGAGTGGAAGGTCACATCAAAAAAGGAGACGTCATGAAGAAAGTTGTTGTCTTTAGGAGTTTTCTCACTCTGGCATTGCTGCTTGCCTGCTCGATCGTCCTGCCCAATGTACGGGCCGACGAGTGGAACCAAGCGACCTTGTTTACCTTTAATCAGCCCGTTCAGATTCCCGGCCAGGTATTACCCGCTGGCACTTACCTGTTCGAGCTCGTCAACGATTTCAATCACGAAATTGTGCGGATCTCCAACGCAGACCGCACGAACGTGATTGCTTTGATTCAGGCACGGCCCACCACGCAGAAGGGTTTCGCTGGTAAGGCGGCAATTGTCCTGGCCGAGCGAGGATCGTCGGAGCCGGCAGCGGTTGTTGCCTGGTCTTATGCAGGCCACTCGGAGGGTCATCAACTCGTGTACCCGAAGCAACTGCAGGAAAAAGTTGCGAAGGAGAAGCACGAAACATTCGTATTCGGAGACTAGCCTTCATGTAGCAAGAAAAGCGCTCGGTCGGCGGTGAGACTCAGATTCCGCCGGCCGGGTGGTACTGCGGCTTCGAGGCTATGGAGCCGTTCATTGCGCTCGATTTCTTAGAAATCCCATAGGAAGGTGATTACCACGCATGCGGCTCTTCGAAATTCACGACCAAGAATGGTTTCCCCAATTCCTCCGCGACGAATTCGTCGACGGCCTGCAGATGATCCTGGACGTCACAAATACCTATCAGCCCATCGCAAAACTGCTGCGAAAGCGTCTGGAGCAGTGCGGCGCCGAGCGTGTACTGGACTTGTGCTCGGGAGCGGGCGGCCCATGGCCATCTCTCGTGCGCGATTTTGAAAGCAGTGGAGCAAAACTGCCCGAAGTGCTGCTGACAGACAAATATCCCCCCACAAAAATGCCGGGCATTCGCGAGTCTGCATCGGCGAGTAAAATTCATTTCCACGCGCACTCGGTAGATGCCACGCAAATCCCCGAACATCTCGATGGATTCAGGACCCTCTTTTCCTCCTTCCATCATCTCCAGCCCGACGAGGCGCGCGGTCTGCTGCAGGATTGTGCCAGCAGGGGAAGGGGCATCGCCATCTTTGAGGCCCCGGCAAGACGCGCGATCACATTGTTGTCGCTTTTGTTGATTCCCCCCGCTGCGTGGCTCTTCGTACCGTTCCGGCGTCCGTTCCGTTGGTCGCGCCTCCTTTGGACGTACTTGATTCCAGTAATTCCCTTCGTTCTCTTCTTCGATGGGCTGATTTCCTGCCTGCGTTCGTACTCGCCGGCAGAACTTCGGGAGATGACAAAGGGGCTTGCGACCGACCACTACCGGTGGGAGATCGGCGAAAAGTCCGGAGGGCTGTTGCCTCTGCGGGTCACTTACTTGGTGGGCTGTCCTGAAAGTGTATTTGCTGAATCGGGTGACTGAGTTCTGCAATCAACCGATCCGAAGGCCAATGCGCGGAAGAAATACGGGAATAAATCGGCCCTCAAAACGATTAGTAATAGTATGGGTAGCTCATCCACCAACGAGACGGGAAGTCTTGTGACGATGCCGCCGAGCGAAGCCGAAATTTCCTCGATAGTTGAGGCCGGAGGCGGGAAATATGTCGGCGTTCTGATGGCTATCCCCAACAAAAAGGAATCGATCATCCTGTTTATCTCGCCGCAGACCCGGACAACCCTCGGTATTCCCATCTCCAGGTTAACTGTCGAAGCTGTGCGCGAGCAGTTGGCCGAATCCAGTGCGGGATTCACTGAGCTCAATTCAAAATCGAGAAATCATAAGGACACTCAATGAAGACAGTTGTCGGGCGCATCCTGCTGCCCGCCGCAGTCGCACTCGTTTCTGGGCTCGCGATATTTGCCCCCGGCCCGGCGCCGGCGCTCGGACAAAACGCCAAAGTTCAGACCATCGAAGTCACAGCTAAGAAGTACGAATATTCGCCTGCGCCGATTCATGTAAAGAGCGGAACGACAGTTCAACTGAAGATTACCGCGACGGACCACGACCACGGTTTTTCGATTGCGACGGTTCCCGATGGCGCCGATTCGAACGCGCCCGCGGGGTTGGTATTCACTTCGGCTCAAGAATGCTGGGAACTCAAGAAGGGCGAGACAACGACGGTTGAATTTCTCGCGCAAACCCCAGGTACATATTCATTCAAATGCTGCCACACCTGTGGCTTCGGCCATCGCGGCATGAAAGGCCTGCTGATTGTGGAGCCGTAGGGTGTTCGTAGAGATTGACCTCAGAAATAAGCCTGACTATTTCTGAGTCGCCCGCAAAGCAGTGCCCTCCCTTCGAACATCCTTCTAGGTGTTCCACTCTAAAGATCAGTTTGATTGCAGCAAACACAATCGGGGCCAATCCACGATTCTCCCTTTCAAGCATTCGATTGCCGGACTCGCGGGAATAACAAAAGCGATTCGGCTGTCTGTAGAGATGAAGGGAAGTGAAAAGAGAGGAGACGCAAATGAAAGCAATCGACAAAACAGTTACACGAAACCATAGGAGCGCGCCTCTGGCACTTGTTGCATTTCTGGCGGCAATGGCGCCCGGAGCTGACGCAAAACACCGGGCCCCCACGTCCGCCGAACAGCCGGTGACAATCGTCGCCCATGTACCTCTGTCCGGTTCTCCGACAAACCAAATGGATCTGCAGGAAAACGACGGCAAGCAATACCTGTACATCGGTGCGAACTCGAATCAGGGTGTCACGATTGTTGACGTTACGAATCCGGACCAGCCCAACGTCATTAGGAGCGTGGCATGGCCGAATCAAGCTTCGAGCGGCAGATTGCAATTGGTCAGCGTCGGACTTGCTCTTGCCGAGGGCCCGGACAGCGGCTCGATGGCAGCCAATCCCGTGGCTTCGACCAGAACGGTAAACATACTCGACTTGAGTGATCCAGCGAATCCTCGCGCCCTTCTAAGTTTCTCCGGGGTGACCAGCACTCTCAACGACGAAGCGCACAACCTGGTCTACATCACCAATAGCGAAGGGCTCTGGATCGTGCGGAATAACAAGGCTCTCGGGGCGTTTGCGAGGTTCCACGCATGCACTTCAGACGACGCATACAACGAAGTCGCGAGTTGTCAGTAGTCCGACGACATCGTCCCGTAACCAGAATTGCGGGCGGCTCGCCACAAGCGAACCGCTCAGGAATTGGAAGTAGAAATCAAAGGAGGAAGTACAATGAAAGGAAATGCAAGAAACAATCTGTCGAAAGGTTTTTACCGGGCGGCCATTGCAGTAGCCGCAATCGGAATCACCCTGGCAGGACCGGTTCACGCCAAACCGAACTCAAACAAGGGAGAAGATAAGCCCGCCAACGTGGTCGCCCATGTACAGCTTTACGGTGGTCCCGTCACTCGCATGCTGCTGGTAAAGAAAGAGGGGAAAGAATATCTGCTGGTTGGGCTCGAGTCCCCTGCGAGCGTAGCCGTATTCGACGTTAGCAATCCAGACCGGCCGCGTACCATCGATACGACTTCGGGAGTCACTGGCGCACCG
>Ga0307479_10004133_pt1 | contig 13268 bp, 14 predicted proteins | sample atmos_gasesECM4C_FD_203743 | JGI IMG/M metagenome (GOLD analysis project Ga0307479, IMG submission 203743) | Hardwood forest soil microbial communities from Morgan-Monroe State Forest, Indiana, United States - atmos_gasesECM4C_515 | ecosystem: Environmental > Terrestrial > Soil > Temperate...
CGCTGGCCTTTCTGGTGTACCAGGCGGGGCAGTTGGCAACGGTCTCTTCGGCGGCGCTCTATTTGAATGCGTTGCCGTATTTTTACCAATGGATGACGGAAGCAACGGGCCGTTCTCTGGTTAAGGGAATAGCCATCAGCCTAACCGCAGCGGCCGCGCACCACGTCACTCTGATTTTTGGCGTTGTGCTCTTTGCCGGCCCTGTGCTGTGGACGGCACTGGTGGATGCACGCGACGAACGAGTTGCGGGATCGGTCGCCGGAGTCTTGTCTCGGGCGGTTGTTTTTGGAATTTTGGTGGGAGCGGGCGTTGGCTTGGTTTTATCGCCGTATTGGCTGGCCCTGATTCAACATCCCATTCACCAGATTCCAATCCCCCACGACAGCCGCGCCAATTTTCTGTTGAACTCCATCACGGCGGTCAACTACTTCGTAATTCCTTATGGCGCGTTGATTCTGGCGCTGCCCTTCATCTTCGTTCGAGGCGCCTCGTCGCGCCGCTGGCGGCCTTTGCTTTTCGGTTTTTGGCTGACCCTTATCTTTGGACTCGGCGGCACCACGCCCGTTCCCCGCTGGCTGCTGGGACGCGCCTTCGAGGTTCTCACCTTCGAGCGTTTCACGTTCTGGGCCACGCTGATGGCGATGCCTTTTGTGGGTGTCCTCGCGGTTGAGTTGCTTGACCGTTTTGGATCAAAGGCGGCGGTGGGGCTGGCGTTGGCATCGGTGGCAACCATTGGGACGGCTCTATTCTGGCTCAATGCGAACCCCTACCGTCCGACAGCGAGAACTGATGTCGATCCGGTCATCGCCTTCTTAAATCGTGATGGCCACGATGCCTACCGCTACATCACGCTAGGGTTCGGAAGCGATTTAGCGAAGGTCTCGACTTATACGAGCGCCAGCAGTGTGGATGGCGACTATAACTCCGCCCGCTTGTTGCCTGAGATGACTCATTACGGTTCGGCGCAGCTTACCAATGCCAAGTTCTACGGTTCAGCCGGAATGGCCGCTTTGCGAGCCATGCTCGAGCACGCCAACCGCTACGGCGTGAAATATATTTTCGTACACGACTCTTATTACGAGCCTCTGCTGACTTTTGTGGGATGGCGAAAGATCGAGACGTTCGGCAATGGCGAAATCACGGCCTGGGCGAAAGAAGATGTGCCCCCGGCGCACAAGATCGAGTCGGATGCTATACCCGCGCCCTGGGAGGGATTGTTGTGGGGAATACTGCCAATCGGAGTCAGTTTCCTTGCAATCTTTTTCGAGGTCTTTTTGCCTGAAACGCGCCGTCTGCCCATGGGCGTTGCGGTTCCAGTCCGAACCGAAGCTCGTGAGCAACACATCGTAGCCTGAGGAGTCGGAATGAAATATGCAGTCGCACTTGTTCTCGTCGCGGTAACCGCAGCGTTGATGGTTCTCGGTCTTTTCGTCAGCGGACAGGCCGGGACTACGGTTGGTGTGACGAAGGGGTCCGCCCTGCACACCTCGAGAGCCTCCACGCCAGACCAAGCCGTGACCAACCTTCTGGTCGATGTGCAGCGGCGAAATTGGGATCGCGCTTTCTCGAATGTGTCGAGCGCGAGCGGAATCAGGGAGCAGGCGTTTATTCAGGATTGGATTGGCTCCAATGGCGGCCTGCGTTCCTTCTCCAGTCTCGAAGGCTATGATTCGCGCCCTTTGCACGCTAGCAACGACGAAGTCGAAATGCGCGTGCGTCTGCATTTCTCCACGCCGGTCGGCCCTCTCGAAGATGTGCGTGATATTCACCTGATTCGTGAAGGCGATGTCTGGAAGGCGGTCTGGCCCAAAGTCCCGGTGCCGAGCGTGCCCGCGCAGGTGGTTCCAGTTACTTATTTGCGATGGGATCTCGTGACTGGAGGCGTCGACGACGAATGGGGAGCCAAAAATGTTGACGCGCCGCACGTGCGCATCATCTCCATGAACGCCGTGGATTCCGCGGAAGGCGCGGTGGTCATGGGGGAAGTGACGAACGAGGACTCCATCCCGGCATTCGTCACCGTAAATGCGACTCTAGTCGACGGATCGGGGAACCCGATCGATGACGAAAGCAGCTTCGACAAGATTGCCCACGTCCTGTTGCCCAAGCAGATCACCCCCTACCGGATCGACTTCCCGAATCTTAACCTCAAAAATGTAAAGAACGTTCGCATGGACGTGAAAGCCACTCTGGTTCCTGCCTCTGCGGATCCCGTCATTGGCGTCATGAACCAAAGAATCGACACTGACGTCCAAGGCAAGAGCGTTCTGCACGGCGAGCTTCTGAATCAGAGCGGACAGACGGTTAACATTCCCCATGTGATTGCGAGCTTCTACGACAACAATGGAAAGGTTGTGTGGGTGTCGGACGGATACGTGGATCGGGCGCTGCTGCCGCAATCATTAGAGCCGTTCGCGGTCGAGATTCCAAAGTCTCTCTCGGCCACGGTGCATAGCTTCCACGTTGTGGTGAATCAATTCAGTTTGGGCAAATCCTGAAATGTCACGCCTCCTTCAAATCTGCGCGGTCATGTGCCTGGCGGCATGGGCGGAGGTGTGTTCGGCGCAGGATTTGCGCGCTCCCACTTCTGCCGTGGCTGGGGAAGAGGCGACCATCTCGACCACTGGCAGTGGCAAGGCCACGTTCTATCTCGTCGGCCCTGGAGTCTCGCACAGAAACGATGTGGCGCTTGGCGAAGAAATTCATTTGGCGGCTCAAGATATACGAAACGCGGGAAACTACGTCGCCATTTTGTGCTCGGAGTCGTGCCACAGGGCAAGCTTTTACGTGACTGCCGCAAAGCCCGTCACCCTTACCTTCCTGGTGCATCCATCGCGGGTTCCAGTGGCTCAAGGCGACGCAGTAAGCGGCGTCGCCCTTCCCTTCGACCAGTATCACAACCTGGTGTTGACGCCACTAAACGTTAGCTTCGAACTCACAGCGAAAGATGCATCGTTGTGGTCCAAATCCGTGCGCACGCAAAATGGCGCAGCATGGTTTCGCGCCGCTTCCGGCAAGTCCGCTGGTCCGCTTCAGGTTGCCGCCACGGCCGATGACCTCACAGCGCGGCGCGCCGTGCAGCAAGTTGCTTCCGATCCCTGCAATCTGCGCATCACCGGGCAGCGCACGCGGACTGGAATTCTGGTCCAGACTCAGCCCGTTCACGACTGCGCGGGAAATGTGGTGACGGACGGGACCATTGTGACATTCACCGCAACAGGACCGCATGGGACGGGAACGGTGGACGCCCCTATCAAGCAAGGTATAGCGCGAGCTGAGATGGATGCACCGGGTCCGGTGGTAATCTCAGTCGCTTCCGGGGTGGTGATGGGAAACGAAATCCGGGTGGGGGCACAATGACGAACCGCAGTCCCAAACAGATCCGCCATCACTTCCTGGTATTCAGCGCGGCCTTCCTGCTCATGGGGTTCTCGCTTCACACATATGCCGCCGATGGCGCTGTGCAAGTCAAACTCGATACTGCCAAAGCTGGGCCGCGTGCCGTAGAAAGCTTGACCGAGCGCGGAATTCTCCGCGACTACCGCTTTGCGTGGACGAGCATGGCGCAGGCACTCGAGTTCAACACCCTCGATCCGCTCGAGGGCCCGTTCTCGGGCGAGGCCAAGCAGTGGCTCCGCCAAACCGTGGCCAGCCAACAGAAATCCGGCCTAAGCCAGAAGTATCTCGATCAAACCCATCACCTGGAAGCCGTGTTCTATGCGCCGGAGGGCGATGTCATGGAACTGCATGACACCGCGCAGTATCAGGTACAGATTCTCGATGGGAACAAAACCATTCGCGACGAGCAAGTTGTTGTGCACTATGTTGTGCTCATGACCCCCGGGGCCGATCGTTGGGTCATTCGCCACTTGCAGGCGGTTCCGGAGTTTTGAGAATTCGTGCGGGAACTACCCTGGAGAAGCGCTCTATCTTCAACTGTTGCCGCCACTTCGTCCCTTTCTTCTCGCGCCAACCGCACGGCGCGCTACGGCATCCTAAAGAATCTTCAGGAAGGCCCGAGGAATGGAGTGGCTGCTTGCCGAAGTCGTCTCTAGCTTTAGCTCTGGCGTTATTCATGGTCGTGAGCGCGTGCAGCACGCCCAGCGCCCGCCGTATTTTGCAGCAGAATGCCCAGGCGCCAGGAATTTTTCCCAAGCTTCTCGCCGTCTACATGCCATGGTTCGGTGATCACACCCACATGGATGTCGGATATTCCAGCCAGGATCCCGCAGTGCTTCGCAAGCAAATCGAACAGGCCCGTCACATGGGGATCTCTGCATTCGTGGTGGATTGGTATGGCGAGAGTAATGTTTACTCCGATCATAATTTCGCCCTGCTGCAAGAAGCTGCGAGTGAAAGCCATTTCCAGGTCGCTCTGCTTTATAACGAACCCGCGGACGAAGACGCGGAGGCGACCGATGCTGCCATCGCTTCTCTCGACAAAGCCTACAAAAGCTACATCGGGCCCACGGCGAAATATCGCGATGCTTACGTCACTTACAACGGCCGTCCCGTGATCTTCATCTTCCCCAAGAGAGGCCACGTGGATTGGAACCGCGTGCGTGAACACTCCAGTTCCTGGGACAACCCCCCTCTGCTCATTTATAAAGACCAGCCGCCCTCGCAGTATGCCGACGACTTTGCAGGATCGTTTGCCTGGGTGCAGCCCGGTTCTGGCGGATGGGCCGCGGACGGCAGCAATTGGGGCCAGGCCTACCTCGAGAATTTCTATAAAACCATGCAGAACAAGCATCCCGACAAGATTGCGGTAGGTGGGGCATGGCCCGGTTTTGACGACTCTGCAGCGAAGTGGGGACTCAACCGCCACATGCAAAGCGCCTGCGGCAAAACTCTGGACCAGACTCTGAATTTCTACCAGAGGTATTACGACAGCGCGAAGCCGCTTCCATTTCTTTTGATTGAAACCTGGAACGACTATGAGGAAGGAACCGCGATCGAACGCAGGAGCGCTACCAATTGCGGCGGGAGCCCTAATGCCGACGGTCAGTCCGGTTCGCAATAGCATTGATAGTGTGTGACAACAACCGGAGCAACGGTTCAGACATCTGAAGAAATGCTCGCTTAGGTTTAGCGGTGTGCGGCCAGTACGAGCGGGTCAAGTTCTTGAGTTGAGTTCTATGGACAGCGCCGGAAATTCCACAACCTGCCTGAAGGTTCTCTCCCAGTTAGTGCTTGGAGTCGAGCCGGACGCCGCTTCAGACGTGTCCAGTGCCGCTTCCGGGAGGGAAGCCGATCTCGAGGGAATGGTTTCCAAATTCAGTCCTCAGGATTTGGCGGAACTGTGGAGCTTGGCTAACTCCCATCATGTAATCATGCGGGCCTTCCCTGGCTTGCATCGCACAATGCTCGCGGCGAAGCATGATCGAGCGGAGTGGGTTGATCACGCGCTGGTAAAAGAGAGAGCGCGCATCGAGCGCGCATTGTCGTTTCTTTTTCGCATCTGTGAAGCGCTGAAAGAAGTCGGCGATGTCCTCGTCATCAAGTCCCTTGATCACTGGCCCGACTTGGGCAATGACCTCGATCTCTTCACCAATGCCGAAGGCTCCGAAGTCGTCGCGGTCATGGCGAAACGATTCAAAGCACACCTGGACGCGCGCAGCTGGGGCGACCGGCTGGCGAACAAATGGAACTTCGTCGTTCCGGGCCTGCCCGAATTGGTAGAAGTTCACGTAGCACGATTGGGACAGACAGGCGAGCAGGTCGCAATCACCAACTCGTTGGTAACGCGCTCCAGAACCGCGGAATTTGCGGGACTAAAATTTCGAGTCCCGGCGCCGGAAGATCGTTTGATCATCAGCACGCTGCAACGAATGTACCGTCACTTCTATCTGCGCCTATGCGATGTTGCAGACACCGCCCGCGTGGTGGATTCCGGTTCCGTCGATTATGCGTATCTCAAGTCCCTGGCTCAGTCGGCGGGGTTGTGGGACGGGCTGGCCACTTATTTGGTGACGGTATCAGGATACGTCAAAGCGTATCGCGGAGAAGAACTTCCCCTGCCGTCTCTGGTGAGAGATGCCGCGCAATTTGGCAACGAACTGGTTCACTTCAGAAAGAAGTTCCTGCGTATCCCGATTTTCCCGCAGGCTGCGAAGCTCTATGCATCGGAGTGGAAGCGTTTACTGCTCAACGGAGAATTGCAGAGTACATTGCGCCTAAGCTTGTTGCCCGGCCTGGCCGCGGCGGCGGCACTCGAATTCAGGCTTACAGGAACGGATAAAGGGATTTGGTGAGTGGAGGAATCGGGTGCATCGCTGGAGTCTAGGGAGTTCGCGGTATTGCAAGGGAGGTGGCGCGCCCCTATCGTGAAACCGAAGACAGACTGTGAAGTAAGACTAGCGAGAGTGTTGGATGGTCAGGAACCGGTCCGTAAACGGCACTGGCGAATGTCGCAACCATACTATTTTGATAGTAACTTGAACTGAAAGGGACAGCTTGGTTCGCATATTGGTAGTAGACGACAACCCGGCGGTCCGTCATTATCTGCGGTCCCTCCTGGAACAACAAAGCACCTGGCAGGTATGCGACGAGGCTCGCACCGGCGGCGAAGCTCTGCAAAGAGTCAAGAAGAATCCTCCGGATATGATTCTGTTGGACTTCCAGATGCCCGACTTGAACGGGTTGGACGTGGCCAGGCAGATCTCGGGCCTCTTCCCCGAGATTCCCATCTTGATGGTGACCATTCACCTGTCGAAGCAACTGGCTGAGGAGGCCCGCCGGGCTGGGGTCCGCGGCGCGTGCGCGAAATCGGATGTAGGCTCTATTGTCGAGGCGGTGGATGCTTTGTTACATGCCGGAACCTATTTCCCGGCAATCAGTTCGCGGGAGCAATAGGTCTCAAACTCTGCCTGCTGAGAATACAGGATTCCCTGTATTCGACCGGCCTTCCCGTCATGTTAATTTCAAATTGCTTTGCTTAAGAAAAGCGCCTTCCCTGATGCGAGTAGACTTGAGCTGCGGGAAAAAGGGCACATTGAATCCAGAACCGGCCGTGGAGCCGTAGCGAGGGACTGCACGGTGTCGCATCAGAGAGTTGAAAACTTTATGCCGGTCCGTATCTTGCTGGTGGATGACCACCCCATCGTCAGGCAAGGGTTGAGGACTCTGCTGCAAGGGCGCGGCGATTGGGAAGTCGTTGGCGAAGCGTCGGATGGGGTCGAAGCTGTGGACAAAGTGGAAAGCCTGCGGCCGGATGTCGTGGTTCTCGACGTCACCATGCCCCGAATGAACGGCCTCGAAGCTTGCCGCCTGATTCAGCAGAAACGCAAGAACAGCGGCCCTGAAGTGTTGTTTGTAACCCAGCACGATTCTCCGCAAATGATGCGCGAGGCCCTGGACGCGGGAGCCAGAGGATATGTTGTGAAGTCAAACGCGGCACGCGATCTATTGGAAGCCGTTGAATCAGTAAGCCAGCATCGAATATTTACGGCATTAGCTCGAATCCCGGAGGTACCCAGTTAATGCCGCCAGTGCATTTTGGATCTCTCAGAGAGTCTGCAACGGAGGAGTATCTGCCATGAAACTGCGAATTCTGTTAGCCGACGATCATGAAATTGTGCGTAGAGGACTGTGCGCGCTTCTTCAAAAACATGAAGGATGGGAAATTTGCGGAGAAGCGTCGGACGGCCGTGAGGCGGTCGAAATGGCGAAACGCCTGAAGCCCGACGTGGTGATAGTGGATATCGGCATGCCCAGCCTCAATGGCTTGGACACGACGCGCCAATTGATGCAGCATGATCCTCAGTTTAAAGTCATTGTCCTCACGATCACGGATTCCGATCAGGTCATTCGCGAAGCGCTCGATGCCGGCGCTCGCGGTTTTGTGCTCAAGTCCGATGCGGCTCGCGACCTGGTTTCGGCGGTCGAGGCTCTGCAGAGCAAACGCATGTTCTTCACGCCCCGGGTCAACGATCTGGTATTGGCGGGCTTCCTGGACAAAGGACACGTCGTGGCCAGGAATGAGCCTCCTAACCTGCCCACTCTGACGGTCAGAGAGCGCGAAATCACTCAGCTTCTTGCGGAAGGGAAGAGTTCGAAAGAAGTCGCTTCGCTGCTGAATTTGAGCACCAAGACCGTGGAAACACATCGCAGCAACATTATGCGGAAGCTCAGCCTGCACTCTATCCGCGATCTGGTGGTGTATGCCATTAAGAACAACATCATCCAGATACAGATGCCGACGCAGATGAGCGCCCCCACAGAAACAACGGTAGCTTGATAGTTTGCTGAACGACTAAACGATTCGGGTCTGAACCACTAACGATTTGTATCAGGGTATGCCTTCAGGCATACCGCGTCTTCCGCATTTTCCTGATCGCGCCTTCAGGCGCCGCGGGCTTTTTTCGCAGACTCAATGCCCTGACTCCGGCGAGTAGAATCCACTCCGGGTGCGAACTGTCAGCTTGGTGTATCCGGGTGCGCGGGCCTCAACCCGAAGAGATTGATACTCCGGTTTCACGTTTTGATTTTGCGGCTTGAACGCAATCGTGTACTGGCTGCGGATATCGTGGGCCACGGACCGGGTAATGTTATCCACCTGATCGAGCGAATCGGGGAAATAAGCTACACCTCCCGTGCTTGCCGCCAGATGTTGCAGCGCCTCGCGGCCCGCACCCTGTAATCCACTCCCCAACAGGCCGATTGCATAAAGCGTTGGTCCATTTGCTTGTTGCAGCTTGCGCGAAGCTTCTTGCAGCGTCTCCCGGCTCATGTTGTCCTGGCCATCGGTAATCACCAAAAGCACCTTCTTATTGAGGCGCGGATTGTTTTCCAGGTGGACGGCGGAGGCGACGATGGCGTCGTACAGCGCGGTGCTTCCTTTGGCGGAGACTTGATGCAAGGCCGCCTGCAACAGGTTCACGTCAGATGTGAAATCCTGATCCAAATACGGATTCTGGCCGAAATTCACCACGAAGATTTGATCCTCCGAATTGCTGGCCCTAATAAGGTTTAGAACCGCCTGATTTATCTGCCCCCGTTTCTCGCGCATGGACCCTGAGTTATCCACCACAATGCCTATCTCGACCGGCACGTCTTCCCGGCGAAATGAAGTGATGGTCTGAGGAACGCCGTTCTCATAGACGGCGAAAGCATTTCGATCCAATCCCGTGACTAAATGCTGTTGCTCGTCCACCACTGTGGCGCGCAGAACTACCTCCTCCACCTGCTTCTTAAATACGAACATGCCCTGGTCGCCGCTGCCTGGCTCTGCTACCGGTTGTTGCTGATCGGGCTGACCGGGCTGTGCGGCGTCATTTGGAGCTGACTGATTTTGACCGGGAGTCGTCTGCTGGCCCGAGGTACTGCCGCTGGCAGGGGCCTGGGGGCTCGGTGAATTCGGAGCCGGAGCCTGAGCCAAAGCGGTCGAGAGCAGAATGACGACAATGAAAAGAGTTGGCAAGATCGAACCAACGCGCGAGTGAGCGGCTGGGCGCATGGAATTCCTCCGTCGGTATTGGATGCCATCTCTGCCGTCTCCGGCGAGTCCTTCATCCGGAGTATTCTCCTACCGTCATTACCCTAGAGATCGTCCCTTTCGGGAAGAAAAATTGGAAAATCTTACAGTCGCCTGCGTCTCAATTCGAAACCTAACGCCTTGCAAGTCAATGGATTCCAGTTTTGGCAGGGTCGTTGCTGACAAATCTCGCTGGATCGTAAGTCAATCCCAGTTGCACCGTACATATCGGCGACAAGGCGCGATTCCGTGGCAACCGCTGCTGCCAGTCGGCGCAACTATCTCAATACAGCGCCGCTTCCGGCGAAATTGCATCGGTGCATGCGCTGTTGTTGGGAGGAGGAGGCGTGCGCGTGCTTCGGATCCTTATCGCAGATGACCATGAGGTGGCAAGGAAAGGCATTCGCTCGCTTCTCGAAGGACATGCGGGATGGGAGGTGTGCGGCGAGGCCAAAGATGGACGAGAGGCCGTCGACCTTGCCAGCCAGTTGCAGCCCGATGTTCTTCTTCTCGATATCGGAATGCCGAACTTAAATGGGCTGGATGCGGCGAGGCAGATTCTCTCGATGATGCCCGATGCCAGAATCCTCATCTTGACCATTCATGATTCGGAGCAAGTCGTGCGGGAAGTGCTGGCTGCGGGAGCGCGCGGCTTTCTGCTCAAGTCAGACGCCGGCCGCGACCTCATCGCCGCTGTGGAAGCCTTACAAAATCGCCGGACATTTTTCACTTCAAAGGTGGCGCAGATGATGCTCGATGGTTACCTGCGTCCTTACGAAGAGCGGGACAGCCCTGTTCAGCAGGTTCTGACGCCCAGGGAAAGGGAAGTGATCCAACTCGTCGCTGAGGGAAAAACCACCAAAGAAATTGCTACCACTCTCAGCCTGAGCGTGAAAACCGCGGAAACTCACCGCACCAACCTGATGCGAAAACTCGATCTGCATTCCATCGCCGATCTCACTCTCTACGCCGTGCGCAATGGAATCGTTCAGATTTATTGAGCGATCGCACAACCGAGCGGCTGCCTCAATGCCGCAGTGAGTCTTTATCCCGAGCAGTTTAAGGCCACTCCAGTTGCTGGATACAGAATCGACCCGATATTCGCGACGGGCCGTCTTCACTAGTCTGAACCAGTCAATTCGTAGCAGACTAGCGCGTCCAAGAAAGGGGTTAACGATGCTCTGGACCATTGCGGTAATACTCATGGTGTTGTGGTTGCTTGGGATGGTCAGTTCCTACACCATGGGAGGATTCATCCACATCTTGCTCGTGCTGGCAATCATCGCTGTTTTGGTTCGCATCATTCAGGGGCGCAGTCCGGTTTAGCGGCAGCGCTGTCGGCGTATGCCCGCGCATCGGTTGGTTGAGCTTGCGGTGGGCTGAGCTCGTTCAGGGGCGAGCCATCGATACGGCGGTTCGTCGGAACTACTTAATTAACGATGAAGAGGAGCAATAATCATGGATGATAAAGATCGGGTCGAAGGCAAGATTAAGGATGTCGCGGGTCGCGTGGAGAGACAAGTTGGAGAATGGACCGGCGATAAGGGAAAACAGGTGCATGGCGCTGTCAAGCAAGCCGAAGGCTAAGGTGCAGAACACATGGGGCAAGGTTAAGGATGCGGCCAAGTCAACCACCAACGAAAATTTCAACGAGGCAGAGACCGCTGACCTGGACGTTCAAAAGTTAAGGTCTGAGAAGAAAGCAAGTTAAGGGCGCAACGGAAACCTTTGGTGAAATCAATCCCGCGCCGCCGCTGGGCCGCCGTGTTCAGCGGCTTTTTCTTGCTTTAAGTGGAAGAGCCATTCCGTGGCATGCCGTCGGCAGGCATGTGTACCTGAATAATATTGTTCTTTACGGCGTATAAAACCAAATCTCGAATCGAGTGAAACCCCAGTTTTCGCATGATATTGCTGCGATGGGTTTCCGCGGTCTTGGTGCTCAAGTTAAGCACCGATGCCACTTCCTTGGAACTTTTTCCTTCCGCGAGAAGTTGGATCACTTCGCGCTCCCGGGGCGTCAAAGTTGGGAACCTGGGCGGCGCCCCGCGCGGCATCACAACTCCTTTCTCGAGAAACCCCGCCAACACCATCTCATTAACGCGGGGCGTAAAAAACATTTGGCCGCGCTGCAGAGCTTCAATCGCCGAGACTAAGTCCCGTACGGCGTCGGATTTCAACACGAAGCCGCGCGCGCCCGCCTCCAGAGCCTCCCGTATCACCTGATCGGAATCGGTTATGGTAAGAACAATGATCTTGAAATTGGGATCGTATTGCGCCAGTTGCCGCGTGGCTGCCAGGCCGTTGAGATTGGGCATGCCTATATCTAAAATCACAAAATCTGGTTTCAGGTGTTTCGCCTTTTCCACGGCCTCGCGCCCATCCGCCGCCTCGGCGCAGACTTCCCAGCCTTCGCGCGCCTGCAAGAGAGCAGACAGACCGCGTCGCACCACTTCGTGATCATCGGCGATTAGGATACGGAGTTTCAACGTGCCCTCCCTTACCCGGACAACATGAATGGCCTTCCGGCGGAGCAGTCGATGTTCGCCGCCCTGGCGGGACTGAAGTTCCAATACGCGTATTTTCAAACTATTGAATATAGAGAATTGTCGCGCGCGAACAATCAGGTATTTGCTGTATTCACAGGTTATAGGCCGCAAAACTCGTCGCGGGAAGAGCGCTGGAATCGAGCTCTCACTGTGGCGCGCAACTGGACGCCACGATACGATGTACGTTAAAGAACATTCGCCATCGGAACTACTGACCTGGGTGGGTGCAAGGGGCGGGCAACAAAGCTGCGCTTTTGGGGGGCGGGATATCGCCTCCAACCGTAAGTTATGTCACCACGCAAGAACGCACAAGTGGCATTCGCAGCTGCCGTTGTTGTGCTGCTGCTCAGCGCCGTATCGGCGTATATCACGATCCTTCGCTTGCGCCAAAGCGCCAGCCGGGTGGTCCACACGTACCAGGTTGAGGCGGCTCTGGGAGAATTGGATTCCTCCTTGTCGTCCATCTCGCGAGCGCATACCGCCTACTCGATTACGGGAGGCGAGGTTCTTCTTCAGGTCTTCGATACCAGCCTTCCCGTCGTTCATCAAAAATTGCGCGAAGTGAGGATGCTCACTGGGGACAGTCCTCGACAACAGGCGCTATGCACCCGACTGGAAGACTTGACGGAACGCAGAATCGGCCTGTTCCAAGACTCGATTGCACTCAAGAAGTCAGCCCCTCTGGACGACCAGGGACAAATCGCCCTTACTGACGAAAGCTTGACCCTGGCGTTTCAAGAGGCTTCCGTGATCGCGCAAATGCGCCAGGAAGAACAGCGCCTGCTAAACGTTCGAACGTCGAATTCCAACCGCCTCTATATGCTCACGGTAGTCATCCTTGCGGTTACATTCGCGCTCGCAATCGTCCTGTTTTTCATCCACTACAAGCTTCTGGGAAGCGAACTGAGAGCTCGGGAGTTGGCGGAGAGCGCTGCCCGCGAGAGCGAAGCGTCTCTGCGCTCTCTCACTTCACGTTTGCTGCAAGTGCAGGATGAGGAGCGCCGTAAATTTTCGCGCGAACTTCACGACAGTCTGGGCCAATATCTCGCGGGCGTAAAGATGAACCTGGAGATGTTTTCCCAGACCAATCCACCCGATGAATTGCTGACGGGCGCGATCCAAATTCTGGATCAATCCATCGCTGAAACGCGGACCATATCGCACCTGCTACATCCTCCGCTGCTGGATGAAGTCGGCTTTGCCTCTGCCGCAAAATGGTATGTTGAGGGTTTTTCGCAACGCAGCGG
>Ga0307479_10004134_pt1 | contig 13268 bp, 9 predicted proteins | sample atmos_gasesECM4C_FD_203743 | JGI IMG/M metagenome (GOLD analysis project Ga0307479, IMG submission 203743) | Hardwood forest soil microbial communities from Morgan-Monroe State Forest, Indiana, United States - atmos_gasesECM4C_515 | ecosystem: Environmental > Terrestrial > Soil > Temperate...
TGACCGGGCCCGCCGGGCACGCCGACCCCGTCAACCATGTCCTGCCGGCATGGGACGTCGCCTGCGGTCTCTACGCCGCCGTCGGCGTCGCTGCCGCCGCCCGCCGCCGCGAGCTGACGGGCGAGGGTGCCGAACTGTCTGTGGCTCTTGCCGACGTTGCGCTTTCCATGGCGGGCAACCTCGGCTTCCTGGCCGAGGCGCAGGTCAACGACGTCGAGCGCGAGCGCATCGGCAACTATCTGTACGGCGGGTTCGCGCGCGACTTCCGTTGCGGCGACGGGCGACGCATGATGGTCGTAGCTCTGACTCCCCGTCATTGGCGTGACCTCGTGCGGGTCACTGGCACGACGGAACCGGTAGCCGCGCTCGAGGAAACACTGGGAGTCGACTTCACAACGGACGACGACCGCTTCGAGTATCGCGAGGTGCTAGCCGGTCTCGTCAGTCGGTGGTTCGCGGCTCGCAGCGCCGCCGAGGTGAGCGCGGCACTCGCGCTGACCTCGCTCGTGTGGGCGCCCTACCGCACCTTCGCCGAGACGGTTGCGCATCTGCAGACCGCCGAGGGCGTCAACCCCATCGTCTCCGTCGTCGACCAACCGGGCGTCGGCCCCCACTTTGCGCCTGGCTCGCCCCTGATCGTCGACAACCGACCCGAACCGGCCCGCCCAGCGCCCGTCCTTGGAGAGCACGGCCCACGTCTGCTCACCGAACGACTGGGCCTTACCCCCCAACAGGTCTCGTCCCTTGTTCAAGCGGGCGTCGTCGCTGGCCCATCCTTGCCAGACCCCGTCCCGAGCACGGAGGCATCGTGATCACTGACCCCACCGCCCACGCGCAGCCAGCCGTTATCGGGGGCCGCCTCGTCCACGGCTCCGACACACTCGACGTGTTGAACCCCTCGACCGGCGAGCTGCTCGACCGGACGATCCGGGGCACTGGCGCGGATGTCGACGCAGCCGTCGACGCTGCCCGCGCAGCGAGTCACGCATGGTCACGCACACCCACCATCGACCGGTCGGCGATGCCGGGTCGAATTGGCGAACTGATCCGGCGCGACGCCGAGGAACTGGCCCTCTTGGAGAGTTGTGACACCGGCAAGCCGATGAGCCAGGCACGCGCCGACGTCGCCGTGGCGGCCCGATACTTCGAGTTTTACGCCCACGCGATCGAGGCGTTCTTCGGCTCGAGCCCGCCGGCGAACGGCGACTTCCCTTCCTACACCAGGCACGTCCCCTTCGGCGTCACTGGCCACATCATCTCGTGGAACTACCCGCTCCAGATCGGGTGCCGGACGATCGCCCCGGCGATCGCCGTCGGCAACTGCGCGGTGGTCAAGCCAGCAGATGACGCCCCGCTATCCGTGATCCGGGTGGCTCAGCTGGCCTTAGAGGCCGGGCTCCCGCCCGGCGTGGTGAACGTCGTCCCCGGTCTCGGTGCCGAGGCAGGACAGGCGCTGGCTGGTCACTCCGGTATCGACCACCTGTCCTTCACCGGCTCCGTGCCGATCGGTGCGATGGTTGCGAAGGCCGCCCAGCTCGAGAGCCACGGGGATGACGTTGTGGGCGGGGTGGCAAGTCGCCCAACATCGTGTTCCCTGACGCAGACCTCGACGCTGCGCTCCCGGTGATCGTCAAGTCCGCGCTACAGAACGCCGGTCAGACATGCTCTGCCGGTTCCCGACTGCTGCCGCATTGGGACATCCGCGACGCGGTGCTCGACGGCGTCGCACAACTCGTGGCTCGGGTGCGCATCGGCGCAGGACCGACCGACCCCGACCTCGGGCCACTGATCTCCGCCAAGCAGCGGAACCGCGTCGAGTCGATGGTGACCCGGGCCGCAGACGCGGGGTCTCAGGTCGCCGGTTCCGGCACCCGTGAGCTGACGGCTCAAGGGTTCTTCTTCCCTCCAACCCTGGTGTCAGATGTCGACCCGGCCTCCGAGATAGCGCGGGAGGAGGTCTTCGGTCCGGTGGTCGCGGCCATGACATTCGCCACCGTTGAGGAGGCGGTTGCGCTGGCGAACGGGACCGACTACGGCCTCATCGCCGCAGTGTGGACCAAGGATGTCGACATCGCGTTCCGCCTGTCTGAGGAGCTCATGGCCGGACAGGTGTACCTAAACACCTACGGAGCCGGTGGCGGGGTGGAGATCCCGTTCGGCCGTTTCAAGAAGTCCGGCTACGGCCGCGAGAAGGGCTTCGAAGCCCTGGCCGCGTTCTGCCGGACCAAATCGGTGATCCTGAAGGTGCAGCGGTGAGCGGCCTTACCGTGCTGGCTGGCGTCCACGTCGTCGACTTCACCCAGGCGCTGTCCGGTCCTTATGCCACGTTGCTTCTGGCCGACCTGGGCGCCGACGTCACGAAGGTCGAGAACCCGAGTCGTGGCGACGACGCCCGACACTGGGGACCGCCGTTCGTCGGCCGCGACGCGGCCTACTTCATGTCGGTCAACCGCAACAAGCGAAGCGTGACCCTCGACCTCAAGGACCCCGAGGACCTCGCGGCCGCATTGGAGCTGGTCGACACCGCAGATGTAGTAATCGAGAACTGGCGGCCCGGCACGGCCGACCGTCTCGGGCTGGGTGCTGCCCAGCTGCGGAAGCGGCGACCAGCGCTGGTGCACTGCTCGATCAGCGGCTTCGGGCAGGACCAGGGAACGCGATCGGGCTACGATCAGGTCGTTCAAGGCACGAGCGGCGTGATGTCGCTGACCGGGCGGCCGGGGGAACCCACCAAGTGGGGAGTTCCTGTTGGTGACGTGGCGTCGGGCATGTTTGCGGCGACTGCGGTGGCGGCCGCTCTATACGAACGCGAGCGCACCGGCCTCGGCCGGACGATCGACATCGCGATGCAGGACAGTCTGCTCGCGATGCTGACCCACCTCGGTGCCCGCTATCTGGCGACCGGGGAGATCCCGCAGTCCGAGCACAACGGCCACGCCACCATCGCCCCGTACGGCACGTTCAGGGTCTCCGACGGCTCGGTCAACATCTGCGTCGGCAACGACTCCCAGTTCCAGCGGGCCTGTGGGGCATTGAACCGGCCGGACCTGGCGGCCGACGAGCGGTTCACGACCAACCCCTTGAGGCTCGCGCACAAAGAGGCGCTGTTGAACGATCTCGCGCGAACGCTCCAAGCGCTCACCTCGGCCGAGGTTGTGACTGCCCTCGACCGTGTCGGTGTCCCGGTGGGCCGTGTAGCCGACATCGGTGAGGTGCTCGACGATCCCGCCACCCACGCCCGCGCCATGGTGCTGAGCTTCGAGCGGGATGACTGCGGTCTAGCGCGCGTGGTCAACTCACCTTTCAAGTTCGACGGTGAGGCGCCGTCGGTGCGTCGGCCGCCACCTCGCATGGGCGAGCACAACGAGGAGCGACTTTTGCGTTCAAAGAAAGGTCGCAGCGATGCCGCATCTGTGTGAGACGGAGGGTCTGACCGAGGATCAGACCGAGATCCTCAAGGCCGTCCGGGAATTCGTCGACGAGCGGATCATCCCGGTCGCCCAGGAGCTCGAGCACGCCGACGAGTACCCGACCCAGATCGTCGAGGGTCTCAAGGAGCTCGGCGCCTTCGGCCTGATGATCCCTGAGGAGTACGGCGGCCTCGGCGAGTCACTGCTCACCTACGCGCTGTGCGTGGAGGAGATCGCCCGGGGCTGGATGAGCGTCTCCGGAGTGATCAACACCCACTTCATCGTGGCCTACATGGTGATGCAGCACGGCACCGAGGAGCAGAAGCAGAAGTACCTGCCCCAGATGGCCACCGGCGAGATCCGCGGGGCTTTCTCGATGTCCGAGCCCGGCCTGGGCTCCGACGTCTCCGCCGTCTCGACCAAGGCGGTCAAGCAGGATGACGGGTCGTACTCGATCAGCGGCCAGAAGATGTGGCTGACCAACGGTGCGGAGTCGCGGCTGGTCGCTACCTTGTGCAAGACCGACGAGGGCGCGCCTTCGGTCTACCGCAACATGACGACCTTCCTGATCGAGAAGGAGGCCGGGTTCGGTGAGACGGCGCAGGGCCTGACCATCCCAGGCAAGATCGACAAGATGGGCTACAAGGGCGTGGAGACCACCGAAATGATCCTGGAGGGTCACCTCGTCCGCGCCGACCAGGTTCTCGGCGGGGAGACCGGCAAGGGCTTCTACCAGATGATGGACGGCGTCGAGGTGGGCCGGGTGAACGTCGCCGCCCGCGCCTGCGGGATCGCGCTGCGCGCCTTCGAGCTGGCCATCGCCTACGCCCAGCAGCGGGAGACCTTCGGCAAGCCGATCATCGACCACCAGGCCATCTTGTTCCGCATCGCCGAGATGGCGACGAAGGTCGAGGCCGCGCACGCGATGATGGTCCGCGCCGCCCGGATGAAGGACAAGGGCGAGCGCAACGACGTCGAGGCCGGGATGGCCAAGCTGCTCGCCTCGGAGTACTGCAACGAGGTCGTCCAGGATTCCTTCCGGATCCACGGCGGCTACGGCTACTCCAAGGAGTACGAGATCGAGCGCCTCTACCGCGAGGCCGCCTTCATGCTCATCGGCGAGGGCACCAGCGACATCCAGAAGCTCATCGTCGGCCGCGCGCTGCTCAAGGAGTACCGGTTGTGAATACTCAAAAGCTGCGGACGGGTCTCGCCGCCGCGCGCTCGTTCCTCTTCGTGCCTGGCGATCGGCCGGGCCGCTTCGTCCGCGCCGAGGAATCAGGCGCGGACGTGGTGGTCTTCGACCTCGAGGACGCCGTGGGCTCATCCTCCAAGGAGGATGCTCTCGCCCACGTCGCCGCCCACCTGCAGGAGCCGGAAGGGCTGCCGGCGCGGATCGTCCGGATCAACGATCCGGGCACGGCACGCGGGCTGGATGACCTCGCAGCCCTGGCCGTTGTCGAGGCGTCGTTCGGGGTGATGGTCCCCAAGGCGACACCGGAATCGGTATCCAGGGCACGGGACCTCGCCCGCTGTGTTGTGGTCCCGTTGATCGAGACCGCCGAAGGCGTTCTTGCGGCAGCCGACGTGGCCGCTTCGGCAGACGTCGTCCGGCTCGCCTTCGGTGCGCAGGACCTGGCCGCCCAGCTGGGGCTTGATCCCGAGCAGCGGGAACGGCTGGGTCCGGCGAGGTTCGCGCTGACGGCAGCGTCCGCTGCCGCCGGGCTGCCTCGCCCGGTGGATGGTCCGTGCGTCCGGCTGCGCGATCACATCTGCTTGCAGACCGACGTCGTCTCCGCCCTGGCCGACGGGTTCTCGGCTCTGCTCTGCCTCCACCCCGACCAGATTCCGGTTGTCCATGCGAGCCTCGCGCCCGCGCCGGCCGATCTTGCGTGGGCGCGCCGCGTGCTCGAGGCAGACGGTGACGGGGTCGCTGTCGTCGACGGCACCATGGTCGACGCGCCGATTCGCCGACGGGCGGCCGAGCTCGTGGCTCGCGCAGGCTCCAACCTCAGTGGCGATGCAGCCCCCACTTTTCATCGAGCGCAGGTCAGTCACCCATGAGCACGTTCGGTCCGGGATCGAACTGACACACGCCCGAGACGGCCGGGGCGCGCATCTGCCTGCAGTCGGTGCGCGACTAGGATCGTCGTCCGTGACCGATCCCAGCTATCTGCGAGTCGTGAAGGAGATCCGCGCGCAGATCGCCGATGGCCGATTCGCTGGCGACGTCCCGCTGCCCACCGAAGCGGTGCTGGCCAAGGAGTACGGCGTCAGTCGGCACACGATCCGCCGCGCCTTCCAGGACCTAGTGGCCGACGAGCTAGTGCACCGCACGCGGGGGCGCGGCACCTTCGCGGTCTCTCCTGGTGAGCTGTACGTCAAGCAACTCGGCTCGATCGATGACCTGATGGCGTTGTCGGAGGACACGCAGATGGAGATCCTCACGCCTCTCACCCGTGAGGTCGACGTCGCGGCAGCCGGGCGGCTCGGCCTGCGGACCGACGTCGTCACCCGACTCGACCTGGTGCGCACCCACGGCGGCTCACGCTTCTGCTTCACGCGGATCTGGCTTCCGGAGCCGGTGGCCTCACTATTGGCCGATGTTCCCGAGCTGGCCGCGGGAGCTCGAAGCGCGGCCACAGTAATCGGACTCCTGGACGCTCGACTCAGCGACCCGATCGCTCAGGCCCACCAGAGCGTGACCGCCGAAGGGGCACCGGGGCACGTCAGCGAAGCCCTGTGCTGCGAACTCGGGCACCCGACGCTACGGGCCGACCGGCTCTACTTCGACAGGCACGACATCGCGCTGGAGCTGGCGACGAGTCACTTCCTGCCCGAGCAGTACTCCTACCGTACGCACTTGCGGCGCACTCGCTGACCGACGCCACGCGAGAGCCGCGACCATGCTGCAGCCCGTCCAGCAAAGACGAGCTGCAGCCTCACGACACATGCCTAGTGAATGTGCGCGGTCGTCACGAGTGCGTTCTAACGCTCTTACAAACATCCGATTTGTACGGCCATTTGGTGCCGCCGCCACTATACGACGAACCGGGAGCGCCTGTCATCGAGTCTCGCGGCCAACTCGCCCGAGCCCTACCCATTGATCCGCCGACCGCCTGAGCCACCCAGCACCTCGACCTGCATCACCATGTGATTGGGCTGGCACCGTCCGGTCCTCAGACTGTGCGGTTGGCGGATGCGGATGCGACAAGCCTCGGCCGACGATGGTTGATAAAGGGCACCCTCGCCGTCGGCCCGGTGTGCCGCGGCACTCAGTCCAGCAATCGCTCGCCGTCGCTGGCCTGGAGATCTCGGGTCGTCTTGTGACGGGTCAGCCGCTCATTCATCAATTCGACCGCCTCATCGAACGGGCGGTCCCAATGTCCGTCGATAAGACGGTCCGCGGACGTGTGATCGCGGGGACGGCGGGGCGGTTTCGCCCGCCAGATCGTGTCCCGGCGCGTAGGACTGTTCAGCCGTGGCCGGTGCGGGTGGCCAGCCGACTCTCCTCGGTCGTGGCGCTGCAAACGCACCCGCCGCTCTGCGGCGGCGTTGATGGCCGCCACCCTCTCCACCGTGTGGTCAACCGGATGTCGGCGCCGTTCTGCTGGACGTCGCCGTGGATCTTCAGGTGGTAGAGGAGTTTCTTCACGCTGTCGCGGGGCAGCTCGAGCTCGTAACCTGATCTCCACCGGGATGAACACGGGCAACGGCGAAGAATGACCGGTGCGCCCGACGCGATCAGGTACGGCCTACGTCGTCTGCGTGCTCGAGCATCCAGGTCGCAATGCCGGTCCGGGTGCTGACCCCGAGCTTGCCGAGAATCCGTTGTACATGGCCGTCGACCGTCCTGGCGGAGAGCACCAGTCGCTGTGCCACTTGCCGGTTCGACAACCCCTCGGCGACCAGGCGTGCCACCTCGAGCTCACGAGCCGTCATCGGCAGTTGTTGTGTTCGGAGCGAGGTCTGGCCGGGTCGGCCGGAGCCCTCGATCCCGAGCGCTCGGTCGATGACCTCGGCGACCGGGATGCCCGAGCCGGACCACGACCACGCGCCGATGGACGGACGGGCACCGAGTTGACTCGCAATCACCTGTGCACAGGCGTCGGCGTCAGCCCGCAGCCTGGGCCCGTAAGCCTCGAGGCACGTGCCGGTCACGGCACAGACGTGCTCGGCGAGCGCGGCCAGCTCCGCGGCTCGTTGATACTCGCCTCGCGAGGTTGCGATGAACGACAGAAGTGCCACCGAGAGCGCGATGCAGAGCCTGTCCTGGAAGTCCCGTTCGATGGCCAGGGCAGCGCCGACTGACTGCTCGGCGGCGTCGAGTTCGCCTGTCCTCCAAAGACCCAGGCCGGTCACCCAGAGCAGCCATGCGTGGTTGAAGCACTCGCCGAGTGGTTCCGCCACGTCGGCTGCCTGGGAGCACAGCTCGAGTGCCTCGGCCACATGGTCGGCGTTGACGAGTGCGTAGGCGAGCTGGAAGCTGGCCGTCAGCTCCAGCGACACGTCTTGTTGTGTCCGGTGCCCCTCCACAGCTCGCCGCAGGCCCGGCAGGGAGTCCTCGACGTCCCCGGAGAACGCCGCATGCAACGCAGTCCAGTGGCTCACGTGCGTGGCAAGCGCCGGATCCGCCAGCTCCTTTGCGATCGCAGCGAGATCACGCAAGTGCCGTACGGCACCGATCCGGTCGCCCTGGATCAGGGCGACCCACGCGACAGTCCAGAGGGCTTCTCCGCGGGACGGCGAGGCTTCGGTGACAACGTTCAGGAATCTCTCGAGCCATCCCCGACCGACCGCCAGGTGGCCACCGAGCAACCAGTGGTACCGGAACTTTGTGGCGAGTCGAAGACCTTGTTCGCGTTCACCTTCGGTTGCCAGTGACCACCCGAGCGCTGACTCGAGACTGGGGTGGTCGGCACCGAGCTCGGTCAGCGCACCGCGCTGCGCCGCGCCTGCCCAGCTCGCTATCGTCGCTGACGCTTTCAGCAAGAGGTGATCGCGCAGCCTCTGTCGAAGCGTGCGGAGGGCGGCGGGGTCCTCGAGGTATTCAGCGGCGTATTCCCTCAACGTGGTCGGCAACCGAAATCGGATGGCGCCCCCGCTGCGCTCGGTGAGAAGGACAGATTGGGCGACGAGCCGATCCAGGTGATCGAAGACCTCCTCCGGGGCGATCTCGCCGAACCCGCACACCGCCTCGGCAGCGTGGCAATCGAGGGTGGCGGGGAACACCGTCAGCCGAGTCCACACGAGGCGGGTTCGTGGGGCGCAGAGGTTGTAGCTCCAGTCGATCAGGGCGCGCAGCGAGCTCTGGCGCGGCAGAGCTGAACGATCGCCCGCGGCGAGCAGTGAGAATCTGTCCTCCAGCCGCTCGACCATTTGCCCCACCGACATGCTGCGCAGCCGTGTCGCGGCAAGCTCGATTGCGAGCGGGAGCCCGTCGAGCTGCGAGCAGAGCTGTGCGACGTCAGCGACGTCCTGCTCCGTGATCGTGAACCGGGCATCCACGGCCTGCGCACGCTCGACGAGGAGGCGGACGGACTCGATCCGGAGCAGCTCCCGCAGCTCGTAGGGTCGACCCGGCTCGGGTAGGGGCAACGGAGGTAGAACGTGAGTCCGTTCTCCGGCGATGCCCAGCGACTCCCGACTGGTGGCCAGAATCCGCACGTCAGAAGCGACGGTCAGGATGTCTGCCGCGAGCGCTGCACTCGCCTGTAATACATGCTCGCAGTTGTCCAGCACCAGCAGTAGGTGCCGGTCGCGCAGGAAGTCGAGGAGCGTGTCCTCCGGAGCGCCGGACGAGCCATCATCGATTTCGAGGGCCGCCATCGCGGCAGCGGCCAGTGCCTCGCGGCCGGCCGCCGGCTCCAGGTCCGCGAGGGGGACGAACCACACGCCCTCGGGGAACGCGCGGCGTACTTGCCCGGCAACCTCGATCGCCATTCTTGTCTTGCCGATTCCGGCTGTGCCGGTCAGCGTCACAAGCCGGGCATTCGCGAGTACCCCGCGGAATTCGTCGAGCTCCTGAACACGACCGATGAACGTCGCTGGCGAGACGCGAAGGACCATGTGGATAACCCCTCACTCGACAAACGCCGCTGAATCGCCCGGCTGTCGGACTGTCGACGACACACCGCAATGATATGAAGTCGGGGCACCCGTGCATAGGAAGCTCGCCGACCGGCAGCGCCACGCCTGCGTCGATGCGTGCTTCCCGAAACAGGTAGTTGAACAGGTAGATCACTCCGCGCGCCGTCGGTTCGCGCGCGGCAGTATGACATGTCATGCAAACCACCAATGACACTGCTCATAACCCCACTAACGTCGACGTCGTGGTGGTCGGCGCTGGATTCGCCGGCCTCTACGCAACACATCGCCTTCGCAATGTCCTCGGGCTGCGAGTCCGCTCATTCGAGGCGGGCTCTGGTCCCGGGGGCACCTGGTACTGGAACCGTTATCCGGGTGCTCGCTGCGACATCGAGAGCTACAACTACTCCTACTCCTTCGATGAGGCGCTCCAGCGCGAGTGGCGCTGGAGCGAGCGGTTCGCCGCGCAGCCGGAGATCCTTGCCTACCTGGAACACGTCGCCGACCGCTTCGATTTGCGGCGCAGCTACACCTTCGAGACCCGGGTCACATCGGCGGTCTGGGACGATGCCGGCAACTTCTGGACGGTGGGCACCGACGCGGGCGAAAAGTTGACCACGCGTTTCATCATCGCGGGCAGCGGCGTCCTCTCCGCCGCCCAGCAGAACGAGTTCCCGGGCCTGGGCGACTTCGAGGGCGACGTCTTGAGGACTGCCGCGTGGCCACACGAGGGCTACGACTTCACCGGCAAGCGGGTCGCGGTGATCGGCACCGGTTCCAGCGGACTCCAGGTCATCCCGGAGGTGGCCCGCGACGCTGCGCACCTGACGGTCTTCCAGCGCACCCCCCAGTACGCCATCCCACTGGGAAACCGGCCGACCTTCGCGCACGAGCACGATGAGATCGTCAACGACTACGCCGCGATCCGCGCGGCGTCGCGCCTGAACTTCGTCGGCGCGCCCTACCCGGAAGCTTCGCCGTCGGCGCTGGCGGTCGACGAAGAGACGCGCAAGGCGATCTACGACAAGTACTACGACGGCGGCGGCTTCCGCATGCTGGTTTCCACGTTCGGTGATCTGCTGCACAACAAGGAGGCCAACGACACCGTCAGCGAGTACATCCGTGACCGGATCAAGGAGCGGGTCGAGGACCCGGTCGTGGCCGACCTGCTGTCGCCGAAGGGCTACTCCTACGCCACCAAGCGGGCGCCGTTCGAGTACGGGTACTTCGAAACCTTCAACCAGGAAAACGTCGAGCTGGTCGATGTGCAGTCGACCCCGATCAGGTCCATCACGGCGACCGGCGTGGAGACCTCGGCCCAGCACTTCGAGTTCGACGTCATCGTCATGGCCACCGGGTTCGACGCGATCACCGGGTCGCTGCTGCGCATGGGCCTCATCGGACGTAACGGTGCCGAACTGGCTACACGCTGGGCGGATGGGCCTCACACCTACCTCGGTATCGCCGTGCCGGATTTCCCGAACTTGTTCATGATCACCGGTCCCCAGAGTCCGTCGGTGATCTACAACATGCCGCTCGCAATCGAGGACCACGTCGAGTTCGCCTCGGCCGCGATCGAGGCGACCCTGGGCCGCGGTGCGGACCTGTTCGAGGCGACCGCCCAGGCCGGCGACGCGTGGCAGGTCCTGGTCTCCGGCATTGCCGATGCGACCCTCATGACCCAGACAGCGTCGTGGTACATGGGTGCCAACATCCCTGGCAAGCCGCGGGCCGCGCTGCTCTTCGCCGGCGGCGCGCCGCTGTACCGCGCCATGTGTGCTGAGGTCGAGGCCACCGGCTTCGGGGGCTTCCGCATCGGCGAGGAAACCGCTCCCCTGCCCAGCAGCATGTTGCTCGACCCGAAGGTCGCTACCGTCCTGGGCCTCATCATGCTCGGCGACGCACGCTCGTACGAACAGCTTTCCGTCGAGGAGCAGCGCGCCATGCTGGAGTCGTTCGTCCTTGTCCAGGCGCCGCCGCGACAGTCGGTCAAGTTCGAGGAGCGGACCTACCCCACCGCCGCCGCCGAGCACCTGAACCTGCACCTGCCGGTGCGCATCTACCACCCTGATGCCAAAGGACCCCTGCCCGTGGTGGTGTTCCTGCACCCCGGCGGGTGGGTCGGTGGCAGCATCGCGCTCTCCCACGCGCCATCCACCGAGCTGGCCGAGGAACTCGGGGCGGTCGTGGTCACGCCGAGCTACCGGCTCGCACCCGAGCATCCGTTCCCGGCGGCGATCGACGACGCCTACGCAGCTCTTCAGTGGGCCGTTGAGCACGCCGCTGAGCTCGGCGGCGACCCCGCCCGGATCGTGATCGCCGGCGAGAGCGCGGGCGCCACGCTCGCGGCCATCGCCGCACAGCGGGCACGCGACGAGAACGGTCCTCGCCTGGCCGCCCAGGTGCTGCTCTACCCCCCGATTCACCCAACGGCTGACACGGAGTCGAGGCGTCTGTTCCCGCACGGTCCAGTGGTCGGTGTCGCAGCCGTCACCCAGATGTGGGAGCTGTACCTCGGCGACCTGGCCCTGCAGGACTCACCTCTGGCCTCGCCGCGCAATGCGTCGAGCCTCGAGGGACTCCCCCCGGCGCTGGTGCTCACCGCGGAGATCGATCCCACGCGCGACGAGTCAGAGGCCTATGGCCACGCGCTCGCTGCTGCCGGTGTGCCGACCGAGGTCAAGCGCCTCGACGGCTTCATTCACGCCACGCTCAACCTCGGCGGGTACGTGCCTCGCACTCGCGAGATCTACGAGGCGATCAACCCGTTCCTCGCCGCGCATGGGCAGACGGCGGGCTCGGGCGCTGCGACCGGCATTCGCTGAATCAACACCGGAACGGCGCCCCGCCGGACCGCAGACACCAACGATCAAATTCAGGAGATCCAGATGACCTCGGTTGCCTTTGTCGACGGCCAAGGCCCCACCCGTGTCCTCGTCCTGCACGGCTGGTTCCTCGACAGCCAGGTGTGGAACAAGTCCAGGCCGTTCACCGACCTCGACACCTTCACCTATGCCTACGTGGACTTCCCGGGCTACGGCGTGAACCGTCCGGCCGATCCCGCCCAGGGTATCTCGGGCATGGCCGACGTGGCTCTGGCTGCCGCAGAGGAGCTCGGCTGGGACCGCTTTGCGATCCTCGGGCATTCGATGGGCGGCGCCACCGCGACCGTGGTCGCCGCGCGGCAGCCCGACCGCGTCCTCAGCGTGGCTGCGCTGACCCCGGCAGCGCCGGGAGGCTCGGCTCTCGACGATGCGACGTACCAGGCCTTCCTCGATGCGTACGCCGCTCCCGGAGATACGATTCGCGCCGCGCTGTCGCCCCACATGTCGGAGGCCGACGCGGCCGACATCGAGAAGTGGAACCGCGACTCGATGGATCAGGACGTCTGGATCGCCTACCTGGCCAACTGGAGTAGAGGCGCACCGACCGAGTCGCTCGCCCGGATCGCGGCACCGACAACACTGCTCGTTGGTGAGAGCGACCTCTTCGTCACCCGGGAGTACCTGGAGCCGACCGGCCGCGCCATCGCCGGGAGCAGGTTAGTCGAGGTCCCCGGCGGGCACTACCCGATGGTGGAACACCCCCAGCGATCGGTCGAGTTGTGGGAGGTCGCACTTTCCAGTGCAGGCCAGAGAGGAGCGCCGTGAACGTGCTCATCGAAACGACCGCACTGTCCATCGGGCGTCCGACGCCCGAAGCCAGCCAGGGATTGGTGGCCGAATGGTACGAGGCGAAAGCCCGCTTGCACGAGCATCTGGCCGGGCTGGG
>Ga0307479_10004135_pt1 | contig 13268 bp, 9 predicted proteins | sample atmos_gasesECM4C_FD_203743 | JGI IMG/M metagenome (GOLD analysis project Ga0307479, IMG submission 203743) | Hardwood forest soil microbial communities from Morgan-Monroe State Forest, Indiana, United States - atmos_gasesECM4C_515 | ecosystem: Environmental > Terrestrial > Soil > Temperate...
AAGTATTTTGAATTTTTTGCAAAGGGTGACCGAACGCCTGTTCGCCGAGGCTGGTGAAGTTGTCCCCCGCTCCGCTGAAGCTTGGTGTTCCGAAATCGATGGGAAGGCCGGACACACCAGGAATGCTGAGGGTGCTGCCAGCAATATTGGTGGTGCCCGCTAACTGACCAATGGCACCGGCGTTCGCGCGGACGAAGCTGAATTTAAATTCGTTCACCATGAGGGGGTTAATGGTCCAGGCGTGGTGGAGATTGATGGTCTGGGTATGGACGGCTGCAGTTAGATCGGTGCCAGGCAGGAGTCCGTAGCCACCTGGAGGATTGAGGGCGTCCTCGCGCGACCAGGCGTAGCGCCCCCAGAGATTCATATTCGAGCCGAGAATGTAATCGAGGCGGCCGGCCACCTGGTCCCAATTCGTGGGACTGGCGACCACGCCGGAAAAGTTATTAATCAGCTGTCCGGAAATATTTGGAGCCGGGACGTATTGCGATTGCAGAAACTTTGCTGCCGAACTGTTCCAGCACTGCTGGGGAATCTGCATGTTGGGCCAAGGCACGTCCGTATTGGGGTTGGAATTGAAACAGCCGGCCGGAAGCGAATTGCCGGAGAGAAACGCGGAGGAGCCATCGGGATTCGTGCTATGTGGCATGAATATCGGGATTCCATAGCCTGAGAAGTCACCGTTCTTTACCCCGGGCAACGGCACGGTTGCCGTTTGGGTCGCGTTGGTACGGTCGCGCAGGCCTTCGTAGCTGCTGAAGAAAAATAACTTGTTCTTCAGAATCGGCCCTCCGGCCGTTCCGCCAAGTTGATTTCGTTTGAAAGGAGGTTTCTTTGGCCTTGTGGAGGTGGAAAAGGGGAACCCACCGTTGATGTCATTGAAAAAATCTTTTGCGTCGAAGGCATCGTTGCGCAGGAAATCGTACGCTGTGCCATGAAAAGAGTTTGTGCCGCCCTTGGTGACGGCATTGATCTGGGCGGCGCCGCGGCCGTATTCCGCGGTGTAGGAATTGGTTTGGACCTTGAATTCTTCGATTTCGTCGATGGAAGGTATAGCGGCGATGGTGTTGGAATCGGGCGAAGTGTTAACGGATCCATCTAAAAGATAGTTAGTGTCCTGGGCCCGCGCTCCACCCAGGGAGTAAGTGTCATTGGAGCGCCGGCCGACGCCACGCGCATCCTGAAAATTCTGATTAGCGTCTTTGGTGTAGGTTACACCAGGTCCGAGCGTAGCCAGATCTAAGAAGCCTCGACCGTTGAGAGGCAGGTCGGAGATGCGTTTGTTGTCGATTACCTGGCCGACGGTGCTCGATTCTGTGGAAAGCAAAGGCGCCTCGCCAGTGGTGGTCACGGTTTCCGTCACTTGACCGAGGCTCAGGGTGACATCCACGCGGGCTTTCTGGTCCACCTGCAATTCAAACGGTGCGACGGTAGAGGTCCGGAAGCTGGCGTGTTTCACGGTGACAGAATAGTGGCCGGGATCCAGTGCAGTGACCGTATAGTCGCCGGTGCTAGTGGTGCGCGTGACGTGATGTGTGTTGCGGTCAACGTTGGTCACGGTGACCTCGGCGTCTGGAACGACCGCACCGGTCGCATCAAACACAATTCCAGTGATGCTGCCGGTGCCGATTTGCGCCATGCCGGGTTGAACGGTCAATGCAGAGAAGAAAAGGAAAGAGACGAGAGAGAAGACACTTATACCTTTAAAGGCTTTTTGATATACGGACATATCTGACACCACCCCATCGAAAGAGATTTACACCCCTGGTGGGACGCTGTGCCCGTGTCTGCCAAGCACTCTCTCCGGGCCCGTTCGACAGGATCAAATGAACGGAGCTCATTTCGGCGCCCCAGTTGGGGAGAGCATACATCCGAACGCGGTTGTTGGAAAATTTTTATCGTTTGGCCAGAGGAGTCTCGCTCGACAGTAGGGCGCTGCAGTATATGACGCTCAACTTAACTCAAGTTAGCAATATTAGGAACATTGGATGCTTAAGATCCGGACCTGGTGTCAGCCGGAATTCAAGCCAGCTTCGCACAGACGAGCCCGTCTACTGAACAGTCAAAGTAAGTGTCGTGGATTTGAGGCTGAAGCCGTGCCGTGACGATAGGAAATAGTTCTCCGAACGATTCTGCTAGCCCATGTGGAGGGTAAGCACGGTTACGGAAGCTGCGGGAAACGTGTGGATCAATACAGGTCCGCTCATGGCCAAATCAGCTGCGCGTGGAGCCACGGCGTCGCGATGATCAAATGTGTTGCGCGCGCGAATGTCGGAGTTTGTCAGTGTGATGGCGGTGGCGGATTTAATTGGTCCTCCCCGGACAATGATCTCCGCCGATCGCGGCTCGCTCGTATGCGGATTGACTACCGAGAGCACCAAGTCTTTTTCATGGAGGGAAGACGACCCGTTCAGGCCCCAGAAGTTGGTTGATTTTCCATCACGGTCGTATTTAACCGAAGGCGCGGAGAAGATGGTGCGTAGAGAGGTTCCGCCCTGGTGCGCTGCATACATTTCAAAGACATGGCCGACAGGAGTGACGACAAAGCGGTCTTCGTGGGCGAGATACAAAGAATTCAGGCAATTAATTAATTGTGCGCAATTGGCCATGGTTACCTGGCTGGCGTGCCGGTTGAAAATGTCCAGCGTCATTCCGCTAAACACGGCATCGCGCAGCGTTGGCGTCTGCTCGAGGATATCACCCGGAGTTAGCTCGCTTCCGGGCCGATACCACGGACCCCATTCATCAACTATCAGCTTCACGCGGTGCTCGCGGTCAAATTCACCCATCAGTTGCCAATGGCCGTCGATCATGGACTCCATCCGTTCGCCTTCGCGCAGAAGTTCATACCAATCGACGGGTTCAAATTGCATGGCATCGCCCTTGCCCTGATCCCAATTGGTTGTTTTCCCGCGGCTGAGATTCCAAGCGTAGTGATGGAGCGCCCAGCCGTAGACTTGCCGGAACAGTCCAGGGGATTTGCGCGTCATGGACTCGAAGAAACCGCGCGTCCAGTTCCAATCATCGCCGTTCGGCCCTGAGGCAATCAATGAAAGTTGCTGACCATAGCGAGGTACCCAAGCCGCATATCGGCGAAATTCGGCGGCATATTCTTCCGGCGTGAAGTTCCCCCCGCATCCCCAAGATTCGTTGCCAACACCCCAATAGCGCACGTTGAAAGGGTCCGGGGCGCCGCCCTGAGCACGCATTTCGGCTAAAGTGGTGCTGCCGGTTGGGGAATTGCAGTACTCCACCCAGCGGTAAAATTGCTCGGCGGGAACGCTGCGCAAATTGGCGGCCAAATACGGCTGCGCGCCGACGAGTTTACAAAAGTGCATGAATTCATCGGTGCCGAACTGGTTGGGATCGTATTTATGGCTGGCGGGGGATTCAGCGTTTTCCGCTTCGATCCAAAAATTAGTGCGGCGGGGCCGATTGTCTGAAGGACCGACACCGTCGCGCCAATCGTAGCTGTCGGCGAAACATCCCCCCGGGTACCTCACGACGGGCGGCTTCACCTTTCGCATTTGCTCGACGAGCTCTTTACGGATGCCCTCTATGTTAGGAACCCTGGAGTTTGCGCCTACCCAGATGCCGTCATAGATCACACCGCCGAGATGTTCCGTGAAATGGCCATAAATGTTAGGAGAAATCGTGCCAAGCGTCTCGTCCAACAAAATTTCGATGCGAGAATCCGAGCTAGATGGAGCCGCGGCCGTGCTGAATTTGTGGGATAGAACAATTCCCGCGGCTGCAGCGGCGGTAGTGCGAATAAACTCTCGGCGCCCTTTCATTGACTCCCTCAGAATGAAATAAAGAGACCGGCATCGATGGCTGTCAGGATTTCTTGACCATCCATCGAGCTCAATGCGAAGTGTTGTTACCAGACTCGAGTCCAATTAGCCAAGAGATTTCTCGTCAGAATCGCGAAGGAAACAGGATCAAAACTCAAGGTGCAGTCGACCACTGGGCACCAGGACTGGTCCGCGGTCGCGGTTGTACCCAGGATTGTTGATGTGTTGGAGTCCAGGAGAAATGTAGATGCCGCGCCAGACGTGGGCGGTGTAGAAGGTTTCGATGATATTTTCGCGGCCGTAATTGAGGCGGCCGTCACCGAGGAGAAAGCCGAGCCCGCCATCAGCAAGATAAGTTTGATGGTCCTTGGAAATGGCGTTGGTAACTACAGCGACGCCGGCGCGGTCGTACCGGCGATGCCACCATTCGCCGTCGGCTCTGACACCACCAGCGAAGGTTTGATCCACCTCGGTGAAGGCGAATGATTCTGTCTTACCGTTGTTCCATCCAAAGCGACCAAAGGCCGTCAAGTGCGGCGCTAGGGTTTGCTCCAGATTCACGCCGAAACCGTATTTGCGCGTAATGTGCCAAGGGTGATTGGTGATGTCGGGAGTGGCGACACGATGTTCTTCAAACTGGGCGATTGCCCTCCGGTATATGCCCATGTTCGCATTATTCATGTACGCCAGGAGGCGCACGACGCCAGGTTTCTTTGGAAGAAATCCCCGGCGCAATTCGTACTCGAAATTGTCAGAGTGCACCTGCCAGGGCTTCCATACTAAATCAATTCCATTGGCAATCTTTGGCATGAGCGCCTCGCCAAAGCGAAAGCCCCAATTGCGGTCCTCGTAATCGACGACCACGCCGACGGTATAGCCGCGCGTGTCGGCAGCGTAGTCGTAAGCGCCGTTGCTGTCGACGGTCCAGTTAGTGAACTGAAAATGGGTATCCGAGCCGACCAAATTCTGGTCGAAAAAATCCACCAAGTCGAATTTGCCGAAGCGCACCTCTAGGCGGCGGCGCGGCAACTCGCTAAAGAGCGAGAGGGGAGTGCGGTCGTTTTGAACCTTGTCCTCGCTCAATGCAAACACTTTGTGGATGATTCCGCGCGCCAAGTAAGGGGCGGTGCTCAGGGGCGAGCCTTCGCCGGGAATGCGAACCACGTCCAGATTGGTATATCCCGCTAATCCAAGCGAATTGCTCATCCCGAAGCCGCTGGCGTCTTCGATGTTCACCAAAACCTCAGTGGTATCGTTCAGGCGCATTCCGGTGTAAAGCGTAAGCAAACGAGAGGTGGCGTGCTCAAATTCCGGCCGAAAACTGTGAGGGCCGCTGTACAACGCCCGGAATGGGGGATGCGCTTGAAAGATAAAGTTGGCTTGGCCGGAGATCCAGAAACGATCGGTTTCCGGATGCGGGAACATCACCGGGAGCGGATCCGTCTCTGACTCTTCCTCCGCCGCTTCCGCCGGAGGCTGGGGCGGCGCGGATTGCTCGGCCATTTGCGATTGCGGTTTGAGTTGGGAAAGCGCCGGACTTTGCGCGCGGGATGCCGCAGCGGCCACGAGCAGACACTGCGCCAGCAGTACTCGACCAATCCATGCGCGCTTGATTAGAAGCTTCAATGCTACCTCGGTGTCTCCAGCGTAATGTGTCCGGTTGTGCGGTCGTAAAGACTATCGGCTCCAGCGTTACAGCTTGATGAATGCCTTCAAGCTTCCAGCGTCTTGGGAGTTAACTGCAGTAAAGCATTATGATATACCGAGGTTAAATCAGGATCTTCAACAATTTCTTGTGTGTCTTCCGTCGACAGGGTTGTGCGCGCATCCTGTTCATCGCCGAGGCCGGCAAACGCACGCATCCGGGGATCGATCCAAAGAGACACAAGTGGTGCATCCGGAGCATCATTCGATTTGATCCATACGCAGTACAGTGATGGCCGCTCCGTCATCGAGTTCACATTCTTCTTGGAACCAATCATAGTGTTCTCCTCTGCGAGACAGTCGTCTTGAACAGAGGTCTACTAGTCTCGGGAAACAATTGATTTTGTGGAGCAGGAAGATTCGTAAGGAATTGCACGCCCGCTCGCTCGTTACGGTTTTTCCTCGAGCGAGCAGGAGAAAGGAACGCAACAACGGACCGTTCTACTCCTTCACGCCGTGAAAGAAGGCCGGGAGGGTACAGCTACCCGGAGGTTGAGATTCTTAGATCACCATATCCATCTCAGATGTCACGCGCGTCGCATAAATCCTTGAAGCGGCGCGTTTCTTCTTGTACCCTACCTGGGTAGGGTAGTCAAGCAAAAATGTCACATCTCTCCCGAGAAAAATTGGATCTCGTCAATCGCACCAAAAAAGTGGTGGGCCAGTTGGAAGGGGTGCTCCGCGCTTTGCAGCAAGATGAGCCTTGCGCCGACGTTCTGCAGCGCCTTTCCGCGGCGCGCGGGGCCATCAATAGCCTGATGGCTGAGCTCATGGAAGATCACATACGCAATCACATGCCGCGCAACTCGAAGTCCTCCGAAGAAGCTGCGGACGATGTAATCCAGATTGTACGCACTTACCTGAGGTAGGCGAGCGTTCATCCGCATTTCTATCTGCAATTGCTGTATTGTATTCGCGCACAAGATCAATTCGCACGGACCCGAAGGAGGATTCCGGCGGTGAAAAGCTCACTGTTGGGTCTCATCTTAGGCATGCTGGTAAGCCCCGTGGTGTCGCGAGCGCAGTCGGGAGTCCAATCGGGGGGCAATGAAGTGCAGATTTGGACCGGCGGCGGACACGGGCTGAATGGCAGCACCTCGGATACGGGCGTTTGGAATTTGGGGCTACGCTATGGATGGGTTTTGACCGACGCCGCGGGGCCCGGGTTTTTGCGCGGGCGCTTTGAATATGCGCTGGATGCGATACCCGCATTCGTGATTACGCAATTTTTCCAAGCCGCGTCGCGTGGTGCCCTACTTCGAGATTGATGGTGGGCTGCTCTTCTCCAACACGGACGTGCCGCCCGGAACTTCACGGGTGAACTTCACCACCTCTGGCGCATTAGGTATGCACTTTCTGCGGAGCAAGTACAACTGGAGCGCCGAAGTGCGTTTCATGCACATCTCTAACGCCGGCCTGGCTACGCCGAATCCAGGAATCAACACATTCCAGGTGCGGTTAGGATTCGGCCGCTTCACGGGGCAAAAATAAATTCGAGTTACGCTTTAAGGTTGGTCCTCACTGTCCGCGTCGGCGGGTTGCGAATCGGAGGCTTTGTTGGGGTCGAGTGGGGCTAGTCCCGACTGTTGCAACGATGTGTTGAGGCTTGGAATTTCGACCTCTTGAAGTTTCTTCCAGCGGGTGAGCAGACCATCCAAGGCGCTCTCGAGTTCCTGATACACAGCAGTCGCTTGAGTCGTGGGTGCAGCATCAGCGCTGTCTGCCACGCTAAGAAGCGCGCCAAAATGCTGATTCAGCGTTGAGAAATTTTCTGGAGCTTTGCCGGCAAAGGGAACGCCGAAAAAAGCATTGCGTGCCGCGCCTTCGAGGTCGCCGGCCTGTTTATCGAGTGCTTGAATGGCCTCCGTCAGGCTCGCCGGCAAAGACTTAGCTACACGCGTGCGGTCCATCAACTGCGGTCGTAGCGATCGCATTTGCCGCAAGGCTGCAAAGCTTTTGTTCATCCCTTCGACTGCGCCAGTTTCCATTTCAAACTGTTTGCGCAGGTCGGCCTCTGAAGTCCGGATGCGGGGATCCATCTTGACCGTTAGGGACTGCGTATAGCTCCTGCTATCGACGGTTAGCTTGACGGTGTAGCGCCCCGGCAATGCGAACGCGCCGAGGGGATACTGCGGAGTGTCGTGGAGAATGGCCGAAATGGGAAATTCATGATTCAAAGCTTCCGGCGCGGGATAGTGAATGTCCCAAACGAAACGATGCATTCCGGCCTTGCTGGACAGAATCTGCGTCGGCCGGACCCAATACATGGGGATGGGATTGGCGGCAGCGATCCTTTCGATCGGATCGGTTTTGTCCGCGCTGGAGTAGCGGCGAACCAGATGGTTTTCCGGGTCGAAAATATCCAGAGTGACGGGCTTAAGAGAATCCGTGGCCAGATAATAGTCGACAATTGCGCCGTCCGGCGGGTTCTTCCCCGCAGGAACTTCTGGCGGCAGCGGCGTGTCCGTATTGCGATTCCAACGAAACCGAATCGCGCTTTGCGGCGCAAACAGGGTGACTGGAGCGGTGGCAACTTCCGCACTCAATTGGCGCAATGGGGTAATGTCATCCAGGATCCAAAATGAGCGACCATGCGTGCCGACGATAAGGTCGTCGCCGTGAATGGCGAGATCGCGCATCGATGTGTGCGGAAGATTGAGCTGCAAGGGCTGCCAGTGGTCGCCATCGTCAAAGGAAACATAGACTGATGTCTCCGTCCCAGTAAACAACAGGCCCTTCCTGGCGGGGTCTTCCCGCACGGTGTTCGTCGGGGCGTTGCCCGGCATTCCGCTGGTGATCTCTTCCCAAGATTTCCCAAAATCGCGGGTGCGATAGATGTGGGGATGCAAATCATCCAAGCGAAAACGATTGATGGCGGTATAAGCAGTACCCGAATCGAAATGCGAAGCCTCGATAATGGACACCTTGCTCCAGGGCTTGAGTTGCGGCGGGGTGACGTTCTGCCAAGATTTGCCGCCGTCGCGGGTTAGGTGAATGAGTCCGTCGTCCGTGCCCGCCCAAATCGTGTCTACCTCTTTGAATGAAGGAGCAACGGCATAGATCACGCCGCGATGCTGCCCTTTTTCCGGGTCGTATGCCGCGAAGACACCCAAATTCGGAGGAATTTCATAGGACGGGCGGGTCAGATCGGGACTGACCACTTTCCAACTGTTGCCAGCATCGGTGGATTTGAAAAGGACGTTCGCTGCGAAATAGAGCGCGTGCGGATCAGCCGGCGAAAAGACTATGGGCAGGGTGCGGTCATAGCGGTATTCGCCACGACGCACTGGCTCAGGTGTGACGTCAGCGACTTCGCCGAGCTCTTGGTTGGTGCGGGTGAGGCGCGCACCAAACAAAGTATTAGAGTCTAGCGGATCGACGGCGATGTAGCCGTACTCGAAAACGCCGACGGAATGCCATTCGCGGAAACTAATTTCGCCGTAATCGCTGCGGCTCGTCGTGCCGGCTGATCCGCTTTCTTGCTGGGCTCCGTAAACCCAGTAAGGAAAGCGATGGTCGGTGGTGACGTGGTAAAACTGCGCGGTCGGCTGGTTATACCAGGAGCTCCAAGTCGCGCCGCGATTCACGCTGATTACCGTACCCTGGTCGCTGGAGAGCGCAATAATGTCGGGGTTCTCGGGGCTGATCCAAATACGTTGATAGTCATCGCCTCCGGGTGCGCCCTTGAATCCTACGAACGTTTTCCCTGCGTCGGTGGATTTCCAGGTCGTCGTGTTTGTCACATAAATCAGGTCCGGATTGTCCGGTGAAACGGCAATACCCATCGCGCCGGGCCCGCGGCCTCCAATGCGCCGGTCTCCGTTGACGAGTTGCCAGGATTCGCCTCCATCGTCGGAGCGGTACACTCCGGCATTCTTCTTGGCTTCGACACTGGCGTAGACGCGATTCGGCCTACTGGGTGCGACGGCAATTCCGATACGCCCGAGACTTCCGTCATCGGAAGGAGGCAAGCCCTTTGTAAGCTGGTGCCAGTGGTCGCCACCGTCGGTGGATTTATACAAACCGCTACCCGGAGCAACAAAGGATTCTCCGCTGCGAATCTCCCATGGAGCTACCCGCGCTGCCCAAAGCGAAGCGTAGATAGTTCGTGAATTCTTTGGGTCAAAAGCGAGGTCGGCTGCGCCGGTGTTCTCGTCCTTGTAGAGAATTTTTTGAAAGGATTGACCTCCGTCGGTGGATCGAAACACACCGCGCTCTGCATTCGGTCCGTAAGGATGACCCTCGGCGGCCACAAAAAAGCGGTTCGGATCTTTTGGATCGACCAGGATCATGGTGATTTGCTGCGCGTCTCGCAGATCGCCAAGGTGCGTCCATGTCTTTCCCGCGTCGTCGGACTCGTAGATACCATCTCCAGTAGATAAGTCCGGGCGCTGAAGCCCTTCGCCGCTGCCAACATACATCACCTTGGGGTCCGAAGGCGCGACAGCGATCGCACCTACTGATCCCGTTTCCTGATCGTCGAAAATGGGCTGCCAGGTGTTGCCGGAATCGGTGGTCGTCCAGACACCTCCGTTGACCGCGGCCATGTAAAAAACGTTGGGATGCTGCGCAACGCCAGTGACGGCAACCGCGCGTCCTCCGCGAAAAGGTCCGATGCACCGCCAGCGCATATCAGAAAAGAATTTTTCGTCGAAGTGCCCTGCCAGGGGTTCTTCCGGTAATTTTTGTGCCTGCGTAGAAATCGACGGAAAGATCAAAAGTAGTCCGGCGACCATAGCCGCTAGCCTGCAGTTCCCTGCCGAGCGCCCCGACATAGAACACATCCTGGAAATTCAGGAGGATACCGCGTGACTCCACCACGAGCAACGCCAGATCAGCATTCCGGCGTAACGAGGCGAAAAACGCAAGGCTCTTGCGCGACGAATCCAGAGCCTTGACTGCGGTACTCGGATTCCGATATAACGGATCCCGACTATGAAGGAACCTCTGGAAAGCTTTCTTCCCCTATCGCCAGCGTCTCTGCATATCTTGTTGGCGCTCGCTGGCGGTGAATTGCACGGCTACGGGATCATGCTGGAAGCCGCACGGCAATCCCAAGGGCAGTACAAATTGGGTCCGGGCACGCTGTACGACAATTTACGAAAGCTGATGGCGCAAAACATCGTTGAAGAAGGGCGCAAGGCAGGGTCAGCCGATGATCCGCGGCGCCGCTACTACAGACTGACGGGGCTAGGGCGTCGCGTGCTCGTCGCAGACGTTTCCAGGTTGGAAGGAATGCTTCGGGAAGCAAGAGGCTTGTTGCAAGCGCCGAGGCTGAGGAGAGCGTGATGGCCAAGCCCGCTTATCGTTATATCTATCGCGCGTTGCTTCGGCTGCATCCTCCCTCTTTTCGCGAGCGTTTCGCGGAGGAGATGATGTCCACGTTCGCGGAAGCTTCGTCAAACCAAAGCCTGCTTGGGCTGCTTGCGGACTGCTTCGTTTCGCTTACCCGGCAATCGCTGCTCCGTCCAAACTCGTGGAGAGTTCCGGTGCCTGAAGTGGTTTACGCTACTTCAACACATGTGCCACTATTTGCGTGGGAGCGCATCAATGTCTCGGCGCCTGGCCTTTCGGCGGGCCGGTGGATGCAAGGCAGTTTCATTTCTCTCGCATTGTTTGCCGGCGCTTGGATGATGGCGCAAACACCCCACCCGCGACACGCACGCGTTGTTGCCCTGCAAGCAAACGGGGCAGTCCTGAACCGTACTTTTCCCTCAAATGTTGAGAACTCCGGCTCCTACGTGCCAGGCAGTTCTTCCGAAGGCCGTTATGCGATCGGCAGCCCCTCAGGAGACTTGCGCGAGCAACAACGCGGGCAGCAGGGGCTCGCAATGGAGCTACCTGCGGAACCCGACAAGACCCCTGGCGCGCCACCTTTCCAAACTGATACGCATGGCGCTAACGTCGAAGTACCCCAGACCCCGGCGGGCGGACAATTCTCCACCTGGCTCAAGACATTCAATGATGGCGACCGGACAAAAATTGCAGACTTCCAGAAACATTTCAAGAACCCGCCTCCCCAGCAAAACGTGGAGGGCGAGCTCGGCTTCCGGCGGATGACAGGTGGATTCGAGCTGCGAAAAATTGAAGAGTCCACCCCTACGCGCATTACGGGAGTATTGCAGGAGCGCGGATCAGATCAGTTTGCGCGCTTTACGATGGAAGTTGAGCCCGATGGCCAGCATTTAATCAGCGATTGGCAACTGAACGCCGTCGCGACTCCCGCAGATTTCACGATACCGCGGATGACGGAGCCGCAGCTCATCGAAGCGGCCAAAACTCGTATCGACGCTTTGGTGAAGCAAGATCAGTTCTCGGGCGCGGTCCTGGTCACTAAAAGCGGAAAGACGGTTCTCAGCGGTGCGTATGGTATGGCGGATCGCGAGAAAACCATTCCAAATTCGCTGGCCACCAAGTTCCGGATTGGCTCGATGAACAAAATGTTCACGGCCACGTCTGTCCTGCAGCTAGTGCAAGCCGGAAAAATCAAACTGGGTGACCCTTTCGGCAAATACATCACCGACTATCCGAACAAAGAGGTCTCGTCTAAAGTAACCATCGAGCAACTGCTAACCCACACGGGCGGCACCGGCGATATTTTTGGTCCACAGTTCGAGCAGCACCGCAAAGACTTGCGCGCTCTCCAGGACTACGTGAATTTGTACGGAACGCGCGGATTGGAATTTACTCCGGGCAGCCGCTGGGAATACAGCAATTACGGCTTCCTGTTGCTCGGCGTGGTTGTCGAGCGCGTGAGCGGAAAAAGCTACTACGATTACGTGGCCCAAAACGTCTATGCGCCGGCAGGCATGACCTCCACAGCTTCGTTGTCTGAAGATGAGAACGTCCCAGGCCGCTCAATTGGATACACCGCGATGGGCGGCAGCCTTCATCCAAACACCGATACGCTTCCTTACCGCGGAACTTCCGCAGGCGGAGGTTATTCCACGGTGGAAGACCTGCAGCGTTTTGCGAGTGCGCTGCTGAATCACAAACTACTGAATGCGGAGTACACGGAACTTTTGACCACGGGCAAAGTAGAAACGCCTGGCAGAGGCAAATATGCATTTGGATTCTCCGACGAAGGCGCCGACTCAGGAGCCCGCCACTTCGGCCACGGCGGCGGCGCGCCGGGCATGAATGGCGATCTCAAAATCTATCCGCAAACTGGCTACGTCGTTGCCGTTCTATCCAACATGGATCCACCCGCGGCCAGCCGCGTCTCTGATTTCATCGCCAATCGCCTGCCGAAAAACTGACCGGATCGCCCTTTTCAAGAACCGGTCACCGCTTTGTATTGTTCTTTCGTCAGGGGGACCACGGAAAGCCTGCCTTGGCGCACCAACGGCGAATCCGCGAACAATTTATTGGATTTTATTTGTGCCAGGGAGACCGGCTTGGAAAGAGGTTTTCCGGCTTTGATCTTGACCGCGGGATCTTTTGGATTTGCGGTATCGACGGAAACGACGGAAGCTGTGCCGACAGCCGCCTTCTCATCCCCAGTGTGGTAGATCACCAAACGGGTTCCGGGCTGCATCTCCCCTAAATTTCGCAGCGCCACTGGATTGTGGACGCCGTCCCAAACGGTTTCCCCATCGCGCTGCAAGTCGGCGAAGGAGTAGGTGGAAGGTTCGGTCTTGAGCAGGTAGTCAGCCATAAAACCTCCAAGTCGGCTAGTTCGATGAAAGAGAGGAGAAGAAGGTAACGCAGACTTCGGATATCACCAAGTTCGCGGATCAACAAAACATGGTTCGTTGTTTGCTAGAATCG
>Ga0307479_10004136_pt1 | contig 13265 bp, 7 predicted proteins | sample atmos_gasesECM4C_FD_203743 | JGI IMG/M metagenome (GOLD analysis project Ga0307479, IMG submission 203743) | Hardwood forest soil microbial communities from Morgan-Monroe State Forest, Indiana, United States - atmos_gasesECM4C_515 | ecosystem: Environmental > Terrestrial > Soil > Temperate...
GGCTTTCGGGAACGAACTGCTGGTAGCTGTCCAACGTGGTGCTCGAACGTGAGTGCCGCATTTGTGCCTGTGCGTCCTTCACGTCGGCGCCGGCCATCTTCAGCCAGGTCGCATGAGATGTTCGCAGGCTTCTCCAATTCACCCAGGGCAACTCCATCGACCGAGCTGCAGGCTTGATGAACCGAACGAGTATGTTGTTGTCGCGAAGCGGACCGCCGGATCGAACTCCCTGGAAAACTAGGTCATCCGGATCGTCGGACTTCACGACTTTGTACTTGCGAATTGCATTGCCGGCCCTACCCTCGACAATCAGTCCCTTCAGCCGATGGATACGGTCAACGACGCACTTGTTCACCCCGATCGTTGCATTGGAGGCTTCACTCTTAGGTGCCCCCCAATCGCCGCGGCAAAACCGCTCGTCGATCGTGATGGAGCTTGCGCCTATATCGTTCCAACGTAAGCCTGCCAGTTCACTGACCCTCAGCCCCGTGTAGATCGCCACATAAACCATCGAGGCGTAGGGTTCCGGAATCAGTTCAACGAGCAGGTCGAACTGCTGATGTGTGAGGTAGGGTTTGTTGCGCTTTTTGCCGCGCTTGTCAGGAGGTATGCGCAGCGATTCCGCTGGATTTCTCACCAGAAGATCGTGCTGCACAGCGAACCGCAATGCGCTCGAAAGCACATCACGGATCTTGTCTCGCGACTCGTGCGACAGCATTTGGTTTGTTGTGCTCGTTGTGAGTTTCGAGAAGTAGGTTTGGAGGGTGAGTGCGGTGAGGTCGCGCAGGCAACATTTTCCGAACGCGGGAATGAGGTAATTATCCAGAACCCCTCGCGTTCTATCAAAACTGGTCGTCGCCATCAGAGGCTTCACCACCGGTTTGTAGATCGTTTCGATGTAATGCTCGAAGTTGGTTGCCGATCCAAGACTTTCCAGACCTTGATTCAGCGGTCGCAGGTGTTCGGTCGCGATCTTCTTGACCTCCCGGTCTGACACCGTGGCGGCTGCCAACCGGACCCGCTGTTGTTTACGAACGTGCTTGCCGTCGATGAATTCATCACGCCAAACACGCATTGTCCACCACGCCCCACGGCGTTCAGGGCGGGGGTTCTGAAACCTCCTCTTTGCCATGCGCTCCATCTCCTGTCGAGATATCGGAGCGCCGATGTTCGCCTGGTTGCGAATTATAGCAACGTCGTCCATCGGAGGCTTCAACAGTTTTGGCGGACGGGTTTTCCCATCCCGGGCACCTTTGGTGCCTGTTGAGTGACAGATCAGGAAAGCCGGCACGAGGAGAGCGTGAGGCTGGCGAACATTCTCCTCGCGCCGGCTTCAGGGATGAATCTGTCGTTGGGTTGGCCTCCAAGCCGTGATTGCTCAGGCCGACAGATTCTTCGCTTAACGCGTTTACCAATTTGATTCCTTGCCTCGTTTTTGTCCAATAACTTTTCGAGCGAGAACCATTCCTGCAGGTTATACCGGCGGTTCCTATGGAGTGATCCAGGAGGAGAAATTTTCGGGGCGGGGTCGGTTTAGCCTATTCTCATGTAAAGCTGGTGATTGGCGCTGTTCTTCCCCACAAGCTTTAGTTTGTGATTGCCGTTCCGCGCATCTTCCAGAAAAAGCTTGCCAACACGGAGTCTTACCCCCTTGGAAAGTCCTTCCCACGTTGAAAGCAGATTCTTGACCTGAAAAGGTTGGTCGAGTGGCCGCTTTTTGGCGTTCTTTTGAGCTCTTCGGACGAGGTTCACGGCCGTCGCGCTGTCGCTCACGGAAATGCCGGATTTATGTAACAAAAGCAGAGCAATGCTGTGGAGTCCGGCCTTTTTGGCCTTCCGGTTTAGCTTGCTAAATACGTCGTCATCCATAGAAACACGGACTGTTTTCATGGTACTTCTCCGACGAACATCATAATGCGGCAACTGTTAATCCGTCAAGTAATAAGTACAACCAAACAATGTATTTTATCGCGTTAGGAATCAAGCCCAAAAAAGCACTCTCAAGCGCACGGTTGCCGAACTGCAGCAGCGCATCCGGAGTTGCGACGCGCACCCGACGATGCTTCAAAAGGCGCGACGATGGTGTCAGTCCTCTTCAATGGTCTTGAGGGCTTACAAACTATCTCCGGGGCGTCGGTGGGGGCACACCGAGTTGGAGCCACAGTCCGACGGACTTTGCTGGCGACCCCTATGTACAGCCCTGGCGCGACAGGAACTGGAGCGCCATTTTCTCGCGAGGCGGATTGAGGAATTGAAATAAGAAAGCTCACCCCTGCTGTCGGATTGCGCGCGATGAACGGCTATAATCCGTCCATGAGCGGTAGCATTGGCGCGCTTCTAAAGAAGGCCCGATTGGTGTTAGGGCGCCGAACAACAACACCAGAGGATGAGGATGCGTCCGCGACCTTTCGGAACAAACTTGCACGCGAGCGTGACAAACTTGCTCATGAGCTTGGAACTCCTCTCTCGGAAATACTCGTTAATGTTGCCGCTCTTAGGTCTCAAAGCGTACCTCCTGCGCCTCTATTGGAGCGCATCGAGAGTGCCGCTTCACGAGCAGTTGCGATTCTAGAGGCATCTGAATTCTTGTTCGGAAGAGGTTCATTTCTGATGGCTGGACATCTCGATCAGGCGCAGGAGTTTGGACAACTCAGTCAACGGCGGACATGTAGCTTGAATAGCTTAATTGAGATCGCAGAGAACGCAATCAGAGAGGCACGGACAGAGCATGTCGCATTTCATCATCGGTATTCGGTAGGCTGCTGCCTGGAATGCATTCCAAGCGAAATAATCCAGATCTTTGTAAACATCCTTCGTAATGCTTATGATGCTTTTTCAGGCAGGGGGGGAGGCCAGATAAGCGTCCGGACTTCCTACAATCCAGGCACAGAGCTGGCCTTGGCAACAATTACTGCGATTGTGACCGATAACGGTGAAGGTATACCCTCCGATCAACTAGAGAACGTTTTCCGCGCTGGTTACTCCACTCGCCCCGGAAATGGCAAAGGACATGGGCTTTCTGCCGCCAAAACTCTCGTTCAGAAGAACAACGGATCAATCGAGATTCACAGTCCTCCCCAACTGGATTCAACAAAAGCACGTGGGACGGAGGTAGTAGTGCGCTTTCCTCGTACACCTTGCGTTCACCGGTAGTATGCCGGCGGGTTTGCTTCTTGGGAGGAACATGGCTCTGCCAACTGGTAAACGTCCGAGAATCCTCATCGTGGACGACGAACTTACATTCCTTGAGAGTGTGTCGCATTACTTAGCAACGCTTTTCGATGTTACTTCCGCCAGCACAATCGAAGAGGCCCTCGACCTCTTTCGAAAGCAGGATTTTGATGCCGTTGTGGCGGACCTCGTCTTCGGCCCAACTGAGCGTGATGACGGGATTAGTTTGATTAGGGACCTCAAAACGATCAAACCAAGAACGCCGATAATTGTCTTTTCCGCATTTACGTTTGAGCGATACAGCGCCGATCTTGACAGACTTGGGATATCTGGATTCTTGAGCAAGGCAGGAGGACTTGACGACCTTTCGGAGGCCATTGCCAATGCGATTGAGCGGGGACGAGACGTAAGTGGAGGTTTTCCCAGAGATTCAGATGTATTGGTGCAGGTGAGAACTCTTCTATTGCAAGAGATTGATAGATATTCGCTGATTAAGGAGCGAACACTTACGATCCCAGGCGAGGGCCATTTTGATCTGTTGAAGCCCATTATCGGATTCAAACGCGACATCGAACGACAACTGACCCACTTTCCATATGCCGAAAATGTGTTTTTGATGATGAAATTTCGCGGCTCAAACAGCGAGTTGGGGGAATTCATCATAGAAAGCTTGCGCAGCCATGGTCTGCGCGGTGTGCGCGCAGATCTTCCAGAGTGGAATATTACCAAGAACGTTTACAATCCCGTTGCAGTGTTGTATTGCTGCAAGTATGGAATTGCATTGTTTGATGAACCTGAGCCTAGCCAAGCGTACAGCGCTAACGTCGCATATGAGTTGGGCATGATGCATTATCAGGGCAAGGACTGCTTGATTCTGAAACATTCGAGCTTGCCACAGATCCCCTTCGATCTAATTAAGGACCTCTATGTCAGCTATGACAAGGACCTGAGTCTACGTCGGTTCATTGCGTCCTGGATTGACCAAATAACGAAGAACTGAACCATTAGCTTTACAACCGAGGAAACCGGGGACCAGACAGAACGTTCCCCCCATTTTTCGACGAATGGAAATTGGTGAACGTCGGTCTGTCCCCAACCTTGTCCCCTAGTTTTTTCCGGAGGTTAGTATGGGCGGCATGAGCGGCGAGATTCGTGGAAAAACGAAGCTTGAAACCTATAAACGGTTCCGGGCTGAGGTGAATCGAAAGAAGGTCGAGGAAGCGACCGGGCTCTATATGGACGCGGGAATCGGCCAGAAACAGGACCTCTATAAAAGAATGGAGAAGGACGAAAAGACCGGCGAGTGGGTTTTGTTCTATCATTTTGGTAAGTAGCTGCCGGGCAGTTAAGCCGGTCTACTGGGAGGTGCACCGTGGCAAATTACATTGCTAAATTAGTGCGCCGTCCTGCCGGTGTCACGAGGCTCTCGCGGCAGTAGCCGATCGGGAGGCGAAAGTGTTGGGCTATTAGCAACAGCCATTGGAGGCAAGGATCGCTGTAGGTAGGGGAGCGGCCGGAACGATTCCGGGACGTGGCTTCAACCGAACCGAGGGGAACGACAAATGGAACCCCCACTGGAGCAATCCAGGTGCGACACGCCACCCGGCGTTTATGTGCTAGTCCCTAACCTGTCTTCAACAGTGAAAACAGGAGGGCGTGACATCTGTTCCCGAACGATCTCATCGGGTGGTTCCCCGGAAGCTGCCCGGTGAGGTCGTTACATAACATCTCGCGACGAAAGTGGTTTTCGATCCCACGCGGGCCGTATGTCGAGGCTTGAAACTGAGTTTGATTGGGCTACCTACGCAGAGAGCGACAGTTCCATTTGGCCGCCGGCTTGCGGCGGCAGCTTGAATTTGCGGAGGAGGCTTGATGGTCTCGATGATGTGTTGCGAGACACAGGCTTTCTGTAGTCGCGGCGCGGCAGCCAACTTTTGGCGAAACTTCATTTGCCGGATCACAGCTCCCTCTGATCTAGATCACCTCGGCGACCCAAGAAAATCGATTTTTATTGACAACGGTCATTCACTAAGCGCGTAATCCTACCGTAGTAGAAAAACACTAGTTTCACATTCCTAACGTTTGGCATGGGACGGGGCGTTTTCATTCCTCGGCTGAAACTCGGGACGGTCGCTTGCAGCTGTTTCACAATTGGAGATAAACCTATGTTGAAGAGCTTTCAAATAAGAGGGGCTCTAGGCTGCGTGTTGGCGTTGCTTATCAGCGTCAACCTATGGGGGCAAGGAATCTTCGCCACCCTGACGGGCGTGGTTTCCGATCCTACCGGCGCGATAGTAAAGGGCGCAAAAGTCACTCTAACTGATGCCGTTTCCGGATCGATTCGAAGCACGGAGACGAATGGTGATGGATATTACACGTTCGCCTCAGTCCCAGTGGGCAAATACAACATTTCGATTGAAGCGGCAGGCTTTGAGAACTATAAGGCGACTGACATCGTATTGGGAGGCGCTGAAAAGCGCAACCTGAACGTCTCTCTCACGGTTGGCTCAACCAGCCAGACCGTAGAGGTCAGCGCCGAGGCGACCCAGCTTGTGACCACAGACTCAGCCGAGAAGTCGTACACGCTGGATAGCGAACAATTGCAAAAAATGATCCAGGTGGGCAGCGACGCGGCCGAGTACATCAAGATCATGCCGGGATTTGCCGTTCAGAATGGCACTTCCAACAAGGCAAACTATACGGGCGAAGTGATCGGCATTAACGCCAACGGTGACGCCGGCAGCCAGAGCCCGCTGAACAATGCGTCCACTTATAACGGCCTGCCCGGCAACTCACTGGATATCACCATGGACGGCGCACACGTTGCCGACCCTGGTTGCAACTGCGACACGCCGGTGAATCCGAACTCGGACTTCCTGCAAGAGTTCAAGGTGCTGGCGGGGAATTTCAGCGCCGAAAGTCAGAAAGGACCGATCCTCATCACTTCGGTTACCCGGTCCGGTGGTACACAGTTGCACGGCAGCGGCTTTTTTTCTGCACGAAATTACCAACTGAATGCCAATGACTGGCTCAATAATTTCAACAAGTCTCCGAAACCGGCAAACAAGTACTACTACCCGGGCGGCACGATCGGGGGCAAGGTTCCGAAGACCCACAACAAGCTGTTCTTCTTTGCGGGCTTTGAGTACTTCTACCAAGTGCTCGATACGGGCTTGTTGCGCGCAACAGTTCCCACGCAGAACATGCTCAACGGGAATTTCTCGACCTCAGAACTTGAGAAAATCGGGGACGCGAACAACAACTACAACATGGCCGGCGGTTCTCCTGTGGCTTCGGCTTGCCCCGGCACCAGCGTCGCAGGCGGAAACTATCTTCCCTGCCTAAACCCAAATGCTGTGGCCGCGTTCGGCGGCACTCCTGACGGAAAAGGCGGATACAACGTCAATATTCCGACAGCAGACCTCAACTCGAACATGCTCGCTCTGATGGGGCTGTATCCGGCGGCTAACGCGAATCCCAGCACGAACGGCGGATACAATTACGTCCAATCTGAGGTCTTCAACCAGAACAATACCCAATTCACGACGCGCGAAGACTACAACATCAGCGACAGCACCAAGCTCTTCGTGCGTTACAACTATCAGAAAGAAACCCAGCAGTTCCCGGTCGGCCTCTGGTGGCGGAATGGAGCCCAGGTTCCCTATCCGACAGCGGTTGAGGGCAAGAACCGGTCGAAGTCCATATCGGGGTCACTGACTCATGTGTTCAGCCCGACTATGACCAACGAAGTGGTCGTCGCGTACACGGAGGTGCTATTCCCCAACGTCTTTGCAGATCCTGCAAAGGTCAACCGCACCAATGTTGGCTACACCGTACAAGGACTCTTCAAGAACGGCATCACACAGATTCCGTCATTCGGAAGCTTTGGCAATGAAGCGGCCCTGGTCTTCAATCCGGGCGGGTTCGAAGCCGGCGGTGCGTCGCAGGGTCTGTATGCCAACAAATACATGCCCAGCGTTGGCGACACTCTCACGAAGGTTTGGGGCAAGCACACATTCAAGGGCGGTTTCTTCTGGGAATGGATCCGCAATACGCAGCCCGCCAACGGTGATACGAACGGACAGTTGCAGTTTGTCTCTTCCAACAATTCCCTGTACACCACAGGCGATTCGTATGCTGACGAGGTCTTGGGTATTGCCAGCCACTACGACGAACAAACCAAGAACCGCATCAACGATATCGCTTACAACAGCTATGAGTTTTTTGTGCAGGATGACTTCAAGGCTACCAAGCGGCTGACCATAAACGCTGGTCTGCGTTTTAGCCACATACAGCCTTGGTATGACCGATTGGGCTTTGGTTTCTCCATTTTCAATCAAGCCGGCTATGCCGCGGGCGGAGGTGCCTTGTGTACCGGTGCGCCGACCTTCTGCGGATACGAGTGGCATGCCAAGAACAACTCCGTTCCGCTGGGTGGATATCCGACACGGTCGCTCTTTTACCAGCCGCGCCTGGGAGCTGCGTACGACCTGCGTGGGGACGGTAAAACAATACTTCGTGGAGGATGGGGTCGCTATTACTTCCATACCGGTCAGTTCACGAATGGTTTGGATGCTTCTGCAGGAGTCAGGTCGACCGGGTTCGATGGGAAGATTTCCACTGGAACCAGCACCAGCCAGCCCATTCTGGTCAACCCACTACCCGCAAGCTTGGCAGCTATGGCTCCGTGGAATACAGGCACGGGGAATGCCGGTCTGGATACAGTGAATTTCAGCGCAGTAGCTTCAGGGCCTGCTGCTGTGGACGGCAACGATAACGAGATGGCGTACACCGACAACTGGAACTTCACAATTTCACGCCAGTTGCCGTGGTCGAGCATCTTTGAACTCTCCTACATTGGCAACAGGACACAAGATATTCCGAGCAGCGGAAATGGTGGCAGCGTGGGTTTCAACACGCTGAACATCAACCCGGTGCCCGTGGGGGCCATGCTGTCGTCAAATAATGGTGGAGTCGATCCTGCCACGCTGAACGCCGATAGCTTCCGTCCGATCAAGGGCTACTCTGACTTGTATGTGGTGACCAATAATGGGCACGCCAAATACAACGGATTGCAGGCGGTATGGGCACGCACCAGGGGCCGCTACACGGTCAACCTGAACTACACGTTCAGCAAGTCCGAGCAGATCCTGGGCAATGGGTCAAATCTCATCGACCAGTTCGACGTCAACAAGAACTTTGGCGTGGCGCCGAACAGCCGCAAGCACCTCTTCAACGCTGTATACGCCGTAGATTTGCCCAAAGCCAACGTCAATAAGTGGGCGGGTGGTGTAATCAACGGCTGGCAGGTGACCGGCATCGTGCAAATCGAGAGCGGGCCCAACCTCACTGGTTTCCAAAACCAGAACTTCGGGATGAACCTCAACAACGCGGTGATTCCCGGAACGACGAACGCTATCAGCAACCTTTCGATTCTTGGCACTCCAGATATCCAACTCAACCCGATCGTGACTTGCAATCCCACGAGCGGGCTGAAAGCGCATCAGTACATCAACCCGAATTGTTTCGCAGTTCCGACCACTCCCGGTCAGAACGGCCCAACCATTCTCCCGACTATTTACGGACCCGCCTATTTCAATTGGGATATGGGCGTGTTCAAGAACTTCCATGTCACGGAGCGGCAGAATCTGCAGTTTCGTTTCAACTTCTACAACTGGTTGAACCATCCGCTGTATTCGTTCAACGGTGGCAACCTCAACCTGAGCTTTGACAAGAACACGCTGCAGCCGAACAATTCGGACTTCGGCATTACCACCCAGAAACAGGGACACCGCATTGTCGAGATGGGAATGAAGTACACCTTCTAAACTCGAATCCGTTTCACCTACCGAATGGGATGGCTTCGGCCATCCCATTCTTCTTCCTGTAGACTTTATTTCGAAAACGGCCGACCAGTATGCATAGAACCAGTCTCTTCTCCATCCTGGTTTTCAGCGTAGGTCTCCGGGCGCAATCTCCCCAGGTTTCTCAGCAGCAGCTCGTGCATGACGCCATGCAGAAGCAGGAGGCCGGTGACTTAGCCGGAGCTGTCACAGAATACAAGCAATTTCTAAAGATGCATCCCGAAGCCACTCCGATTCACGCCAATCTCGGTGTAGCGTTGGCCGGTCTCGGTCGTTATGAGGAAGCGGTTTCGGAGTACAAAGTCGCACTGAAGCGATCGCCTTCATTTTCCGCGGCCCGCCTGAATCTTGGGCTTGCTTACTACAAGATGGGCCGCATCTCTGACGCTGCCACCGAGTTGACCCGCGTCCATCACGAAGAACCTGACAACATGCAAGCGATGTTACTGTTGGGCGACTGCGATCTCCGGATGGGCAAGAATAAAGAGACAATCACGCTTTTGCAGCCCTCTGCCAAGGCTCGCCCGGACAACCTTGCAGTGGCTTATATGTTGGGAACCGCCCTTTTGAGAAACAAGCAACGCGACGAGGGAGCCGCAGTCATCGATCGTATTTTGCGCAATGGTGACTCGGCAGAGGCTCATCTGTTGATGGGCATGACCAAGTTCGAAGCAATGGAATATCCGGCCGCCATTGCGGATCTCACCAAGGCGACCGAGATTAATCCGAGTCTGCCGGACGTATATTCCTATCTCGGTCAGGCGCAGATGGCCAGCGGCGATATGCAAGCCGCACGGGCAGCATTCGAGAAGGAATTGACGCTGAACCCCAACGACTTTGAATCGAACGTGCGACTGGCGGTCTTGTTGAAGCAAGATGGCAGCTACGATCGCGCCCATCAACTGCTCGGGCGCGCCCTACTGGTTCGTCCGAAAGATCCGGGGGCGATCTATCAGGTCGGTGCCACTTATTTGGCAGCGGGAGACATGAATCGCGCATGTAGCGTCCTTGAGTCAGTCTTAAAACAGTACCCGGACTTCCTTGAGGCGCATGTTTCTCTTGCACAGGTCTACTATCGTCTAAGACGCAAAGAAGAAGGGGACCGGGAGCGCGAGATCGTGCAGAAACTTAAGGCGGAGCAGGACGCCCAACAGTCGAAGACCAAGGGAGAATCTCAGCCGAGACCGTAAGATTCCGAGTCCGACGTGCTATCGCGCAGGCTCGTCGATCTTCAAGAACTGATCGGCCGCGATGTCCTTCAGAACTTGCCGAATTCCGCTTGGCCAGCGGATTTCAATCGATGCTATTTTGGACTCTTCCCCCAGCCCGAAGTGAACCCGTTTGTCACTCGAAGACATGAAACCAGTGCTAATCGAAACGTGGTTATAGAGTACGCGGCCTGAAGTGGTAGTGAGCTTGACTTTCGCTCCAATAGCATCGCGCGCGCTCTTGTGGCCAATCAGATTCAACATCAGCCAGTGATTACCGCTGTCGGCAGTATTTATCAGAATTCTGGGCCCGTCATTAAGAGACGTGACCACGATATCGAGCGAGCCGTCATTGTTAAGGTCTCCAAATGCCGACCCTCGCTGGTAACCCTTGCGCAAGAAATCCTTCCCCATTTCGTCGGACACGTCTATGAAGGTCTTACCGTCAACGTTTTCGAAGATGGTATCGTGCTCGGGCGATGATTCGTTCACTTGGTCGACGTCGCCATTTGCAGAATAAATATCCTTCCAGCCATCGTTGTTGTAATCGATGAATCCGTTGCTCCAACCTGAGTGAGGGATGCTCATCGACTGGATCTTCGAGGAGTACACGTAGCTGAACAAATGGCCATCGTTCCTGAGTAACTGCCAGACCTGTTGCCTGAGGTTGTTGTAGAAAATATCGACCTTTCCATCGTTATCGAAATCCTTCGCGTCCGAACCCATCGACGATCCAGTCCGCGCGTTGTCGTCGTAGCCAACTCCCATCTCGAGCCCACGTTCTTCAAAGGTTCGATTATGCATATTGATGAACAGTGAGTTGGGTTCGGTGTCGTTAGCAATGAAGATGTCCGGCCAGCCGTCATTGTTGAAATCGGCAATTGAGATTCCCATCCCCTTGCCTGGATATTTCCCCAGTCCCGACTTTTCGGTCACGTCCTCGAATCTGCCGTTGCCGAGATTGTGGTAGAGACGATGAGGCACGCTCTTGTAGCGTCTGGGATCGCAGTAATATTCCGTGCTTCCCATTGTGCAGCGAAGATCAGTCTGCGGCGTCCAGATCGTATAGTTCGAGACAATCAGATCGAGAAGACCATCGTTGTCATAATCGAACCAGGCGGCGGCGACGCTGAGAGTGTTGGATGGTTTAGTGCCGATTCCAGAGACATCGGTCACATCGGTGAAAGTCCCGTCTCCGTTGTTGTGGTACAGGGTATTCCGGCCCGCGGCGCAGATGAATAGATCTTGATAGCCGTCATTGTCATAGTCGCCGACTGCGACCCCGAAGTTAAAATCCAGGGACTTGCCCAACAAGCCTGCCTTGGCAGTAACGTCCTCAAAGGTGCCATCGGCGCGCTGTTTCAGGAGGCAGTTGTAGTAGGAAGGGTTCGTCTTTTTCATTTCCGGCATCTGCGCGCCGTTGGTGAAGAAAATATCCATCCTGCCATCATTATCGAAATCGAAAATGGCCACTCCTCCGCACATTGGCTGCGGGAAATACTTGTGTCCGCCGGGGCTGTTGTTGCTGATATATGCGATCTTGGAAAGTGGTGCGACGTCCACAAAGCCGGGCCGTTTTCTTGGCGGCGCCGATCCGGAACCCAGAAGGAAGATAGAGGAGACCGCTAGGCATAAGCCAGGGGCCAGCGCTGGCCAGGTGCTACACTGATTTCTGGGCATGAAGTCCTATTTCCGCATTTTATCTCTAATTCTGCTTGGAACAGGCTTTTTCACGACCGCCCCCGCAACCGGCCCTATTGCCTTTGAGGAGATCGCGCAGCGCTCTGGTCTGACTTTTGTAACCGACAGTAGTCCCACACAAAACAAAAATCAGCCCGAGACCATGGTGGCCGGCGTAGCGCTGCTTGATTACGACGATGATGGCTATCTCGATGTTCTGGTCGTGAACGGAGCTGCCATTCCCTCGCTTCAGAAGGAGAGCCCGAAGTACTGGAACCGTCTCTACCATAACAATCATGATGGGACTTTTGCCGACGTAACCGAGGCAGCAGGTGTCGCTGGTATCGGGTACGGCATGGGAGTAGCTGTTGGCGACTATGACAACGATGGCTGGCCCGACATCTATGTCGTAAACGTGGGCAAGAATCAGTTGCTGCACAACAACAGGAACGGCACCTTCACTGATGTTACCGATAAAGCTGGGGTCGGAGGAGGCTTTCTCGATGGCAAGAAGATGTGGTCGGTATCGGCAGCTTGGGTGGACTACAACAATGACGGCCTGCTTGACCTGTTCGTCTCGAATTACTGCAAGTGGGAGGTCAATAAGGATCCATACTGTGGGCCGACTCCCAAATTGCGTGCATATTGTCATCCCAACAATTATGCGAATCTCCCGAATACTCTGTACCGCAACAATGGCGATGGCACCTTCACCGATGTGTCGGAGGAAACCGGAATCGCGAAGTACTTTGGGAAAGGAATGGGTATAGCCATTGCCGACTACGACGGTGACGGATTCATGGACATTTTTGTGGCGAATGACAACCGCCCCAACTTTCTCTTTCATAATCTCGGCGGCAAGAAATTCGAAGAAGTTGCTCTGGAATCGGGTGTCGCTTACGCCCAGAGTGGCAGCGCGCTTTCTGGCATGGGTGTCGATTTCAGAGACGTTGATAATGATGGACGCCCGGATATCTGGCACACAGCGGTGGAGAACGAATCCTTCCCGCTATTTCGTAACGCGGGTGGCGGACAGTTCGTGGAGCAAACGCTTCCCGCTCAATTGGCAGTGACTCGCACCATGTCTGGATGGGGAAACGGAATCTTTGATTTCGATAATGATGGATGGAAGGACCTGTTCGTCGCCCGCAGCAATGTTCTCGATAACATCGCCGAATTCTCGAATCGCAAGTACGAGGAACGCAACTCAGTTTTTCGCAACCTCGGAAATGGAAAGTTCCAGGACGTCAGCGGCGAAGCGGGTGCCGACTTCCAGTTAGCAGCCGCACATCGAGGAGTGGCTTTTGGAGACATAGACAATGACGGACGAATTGATGCCGTG
>Ga0307479_10004137_pt1 | contig 13264 bp, 9 predicted proteins | sample atmos_gasesECM4C_FD_203743 | JGI IMG/M metagenome (GOLD analysis project Ga0307479, IMG submission 203743) | Hardwood forest soil microbial communities from Morgan-Monroe State Forest, Indiana, United States - atmos_gasesECM4C_515 | ecosystem: Environmental > Terrestrial > Soil > Temperate...
ACGTCGGCGGTCACGGCTTCCGGCAGACCGAATAGAACTAGCGCGTGATCAATCAGATGTGGGGCGATGTCGAATAGAATTCCGCTGCCGGGACGCGTGGTTTCGCGCCAAGCGCCGGGCTTGAGATCGGGGCGGAAGCGGTCGTAGCTTGTTTCGAACCGGACGATGCGGCCAAGAGTTCCGTCCGCAACAAGTTTTCTAATGGCTTGGAAATCACCGTCGTAGCGGCGATTCTGATAGACGGTGAGCAGGCGATTGGCGGCCTTCGCAAGTTGCACTAGTGAAACAGCCTCTTGGAGAGTTGTTGTGAACGGTTTATCGACGACCACGTCGCGGCCGGCTTCAAGACATTGGCGCGCGAAGAGATAGTGCGTGTCATTGGGAGTGGCGATGACGACGAGGCGAATCTCCCGCATCGAGAGCAATTCGTCCAGGCTCCGGACGATTCGAACGTCAGGATACTTCTCAGCCGCTTCGGCGCCGGTGCGTTGCAGAATGGCGGCGAGACGCAAACCAGGCACGGAGCGAATCACCGGCGCGTGGAACGCGCCGCCGGCGAGTCCGAATCCAACGAGCCCGACTTCAATCATTCTGATCGTCTCCGCTTATCGGAATTGCTCCAGACATTTGAACACGAGAAGCCACATTGCGCGAACCGCCCAGGTCCTGCAAAATGTCATGATGCCCTCAGAAACGCAAACTCTGCCTGCGAAGGGGAATCGTGTCCAAAATCTGATCTTCCTCCTTCTTTGTGGAGGCTTCGTAGTCAACGGAATTGTGATCACTTTCATCGGTCCCATGCTTCCTGTCCTCAAGACGAAGTGGGGACTAGACGACAGCCGCGCCGGCCTTTTCTCGTTCGTACAATTCTCCGCATCACTCACAGGAGTTCTTGTTTCGAGTGCCTTGGTCTCCGCGAAAGGATTCAAGCCCGCCGTCACGCTAGGGCTCGCGATGCTCGGTATTGGCTTTGCCCTGCTTAATGCGCCGACGTTTGTACTTGCCCTGGTGGCGAGCGGTGTCTACGGGTTCGGCTACGGGCTCGCCACGCCGGGAACCAATTTGTGGGTTGGTGAGTCGTACGGAGAACGCCGCTCGACCGCTCTGAACATCATAAATCTTGCCTGGGGAGCCGGCGCGATTTCTTCCTCTCCCCTCGCGATGTTGACAGTGCGAACCGCCCATGTCCCTCTACTTCTCTACATAGTCGCGGCGATTTGTGTCTTGCTGGCAATCACGCTCTTGCGGATGCCCTTCGGCAAGCCACCGCACGAAGAGGATTCTTCTTCCGGGGGAATGAACTCCAAGAGAGCCGGAATGGGGATCGCGGTTATGCTTGGGATTTTGTTTTTCGTCTATGTGGGAACGGAGAACGGACTTTCTTACTGGGCTGCGGAGCACGCGCGGAGGGCAGCAATGTGGAGCAGCAACACTTTTACACTCGCGCCAATGTTCTTCTTCGCTGGCCTGCTCGGGGGCCGCGCGGCAGCAGCGGCAATCCTTCTCCGCTTGAAAGAGGTGCACGTTGCCGTAGGCGGAATTCTGCTTGCAGCAGCGGGTATAACTGTTTTTCTCATTGCTCGTACTCCGGTCGGGCTGTTCGGGGGAGCCTTGTTGGCTGGGTTAGGTCTGGCGGGTGTATATCCAATTTACATCGCGTGGCTTTCCAAGTGGTTCGGCGTGCGCGCACGCAGAGTGGGAGGCGTTATGTTCGCGCTAGCTGCAGGAGGCGCCTCGACGATGCCGACGCTTGTCGGCGTGGTTTCACGTTACGCGGCTAGCCTGCGTCTAGGGCTTCTCGTGCCACTCGTTGGCTGCGCTGTGATGCTCGCGGTGATCGCGGTACTTCGCCCGAACACTCGAGGCTAACTTCACTTGCACTGCGACTACGCTGGCAAACGTCGGCCTGATGTATTCTTAGGCCGTGCCGAATACCGCATCGTCACAACGCTCACCCACGAATGGACTGCTGCTGGGGCTGGTGATCACGCTGGCCGCGGTGCTGGCTTACGCGTCCTACATCACCGTTCAGCTGGCCGGCCTGCGAAAACTCCAGAGCGAGATGGTGGATCGAAACCGAAAGGACTCGCTGCAATTGTTGCGCGTCCAGAACGATCTCAATTCCATCGCGCTGGCGATGAGAGACATGCTGGACACCACGGAGCCGTATCCGCTGACAGCATGGACAGCGCAGTTCGAACGCATTCACGAGGACCTGGACACGGGCTTAAAACTGGAAGAGAGCCTGGCCGGAGCGAACCGCACTCCGGAGCAGCGGCTGTATCTTTCGCAAGCGGTGGCGCAATTCTGGGATGCCGTGAACCGGATGTTCGCGCTGGCGCAGAACGGCAAGGACGCGGAGGCGCGGGAACAGATTCGATTGTCGCTTCAGGCGCGCCAGCAAGCGCTGAGCACAGCGGTTTCGCGGCTGCTGGTGGGAAATAATGAAGGAGAGGAGCAGGCCGCCGCGCGCATCGCGCAGATTTACGACGGCGTGCAGCGGCAGCTGTATCTTTTCCTGGCGGCAACGCTCATCGCCATTGTTCTGACGAGTTTGTACCTGATTCGCAGCAACCGCCAGATTTTTGCGCGGCTGGCGGAACTTTCCGAGCAGCGCAGCGACCTGGCGCAGAAACTGATCTCGACTCAGGAATCCACATTGCGGCATATATCCCGCGAACTGCACGATGAATTCGGGCAGGTCCTGACAGCGATCGGGTCGATGCTGGGCCGCGCCGGCAAGCATGCCCCGGAAGGGTCGCCCCTGCGCGAGGATTTGAAGGAGGTGCAGGAGATCGCGCAATCGACACTGAACAATATCCGGACGCTCTCCCAGGCGCTTCATCCGGTGCTGCTGGAAGAGGCAGGTTTAGAAAGCACTCTGGACTGGTATATTCCAACGGTGGGACGGCAAACGGGACTAGTGCTGCATTACGAGAAGTCGGGACAGCCTTTTCCGGTAGAGGCTAGCGCCGGCGTGCATATTTATCGCGTGCTGCAGGAAGCGCTGAACAACGTGAGCCGGCATTCCGGTGCCAGTGAGGCATGGATCCGGCTGAGATTCTCGAAGGATTCTCTGGAGCTCGAAGTGGAAGATCACGGCAAGGGTTTCGTGGCAGAGAAGATGCAACGCGGGATCGGCTTGGTGGCCATGAGGGAACGCGCCGAGTTGATTGGCGGCATGCTGGCAATCTCGCCGGAACTGCAAGGTGGGACCAAGGTACGCCTGCAGATCCCCCGCGCAAGAGCGGACGCCAATGGCGCCTAAGATAACGGTTCTGCTCGCCGACGATCACGCGCTGGTACGCCGGGGATTCCGCCGCATGCTGGAAGATGACCCGGGAATCTCCGTCGTGGGAGAAGCCAGCGACGGGAAGGAGGCCGTGCGGCTGGCCTGCGAGCTGCGGCCCCGAGTCACGGTGATGGACTGCGCGATGCCGGAATTGAGCGGCATCGAGGCCACACGAAAAATCCTGGAAGAATTTCCGGAAGCGGGAATCCTGATGCTGAGCATGCATTCCGAGGAAACGCTGGTGAGCCAGGCCCTCGAAGCGGGCGCACGCGGCTACGTGCTGAAAAACGCCATGGACCTCGACCTGGTCAGCGCGGTGAAGAGCATCGCGGCAGGCATGACGGTGCTGGACCCGCAAGTGTCGCGCTCGGAGACGCTCAAAGGGGAGCGCGGCGGAGGACTAACGCCACGCGAGCTCGAAGTCCTGAAACAAATTGTAGCCGGCAAGTCGAACAAGGAAATCGCTTTGGATTTGAATCTCAGCGTGAACACCGTTGCGGTGCACCGCGCGAATATCATGGACACGCTGGGAATTCACAAAACGGCAGAGCTGGTGGTCTACGCGATTCGAAATGGCCTGGTGAATCTGCCGTGAACCGGCGAGAGTTCCTTTTCAAAACAATCGGCGCGGGACTCACCACGGCGGCACCAGCCTGGACACTCGCGAATCCCGCTTCTCCCCTGGGATTCCGCCTGACCGATGTCACGAACGCGGCGGGGATCCAGTTCCGGCACAACAGCGGGGCTTATGGCGGCAAATTGCTCCCAGAAACGCTGGGCGCGGGCTGCGCATTCCTCGATTATGACGGCGATGGCTGGCAGGACATCCTGCTTGTGAACGGCATGGACTGGCCCGGGCACAAACGCCAGCCATCCACGCCGCGGCTCTATCGAAACAACCGCAACGGTTCTTTTACGGACGTCACGCGAAGCGCGGGTCTCGACATCGAGATGTACGGAATGGGAGTGGCTGCCGGCGACTACAACAACGATGGGTTTCCCGATATTTTCATTACCTGCGTGGGGCAGAGCCGCCTATTTCGCAACACGGGCAAAGGAACCTTTGTGGATGCGACGCGTTCGAGCGGCCTTTTCGGCCGCCAGGGCTTCAGCACTTCCGCGCTGTGGCTTGATTATGACCGCGACGGCTTGCTGGATCTGTTCGTGTGCAATTATGTGCGCTGGTCTCCCGAGCACGATGTCTTCTGCAGCCTCGATGGTTCGCATAAATCGTATTGCACGCCAGAAGCGTATCGCGGCGATACCTGCTGGCTCTTCCACAATCGCGGCAACGGAACTTTTGAGGACGTGACGGCGACCAGCGGCATTTTTGACAGCAGCTCAAAATCGCTGGGAGTGGCGATGTTCGATTATGACCAGGACGGCTGGCCGGATCTGCTGGTAGCCAACGACACACAGCCGAATAAGTTGTACCGGAATTTGAGGAACGGCAAATTCAAGGATGTCGCGGTGGAGGCCGGCCTGGCGTTCAGCACAGAAGGAAAAGCCCGCGCGGGCATGGGCGTCGATACCGGAGATTTCGATGGTTCGGGCAAGTCCGGCGTGGCCATCACCAATTTCGACAACGAAATGATCGGACTGTATCGCGCGACCGCCCCGGGAGTTTTCGACGACGTGTCTATTGCATCCGGCATTGGGGCGGCATCCCGGAATACTCTCGGATTTGGCTGCGCGTTCCTCGATGTAGATCTTGATGGCGCTCTGGACCTGGCGGTGGCCAATGGCCACATCGATGAAACGGTCCGGAATATCCGCGGAAACGTCGGATACGCGCAGCCGCCGCAACTTTTCTTGAACAGAGGCGGCGGAAAATTTCAGGATGTGGCGGACACGGCCGGGGGAGGATTTGAAACTCCGAAAGTTGGGCGGGGGCTGGCCTACGGCGATTTCGACCGCGACGGTGATATGGACATCCTCATGACCACCAACAATGGGCCGGCGTACTTATACCGGAACGATCAAACGGCGAATTACCGGAGCGTTCGATTTCACTTAAAGGGCACGAAGTCGAACCGGGATGCGATCGGCGCGTCGGTGCGAATTTTTCACGAGGGGCAAACACAATCGAGGATCGTCCGAGGGGGCTCCAGCTATCTTTCTCAATCGGAATTGCCGGTAACGTTTGGCGTCGGCTTGCGCGAAAAAATCGATCGCGTGGTGATCGACTGGCCGAGCGGCCGGACGGAAGAATACAAGGACCTCCGCGCCGGCAAGAGCTATAAATGCGTGGAAGCAAAAGGAATAGAGCAACAGGATGGCTTCTAATGGTTTTGTATTATTGCGGTGGACTAATGCTTTTGCAGTATCATCGCGCCGCTAATGGTTTTGCAGTATTGCCAGCCTGCACGCCAAGAAATATAAGTATGCCCACAAGGTCCATCGCCTCCGGCTCCGCCAGATCCTGGCTTGCTTCGGGGCACCCCAAACTGAATCGCGGCCGGATGATACCCCAACATCCGGCCGCTGTTTTGATAACCGCAAGCCGCGCACGCAGGTGGAGATGATGCAGATTGATTTTGCAAAGCGGTGGTTATCGCGAATCGTGGCGGCGCTGGCGATCAGCGCGGTTTACCTCTACGGATATCCCACGGCGACGATTTCTTACTTTGTTGTGGATTTGCTCCATGTCGCGATCGGAATCGTCTTAACGATTCTGCTCGTTTTTTACGTTGCGCGGTTGCTGCCGCGCGAAACACTGCTGGCCCGTTTGGGATGGATCTCGCTCGCTGCGGGAGCGCTTCTCGGAATCGTGTTGATCAAGATCGGCACGCCTCTTCGGCTGAAGCCATGGCTGTATGCGCATATCGTGCTGTGCGTTCTTGGCACGCTTTTTCTGGCGGCATCTTGGCTCTTTTCAAAAGGGTGGCTGGGCGATGGCGTTGTCGCGCGCGGGCTGGGATTTGCCGTGCTGACGCTACTGATCGCGGGCATCGCGGCGGGAACGTGGTGGACGCGCGAGGTCGCCTGGAAGAACGCGAATCGCATTTCCAATCCGTTGATGCCTGCGGAAACGATGGACGGCGAAGGCGACGGTCCTCAGGGGAAGTTTTTCCCCAGCTCCGCCCAGACCAAACATGGAGGCAACATTCCCTCGAAGTACTTCATGAAATCGGATGCCTGCCAGCGGTGCCATGCGGACATTTATAAGCAGTGGGACAGCTCGATGCATCATTTCTCTTCGTTCAACAACCAGTGGTACCGGAAGAGCATCGAGTACATGCAGGAGGTCGCCGGGGTGCGTTCCTCGAAGTGGTGCGCGGGCTGCCACGATCCCGCGCTGCTCTACAGCGGCTTGTTCGATACGCCGATCAAGCAGATCGTGGACCGGCCGGAAGCGCGCGCGGGCCTGGGCTGCCTGATGTGCCACAGCATCGTGCAAGTGAAAAGCACCATGGGTCAGGGCGACTTTTTCCTGGAATATCCGAAGCTCCACGAACTGGCGGCGAGCGAGAATCCTTTGGTGCGCAGGTTGCACGATTTCATCGTTCGATTAAACCCCGAGCCACACCGCCGCACTTTTCTGAAGCCGTTCATGCGCGCGGACACCGCAGAGTTTTGTTCTTCGTGCCACAAGGTTCATCTGGACGTGCCGGTGAATCACTACCGGTGGATTCGGGGCTTCAATGAATATGACAACTGGCAGGCCAGCGGCGTTTCCGGGCAGGGCGCGCGGGCGTTTTACTATCCGAAGTCGCCGATGAATTGCGCGGATTGCCATATGCCGCAGGTGCCCTCGAGCGATGATGGCAACGTGAACGGGCTGGTACATTCGCATCGCTTCCCCGGGGCGAATACGGCAGTGCCGACGGCGAATCAGGACCAGGCGCAATTCGAATTCGCAAGGAAGTTTTTGCAGGACAAGCAATTGAGCGTGGATATTTTCGCGATTTCTCCGGCGGAGAGAGAGACAAATGCTCCGGTTCGGAACGAAATTGGCAGGCCGGAAATCGCGACGACTTTCGCGGTTGGCGAAGAGTCCGATATTTCCCTGCCGAAGGGCCCAGCCGGCGAGGTCCGGCCCATCACCGCGCCCATTGATCGGACCGATGCGGCGGTGCGAAGGGGCGATGACGCTCGCGTGGATGTCGTTGTGCGCACGCGCAAGGTCGGGCACTTCTTCCCCGGCGGCACGGTCGACGCTTTCGATGTGTGGCTGGAGCTGCAAGCGACCGATGAAAAGGGCCAAATGATTTTCTGGAGCGGGAAAGTGGAGGACGATGGCAAAGGCCCGGTCGAGCCCGGGGCGCATTTCTATCGTTCGCTGCAGATCGATGGGCACGGCAATCCCATCAACAAGCGGAACGCCTGGGCGACGCGGTCGGTTGTTTACGTACATCTGATTCCTCCGGGGGCGGCGGACACCGCGCACTTTCGTTTACACATTCCGGAAAATGCGGGCGACAAGATCACGCTGCATGCTCGGCTCAACTACCGGAAGTTCGGCTGGTTCAATACGCACTTCTCGTTTGCAGGTGTTGAAGCGGACAAGACGGGGCCGGGGGACATCGGCATAGCAACCACTCCTGATTACGACGATCGCAGGTGGGCGTTCAACGGCGACACTTCGAACGTGTCTGGCAACCTCAAGGCGATTCCCGACCTTCCAATCACTGTCATTGCCGAGGACACGAAGACGCTTCGGGTGCTGCCGCGAGGCGCTCCTGCTCCGCAACCCAAGACAGCGAGCACGAAGGAAGATTGGACGCGCTGGAACGACTATGGGATCGGGCTTTTCTTGCAAGGTGATCTGAAAGCTGCCGCTGCCGCGTTTGAGAAAATTACAGAGGCGGATCCGCAGAATCCCGACGGATGGACCAACATTGGCCGCGTTTTGGTGCAGGAAGGGGATACGGCAGGCGCGCGAAAAGTTCTCGAAAAGGCTCTGGCGATCAACCCGCGGCTGGCGCGAACGAATTTCTTTTATGCGCGTGCGCTTAAGGAAGATGGCGAATACGACGGCGCGATGACTCACTTGCGGACAGTGCTTGAGCAATTTCCGCGCGACCGCGTGGTGCGCAATGAGCTTGGGCGCGTTCTGTTTCTGGAGAAGCGCTACGCCGACGCGGTGAAGGAATTCGAACAGACACTTTCCGTCGACCCCGAGGATCTGCAGGCGCATTACAACCTGATGCTGTGTTACAACGGCCTCGGCGACGACGCCAAAGCCAACGAACACAAGGCGCGGTATCTTCGGTTCAAGGCCGACGAATCGGCCCAAGCCATCACCGGGCCATACCGCCAGGCTCATCCCGAGGATAACAACGAGCGGCAGGCGATTCACGAACACGTCAGCGTTGTACTTGCACCGGCGCAAACCAAGAAGCCGGCCGCGTCGCGCGCTTCAGCGCAAGGAGTAGTCCCGGAGCGTGCGCGTCCCGGCGGTTCGAAATAGTTCTCCGGATGACGGCCCGCTTAAGGAGCTGCAAAGCATGACGTGGATCAAGACGGTTCGAATGGATGATGACGTTCGCGTCAAGAGCGCGATGGAAGCGCAGCGCAAGCTGTATCCCATCGAATACGCTACGCCCGTCCATCCCGTGAATGACGGCGAAACGTCCGGTATTGTCGCGAGCCATACGCTTCTTCCCGACGTGCTCTTCCATGCCTTCAGCACGTTTGGCGCGCTCATGTCGCCGGATTTGCCTCTCAAGCGACACCAGCACGAAATGATCGCCACCATGGTTTCGGTAACGAATCGCTGCCACTATTGAATCGAGTCACACGCAGAGTTTCTGCGCCGGGTCACGGTGGATGAAACGATGGTTAATGCGCTCCGGAAGGATTATCGGGCTGCGCCAATCAGCGAACAAGACCGCACAATGCTGGACTACGTGGTGAAGCTGACGAAAGACGCGACGGAATGCGGCCCGGAAGATCACGCCAAGCTGCGCGCCGCTGGCTTTGACGATCGCGCCATTTTGCAGATCACGCTGATCGCGTCCTGGTTTAACTACATCAATCGCGCGGCCGATGCACTCGGCGTGGGCCGCGACTGAAACTTGGGGGAATGGTGAAGCGTTCGCTCGCAACAATTCTAGTTCTAGCGCTGGTAATACTTCTCGTGGGACAAGCAGGAATCGGGGCAGCGCCGGAAACCTCAGCAATCCAGTTCCGGGATGTAACGCAAACAGCCGGGATCCACTTCGTTCACAATAATGGAGCCTTCGGGAAGAAATTTCTTCCCGAAACCATGGGGCCGGGTGTGGCTTTCATTGACTATGACAACGACGGCTGGCCAGATGTGTTTCTCGTGAACGGCATGGACTGGCCCAGCCACGTTCAGAAGCGCTCGGCGCCCAAGCTCTATCACAACAATCATGACGGCACCTTCACGGATGTGACGCACAAGGCTGGGCTCGACGTGGAGATGTTCGGAATGGGTGTGGCGGTTGGTGACTACGACAACGACGGCTACGACGATCTTTTCGTCACGGCCTACGGCCAGAACCGCCTCTTTCACAACAACGGCAACGGTACTTTCACGGATGTCACGCAGAAAGCGGGGCTGCTCGGCCCAAAGGAATTCAGCACCAGCGTCGCGTGGGTGGACTACGACAAGGATGGTCATCTGGACCTAGTGGTCGGCAATTATGTCCAGTGGACGCCGGAGACCGACCTCTACTGCACGCTCGACGGCAAAAGCAAATCGTATTGCACGCCGGAATCCTACAAAGGAACGTCCGTTCGCCTCTGGCACAATCGCGGCAACGGCACGTTTGAAGACGTGACTCAAAAAGCCGGTCTCGCCGACCAAACGTCCAAGACTCTCGGTATCGCCGTTCTCGATTACGACAATGACGGCTGGCCCGATCTCTTGTTTTCGAATGACACCCAGCCGAACAAGCTCTATCGCAACAACGGCAACGGCACATTTACCGAAAAAGCGGTCGTCGCGGGAATCGCGTTCAGCGAAGACGGCGTGGCCCGTGCAGGCATGGGGGTGGACGCCGCCGACTACGATCACTCCGGTTTCCCCAGCCTGCTGATTACGAATTTCTCGAACCAGATGCTCTCGCTCTATCACAACGAAGGAAAAGGGCTCTTCGTCGACGAAGCTCCGCGCTCGGAGATCGGCCGCGCTTCGCTCCTCACGCTGGGATTCGGCTGTTTTTTCTTCGATTACGATCTCGACGGCTGGCCCGATGTTCTGGTGGCAAATGGCCACATCGACGCCGATATCCAGCGCGTGCAGGCAAACGTGAAATACGCCATGCCCCCGCATCTATTCCGCAATCTCGGCAATGGAAAATTTGGAGAAGTCACCAAGTCACTCGGGCAAGCTTTCGCCGCTCCCCGCGTGGGACGCGGTGCGGCCTATGCGGATTTCGATAACGACGGCCGCGTGGACCTGCTGCTTTCCACCAACGGCGGCCCAGTGTATTTATTTCGGAATGAAGCGCAAGGTTCCGCGGCATCCAACAAGAGCCTGCGCATCAAGCTGGCCGGCACAAAATCCAACCGCGACGGCATCGGAGCGACCGTCCGATTGAGCGCAAGCGGCGAAACGCAGACGCAAATGCTACGCAGCGGCTCCAGCTACCTTTCCGCCAGCGAACTGGTATTGACATTCGGCCTCGCGCACAACGACAAAGCCGACGCCGTCGAGATTCGCTGGCCCAGTGGCCAGGTGGATCGTCTTTCGAATGCCAGCGCAGGCCAAACCGTGACGGTGACTGAAGGAAAAGGCATCACCGCTTCCCGCGCTTACGGCAAGAAAAACTGAGCGCTCCCGCAAAACATCCCAGAAAAAAACAAAACGCCCCCGAATAGCCGGGGGCGTTTTTTCCCGCTCTAGACGAATTATTTCTAGAACAAGTTCCAGAGGAACTGGTTGTACACCTCGTGGTGGTACTGCACTTCAGGTGTCTTCACAAAAGTGCCCAGCGCTCGTGGGCACCGGTCGGCGGCCGCGCGTTTCAGCTCAACGTAACGGCCTTTCACGTCGGCCCCCAGAAGCTGGGTGATCCATTCGGCCTTTTCAAAGTTCTCCAGCGCCGTGTAGACGTTGTCTGGCAGGTAGCGCTCTGCCTGCCGGAGGTTCTTAATCTTGGCGGTATCGCCTTCAAGGCCGGTCTTGAAGATGGAATACATGACCAGGTACGGATTGGCATCGGGAGCCACCGAGCGAACTTCCACGCGCATGCTCTTTTCGTTGCCGATGGGAACGCGAATCATCGACCCACGATCCACCGGAGAAGCCTTGATCTGATTCGGCGCTTCAAAGTGCGGGTCGAGCCGGCGATAGGCGTTAACGCTGGCGTTCAGCAACAGGCAGATGTCGTTAGCGTGCGTCAGAATGCGATCGATGAACGCCCACCCGAACTTGCTGAGCTTCTCCTCGCCTTTGGGATCCCAACACAGGTTTTTCCCGTTCTCGCTGACCGAGACGTTGGTATGCATGCCGTTGCCGTTCACGCCCACAACCGGCTTTGGCAAAAAAGAGGCCGTCAAGCCCATCTTGGTGGCCACTTGGCGACAAATCAGCTTGTAAAGCTGAATCTGGTCCGCGGCTTGAACCACTTCGCCGTAGCCGTAGTTAATTTCGAATTGCGACGGCGCGACCTCCGGGTGATCCTTCTCATTCTGGAACCCCATGGCGCGCTGCACTTCCGCCGTCGTATCGATGAACGTGCGCAGCGGGTCGCCCGGCAGCGAGTGATAGTAACCGCCCGTGTTCACGTACTCAAATCCGCCGTTTGAGTGATAGCGCCGCTCCGCATCCGCGCCTTTGAAGAGAAAACCCTCAATCTCGTTCGCGGCGTTCAGCGTGTAACCTTCCTTTTTATAAAGCTCTTCGGCATACCCTTTCAGCACGCCGCGAATGTCCGCGCTGTACGCCGAGCCATCTTTATCGATCACCTGGCCGAACACCAGCACTTTGCCCGAACCAAAAAAATCCGCGGGCGCCCAGTAAAATGAGCCCCAGTCCATGGCCAGCCGCAGGTCGCTTTCCCGCTGCGCGGTGAAGCCGCGGATCGAAGAGCCATCGAAGGTCAAGTTGTCCCAGCTCTTGATGAGGAATTTTTTGTCGTAATCGAGCATGTGCAGGCGGCCTTCGAGGTCGCTGAACAGCACGGTCACGGCCTTGATGCGCTTTTCGTCCGTCAAATACTTGAGGCGTTCTTCCTGAATTTTGTGCGCCGCAACGCGATTCTTGCGCTGCTCCTTGGCTTTCAGATTCAGCTCCTCAAGCTCATCATAGGAAAGGGCTAGAAAATCACGCAGTTCGTTCGTCATGAATCTCCCCGAAATAAAATCAGCGGTGGCCTGGAAACGAAAAATCGTGGCGAACAGGTGTAGTCTGTTCAGCCAGTAGCGTACCCCGGCGTTCCGAAGAGCGTCAAATCGAACAATTGTTCCATCAAATCGAAAAAACGAATCATGAATCGTGAATCGTGACCTTGACGCTCAGACGCGTTTCCTGTAGTTTTGCGCGATAATTCCGGGCCCAAACTTCCTTCTCTTTCTAGGAGGGCGGATGAACTCAACGGGCGTTTTGGAGTTCGCGTCAAAGAACAAAGTACAGATTCTCGATCTTCGCTTCGTCGATCTCCCCGGCATCTGGCAGCATGTCAGCTTTCCCATTTCCGAGTTGGAAGAAGACAGCTTCAAGGATGGGTTCGGTTTCGACGCCAGCTCCATTCGCGGATGGGCCTCCATCCACGAATCGGATATGCTGCTGATCCCCGATCCGTCGACGGCGTTCATCGACCCGTTCCGCAACGTGCCGACCCTGGTAATGATCGGGGATGCTGTCGATCCGCTCAGCCGAAAGCCGTATGGGCGCGATCCGCGCGGCGTTGCGAAGCGAGCCGAGGCTTACTTGGAGAAATCCGGGATCGCCGATACGGCCTACTTTGGAGCCGAGGCGGAATTCTTTATTTTCGATAACGTGCGTTTCGACAGCGCGCCGCAGCACGGGTTTTATTATGTCGACGCGGTAGAAGGACG
>Ga0307479_10004138_pt1 | contig 13261 bp, 15 predicted proteins | sample atmos_gasesECM4C_FD_203743 | JGI IMG/M metagenome (GOLD analysis project Ga0307479, IMG submission 203743) | Hardwood forest soil microbial communities from Morgan-Monroe State Forest, Indiana, United States - atmos_gasesECM4C_515 | ecosystem: Environmental > Terrestrial > Soil > Temperate...
GGAGACGCAGTACCAGCCCTCGTAGGCGCCCTTGTAGATGTCGCCTCGGGCCTGCATCTTGCTGATGAAGGCCTGCACCCCTCGGACATGGTCGGCATCCTCGGTGCGGATGAAGCGGTCGTAGCTGATGCTGAAGCGGGCCTCGACATCCCGATAGAGCTGGGCCATCCGGGCGGTGAACTCCTCGGTGGAGACGCCCTCTTCCTCAGCCCGGCGCCGGACGTTTTGGGAGTGTTCGTCCGTGCCCGTCAGAAAAAACGTGTCATCGCCGACCATCCGGTGATAGCGGGCCAGCGCATCCGCCCCGACCAGCTCGTAGATGAAGCCGAGGTGCGGGGCGGCGTTCGGATAGACGATCGCGGTGGTGACGTAGAACTTACTCATGTCTGGCCTTCCAATCGCTGCCGGCAACCACGACCGTCAGCTCGCCTCGGGGTGGAGTCTTCGTGAAGTGCTCCAGGAGTGTCGCCGGCGTTCCACGTAAGAACTCTTCGTGGACCTTGGTGATCTCCCGTGCCACCACCAGCGAGCGGGGGCCGAGGGCGGACGCCATTATATCCAATGTTCGCACCAACCGATGCGGGGATTCGAAGAACACGAAAGTCCGTTTCGCCTCTCCGGCCTCGCGCAGCAGGCGCTCCAGCTCGCCCCGTTTGCGGGGCAAAAATCCGAGGAACGTGAACTGATTGGTGGGCAGCCCTGAGCTGACCAGCGCCGAGAGGACCGCCGAGGGTCCGGGCACCGGCACCACCGGATAGCCGGCCGCCAGCGCGGCGCTGACCAGCCGCACGCCGGGATCGGAAAGCGCCGGCGTGCCCGCATCGGACACGAGGGCGACATCGTGTTGCGCCAGCCGGTCGAGAATCGTCTGCAACTGGCGCTGCTCATTCCGGGCGTGCAGACTGATCTGCGGCCGGCGCAACCCGAAGTGGGTGAGCAGTTTCAACGTATGGCGAGTGTCTTCGGCGGCGATCAACGGCACCGACTCCAGCACGTGCAGGGCGCGCAGCGTGATGTCATCGAGATTGCCAATCGGCGTCGCCACCAGGTAGAGCGTCGCCATGCTAGCCCCAGCCTCTTGACCCGCACATCCCGGCCTGGCCGGGTGGCATCAGTGTCCCCAGTCGCGCGGGTAGCGGAACTCGCGATCGATGGTCCGCGAGGAGAGCTTGGCGATCACCGGCAGCCGGCGCTTGTACTGGTTGTCGCGCACCCGGCGGACGATGTCGCTGATGAACGCCTCCTCGAAGCCCAGCCCTTTCAGTTCCTTGACCGAGTAACGGCGATCGACGAGGTAATAGAGCAATTGATCGACCATCCGGTACTGGAAGCCCAGCTCGGTCTCATCGGACTGTCCCGCCCAGAGATCCGCCGAAGGCGCCTTCTGCACGATGGCGGTGGGAACGCCTACCGCGTCTGCCAGCTGCCAGACCTGCGTCTTGTACAGGTCGCCGATCGGGTTGATGGCGCTCGCCAGGTCGCCGTAGATCGTTCCGTAGCCGAGCAGCAGCTCGGTCTTGTTGCTGGTGCCGATCACCAGTCCCTGCCAGGCAAAGGACTGGTCGTAGAGGATCGTCATCCGCTCGCGCGCCAGCTTGTTGCCCCGCCGCCTCTGGTCAGCGTCGGGAAAGCGCGCGAAGTAGGCGTCGATCTGGGGGCTGATATCGATCTCCAGGTGATGCATCCCCAGCTGCTGGACGACCTGCAGGGCATCGCTCCGGCTAATCGGGTCGCTGGTCTTGGCCGGCATGATCATGGCAAGGACGTTCTGCGGGCCCAGCGCCTCCGCGGCCAGGGTGGCCACCAGGCTAGAGTCCACGCCGCCGCTCAGCCCCAGCACCACCCGCTCGAAGCCGACCTTGCGTACTTCATTGCGGATGAACCCGATGAGGATGCCTTTGACCAGCTCCGGGTTCATGACGAGCGGCGGGAAGACCGGTTCAGAAAGGCTTGCGGGTCCGCTCATGTGAGACTCGGCGCAATTCGTTGATGGTGAGTTCCAGCCGCTCGTCGCGGAGCAGCGGGTTGGCCAATCGCTCTCGCCGCACCTGCGCCAGGTCGAGGCTGGCGACGACCAGGGCCTCGTCGGCATCCTGCTGCTCGGCGATGACGTCGCCGTTCGGAGCGATCACCATCGATCCGCCCCAGAAGTTGGCCCCATCCTCGAAGCCGACCCGGTTGCAGTAGAGAAAGAAGGTCGTCAGGAACTGCGCGTAGGTGCGGCAGATCAGCCGGTAGGATTCCGCGGTTCCCAGCCGCTCGTCGGTCGTGATCCCGCGGCCCGGGCTCGATGACGGGCAGATGATCAGATCGACGCCTTCGAGGCTCAGGATGTAGGCGCTCGAGAGATGCCAGATGTCCTCGCAGACCAGCAGGCCGGTTCGCCCGAACCTGGTCTTGAAGCTGCGAAATCGGTCCCCCGGTGCGAAGTAACGCTGCTCGTCGAACATCCCATAGGTCGGCAGATAGACCTTGCGGTGCAGATGCACCAGCTCGCCGCCACTGAAGTAGAGGCTGGAGTTGAAATAGCGGTGGTCCGGGTCCTCGATGACCGCACCCAGCACCACGTCCAGGTCGGTCGAAAGCGCACTCAGCTCCTTCATCACGGGATCGTCCAGTCGGATGGCGCTGTCCGGCACCAGGTCCTTGAGGAAATAGCCGGTCAGACTGAGCTCGGGGAACACCAGCAGATTCGCGCCCGCCGCCGCGGCCTGGTCCACCCACTCACGGTGCGCTTCGAGGTTGCGGTCGCGATCTCCGAGTACCGGGTCGATCTGCGCCAGCCCAACGGTGAGCCGGCCCTCCGGGTTCACGCTTCGAGCGGAACGTGGCGAACGCTTCCGCCTCTCAAGATCCACTGGGCGATCGCGGGGGTCATCTCCTCAGCCTGACCGACGTACACCGCCGCCCGCGGTAGGGCGGCAAGAAACGCGCCGCCATAGGTGCGGTTCGCGATCCGATGATCCAGCAGCACCACGGCGCCCCGATCGCTCTGCCGACGAATGAGCCGGCCGAAGCCCTGCTTGAGCCGTAGCACCGCCTCCGGGAGGGCCAGCTCTCCGAAGGGATCGGCCAGGCTGGCGCTGCGCGCCAGCTGCAGCGGATCGCTGGGAACCCGGAACGGCAGGCGAACGATCACCACGCATGACAAGGCGTCACCGGGGACGTCGATCCCTTCCCAGAAGCTGCTGCTGCCGAGCAGGATGCTACGGGGGTTCTCCTGGAATTGGGCCAGCAGTTGGCGTCGGGTTCCATCCAGGTTCTGGGCCAGGACCGTCAGGTCCGCCCGCGCGGTGCGCATCCGTAGCCGCTCGGCCACCTCTTGCAACTGGAGGTGCGAGGTGAACAACACCAGGGTTCGACCCTCGATCGCCTCAGCGATGTCGCCCACCACGGCCGTGACCTGCTCCAGGAATGCCGGGTCGTTCAGATCTCGAAGGTCGGTCGGCAGGCAGAGCAGCGCCTGCGCGAGGTAGTCGAAGGGCGAGGCCAGCACCATCTCATGCGTGCTGAGGGCCTCCAGCCCAACTCCGCGCTTGAAGTAGGCGAAAGAGTCGGCGATCGCCAGGGTGGCCGAGGTGAAGACCACCGTTTCCTTTCCCTGGAACGCTCGCTCCTGCAATTCCCGGCCGGCTGCGGTGGGCGCCGCCTGGACGAGCGGCCGACCCGACCGGCGTTCCGTCCCCAGCCAGTAGAGCCGCTCCGAGCGCGGCTGGAGCAGGGCGTGCACCACCAGGTCCACCCGGCTCTGTAGCTGGGTGATGAACAGATCGAGCTCTCGCTCCGCGTGGGGGTTCGCTTCCAGGGGGACCTGCGCACCCGCCTCATCGAGCGCTCGCCGGAACGCGGTCGCCCGTTCGTCGACGCCGGCGGCGAGGGTCGACAGCCGAATGATGTCAGGCAGTGCGCGGTTGGCGGCATCGATCACCACCGGCTCATCGCGCGAGGCTCGGGGCGGGATCTCGGGCTGGCGGGCGCTCACGACCGCGCGAATTTCGCCAAACAGCTCGACCACGGCCTGGCGACAGTCCGCCGCCGCACGCCGTACCGTCTCGCTCGGAGTGCCGACCGCGGCCCGGAACCACGTGAGGGCGCCGTCGATGCTTTCCAGCAGCTCCCCCTCCCCCACCCGCATGGTGAGCGCCTCGACCGCCGTCTCCTCCAGCTGATGGGCCTCGTCCACGATCAGGTGCTCGTGCGGGGGAAGCACCGACCCGCCCTTCAGTGCGTCGGCCAGCAGTAACGCATGGTTGGTCACGATCACGTCCGCGTCCTGCGCTGCCCGCCGGCTGTTCCAGTAGAAGCAGCGCTGAGTTTTGAAGTTCTCGCAATGGGCGGCGAGGCAATCGTCGGCGGTGGAGGCCGCGCGTAGCCAGAACAGTTCGTCGAATCCGTTGAGCTTGATTTCCGAGCGATCCCCATGCGGACTCTGGGCCAGCCAGATCAGCATCCGAAGCTTGAACTTCACCTCGTCGTCGAACCAGCTGCCATCCGCGCGCCGGCTCGGAGCGTTGAGATAGCGGTTCCAGCGGCGCAGGCTGACGTAGTTGCCCCGCCCCTTCAGCAGTGAGGCCTTGAAGTCGAACGGCAGCCAGCTGCGCATGAACGGGATGTCCTTCGCAAACAGCTGCTCCTGCAGGGTGATGGTGTTGGTGGCCACCACCACGCGCTCCCCGGTGGCGACCGCGTGGTGAACCGCCGGGACCAGGTAGGCGAGCGACTTCCCGGTGCCGGGGCCGGCCTCGACCAGCAGCCGGCCGCCGCGGCCGTACAACTGGGCGATCGCCAGCGTCATCTGCAGCTGCGACTCGCGCAGCTCGTAGTCGTGCAGGCGGCCCGCCATGGGACCGTCCGGGCCGAGCAGCGCCCGGATCTCCTGCGGATCGGTCGAGGGCGCGCTGGTGCGCGCCGGTCGCCCCGGGGCGGCTGCGGCCAGTGCCAGGCTGTCGAGGCCGCTGGGTCCGGCAGCAGACGCCTCGGTGAGGAAATGCTGCAATGGATGCGGCCAACCCGCCACCACTTCGAGCATGCGATCGAAGAGCTCGCGGGGAACGCCACGAGCAAAGCGCCACAGGTAGCGAAATAATTGCCGGGCGGCATCGGCATCGGACAGGGCTCGATGGGGATCGGCGTGGGTCAGTCCCAGTTGCCGGGATAGATGCGGCAGACTGTGGCTGGGCGCCATCGGCAGCATGATCCGAGCCAGGTCGAGGGTATCGAAGAGTTCGTAGCCGGATCCGGTCTGGCCATCGATCAAGAAGGACAGGTCGAAGGTGCCGCTGTGCGCGACCACCGCGCTGTCGCCGACGAAATCGATCACTTGCGCCAGCACCTGCTCCGGCGGCGGCGCCGCTGCCACATCGGCGTCGCGGATGCCGGTCAACTCCTGGACCGGCCGCGGAATCGCGACCTCAGGGCGCGCGAGTGACTGAAAGGTTGCGAGCACCTCGTCGCCCCGAAACCGAACGGCGCCCACTTCGATGATGCGGTCGAGTCGCGGTGACAGCCCGGTGGTCTCCAGATCGAGCGCCACGAACGTGCGATCCACTAGCTAAATGCTAGAGCAGTTTCGCTGCGAGCTCCGCGAGTTCGGATCGCTGTCCCTTAGTCAAGGTGACGTGCCCGGCCAGCGGGTTGTTCTTGAACTTCTCGATGGCATAGCAGAGGCCGTTGCTCCGGAAGTCGAGGTAGGGATGGTCGATCTGGTTTGGATCGCCGGTCAGCACGATCTTGGTACCTTCGCCGGCGCGCGACACGATGGTCTTGACCTCGTGTGGGGTGAGGTTCTGGGCTTCATCCACGATGATGAACTGCTGCGGGATGCTTCGGCCCCGGATGTAAGTGAGCGCCTCGGCTTCAAAGAGGCCCTTGTCCTGGATGTGCCGAATCATGTCCGCCGCCATCTGCTCTTTGTAGATGCAGCCCATCAGGTACTCGAGGTTGTCATAGATCGGCTGCATCCAGGGGCGTAGCTTCTCGTCCTTGTCGCCCGGCAGATAGCCGACGTCCTTGCCCATCGGAATCACCGGCCGGGTCACGAGCAGGCGGCGATAGCGGTGCTGGTCGAGGACTTTGCTCAAGCCGGCGGCCAGCGCCAGCAATGTCTTCCCGGTGCCGGCCTGGCCGGTCATGGTCACCAGCGGCACCCGGTCGTCCAGCAGGATGTCGAAGGCGAACCGCTGTCCCAGGTTCTTGGGCTGGATGCCCCAGATCTCTTTCTTGATCGGGGCCAGCGCCACCACCTGGCCAGCCGCGGCGTCGTAGCGACCGAGCGCACTCGACTTCGTGCCATTCAACGACTTGAAATGGACGAACTGGTTGTTGAAGAGTTGGCCATTGCTGGCCTGGTAGACGTTGGTCTTGGTGAAGGTCTCGATGTCTTCCGGGGGTACCGAGAGCGTCGACATGCCGTCGTACAGGTCCTCTTCGTTGAGCACCATCTTGTCGGTTTCGTAATCCTGCGCCTGGAGGTTGAGGGCGTCGGCCTTCACCCGGACATTGATGTCCTTGCTTACCAGGATGACCGGGGTACCGTTGCTCTCGGCCTTGAGCTGCAGCGTCAGGGCGATGACCTGGTTGTCGGCCTTCTTCGGATCGAGGTCATCCGGCAGATGGGCGGTGTTCTCGTGCGTCAGCTCCACCCGCAATGAGCCGCCGTACTTGAGCGCCACTCCCTCGGAAAGCTTGCCGGTGGCACGAAGGTCGTCGAAATGATGGGCGATCAGCCGGGCGTGCCGTCCGACCTCATCCTGGCGGCGCTTCTGTCCGTCGATCTCCTCGATGACCGTCAGGGGGATCACGATCTCGTTGTCTTCGAAAGAGAAGATCGCATTCGGATCGTGGAGTAAGACGTTGGTGTCGAGCACGTAGATCTTCTTCATGCCTGCGCGCTTCTCGAGATCGGTGGGCTGGCGTACTCGCCCTGATTTTCCAACGGGAGCAGCTGGGCGATCTTTGCCATCAGGTAGTCGGCGCTTTGCTGATGATCCATCTGACTGCCGTCCCGATTCCGTTCCGGCAGCTGGAACGGCTCGCCAAACGTCATCGCCACCTCGGCTCGCCGAGGGATGATCGCGTGCCGGCCCAACACGTATTGCGTGCCGGTGATGGCAATCGGCACGACGGGAGCACCGGAGCGGCGGGCGACAAATCCGGCTCCTGGTTCCGCGCGCAACAAGCGTGCGGTCTCGGAGCGATGGCCTTCGGGAAATAGCACCACCGCCGATCCTTGCTTCAGCAAATCGAAGGCCCGCCGCAGCGCCGTGCGGTCCGGCGAGTGGCGGACAACGGGAAAGGCGTGGTAGCCGCGCATCAGCCAGCCAAAGGCTCCCGCAAACAGCTCGGCCTTCGCCATGAACCAGACCGGTCTCGGCGTCCAGGCGCCGATGAGGGCGGGGTCGACGGCCCCCACGTGATTGGAAACGATGAGCACGGGGCCGCTGGCTGGCAGACTGGCGGCGCCGCGCAGGTGGAATTTTGAGCCGAGGATGATGCGGGTTAAGAGCCGTGCAAGACGCGTAAGGAAGGAATAGCTCAAAGCGATCAGTGCTTCGGCAGCCGGGCCATCACCTCGTCAAAAACTTGACGGACCGACTTGCCCTCAGTCGCGACGATTATAGCATCGGTTGCCGGTCGCAACGGCGCAACTTCCCGTTCCTGGTCGGCGCGGTCGCGCACGTCGATTTCCTGTTCTAAGAGCGCGTCGGGGGTCGCGCTTCCGCGTGCGTGGTCGAGCTCACGCCGGCGGCGCGCCACCCGTTCGGCGGCAGGAGCCGTGAAAAAGAACTTCACGTCACCGTCGGGAAAGATCACGGTCCCGATGTCGCGGCCGAGCACCACCGCGTTGCCCTGCGCGGATCGGCGCTGCGGCTCGACCAGCAATCGGCGCACCTCGGGGAGCTGAGCGATCCTCGAGAGGTCGACGGCAATTGCCGGATCGTGGGCTTCGCGACTCACGTCGCGGCCGTCAATCGAGAGCAGGACCTTTTGCTCCGCGGACGGTGAAGTGCTGACCTCGATCCGCATTACGCCCACCATGCGGGTGAGCCCGTCCACGTCGTCGGACGCGATGCCACGACGGCGGGCCTCGACGGTGACGGCCCGGTAGAAGAGTCCGGTGTCGACCAGGGCAAAGCCGAGCGCCTCGGCGACCATCCGCCCGATGGTCGTTTTGCCCGAGCCGGCCGGACCATCGATGGCGATGATCACGGCGCCAGGCCTGCGGCCTGCTGGAGCAGGTTGACTTCGGCCGGCTGGAGGGGCCGCACGGCGCCCTCGGCCAGGTCGCCCAGTTGCAGCCCATCGATCCGAACGCGTTGCAGGTCCAGCACCCGGTGGCCGAGCGCCTGCCAGAGCCGTCGCACCTCGCGCTTGCGACCTTCACGCAAGACCATCGACAGCCGGGTCTGCTCCGCGCCGGCGTCGAGCATTCGCACGTCCGCCGGCTGAAACCGCTCCCCTCGCACCACCATCCCCTCGGCGAGCCGGCGCAAGCCATCGGGCTCCGGCCGGCCGCTGATCACGACGCGGTATTCCTTCTCGACATGGTAGCGCGGGTGCGTCAGTCGCACGGCGAGCTCGCCGTCGTCCGTGAGCAAGAGGAGTCCGCGGCTATCGAGGTCAAGCCGGCCGACCGGGAACAGGCGCACCGACGCCAGCGGCAGCCGATCGGTAACCGTCGGCCGGCCGCGCGCATCTCCGACGCTAGTTAGCACCCCGACCGGCTTGTTCATCATCAGGTAGGTGTAGGCGGTCAGCGGCTCGACCGCTTGCCCGTCGACCGTGACCCGGTCGACGCCGGGCGTCACCTGCTGGCCGGGTGTCGCCGGCGCGCCGTTCACCAGAACCTGTTCCGACGCGATCAGTAGGTCGGCCTTTCTCCGGGCCGCCACCCCCGCCCGTGGTAGGTACTGGTTGAGCCGGATTGCGGTAACGGTGGCAGCTCGTCGAGGCTGCTCAACCCAAGGATCTGGAGGAATTTCATCGTCGTGCCGAAGAGCCGCGGGGTGCCGGGCGCGTCGAGCCGGCCGGTTTCTTCGATCAGGCCCTTCTCCTCGAGGCTTTCGAGCACCGCCTCGCAGTTCACGCCGCGAATCTCCTCGATGCGCGCTCGGGTCAGCGGTTGGCGGTAGGCGATGATCGCCAGCGTCTCGTAGGCGGCCGGCGAAAGCCGCGATGGATACTCGGGACGCAGCACCCGGCGCACCACATCAGCCTGGGCCGGGTCGGTCACCAGCTGCAACTGATCCTGGTGTCGCTGCAGGAAAAGGCCGCGGCCGGCGAGACTGCCACCCAGCGCCGCGGCGGCGGCCTCGACATCAGGCAGCGGCGATTGCAGGATCTCCTGTAACTCGAGCACGGTGACCGGCCGATTGAGGGTGAACAGCACCGCTTCCAGCGCCGCCGCCAGGCCCGCAGTGTCGCGCACGCCGATCATGGCTCCTTCTCCTGTCCGTACACGATGATTTCCGCGAAGGCGGATGACTGGGCCACCCGAGCCTGTCCGATTCTAATCAGCTCCAGCAGCGCCAGGAACGTGACCACCGCCTCGAGCCGCGTGCGGGCGTGGCGAAAGATAGCGCTGAAGTTCATTTGCGGCTGTCGAGTGAGCATGGCACGCAGCTCCTCGAGCTTGTCGGCGAGCGAGACCTGCTCCATCTCGACGGTCACCTGCTGCGCCGGGGGTAATCGGTCGAGCACTTGCTGAAACGCGCTGGCCAGGGCCTCGAGGCTCACCTGCACCCGGGCCTGGGGAACGACGTCAGGCTCCAGCAGCCCGGCGAAGGTGAATCGCCCGCTGGCGTGGCGCCGCATCAAGGACTCGGCGAGCTCCTTGAAACGCTTGTATTCTTCCAGCCTTCCCTTGATCGCGTCCTCCCACGCTTCCAGGTCCTCCTCTTCGCCCGCCGCTACCTGGGGCATCAACCCGGCGGCTTTCAGCTGGACCAGGCGGGCGCCGATCACCAGGAACGCGGCGAGCCGCTCCAGGGGCGGCCGGTCCTGAGCGACGGCCTTGAGGTAATCGTCGGTCAGGCTGGCGAGCGGGATGGCTTTGAGGTCGACCTCGGCCCGCTGCGCGAGCGTGAGCAGCAGCTCGATCGGGCCATCGAAGGCGGGCGTGCGCACGATATAGACGGGGTCTCGATCGACTTCGGTAGCCATATCTCGGCTCAATTTCGCTTGTCCGCCCGCTGCAGCCGTCGCGTCACCTCGGACAGCGGGTGGGCCGCATGATGCTCCGCCACAATAGCGCCCAGCTCCGTGGCCCCGGCGGCCTGCAATCGCTCGGCGCCGATTCGGGCATGGTCCGCGTAGCTCGCATAGCGGCGCGCGAACGCCGGTCGGGCTCGGAGCAGGCCGGCGAGTAGGCGCGGGGAGACGGCATCGAGGAACACCGTGAGGCTGCGGTCGATCACCGAAAACCCGGCACCACTCTTTCCCACGTCATGGAGGAGTGCCGCCTGCTGTAGCAGCCGGCCGGGCTCGGCTTCGAGGCGGGACACCGTCTCGAGCACGTCGAGGCCGTGCCGCTGGTCGTTGACCGGGAGACGAAAGAACAGGGAGGCGAGATCCGGTCCGAGAATCTGCTCGGCTGTCGCCGACTCCGAAGGGCTCACCTGCGCCGAAGCGTGCCGCCAGAACTGCCCAACCCGATGCAGCGCCGAACTCATCAGAGGTCGCCGTCGGTCAGTGGTAGGCCCCAGCGTAACTTGCGGCGAAGGAGCTCAAAGAAATTTCGACCTCCGTCGAATTGCACCAGCTGGACCTCCAGGCCAGGGGCGGCGATCTCGACCCGGGCCCCCGGCTGCAACGCCAGGTTCTGCTGGCCGTCGCAGGTCAGGATCGCCGACGCGTTCGGCAGATGGATGACGATCTGGGAGGTCTCCGGCAACACCACCGGGCGGTTGAACAGGCTGTGCGGGTTCAGCGGCATGAATACCAGGGCGCGAACGTTCGGATGCACGATCGGCCCGCCGAGCGACAGCGTGTAACCGGTGGAGCCGGTCGGGGTCGAGACGATCACCCCGTCGGCGTCGAATTGCCCGGCTGGCTGACCATCGACCAGCACCTCCAACCGGATCAGGTTGATCTCGACGCCTTTGTGGACCACCGCGTCGTTCAGGGCATGGAAGACCCGATCCCCGACCCGGGTCTCGAGCAGGGCCCGCCGCTGCAGGGTGAAGTCACCGGCGGTCCAACGGTCGAGCGCCTTTCCCTCCTCGCCGAGCTGCACCTGGGTGAGGAAGCCGAGTCGCCCGGCGTTGATCCCCAGGACGGGAATGTTGGCCACCGCTGCTTGCTGCGCCGTCCACAGCATGGTCCCGTCACCACCGATGCTCACGATCAGCCGGGTCCCGTCGAGGTCACCCGCCAGCGCTCCGGGACGCTCCTCGGTCGTCGCGCAGTAGGTCCAGACGCGAAAACCGCCTTGCTCGAGCCGGCGGCGCGCTTCTGTGACGGGCTGACCATCCATATCGATCCGTGGATGGCAGACGATACCTACCGCGTCAGGCATTTGGCTTCAAGTACAACAGGAATTCACGGTTGCCCTTCGCCCCCAGTACCGGAGAAGGAATCTGGCCGGCCACCTGGTAGCCGATCTCGCCGGCAAATCGGCGGAGCTGACTGAGAACCAGGTCATGCTGCGCCGGGTCGCGAACCACGCCACCCTTCCCCACCGCCCCCTTGCCCACCTCGAACTGCGGCTTGACGAGGGCCACCACCTCGCCCGGTGGACTCAGGAGCTCGCGAACACGGGGCAGAACCAGCCGCAGCGAGATGAAGGAAACGTCGATGACCGCCAGGTCGGCCGGCTCCGGCAGCCTTTCGAGGTGGCGGATATTGACTCGCTCCATGACCACCACGCGGGAATCCTGGCGCAGGCGCCAGGCCAGCTGGCCGTAGCCCACGTCGAGCGCAATCACGCGCTCGGCGCCGCGTTCCAGCAACACGTCGGTGAAGCCCCCGGTGGAGGCGCCCACATCGAGGGCGTGCCGGCCGCGTGGATCGAGCCCAAAGGCGTCCAATGCCGCCGCCAATTTCTCCCCACCCCGGCTGACGTAGCCCGTCGAGCCGGCGACCTCGATCGGCTGGTCCGCGGCGACGAGTTGATCGGGTCGGTCGCTGAGCGCCCCGGCCACCCGAACAAGGCCAGCCCGCACCATGGCCTGCGCCCGCTCCCGCGAGCTGACCAGTCCGCGCTCGACCAGCGCCTGATCGAGACGCTGCCGCTCCGCCACCATCATCGCCACAGGCCAAGGCCGATCACGACCCCGAGCACCGCCCCGGCGATCACCTCGATCGGCGTGTGGCCGAGTAGCTCGCGGAGCCGTTCCTGGTGGATGCCGCGATGGGCGATGAACAGGTCATCCAGCAACCGGTTGAGGATCATGGCCTGCTGGCCAGCAGCCCGCCGGACGCCGGTGGCGTCATACATCACCACCGTGCTGAAGATCAAGGCCAGCGCGAACAGCGGCGACTGGATCCCCTGCATCCGCCCGATGACGGTGGTCAGCGAAACCACCAGTGCACTGTGCGAGCTGGGCATCCCTCCGGCCGTTGCCAGCCGCCGCACACTCAACCGATGCAGCAGCACCGAGTCGATGATCACCTTGCTGGTCTGCGCGATGGCCCAGGCGACCAGCGGAACGACGAAGTACGGGTTTTGTAGCAGAGTCACGGGCCGGTCGAGCGCGACGAGGCTGGGGCCAGCTCGTTCAGCCGCCGCGCCGCGTCATCGAGCAATCGGGCGCAGCGCCGCGCCAGCGCCAGGCCGCGCTCGAACATCCGCACGGATTCGGCCAGATCCTCCTGCTCCTTGCCGAGTTGCTGGACCGTCCGCTCGAGCTCGGCGACGGCGGTCTCGTAATCCATCCGGGCAATGTCTTCGTTCATGGTCAGGATGCGTCCGGCATGGCCGCCGCCGGATCCCCGGGCTGTCGCCTGGAGTCCGCCTCGGCCGCGATCCGGCCAAGGATGCCGTTGACGAACTTGCCGGAGTCGGGCCCGCCAAAGGTCTTGGCCAGCTCGATCGACTCGTTGATCGCGGCTTTGAGTGGCACACTCGGCAGGTACAAGATTTCGAAGGCGGCGATCCGCAAAAGGGTGCGTTCGACCTTGGCCATCTGGTCGAGCCCCCAGTTGCGCGAAGCCTCCGCCAACCGGGCGTCGATCTCCTGGCGGTGGTCGAGAACGCCCACGATCAGGGTTCGAGCGAAATCCGTCACTTCCGCGTCCGCACGGGACTCGGCGACATGGTACT
>Ga0307479_10004139_pt1 | contig 13260 bp, 10 predicted proteins | sample atmos_gasesECM4C_FD_203743 | JGI IMG/M metagenome (GOLD analysis project Ga0307479, IMG submission 203743) | Hardwood forest soil microbial communities from Morgan-Monroe State Forest, Indiana, United States - atmos_gasesECM4C_515 | ecosystem: Environmental > Terrestrial > Soil > Temperate...
CGGGGCCGACGAACTGGCTCCCCGGATCACCCTGCTGGTCGAGAGCCGGGAGGGATACCGGAACCTCTGCCGGCTGCTGTCGGCGGCGGCCTCGGGGCGGGCGAAGGGGGAGGCGCGGGCTTCCTGGGAGCTGATCGCGGAGCACTCGGCGGGGCTGCACTGCCTCACCGGGGGGGCGGAGGGGCCTCTGGCCCGGGCCCTGCGGGTCGGGGGCATGGAGGCGGCGCGGAAGGTGACGGGGCGGCTGGCGGGGATGTTCCCCGGGCGGCTGCACGTGGAGGTGCAGCGGCACCGGCTGCGGGAGGAGGAGCACCGCAACCGGGCGCTCGTGGACATCGCCCGGGGGATGGGACTGCCGCTGGTGGCCAGCAACGGGGTGCGGTACGCGCGGGCGGGGGACAAGGCGCTGCAGGACGTGCTGACGGCGATCCGGTGCCATACGACCCTCGACGCGGCGGGACGGCTGCTGGAATGCCATCGGGAGCGGCATCTCAAGGGGGCGGCGGAGATGGGGATGCTGTTCGCGGACCTGCCCGAGGCGGTCGCGGCGACCGGGGAGCTGGCGGGGCGCCTGGACTTCACGCTGGCGGACCTGGGGTACCGCTTCCCGGCCTATCCGCTGCCTCCCGGGGAAACCCCTTCGTCCTACCTGCGCCATGCCACCTGGAACGGAGCGCGGGCGCGGTTCCGGCCGCTCTCCGGCAAGGCCCAGGCGCAGATCCAGAAGGAGCTGGACCTGATCGAGAAGCTGGACCTGGCCGGCTACTTCCTGATCGTCTGGGACATCGTGCGCTTCTGCCTGGAGAACGGCATCCTGGCCCAGGGGCGGGGATCGGCGGCCAACAGCGCGGTCTGCTATGCGCTGTCGATCACCGCCGTCGATCCGGTGAAGATGGACCTGCTGTTCGAGCGCTTCCTCTCGGAGGAGCGCGGCGAGTGGCCGGACATCGACCTCGACCTGCCTTCCGGCGACCAGCGCGAGCGGGTGATCCAGCACGTCTACCAGCGCTATGGCCCCCACGGCGCGGCGATGACCGCCAACGTCATCACCTACCGCGACCGCTCGGCCACCCGCGAGGTGGCGAAGGCGTTTGGCTATTCGGCCGAGCAGATCGACAAGCTCGCCCGCCAGCTTGGCAGCTGGACCTACGACCTCGCCCGCGGCGACCCCAAGTCCTTCGCGGCCGAGCTGGGCGCCGCCGGCTTCGACCCCGAGGAGCCGCGCATGCGGCGCTTCGCCGACCTCTGGTACCGCATCCACGACCTGCCCCGCCATCTCGGCCAGCACTCGGGCGGCATGGTGCTCGCCGCCGGCCGCCTCGACGAGATCGTGCCGCTCGAGCCGGCGGCCATGCCCGGGCGGGTGGTGGTGCAGTGGGACAAGGACGACTGCGCCGACCTGGGCATCATCAAGGTGGACCTGCTGGGACTCGGAATGCTCAACGCCATCGAGGAGATGGTGCCCACCATCCACGCCCGCGAAGGGGTCCAGGTCGACCTCGCCCATCTCCCGCCGGATGACCCGGCGGTCTACAAGATGCTGCGCGAGGCGGACACGGTGGGCGTCTTCCAGGTGGAAAGCCGGGCGCAGATGGCCAGCCTGCCCCGCAACAACCCCCATCATTTCTACGACCTGGTGATCCAGGTGGCGATCATCCGCCCGGGGCCGATCGCCGGCAACATGACGAACCCCTACTTCGAGCGGCGTGCCGGCCGGCAGCCGGTGGCCTACCCCCATCCGAGCCTCGAGCCGATCCTGGCGCGCACCCTGGGGGTGCCGATCTTCCAGGAGCAGCTGCTGCGCATCGCCATGGTGGCGGCCGGCTTCACCGGCGGCGAGGCCGAGGAGCTGCGGCGGGCGATGGGCTTCAAGCGCTCGGTCGAGCGCATGCAGGCGATCGAGGCCAGGCTGCGCTCGGGCATGGACGCACGCGGCATCACCGGCGAAGCGCAGGAGACCATCATCCAGGGCATCACCTCGTTCGCCCTCTACGGTTTTCCGGAGTCCCACGCCGCCAGCTTCGCGCTCATCGCCTACGCCAGCGCCTACCTCAAGGCCCACCACCCCACCGCCTTCTATCTTGGCATCCTCAACGCCTGGCCGATGGGCTTCTACCACCCCGCGACCCTGGTCCGCGACGCCCAGCGGCACGGCGTCGAAATGCGGCCGATCGACGTCCAGACCTCCGGCTGGCGGTGCCGCTGGGAGGACCGGCCGGTAAGGGGATCAACGGGGGGAGCGACGAGGGAGGCAGCGGCGAGGGAAGCCGGGGGCGGGGCGGCGCGGGGAGCAGGGGGAGGAGCAGCGAGGGAAGCCGTAGAAGGGGCGGCGCGGCAAGCAGCGGGAGGAGCGGCGAGGGAAGAAGCGGAGGGAGCAGCCGGGGCCATCCGCCTGGGGCTGCGCTTCGTGCGCGGCCTGCGCGCCCGCTCCGGCCTGGCCATCGAGGAGGAGCAGGCGCGCGCGCCCTTCGCCGACCTCGCCGACTTCACCCGCCGCTGCGCCCTGCAGGCCGGCGAGATCGAGACCCTGGCCAGCATCGGCGCGCTCGCCTGCTTCGGGCTCAGCCGCCGGGGCGCGCTCTGGCAGGCGGCGCGCCTCGTCCGCCCCGCCGGCCCGCTGCTCGCGGAGCTCCCGGAAGCGGAGCCGTCGCCCCTGCCGGAGATGAGCCTCGCCGAGGAGACCCACGCCGACTATGACGGCACGCAGATGACCCTCGGCCCCCACCCACTCTCCTACCGCCGGGAGCAGCTGCGCCGGCGCGGCATCGTCACCGCCGCCGACCTCGTCCGCTACCGCAACGGCGACCGCGTCCGCACCGCCGGCGCGGTCATCGTCCGCCAGCGCCCCGGCACCGCCAAGGGCCTGCTCTTCCTCACCCTCGAGGACGAGACCGGCATGTCGCAGGCGATCGTCTCTCCCGACCTCCTGCACCAGCACCGCCAGCTGATCGTCGGCTCGCCGGGGCTGGTCATCGAAGGGGTGCTGCAGAAGCGCGACGGCAGCGTCTCGGTGCGCGGGGAGCGGTTCTGGGCGCTCGAAGAGATGCTGGCCGTGCCGAGCCACGACTTCCGCTGACCGCCAAAAACCTCATCGCGGTGAGCTACGATGCACACCGCAGGACCAGTGCCGCCTGGCGCCCCGCCGGCCAGGACGTGACGAAGCGACGGCGGCGGTCGTGGCCACCGCCGTGCCGCCTCGCGGTCTCGTAACCGGTGGCACCCCGGAGGAAAACCATGAAGCGTTCGGCCGCAGTGCCTGTCGGACCCGTCGCCGCGTCGCACCCGGCCCGGTTGTTGCCGGCCTGGCCGCTCCTGGCTGCCTTGCTCCTGCTGCCGGCCGCCGCCGCCGGCGAGGCCGCTACGGACCAACCGCAACCTCCGGCCGCCGCCCAGCCGGCTGCTGCCGCGGTCCAGCCGGCCGCTCCCCCGCCACCGGATGCGACGCCGTTGATGGCGACCTACTACGTCGCCCTGCTGCGGCGCGGCCAGGGCTGGACCGCGACGATCACGCCCGAGATCCAGGCGACGCTGGACGGGCACATGGCGAACATCCGCCGCCTGGCGGCCGAGGGCAAGCTGCTGCTCGCCGGGCCATTCCTCGACCAGGCCGGCCCGGGGACGCTCGCCGGCCTCTTCGTGCTCCAGGCCGGCTCCCTCGTCGAGGCGCAACAGCTGGCCGCCAGCGACCCCGCGGTCCGGGCCGGCCGCTTCGTCGCGGAAGTGCTTCCATGGCTGGGCCCGAGATCGCTGCAGACTCTCGGCGCCTCGCCGGCCAGGCGATGACCGCGACCGAGATCGTGGTGATGCTGGCGGCGGCCGCCACCGGCGGGCTGATGAATGCCATGGCCGGCGGCGGCACCATCGTCACCTTCCCCACTCTCGTCTTCCTGGGCGAGCCGGCGATCATCGCCAACGCCACCTCCACGGTGGCCTTGCTGCCGGGCATGGCGGCCAGCATGGCCGGCTACGGCAAGGAGGTCGCCACCCACCGCGAGTGGTTGAAGACGCTCTTGCTCCCCAGCGTCGTCGGCGGCGGCATCGGCTCCGTGCTGCTGCTACGGACCCCGGAGACGACCTTCGCCAACCTCGCGCCGCTGCTGGTGCTGTTCGCCACCCTGCTGTTCCTGTGGCAAGGCTTCCTCGCGCGACGCCAGAGGCAGCGGCTCGCGGCGCCCGCGAACGCCACGGCGCCGGCCGGCGCGGCCGGCGGCTCTGCCGCCGTGCCTGACCAGGCGGCGCCCAGCCTGCGGCTGTCGCGCCGGCGCTGGGTGGCGGCCGTCCTCTTCCAGTTCGGGATCTCGATCTACGGCGGCTACTTCGGCGCCGCCATCGGCATCCTGATGCTGGCGGTGCTGGGCTTCCTGGGCTTGACCAACATCTTCGCGATGAACGGCCTGAAGAACTTCTTCGGCCTCTGCATCAACGGCATCGCCGCCGCCTACTTCATCCTGCGCGGCGCCGTGATCTGGCCGGTGGCGCTGTTGATGATGGCCGGCTCCATCGCCGGCGGCTATGGCGGCGCCCGCCTCGCCCAGGTCATCGGCAAGGAAAAGGCGCGCGCCGCCGTCGTCGTCATCGGCTTCGTGGTGACGGCGATCCTGTTCTGGCAGCGCGCCCGCTCCTGACGCTCGACAAGCGTCCTCGGTCGGCGGCGCGCCCGCTCCTCACGGTTGCGACCCCCATCGTCTCCTGGCAGGCGCGCCCGTTCCTGCCGGGTGCGGTTTTTGCAGCCCGTCTCGCGGCAGCATGGCGGCCTTGCCCGGGGAGGAAGCGGCGATGAGACAAGCCAGACAGGGAGCCGGTTGCGGGCCTCTTCGGTCCGCGACCGTCGTCAGCTCACGGCTGGGTGCGGTCGGCCTGGCCCTACTCGTGTGCATGGCACCGCAAACCTCGGTGGCCCAGGAGCTTACGCCGCCCGCCGCGGTCGCCGTCGGGAGCCCCTCGGCCAGCGGGACCGACAGCGCCACGACGCCGGGGGGTGAAAACGCGGTGTCCCAGGGGACCGGCAGCGCCTCGACGCAGGGGGGCGAAAACGCCGTGCCCCAGCGGACCGGCAGCGCCGCGGCGCCAGGGACCGATGGCGCCGCGGCGCAGGGAAACGGCGGCGTCTCGGCGCAGGGAAACGGCGGCACGGCGGCGCGTCCCGAGGCCGCGACTGCATTGAGCTCGGGGACCGGGTCCGCCATCGACGGCGTCAGCGCCGGCATGCCGGTCTGGAAGCTGTTCGTCGTCGACGCGCGCAGCATCTTCACGGCGCCGGCGCACTGGACGGGCCACGATTGGGCGGTCTTCGGGATCGGGGCGGCCACGATCGCCGGGCTCACCCTGGCGGACAAGCACCTGCGCACGGAGGCGCTGCGCGGCGACGCTCCACTCGAGACCACGCTCGCCAACGACTTCAGGTACTTCGGCAACTACGCCACCTTCAGCCTGCTCGGCGCCTTCTACATCGGCGGCCGCATCGGCCACGACAACAAGGCGCAAGAGACCGCGCTCGACGGCCTCGTCGCCAGCGTCCTCGCCGGCGGGATCATCGCCGGCGTCCTCAAGGAGGTGACCGGCCGCTACCGCCCCTCCACCCACAAGGGCGTCTACTCCTTCCGTCCGTTCAGCGGCAATGCCTCGTTCCCGTCAGGGGAGTCGACGGAGGCCTTCGCGGCAGGCTCGGTGATCGCCGCCCAGTACCCGCACCTCTGGGTCGAGATCGCGGCGTACGGCACGGCCTCGCTGGTCGCCTTCGCGCGCATGCGCGAGGACGGCCACTGGGCCTCGGACGTGGTGGCCGGAGCGCTGCTCGGCACCACCGTCGGCCGCGCCGTGGTGCACTTGAACAAGCGGCTGCGCGCCCGGGTGAGCGTGGCCCCCCTGCTGGCGCCCCGCGCGCAAGGGGTGACCATCACTACCGGTTTTTGAGCTGGAGGCCACGTCGCCATGAGATTGCCCAACGAGGAAAACGAGCACGGATCCTTGCGGCTCTCCCGGCCGCTGGCCGCGGCGGCGGTCTTGGCCGCTCTTGCCGTTCTCGGCGGCATGACGCCGCGGACGGCCGCGGCACAGGACCTCCCCGCCGCTCCAGCTGCTACCGCCGAGACGGCAGCGGCCTCGCCGGCGGCAGCGGAATCGCCAACCGCGCCGCCGCCGCAGGGAGGGGACGCCTCGCCCGCCGACGGCGGGGAGGACACGGCGCACGACGCGGTGGATGGCGTGAGCGCTCACATGACGGCCGCGAAGCTGCTGCTCGTGGACGTCCGCGAGGTCCTCAGGTCGCCGGAGCACTGGCAAGGGCGCCAGTGGGCGCTGTTCGGGTTCGAGGTCGCCGCGGTGGTCGGCGTCGGCGCGGCCGACGAGAGCCTGCAGCGCGATGCGCGGCGCCGCCGCAGCAAGACCGCGGACAATATTGCCAAGGACTTCCGGACCTTCGGCAACTATGGCTCCTTCGAGGTGCTTGGCGGTTTCTACATCGGCGGCCTCATCGCGCACGACAAGAAGGCGCAGGAAACCACGCTCGACGGCCTCTTCGCCAGCGGCATCGCCGGCGGCCTGATCTCCCCATTCCTCAAGGTGGTGACCGGCCGCACCCGGCCCAACCGCAACGTGGGCGCCTACAAGTTCCACCCCTTCAGCATCCATTACACGTCATTCCCCTCGGGAGAATCGGCTCAGGCGTTCGCCGTGGCCTCGGTGATCTCGACTCAGTACCCCCACTTCCTGGTCGAATTCATTGCCTACGGCGCGGCCACCCTGACCAGTCTCGGGCGCATCCGGGAGAACGGCCACTGGTCCTCCGACACCCTGGCCGGGATCTTCATCGGCTATCACGTCGGCCGCGCCGTGGTGCACATCAATCAGCGGCTGCGGGCGCGGGTGAGGGTCGCGCCCCTGATCGAACCCCATGCGCGCGGCCTGACGTTGAGCACGGCTTTCTGAAACCGGAAGGGAACTCCCTTCCGCGAGAGTGGAAGGAAGCGGATCGCCGTGCGCAGCGCCAAGGAAGGTGACATCGGCGCGCCAGACGGAGCGGCGCCGGCATGCATTCCCCGGGAGAGGAGGAGCCGCCATGATCCGGAGGCCGATCGTCTGCGTCGCCGGCGGCGGCGCCGCGGCGGACGCCGTTTGCGAGCTGGCGCGCGAGGTCGGCCGGCGGCTCGGCGCGGCCGGCGCGCTGCTCCTCTGCGGCGGCCGCGGCGGCGTGATGGAGGCGGCGGCGCGCGGCGCGCGCGAGGGCGGCGGCCGCACCATCGGCGTCCTGCCGTACGCGCCGGGCGAGGGCGCGGCCAACCGCTTCGTCGACTGCGCCCTCTCGACCGGCCTCGGCGACGGCCGCAACTATGTCAACGCCCGCGCCGCCGACGTCCTGATCGCGCTGCGCGGCGGGCCGGGCACGCTCTCCGAGATCGCCCTGGCGTGCAAGGTCGGCGTCCCGGTCGTGTTCCTCGACGCCTGGGGCTTCCTGGCCGGCCGCCCGGAGCTCGGCAGCACGCCGGCCTTGGCCGTGCCGTCGCCAGCCGCCGCCGTCGCGGACGCCTGCCGGCTGATCGGCTGGGTACCGGGGCGGCCGTTCGAGCGCCCCCTCGCCTATCCCGAGATGCCGGACCAGTCGGCGGCCCGCGAGCAGCTGCGACGGTTCGTCGAGGACCAAGGATCTCCCACCGCCGCCTGGCCCTGAACCGCCCCGCCCGGGCCGCGGGATTTGAGCTAGACTGCCGGCCGGTGTCTCGACCTCCCTTCCGGCCGCGATGAGCGGCCGCGCGCGGGTCCTGATCGTCGCGCTGGCGGCGCTGGGCCTTGCCGCCCTGCTGACCGCGCTCGCGGCCGGCGGCATCCTGCCGCTCTCCGGCGCGGCCCTGGCGGCGGCCCGCTGGACCGCGATCGCCGGCCTCTCGGCCTACGCGGCGATGCGCCGCTCGCTGACCACGTGGATGCTGGTGTGCATGGTGGCGGGCGCCGAGCTCGGCAACGACGCTCCCCACTTCGCGACCGGCCTCGGCGTCCTGGGCCAGATCTTCCTGCGCCTGATCAAGACCGTCATCGGCCCGCTGCTGTTCGCCACCCTGGTGGTCGGCATCGCCGGGCACGCCAACCTGCGCCAGGTCGGCCGCATGGGCGTCAAGGCGCTGGTGTACTTCGAGGTGGTCACCACGCTGGCGCTGCTCATCGGCCTCGCGGCGATCAACCTCAGCCGCGCCGGCGAAGGCGTGCGCGTGCCGCCGCCCCCGCCCGGCGAGGAGCTCAAGGCCCCGCGCCTGACTCCCGGCGACATGCTGCTCCACGCCTTCCCCGAGAACATCGCCAAGGCGGTGGCCGACGGACAGGTGCTGCAGATCGTCGTCTTCAGCGTGCTCTTCGCCATCGCCCTCGCCTTGTTGCCCGAGGAGCGCCGGCGGCCGATGCTGCAGTTCGCCGAGAGCCTGAGCGAGACGATGTTCAAGCTCACCAACATCGTCATGCTGTTCGCGCCGATCGGCGTCGGCGCGGCGCTCGCCTATACGGTCGGCAACGGCGGGCTCGGCGTGCTGGTCAACCTGTCGCAGCTGCTGGCGACCCTGTACGCCGCGATCTTCGCCTTCCTGCTACTGGTGCTGCTGCCGGTGGCGCTCGTGGCGCGCATCCCCATCCGGCCCTTCCTGCGCGCCGTGGCCGAGCCGGTGTCGATCGCCTTCGCCACCACCAGCTCCGAGGCCGCGCTGCCGCGCGCCATGGAAGCGATGGAGGGCATGGGGGTGCCGCGCCCGATCGTCGCCTTCGTCATGCCGACGGGCTACAGCTTCAACCTCGACGGCTCCGCCCTCTACGTCTCGCTCGCCTCGATCTTCGTGGCGCAGGCCGCCGGCATGCAGCTCGGCTTCGCCCAGCAGCTGCTGATGCTGTTCACGCTGATGCTCACCAGCAAGGGCGTGGCCGGGGTGCCGCGGGCCGGCCTGGTGGTGCTGATGGCCACGGCCGCCGCCTTCCAGCTGCCGACCGCCCCGATCTTCCTGCTGCTCGGCGTCGACGCCCTGATGGACATGGGACGCACCGCGCTCAACGTCTTCGGCAACTGCCTGGCGACCGCCGTCATCGCCCGCTGGGAGGGCGAGCTCGGCACGGCCCAGCCCTCCGAGGCGGTGCAGGCGGCGCTCGCCGACCGGGTGTAGGCGGGGGCGGCGCCGGGCCGGAGACAGGGGAGCCTGCCGTGAGGCGGATATCCATCACCATCATGGGCGTGCTCGTTGCGCTCGGCGCTCTGTTCTCGATGGCCGCGCTGCGCTACTCCGGGAAGGCAACGGTGCGCTTGGCGGCGGGAAACTGTAAAGCCGATCTGTGGCAACACGTCTATGACGCGAAAAGGCTGCGCGTCATCGAGCCCTGCACGGCCGTCGTTGGCCGCGTCGTCTCGCTGCACCGCGGAGCGGACGGCGATCTGCATATCGCGCTCGATCCCGAGGACAAGTCGGTGTTGAATCTCCTGAACGCGATGCATCTCCATGGCGAGCTCGTGGTCGAGGTCATCTGCGAGCATGCCCCTGCCGACCGGGATGCCGCGGCGGCCTGCGCGGCGTTCACCTCGCGGGTCGCCATTCCCGAGATCGGCGATCGCGTTCGCGTCACCGGGGCCTACGTCACCGACCGCGACAACGGCTGGAACGAGCTGCACCCCGTCACGCGCATCGAAGCTCTCAGATGACGGCGCAGGAGCACCCACGAGGTCGGCCAGGGTTCCAACGGCGGCGACGTGGCGGCAAAGCAAGGTCTCAGCAGTAGTCCTGGCCGGGCTGCCAGGCGCTGACGGTCCTGGCCCGGCCGTCAGCCGCTCACGCCCGCGTCGTCGAGGGCCCGCCGCAGCAGGTCGGCGAGGCCGAGCTGCTCGGCCCAGAGCTGAAGGTAGGCATGGTCGAGCCCCTGCCTCTGCAGGCGCAAGATGCCCTGGACATCCTGCCACTGCACGTCCGAGACGCCTCGCGCCTGGGCGAACCACTGCAGCTTGTGCAGGACGATGTCCTCGGCGGACGAGAAGTCGAGGGAGCGGCCGAGGTCGGGGACGCGGATCGCGATCCTGCGCTCCAGGGCCTCGCGAGCGAAGGGCGCGTCACCGGCGACGAAGACGTCCACCTTGAAGGCGGTGTGGAGGTGGATGGCGTTGAAGCTGCGCTGGTCGACGATCGCTCGCGCGATGCGCTCGCGATCGACGTAGTAGGCGCCTTCCAGCCGCTCGGCCAGGGGCACCGCGTGGGGTGGCCGCAGGTCGGCCACCAGGTCGGCGTCCTGGGTGAAGCGGGCGATGCCGGCGAAGCTGCTGGCGACCGAGCCGCCGATGTAGTAGCTCGCCGGCAGCGCCGCGAGCGCGTCGACCACCGGCAGGACGGCCTGCCACAGCACCGAGTCATGGGCCATAGAAGCCGAGCCTGCCGCGGAGCGCGATCACCCGGCGCGCGGCCTCATCGCCATAGCTCTCGCGCAGCAGCGTCTCGTCGACCTGCGCGGCGCCGGCGTCGGGGTGGGCGCGCAGGACGGCCACACGCGCCGCCTGCCGGCCGAGGTCGACCATCTCGGCCAGGCGCTCGAGCTGGAAGATTCCTCCTCGCCGCCGCAGGGCCTGAAGCCAGACCTCTTCGACCTCGAGCGGGGTGTCGCGGGAGAGCGGTTTCATCGTCTAGAGCGGGATCTATCGCGCGCCGCGCCTCGCATTCTACCCGCGGAAGCCCGAGCTAGACCGCCGGCTTCACTCCGAGCGACTTGTAGATCTCGGCGGGGTCGTAGAGGGCGCCGCCCTTGACCGTCAGCACCACGCGGCGGATGTCGGCGATGCGCGCCGCCGGGTCGCCGTCGACCAGGATGAGGTCGGCGAGCTTGCCCGGCGCGATCGAGCCCAGCTCCTTGTCGCGCCCCATGATCCGCGCCGGCCCGAGCGTCGCGTCGCGCAGCGCTTCGGGCGCCGGGATGCCCGCCGCGACGTAGAGCTCGAGCTCGCGGTGCAGGGAGAACCCGGCGACGCCGTCGGTGCCGGCGACGATCGGGATGTGGTGGTCGTAGAGCGCCTTGACCATCGCCAGGCAGGCCTGGAACGACTTGCGGTACTGCTCGTCCATGCCCGCCGGCACCGGCAGGCCCGCTCCCGCCAGCAGGCCACGGCGGAACTGCGGCGGCAGGCGGTCGGCCACCTCCGCCCAGCCCTCGGGCATCACCCCGGGGCGGGCGGTGAAGAGCCCCTCGAAGATGTTGACCGTCGGATCGATGTCGATGTGGCGCCGCTCGAGCAGGGCCAGGAAGTTGCGCACCTCGGGCGAGCCGAGATCGAGGTCCGCCGCGTGCTGGGCCACGGCGATGAAGCGCTGCGGCGTGCGCGTGTCGACGCCGGAGAGGAAGTTGAGGAACAGGAAGTTGACGTGCTGGATCTCGTTGAAGCCGGCCTCCACCGCCTGCTCGGCGATCATGCCGTTGGGGATGTGGCCGGACAGCCGCAGGCCGAGCTGGCGGACGCGCGCCGCGATCGGCGGCACCAGCCGCGGGTCGAGCGAGCTGTAGAGCTTGATCTGCAGGTAGCCGAGCTGCTGGTAGCGGTCGACCGCCGCGATCGCCTCCTCGCGCGTCGTCACCAGCACCTTCGAGGGGCCGGCGTACGGGCCCGGGCTGTCGATGAAGCCGGCCATCAGCACCCGCGGCCCCACCGCCTCGCCGCTCTCCCAGCGGCGGCGCATGTCCTGCAGCCGGTCGATGTCGTTGGCCATGTCGCGCACGGTGGTGACGCCCGCCGCGAGATGCAGGCGGCCGTCGACCGGCGTCAAATGGACGTGGCTGTCCCATAGCCCGGGCAGCAGCGCCTTGCCGCCGGCGTCGATCACCTCGGCGCCGGCGGGCTCCGCGACCTCGCGGTCGGCGCCCACCTGCTCGATGCGGTCGCCGGCCGTAACCACCGTCGTGCCCGGACGGCTGGTCCCGGTCTCCGGGTCGAACAGGCGGGCGTTGCGGATCACCAGCCGTTCGGGGCGGCGGGCGAGGCGCGCCGCCAGCTGGCCGTCGCGCGCCGCCACGACCTGGTCCTGGGCCTTGGCCAGGGCCGCCATCGCGCCTTCCCAGCCCTCGAGGACGACGGTCGACCAGCCGTCGTAGATGGCGAACAGCCCTTGCTGATCGTCGAGCCAGAGATAGGACGGCTCGAAGCCGAGCCCCGAGACGGCGTAGAGGTTGACCGCGCGGGAGAACCCCGGCCCCTGGGCGAAGGCGGTCGTCACCTTCTCGATGCGGGCCTCGCCCTCGGGCAGCAGCTCCAGCTTGCCGCCGGCGGCGAGCAGCGCCCGCGCCAGCAGTCCGAGCTCGAGCGGCGAGCCCTCCATGTCGAGGTAGAAGGCGCGCCCGCCGAGGTCGCGCTGCCCCTGCTCGGCGCGGTTCTTCCAGCTCGCCTTGCCCTCGGTCCACTCGAAGTGCTCGGTGACCGCGTTCTTGAAGTAGTCGACGCCGGCGACGTCGAGCCGCACCGGCAGCCCGCGGCGCTCGAGCACGACCTGGATGGCGACCTTGGGCCCGCGGCCGCGGTCGTTGAACTCGTAGTCGCAGGCCCAGACGCCATCGCCGCCGGCGCGCACCGCCGCCTCGCCGGCGCGGTTGCCCGCGAGCTGCACGATGTAGCGCAGCGTGGCTCCGCCCGCGGCCGCGGCGGCCGGCGGCGCCACCGGCGAGCAGCCCGTGGCGGCGGCAAAGAGCAGACCGGCGAGCGCGAGGGGCTGTAAGCAGGGGTGTCGTCGCATGCGTTCTCCTCGTCGGCCGCGGGCGGCGCCTGAGCGCTCGACCTCAGCGGTACGCGCGGCGGCGGCGAAGGTTGCCGAGCTCACGGTTGACGGTTCGGGCCGGCTAGACCGCGGCCAGCTCTTCCTCCAGCAGCTGACGCTGGTGGAGGTCGGCATAGAGGCCGCCGGCGACGAGCAGCTCGGCGTGGGTGCCGCGCTCGAGCACCTCGCCGCCGTCGAGCACCAGGATGAGGTCGGCTTCCTTCACAGTCGAGATGCGGTGCGACACCAGGAAGACGGTGCGGCCGACGAAGACGTCGCGCAGGTGGCGCAGGATCAGCTCCTCGGTCTGCGTGTCGACCGCCGACAGGCAGTCGTCGAGCAGCAGCAGCCGCGGCTGGCGCAGCAGCGCGCGCGCCAGGGCGACGCGCTGCTTCTGGCCGCCGGAGAGCGTCAGCCCGCGCTCCCCCACCCGGGTCATGAGCCCCTGGGGGAAGCTCGCCAGGTCCTGCTCGAGACCGGCCAGGCGAGCGGCCTCGGCCACCTCCGCGGGCGAGGC
>Ga0307479_10004140_pt1 | contig 13259 bp, 9 predicted proteins | sample atmos_gasesECM4C_FD_203743 | JGI IMG/M metagenome (GOLD analysis project Ga0307479, IMG submission 203743) | Hardwood forest soil microbial communities from Morgan-Monroe State Forest, Indiana, United States - atmos_gasesECM4C_515 | ecosystem: Environmental > Terrestrial > Soil > Temperate...
CTGACGATCAGGAGATCAGACAGCGCGGAGAAGTAGAGCCTGAGACTGTTGCGGGCAGAGCGGTTGTTGCTCTCGCCGATTCGCTAGTTGACGCGGGAGTAGGCTTTGTCAGAATCTGGTTTCCGTGGAAGTATTTTGAGCCCTTTCCGGTACCGGAAGTTTCGCTAGAACAATTACTTCAGAAATCGTATGATCGATGGCCCATGGATGATCTCGTCAACAACCTGTCAAGCCGAAGCATAGGCATCGTTCCCGTGATAGCGTGCGGCTATCAGCGAATGCTTCCCCAAGGGCTAGGGCCCGATCCGAACCGAGCTCTCTATCTGAAGAGAGCCTCCATTCATGCCAAGCTCCTGGTCCGTCACTACAAGAATCGGGTCAGAAACTGGCAGATTGAGAACGAGCCAAATTGGTGGGCTGAACACGAAGCCGGAGGATGGCGGTCAGGCTTAGCATGGGTCAACGAACATGGATTCAGGCATGAGCTTCTACAGACGCTCAACGAGTCAGTTCACACCGAGGACCCATCAGCCACTACAATCATCAACCTAGAAGCAGATGCGGCGGTCTTCGAGCCAGGACCCTATTCGTCGTACTGCGATCTACTCGGATTCGACTTCTATCCCAACTACAAACTCTCTCACCCGATCAACACGAAGGTCCTGAAACTTGCCGATCAAGCCGCAAAGAAACTCAGCAAACCAGTAATGATCTCCGAGACGGGATATCCCAGCGGACCCTCCATCCTAGGATACTCCGCCGACAGCCAGGCAAAATACATCGCAGAGTCCTGCAGAGTCGCGCAAGGGCTAGACAATGTGACCGGAATCGGAGTCTGGCGTTACATCGATACCGCATGGAGATCATTCCCGCCCCAAGAGAACCATTTTGGACTATTCGACAACAAGGGAAACCCGAAGCCTGCGTGGACCGAATTCTCGAAAGTCATCAAAGAATTGAAATGAGTCAACGCAGACAACTATTTCGAAGAAGGTAGCCCTTTGAAAGGCCAGACGCTCAAAGACATCATTGGGACCGAGGAGAGAAGTCTCTACAAACTGATCTCACAAATCGCCGACCTATCGACGCTCGTCCGGGAACGGATTCCGAAGGAGTTGGGATTCTCCGGCGGCGTCAACCCATATGGGGAGAAGCAGTTGCAGATCGACGTCTGGTCAAATGATCTCTTCACGAAGAAGCTCCTGGGGAGCGGCCTTGTCAAGAGAATTGCATCGGAAGAAATGGAGAATGTTGCAGAGGCAAAAGCGGGAGAATATTCGATCGTTCTCGATCCATTGGATGGCTCTTCGAATCTGAAGAGCAACAATCTGCTCGGCACAATCGTGGGAGTGTACCGTGAGAAGCCCCTACCAGCAAAGGGGAGAGATCTTCAGGCTGCAATGTACTTCCTCTACGGACCCTATCATCAGCTAGTACTTGCGCTCCAGGATGGGGTCCGCAGCTTTGCTGCACTTGGCAAAGGAACTCAGGGCTCTAGGTTCGTTTCGGACGGTCTGACACGCCAGCTGCCTAAACCACCGACGGTCTACGGAATCGGCGGCCTCAGAGAGAAGTGGACCCCGAAAGTCAGGGGGTTTGTAGAGAGCCTTGAGAGGCGTAAACTCTCTCTCCGTTATGGCGGTTCCTTCGTTGGTGACTATAACCAGGTCTTGGCCAAGGGAGGGTTCTTTGCATATCCCGAATTGACCGATGCTCCTGAAGGAAAGTACCGTTTGCAGTTTGAGTCGAACCCTGTCGGCTTTATCACGGAGAAAGCAGGCGGCCGAGCAAGCACGGGGACCAAGAATATTCTAGATATTGAGCCCTCAAGCATCGTCCAGCGTGTGCCGACCTACCTGGGCGATCAGGATCTGGTTCGAGAGTTCGAATCGAGCTACATGTTAAAGAGTTAGTCGGTATGAAGCAACGAGTCTCGATCGAGCCTTCAATTCTGAGCGCGGACTTTGCCAGGCTAGGACATCAGGCGAAGGAGGCAGAGGACGCTGGGGTAGAAGGCATCCAGGTAGACGTGATGGACGGCCACTTCGTGCCGAACCTGACTTTCGGACCCGGAGTCGTCAAGGCACTGAGAAAGTCAGTCGCATTATTCTTGGACGCTCACTTGATGATCGACAATCCCCACAGCTTTCTCGAAGAATTCGCAAAAGCGGGAGCCGACAGGATCATAATACATGAAGAGGTCAGCAAAGACCTTCCAGCGATTCTTCAATCGATCAAGAAACTGAAAGTGGAAGCAGGGGTCGCGATTAACCCCGAAACACCAGTTACGAGTATTGAAGGAGTTCTGGAAGTTGCTGATTGCGTCCAGGTGATGACCGTGCATCCGGGATTTGCAGGGCAGCGCTTCATGGAAGACCAGCTCGGTAAGATTGAACGTCTAAGGAGAGAGATTGATCAGAGACACTTGAAGACATCAATTGTGGTCGACGGAGGAATCGACCCGAAAACAGCGCCACGGGCTGTCAGATCGGGTGCTACCGTCCTCGTAGCTGGATCCAGCATCTATAACCAGTCGGCATCAGTCGCCCAAAATGTCGCAGCTCTGAGAAACAGTATAGCAACTAGGGTTGCGGAGACTCATCCGACCCGCTGAAGGTTCTCAGAAGGGTCGACTATCGACCGAGCGAATCTCTCGTCCGCGAGTCGGCGAAGAGCTGTACCCTTCCGCACTTCTGACATACGAATGCGTCTAAGTGGAGTACGTCTTCTCCGAGCTCCGCCCAGTTTCCAAATAGAAGGTGAGCGGCTCCGCTTGTTCCTCCGGTGCGGAATGGAACGTCGCCCATGTCATCCATGGCGATGTCGCAGGTTGGGCATTTGGTTGTAAGGCTAGTTTGTGAAGCAGATTCTTCCAACTTACTCTTGGAGACTATGGGTCTTTCGGAGCCTTAAGCTTTCATCGGTGGCAGAACTTTGTCCGCCGTCGATAGTAGTGACCTCCGTTTTTCCCGTATCGATTCAGCAGTGCCTGATGACCCACATCGAAGCCGGCGAGAGGCTCAGATTGAAGTAGAGATTCGACTCCGATTTTTGTGGTAATTGTGACAGACGATTCACGAGCGGGATTCTCCACTCTCAGCGACCTTGAACAGGCTGCGTCTAAGAAAACTGACAAATCCGCATGGGCCTACATTCAGGGCGGCGCAGGCGAAGAGTGGACGCTTAGGGTCAACCGCGAAGCGTTCCATCGGAGGAGCCTACGACCACGAGTTCTGGTTGACGTTGAGAATCTGGAATTCAGCACAACCCTGCAAGGAACCAGAGTGTCTGCACCCTTCTACATCTCTCCAACAGCCTCTCACGGTCTGGTACACCCCGACGCTGAGGCAGCCACCTCCAGAGCCGCAGCCAAAGGAAACATCCTCGCCGCATTCAGCACACTGACTTCCATCTCGCTCGAAGATATCGCCAAGGCAGCTCCGGCGGGTCCGAGATGGTTCCAGCTCTACCTACAACCAGAATTCTCAATCACAAAGAGCCTGGTCGAGAGAGCCGAGAAGGCCGGCTATAGTGCCATAATCCTAACCGTGGATATGCCTGTGGCAGGTAATCGTGATAGAGAAAACCAGGCAGGTTCACCACTCGCCTCACCAACGGTCCTGGGAAACGGGAGGGGAATTGTTCGCCCTCTCAGAAACCCTATCGTGGAAGGCGATCGTGCGCATATTCGAAAGGAAGCTTCGAACACTTGGAAGACTGTCGACCGCCTCCAAGGAACAACTCAACTACCACTGGTCCTGAAAGGAATCCTGACGCGCGAGGATGCCAGACAAGCAGTGGCACATGGAGCGAAGGGAGTTGTAGTCTCCAATCACGGAGGGCGTCAACTTGACGCGGCTCCAGCTTCACTGGATGCTCTTCCCGAGGTGGTCGATGAAGTCGGATCCGAAGTCGAAGTCTATTTCGACGGCGGAATAAGGCGGGGAAGCGACATTATCATGGCTCTCGCGCTAGGAGCCAGAGCCGTCGGGATCGGCCGCCCAGTCTTCTGGGCCCTGGCGGCAGGAGGAGAAGCTGGCGTTTCAAAGTTGCTAACTCTACTTAAGACGGATCTCGCGACCGTCATGGCGCTTACGGGTCGACGGACCCTCTCGGAGATAGACAAGACCCTTGTCAACAGACCTCAGTGACATGTCGGGGTTGCCCAGAACCGTGTAGGGGCGAGAGAATTGTAGCAATCTTAGCTCGTCGATCGGAAGTCTATGACTGATTTTATGTCGTCCTTACTAGGATTGTATGCTTGAGAGTAGTTTGAAGGGCTCACTATCTTGGTGAACATTGCTTTGAGGACTCCAGGGAACCTTTGTTGGATGGTTTTGAAATCTTGGATTCCGTTGATGAAGTATCGTTTGTTCGCGTTTACTGAGCCGAATGTTATCTTGTTGCCCAAGACAATGTCGTCGTAAGAGTGTCCAATATCCTGTGTCGCGAGGTTGGGCCGATAGATACCTAACAAACAAAGGACTCCGTTGTTGTTCAGCAAGGCCTGTGCTTGTGCGGCTAGGGAGGCGACTCCAGTTTCTTCCATGATCAAGTCGAATTTTCCCAGACCGGTGATTGGTTGATCGCTTGCATTGACGTAGGTTCCTCCAATCTTCTCAACAAGGCTAGCCTTGAGACTGTCCTTCGGCCGGGTGGCAACGGCCGTTACGTCGAGGCCGCGTAGCCTCAGAAGCAACACTGTGAGTAGCCCTACAGGGCCGGTTCCTAGTACGAGGGCTTTCTGGGGTTTCCAGATCATTCTCTCTTGAATCTTGTAACTCTGGAACACACCCTTCTCCGCGACACTGGTAGGTTCCAGAAGCACACCAACGTCAGATAATTCTGAAGGGACTTTGACAAGATAGTTGAGATCTGAAAGGGAATATTGGGAGCAGAATCCATGAAGACCCTTGATTCCATGCTCCTGATAGTGTCCGGTCAGACACATATCGGATTCACCGTTCTGACAATTCAAGCATCCATCTGGTCGCCTTACAGTCGGGACTACAAGATCGCCCCGCTCGATTCCTAGAGAATTACTTGGCGCCTCTTCGACTGTCGCTAGGCACTCGTGTCCCAGAATGAGATAGTCAGAACCCGGAGGTGCTTCTCCGTACGAGCCTCGAATTATATCTAGATCGGTTCCGCAGATGCCTATCTTGCCGGTTCGTAGCAGGACTTGGCCAGAGTTAGGAGTTGGTCGAGGCGCGTCAATGAGCCCGACACTATCAGCTTTGCCTGGGGTGACTGCGACTACTTTCAGAAAATTATCCTATCCCATGGACCGATTTTCGAAAGGGACTCCGCTAAGACTCCTCAAATCCTCGTTCAGAGATTCTGTCCGTGGGTCTACGGTGTCTTCTGGAGACTATCCAGTCGCGCTTTGACGGTATCTACAAGCTGCATTCGTAGATCCTCTCCGCGCAGTTTCCTGTCCTTCAGACCTGCAATCTGTTTGGCTAGAGTGTCGTCTCCCAACATCTTGAGCCAGTTCTCAAAGTCTCCGCGTCCAAGATGGAACTGGAGGGAAGTAAGGTCGATACTGTTGAGGATTCCTAGAAAGTCTGGAAGATTGCGGGCTGCCGCTCCGGTTGGAGTTCCGATGGCTCTGTAGAAGTAGAACGCGTTCTGCGGAGGTACGCTTCGGAGGATGTTTGAAGCGAAGTTTTTCAAAATCTTGGTCGGCATGGCTTCACTCTTCTACCAAAACCACCCCCCAAGGGTCTGCTATCAAACTTTTGGCCATTTATCTAGAAGAGAAGTCGGCATCAATCGGTGAAAATGCCGGCGACCAAGACAGGGCAAGCACAGAATATCACAGATCGCACCAAGGGACTGCCTATTTCGAAAGTCTGGATGTTCTCGCATGAATGTGCTGGTTTGGCTCAGGCAGGCGGTCTTGGTGAAGCCGTCGCGGGATTATCGAAAACATTGGCCTTGGATTCCAAACTTGGCGTAACGGTTTTTCTCCCAAGTCATGGAAGACACTTGGACGCGAGAGTCAGGGACGCCTACGGCTTACAAGATCTAACGACCTTCATTGCGGAGGGGCACCGGAGAGGAGTCAACGGACTATGGTATCCCTACCTAGCAGGGATGGAGCAGGGCAGCCGCGACGGCGTAAACTATTCCCTTGCGAAGGGACTCGACTCAGCTACCAGTAAGTGGCTGGACGACCCGATGATTTACGATCATGAAGCAACGTTCGAGAAGATGTCGCTGTTCGCGCGGACCCTAGGAGTCTATGTTGACTATTTGATCTCGATGGGCAGAATCGGGGGACTGCCGGATCTGATTCACGCACACGACTGGCACATGGTCCCGGCCGGGGTACTCGTAAAACAGCATCTCGAGGACAGAGGTTTCAATGTCCCACTAGTCTTTACAGTCCATCTCTTGAGTGGAATAACGCTTCCTTGGCATTATGCCTCCGAAGACTGGTCAGGAATAAGAGACAAGCTGTATTCACCGGGACCAGCAGGTAAGCGCGCCATAACTCTGAATTACAGTCAGCTATGGCGAGACGTTTGTCACAATTCTCTGGAAAGATTCGGATGCTACCTCGCCGATTACGTCACCTCAGTTAGTAGCTCGTATCTGACTAAAGATGTCGGCAAATATGTCGGGGAGATTATCAGGGGAAAGAGTGGCTACATTTACAACGGCTGTGACTGGGATCCAACAAAAATCGAGTCATCAGTTCTTGCTAGTGAATTCGAGAAACCCAATGCTAGTCCGAACGCTGGGACCGTGGCAAGGTGGGATCTCAGAAGGCATTTGCTCATGAAGGCGCTTTCCCGGGTAGGAAGAGATTCCGAGAATGAAGCTGCACAGGGCAGCGAGGAGAACTCCACGAAAAAGAGCATTGAAGCGGTCAAGGCGTTTCGAAGCGACGGTCCTCTAGTTCTCATGACAGGCAGACTGAACCCACAGAAGGGGGTCGACATACTTCTGAGAGCCGTCCCATTCGTCCGTAAAGTGATTCCCGAAGCGAAATTTCTTCTCTTTCTATTGCCCTCGAACGACTCTCAGCTTACGAACACAACAACCGGAAGTGCGGCGCGATATCCGGACAACGTGAGAGTAATCCTTGGAAAGCACCCAACGACTTACCTCCTCTCGCATCTGGCAGCAGATGTCTACGCAATGCCGTCAAGATCAGAGCCTTTCGGGATCAGTGCCCTCGAAGCGATGGTTACCGGAAACCCGGTCGTCGGCACGAGAATCGGCGGTATCACTGAAACGGTTCTTGACATGTCGACCAACGGAGAATCAGGAACGGGAATCCTAGTTCCGCCAGAAGATGTCGAGAAGCTGGCAGAATCTCTCGTCTCGCTCCTAGCAGTCATGCAACTCGATGAGCACAGTCAACGGAATGAAGCAAGCGTAACAGAATTGTCAAGAAAGGTCCCGAACCAGTCGATAACAGGAATGCTCGTCGAGAACCCCCGCCTCGGTTCGAAGCTTCGCGAGAACTGCAGAAACCGAGTTCAGAAGAGGTTTAGGTGGACAAACGCTGGGCGAATGGCTCTGGACCGATACGCGGCGGCTAGTGCCTTGGCTGCTGAGACATTTCAGGGTCAATCGGGATTGAGAGTACGGGATCTATGAAGTTTCAGACTTGAAGAAGAGAACCCCGAAAGGTGGCAAGGTGATTGAGAAGGAGTGTTGTCTTCCGTGATAGGGATGCGCTTCGGCGTTAACGCCTCCCAAGTTTCCCTGTCCTCTCCCACCGTATTCGGATGCGTCGCTGTTTAGGATCTCCTTCCAGTATCCGCCTCTTGGGACGCCGACTCTGTAGTTTCGACGAGATACGGGTGTGAAGTTGCAGACGACGGCGATGAGTTGGTCTGGATTCCTGCCTCGACGTAGAAAGCTGATGATGCTCTTCTCCCAGTCCTGAATGTCGATCCATTCGAACCCCAGTCTTTCAAAGTCCAGCTCATGCATAGCCAACTCCTTGGCGTAGACCGTGTTTAGGTCCTTCATCCAGTGCTGGAGCTGTTTGTGCGACTGTTCATCTGTTAGATGCCAGTCTAGACTCTTCTCAAAGTTCCACTCGTCCCACTGTCCAAATTCTCCGCCCATGAAGAGAAGCTTCTTTCCCGGGTGTCCATACATGTAGCCGTAGAGGAGCCGGAGGTTCGCGAACCTCTGCCAAGTGTCTCCCGACATCTTGCTGAGCAACGATTGCTTTCCGTAGACGACCTCGTCATGGGACAGTGGGAGGACGAAGTTTTCTGCAAAGGCATACCAAAGACTAAACGTAAGCTGATTGTGATGGTGCTTTCTGTAGACAGGGTCCTTGGACATGTACTCTAATGTGTCGTGCATCCAGCCCATGTTCCACTTCATCCCAAAGCCCAACCCGCCAACATAGACAGGCCGTGACACCATTGGCCAGGCAGTTGATTCTTCGGCGATCATCTGCACATCCGGATGCGCACGGTACACTGCTTGGTTGAGATCTCGAAGGAAGGATAACGCCTCGAGGTTTTCTCGACCCCCGTATTCATTCGGGGTCCACTCTCCTTTCTTACGTGAGTAGTCGAGATAGATCATCGATGCTACCCCATCGACTCTCAGCCCATCAGCGTGATAGACATCCAACCAGAAGAGCGCGCTACTCGCAAGGAAAGACCGGACCTCGCCTTTTCCGAAATCGAAAATGGAGCTCTTCCAATCCGGATGGTATCCTTTCTTTGGATCCGCATATTCGAATAGCGGGGACCCGTCGTAGTTTGCTAGACCGTAAGCGTCAGATGGGAAGTGTGAAGGAACCCAATCGAGGATCACTCCGAATCCTCTCCTGTGGAGCTCATCGACAAGATGCATGAAGTCTTCCGGTATTCCAAATCGACTCGTCGGGGCAAAATATCCGAGCGTCTGGTAGCCCCAGGATCGCGAGTACGGGTGCTCCATTATGGGGAGAAGTTCGACGTGGGTGAAGCGCATCTCTTCAAGATAACTTGGAAGGTCGTTGGACATCTCTCTGTAAGTCAGAGATCGGTTCTTGTCCTCAGGGACTCGTTTCCATGATCCAAGATGCATTTCGTAGATGGTGAAAGGCGAGTGGAGGGAGTTCTTGTCAGCGCGGGCTGTCATCCATTCCGCGTCGCTCCACGAATGCTTCAGGTTCCAGACGATTGATGCTGTGCGTGAAGGAATCTCCCAGTGAAGAGCAAAGGGATCGCCCTTCTCCATCGAATATCCTGAGTTGGCTTTCGGTTCCACATGGTACTTGTAGAGTGAGCCTCTTGTCGGACCAGTGATGAAGCCTTCCCATACTCCAGACTCGTCTTTTCTTCGATTGAGCCGATGACTGCCGGATCGCCACTCATTGAAATCACCGATGACTGAGACCTGCTTCGCGTTTGGCGCCCATACTGCGAAGTGCGTTCCTTCTTGTCCATCGAGCTCGGCTGGGTGAGAGCCTAGTTTTTCGTGGAGCTTGAGGTGCTTTCCCTCTTTGAAGAGGTAGATGTCGTAGGATGTCAGTAGTTCATGTTCGGTGACGGGGTCCATGGCCAGCGAAGCGCTTGTGGAATAGATTGGGGGGACGGCTAAGGCTTACGATTCGGCACGAATAGTGGGTAGTTGGCTCTCAGAGACCGCGACTTGGAAGTCGTTTCCTTCCCATTTGTCAGCTTCGTGCCATAAGAACGTAAAGACAACGCTCTCACCCGGTGAGAGATCCGAGGTCTGCAGATCAACGTAATGGATTCCGAGACCAGTGTCAGTAGTTCTAGAATCGGCTACAGTCTTCCAATTATCCTTACTCCAATGAACTGTCGCAGGTGCTAGCACTTCGATCCGGAGGTTCTTTCCACGGGGGGTTGTACGAATCTTCTGGTTGAACCTCCAGGCGGCAAGTTTGGACTCGCTCTTTCCAGTCTGATACCGAGCGACTGGTTGCGGGGGCATATCGAAGACCCTTCGCTCCCTGAGGGATCTCGCGAGTTTGATGTACTCCGAATGCGCCCAGACGAGGGGCATTGCTGAGCCAGCGGGGCGTCCGTTGTGCAGCGCTCGCTTGGGAATATCTTCAGCGTCCCAGACCTGTTCGGGAATCAATCCTCCAGGGCTGGCTTGAGCCTCTATCACGTGAAGTAGCCGTTCTGCTTCCTCAAAATTTCCCTTGGCTATTTCATAGTGGGCTCGTTCTCCCGCCAAGAGCGGCCATCCTCTTCCCACACCTGTTCCATCGTATGGGGAACCATCGTCGTGCTCACCGTAACCGTCTAAGTTGTATCTGTGCCAGACAGGGCCAGTGCGAGTTTCTTTTCGAAGAACTGAATCGATAACTTTCACGGTGTCAACGATTTTAGGGTCCTTCGGCGATCTTAATCCGTAGCGTACGAGTGCGAGGGCGTCGACGCTAACCAATTGTTCGCCGGGAACCATGTTTTCTCCTTGGGGCCGATTTTGAAGAGAAACAGAGGCTGAAGCGGGAAGCTCAATGTCCGAAGGGTCAAGGGGCGCGATTCTAACGTAGTATCCGCTGACTCCAATACGTCTCGCTAGTTTCGTCCCCTGAACGTACGTCCATCGTTCAACAGTCTCATTCCAGTTGTCAGCTGTTTCTCTGAGATAGGACGCTAGGCCGTAGTCGCCCTTCTCCTCCGCGAAATCTGCGGCTGCAAGTAACCCGGCGATTTCACAAGCGAGTGTGAATGGAGAATATCCGCCATCTTCCTCCCAGCGATCCTGTTGTGTGACAGGACCATTTCGGACAAGATATCCCGCAGCGCTACGAATCATCGGCCAGGCATCAAATCCGGAGAGAGCCTCCGCACGTCTCAGCTGGTCCGCGACGAGGATTGGCAGAGCAGTCTCATCCATCTGCACTCCTCCCCAGAAAGGTGACCCGTCTAGCCACATGTTCTGTAACCAGTGACCATCTTCTTCTTGGGTGGACATCAAGTAGAGAAGGGTCTCTCTCGCATGTTCAATGTCTCCAGAAGCGATGAAGCCTCCAGCCGCCTGTGCCAAGTCCCTCGGCCAGACCAGGTGGTACCCGCCCAAGTCGTCATCGCCTTTTGAGAATCCCCACGGAATGGAGAGGCTAGCGATGACTGCACCGGGGTAGGATTTCTCTTCGTGTGTTCTGAGGACCGTGTTGCTTACGCGGTAGAGGTCAAAGCCCGTCTCGTAAGTCTTCCCAAGATCTATGCTTTGTGACTGAATCTCTTTCCAGCCATCGACGAATTGTTGCTGCACTTTGTCGAAGTCTTTCAAGAGAGCACTTCGGGCCTGTTGGCCCGCTTCTTCTGGTGTCCGTCCGAAAGCGAGAGCAGTGATACACTCGCCATCACTCGTCGCCAAATCGAGTTCGGCGGTTAGAGCAATGTTTCCATTAGTCGCGCTCGTAAATTCCCAAGTCATGCTCTTGTTGACACTGATGTCTTGCCACCCATCGCTGACACCCACGTATCCACAGCTCATCTTCCTGAATCTTGTAGAACAAGCCAGGGCGAGCGAAACTCCTTCCCTCTGCGCGAAAAGAATTGGAGTTCCCTTGTAAGCGCCGATCCATCCGTTGTTTCCGTAGCCACGATTTCCAATATGTGGAGCCAGCAAAGCATAGACTCCGTATTCCTCGAGGTTGCCCTTGCCCGCGACAAAACGGATCTTCTGAAGAAGCACGTCTCGCTCCGGGTCCGTGATGACAATCTTCTCCATCCTGTAACGCCCTCTCTTGCAGGAGTTGGCGAGCTTGTATCCTGGTACGCCCTGTTCCAGGGGAGAGATTCTCCTGTTCGTATCCCGCTTCTCTTCAGAAAAATACTGATCTCCATCGGCGACAAGAAATTCCATGTCGCGAGTGTTTGCTTGATCAATTCTCGGATAGTAAACCTCATTGAGGATTCCATGAGAAATTGTAAACCAGATCCTACTCTGACGGCTGGCGGAAGTGCCGACTCCTTCCTTGGCGCTGGAGGTCCAACGGGGCTCAATGCCCGGCCAACCAGGAGCACTATTTTCCAATGGAGACACCGTTAACCTGACCGCGTGGACTCGATTCCTTTCACGCTCTGAAGTAGTTCGGAGAACCTATGCTGACTTAACGATTATTTGTCCCGCGAGCCAGTTGTGCCAAGCACATGCGTACCGGTAGGTTCCCGGAACTGTCAGAGTAACCGAGAAGGTTTTTCCTGGGAGGATCAGGCCCGAGTTGAACAACGACGCGCCTTGGGGACCAACTATCGCAGTGGCGGTGTGTGCTTGAGTATCTTGGTTTACCCATTCTATCGTATTGTTAACTCCGACCGTGACAGTTTTGTTTACAGGGTATGGGTAAGGACCCGACGCGAAGTATTCTTGGAAGTACGTTATGTTGAACCCTTTTGGCTCGATGTATGACCATTGGGGTATGGGAATCATTGTCACATGAGAAGTGCCCCCATTGTTTGGCGAGAGTGATGTGAGATAGACATAACCGGATATGGCCGCCACTAGTACTACTACGATCGCGATTGCTAGTACAACTATTCGCCGTTGCATGAGATGATTGTCAAGACCCGTTCTCTGATAGTTGAAGCTAACTGTCAAGGCTCAAAGGACGGCGACTTCCGGATAGTCTCTAAATCTAAGAACGGTCCTTTGCTAGCGATTAGAACTCGAAACCTACGGTAAGATAGGGATTAAGAAAAGCGTGAGAGAATTTCCTGTCCTGAGGCCCGTTCTCGCTATCCTGTGACGATTACTGTTCCGTGCATCCACGGATGATAGCTGCACTTGTACTGGTACGTACCGTCGACTGTAAACGTGACCGTGTAAGTAGCGTTAGCATTCATGTTGCCTGAATCGAAGCTACTTGCTCCAGATGGTACGCTGGTAGATGTTACTGTGTGTGGAACGGGATCATTATTTGTCCATGTTATTTTTCCGCCCTTGGCGACATTCACACTCGCTGGAGCGTAGTTGAGACCCTGGGATTTTCCAACTCCGTTGGGAATCGAAACGTTCACTGTGCTCCCGCCTGTCGTTGAGCTTGAAAGCGAAAATATTGGAACCCCGGTGGCGAGTTGATAGACTCCGACACATCCTAGGCCAATCGCGGCACCTATGGCTATGACGATCAAGATTGGCGCGACTATTTGGACTAAGTAATTCGTCTTTTTTGGCGCAGCTTCCAAGCGCAGACCTGGGCTTAGTGGCCGATCGATGAGAAAATAACTTTTTCGAAGGGAGACAACTTCGAATCGAGGAATAGTGTTATCTAAAATACTAGTGGGTCGACCTTCACGCGAGCC
>Ga0307479_10004141_pt1 | contig 13256 bp, 12 predicted proteins | sample atmos_gasesECM4C_FD_203743 | JGI IMG/M metagenome (GOLD analysis project Ga0307479, IMG submission 203743) | Hardwood forest soil microbial communities from Morgan-Monroe State Forest, Indiana, United States - atmos_gasesECM4C_515 | ecosystem: Environmental > Terrestrial > Soil > Temperate...
CCGACCAGGTGTGTGTAGCGCTCGTCATCCGGGTGGACCGCGACGGCGGTGTCGCCGAGCATCGTCTCGGCCCGGGTGGTGGCGACTGTCACGGCGTCGTCACCGTCCCCGTAGCGGATCGAGACGAGCTCACCCTCGTCGTCGGTGTGGTCCACCTCGATGTCGGACAAGGCGGTAAGGCAGCGAGGGCACCAGTTGATGATGCGTTCGGCACGGTAGATGAGGCCATCGTCAAACAGCCGTTTGAAAATGGTCTGGACGGCCCGGGAAAGGCCTTCATCCATGGTGAACCGCTCGCGTGACCAGTCGACGCTCTCCCCCAGCCGGCGCATCTGGCCGAGTATCTTGCCGCCGGACTCCGCCTTCCACTGCCAGACGCGCTCGACGAACGCCTCCCGGCCCAGGTCGTGGCGGCTCTTGCCCTCTTTAGCCAGCTCACGCTCCACCACGTTCTGGGTCGCGATGCCAGCGTGGTCCATGCCGGGTAGCCACAGAGTGTTGTATCCCTGCATGCGGCGCCGTCGTACCAGGGCGTCGATCAGCGTGTGGTCGAGCGCGTGCCCGATGTGCAAGGTGCCGGTGACGTTTGGCGGCGGGATGACAATGGAATACGGCTTCTTGTCGCTGCCTGCGTCCGCGGTGAAATAACCTGCCTTCTCCCAGCGCTCGTAGCGCGGGCCCTCCACGTCGGCGGGCACATACTGGGAAGGCAGCTCATCCCGCAGTTGCGGGCGGGCAATCGGATCGGGTCTGCTGCTCACGACACGTGAGTCTACGGCCGTTTGGGAAGCTACATGACCGGCTGCTCAATGCCCTTCCGCAGCTTCAGCACGGTGGCGTACATGTTCTGGTAAACCGCAGGGTTGCCGCCTGAGCCGAGGTAGTTGACTTCGGCGAGGGTAGTTGGCGTGACCCAGAAGCATTCGCTGCCGCCACCGGACTTGACGATGCCGCACACCATCTGGCCGCCGTTCGGGCCGGGATTCTCAGTGACGGGGCTGCTCAGCAGGGTCTTCTCGTGTGCGATGACCTTGTCCACGTTGAACGTGCCATCGAGGCCACGGACGAGGAAGCCCTTGAAGGATGTCGCGTCCACGAACTGAGAGCTGCCGGGCAGGTAGTAGACGGCTGTCACCATCTTCTTCGGCGTACCCCAGCCATTGGTCTTGAACTGCTTCGTGATGCTGGCCAGCGAGGCCGAACCTTGCGCTTCCTGGCTCGTCGCGCTGCTGCTGAACTTCATCCGCAGGATCTTCTTCGGCTTGGTCAGCTGATAGCTGGCCGTCGTGTTAGCACCACCGCCGCCGCCGACGCCGACGCTGGGTGAGGTGGACGGGTTGCGGCCGGCGGCTGCGTTGTTTCCGTTCTTGTGGGTCAGCAACAAGGCGGCGACCACGATCACGACGACCGCTCCGGCCGCGCCGACTAGGTAGAGGATCCGGCGCGAACCGGCCAGGCCCTGCGGACCGCGGGCACCGCCGAACCGGGATCCGCCGCGGCGGGGACCGCGGCCGGAACCGTCGAAGCCGTCCGAGCCGTCCGAGCCGTAGGCCTGCTGCTGGTAACCTTGCTGGCCGTACGAGGCTGGCTCGTACCCGGGCTGGTTGTCGTAACCGGACTGGTTGTCGTAACCGGACTGCGCGTCGTAGCCGGGCTGGGCTTCATAACCAGGCTGACCATAACCGCCGGCGGGCTGATCGTAGGCCGTCGGCTGGCCGTAGCCGCCCGCCTGCGGGGCCTGCGGCGCGTAGCCCGCGGCCGGGTCGTAGCCGGCCTGCTGCTCGTATCCACCCCCGGGCTGGTCGTAACCGCTGGATTGGCCGTAGCCGGCCTGCTGGTCGTAACCCTGCTGGCCGTATTGCTGGGTGTAGCCCTGCGGGTCGTACCCCGGCGGGGCGGCGTAACCGGCTGGCGGGCTTGGCGGGCCGAGTTCCTGCTGGCCATAACCGTTCTGGCCGTAACCGTTCTGGCCGTACCCGTTCTGCGCGTATCCGTTCTGGGCTGGGCCGTTCTGGGCGTACCCATTCTGCGCGTAGCCGTTTTGTTCGGCACCGCTCTGGGCGTAGCCGGACTGGCCGTAGTCCTGGCCGACGGTAAAGCGCTGGGTAGCACCCTCCGGCCCGCCCAGCGGGCCGGTCCCGGTCCCGGCCGACGGCGCTGGGGCCGGGGGTTGCCCGTAGCCGCCCTGCGGCTCGGGGTAACCCTGCGGCTCGGGGTAACCCTGCGACTCGGGGTAGCCCTGCTGGCCGTACCCCTGGCCGTAGCCTTGCGGCTCGCCGTACGCCTGCGGGCCGGTGCCGTACGCTCCGGCCGCCGGTCCGTATCCGGCGCCCTGATGACCCGGCCCCTGGTCGTAGCCCGCGCTCTGATCGTAACCCGGCGCCTGACCGTAGCCACCGTCCTGCTCGTAACCGGGCATGCCGTGCTGTCCGCGCCGGAGCAACCCGTCGCCACCTCGCGTGCCGGCCGGCTGACCTTGCTCAGGCAGACGAGACTCGTCTGGCTCGTCCTGCGCTCCCCAGCCACCCCTGGGAGTATCCCAACCACTCATCTGTACTCATCCCCGTCGCTATGGAAGACGGCTGCTATGTCAGCGTCCGATCCGGCGTGGCGGGACCCCGCCAGAGTAACGGCAATAGTCGAGAGGCTACCTTTGGATTCCGGTGATCATGAGCAATACCCTCAAAATCGACACGCACGGGCACGCAGTGCTGAGGGTCTCCGAATGACCGACCGGACCGTTAAATCGAAGGGTAACCGCAGGCCCCTGGCCCTGTCCCTAAGGCCTCAGGCGGACTTCTCTCGCGGCGTCCGCCGCGAGACATCTCTTGGCACGATCGTCGGGTTCACGTTCTCGAGCACTGCCTCACGCGTGATCACGACGCGCTCCACGTCCTTGCGGCTCGGCACCTCGTACATGACCGAGAGCAGGACTTCCTCCAGGATGGCCCGCAGCCCGCGGGCGCCGGTGCCGCGCAGGTTGGCCTGATCAGCGATCGCCTCGAGTGAGTCCGGCGTGAACTCCAGGTCCACCCCGTCCAGCTCGAACAGCCGCCGGTACTGCTTGACCAGAGCGTTCCGCGGCTCGGTCAGGATCTGGATCAGTGCTTCCCGATCCAGGTTGTGCACGCTGGTGATTACCGGGAGCCGGCCGACGAATTCGGGGATCATCCCGAACTTCAGCAGGTCCTCGGGCATCACGTCGGCGAACTGGTCTGCGGTCGCGTTCTTATTCCGCACCCGCAGCTTGGCGTTGAAACCCATCCCGTTGTTGCCGGATCGCTGCTCGATGATCTTTTCGAGCCCGGCGAACGCCCCACCGCAGATGAACAGCACGTTGGTGGTGTCGATCTGAATGAATTCCTGGTGCGGGTGCTTCCGGCCGCCCTGAGGCGGCACGCTCGCGGTCGTTCCCTCGAGAATCTTCAGCAAAGCTTGCTGGACGCCCTCGCCGGACACGTCGCGGGTGATCGACGGGTTCTCGCTCTTGCGCGCGATCTTGTCGATCTCGTCGATATAGATGATCCCGGTTTCGGCCTTCTTGACGTCATAGTCTGCGGCCTGGATCAGCTTGAGCAGGATGTTCTCGACGTCCTCGCCGACGTACCCGGCCTCGGTCAGCGCGGTGGCGTCGGCGATGGCGAACGGCACATTCAGCAGCCGGGCCAGAGTCTGGGCGAGCAGCGTCTTGCCGGAGCCGGTCGGGCCGAGCAGCAAGATGTTGGACTTGGCCAGCTCGACGCCCTCGTCGCCGGGCCGCTCCTCGCCGGACTGGACCCGCTTGTAATGGTTGTAAACCGCGACGGACAGCGCCTTCTTCGCCTTGTCCTGGCCGATCACGTACGCATCGAGGAACTCGTAGATCTCCCGCGGCTTGGGCAGGCTGTCCCACTTGAACTCGGTGGGCTCAGCGAGCTCTTCCTCGATGATCTCGTTGCACAGATCGATGCATTCATCGCAGATGTACACGCCGGGACCAGCGATGAGCTTCTTTACCTGCTTCTGGCTCTTCCCGCAGAACGAGCATTTCAGCAGGTCGCCACCGTCTCCGATGCGTGCCACCCAGTACTCCTTCTTCTAGGGTCACCGCGGAACGGCGGCCCACTGCGTTTTCCAGGCTAAGCCAAAGGGCCCTATCGACGGTACCGCCTCGCGAGAGGAGACGAGCCCTTCAATGGACCCATCAAACCGCTCGGCGGCCCGGGAGGGAAGAGCTGAATCCTCCCGTTAAGACGACACTACCTCCACAGCGCGCTCGCTGCCCCGTTTGATACTGGTCAGGACTTCGTCGAGAATGCCGTACTCGCGGGCTTCCTCGGCGGTGAGGAACTTGTCCCGCTCGATGTCCCGGCGGACTTCCTCCTCGTCGCGGCCGGTGTGCCGGGCCAGGATCTGCTCCATCGCGGCTCGCATCCGGAGGATCTCCCGGGCCTGGATCTCCATGTCCGTTGACTGACCGTAACCGCCCTCGGTGGCCGGCTGGTGGATCAGGATCCGGGAGTTCGGCAGGGCCACCCGCTTGCCCTTGGTGCCAGCCGCCAGCAGCACCGCGGCGGCCGAGGCCGCCTGCCCGATGCAGCAGGTCATGATCTCCGGCTGGATGAACTGCATGGTGTCGTAAATAGCCATCATCGACGTCATCGACCCGCCGGGCGAGTTGATGTACATGGTGATCTCGCGGTCCGGGTCAAGGGATTCCAGCGTGATCAGCTGCGCCATCACGTCATTCGCGGACGCGTCGTCGATCTGCACGCCGAGGAAGATGATCCGTTCCTCGAAGAGCTTGTTGTACGGGTTCATCTCCTTGATCCCGTACGAGGTGCGCTCTACGAAGGACGGCAGGACATACCGGGACTGCGGCGTCAGTGCGCCCACATTCGGTGCGCTCAGGCTCGGTGCGCTCATGTTCGGCTCCCTGAAGTTGCTCATGGCAGGACACTCGCCGTCGGCAGCTCGTTCGCGCTGCGGATCACCTGGTCTACGAAGCCGTAGTCCTTGGCTTCCTCGGCGGTGAACCAGCGGTCCCGGTCGGCGTCCTTCTCGATCTGCTCGATCGGCTGACCGGTGTGATGCGCGGTGCGCTCGAAGAGCGTCCGCTTGATGTACAGCATTTGCTCGGCCTGGATCCGGATGTCGGACGCGGTGCCGCCGATACCGCCGGACGGCTGGTGCATCAGGATCTGCGCGTGCGGCAGCGCGTAGCGCTTGCCCGCCGCGCCGGCAGTGAGCAGGAACTGCCCCATGGACGCGGCCATGCCCATCGCGTAGGTGGCGATGTCGTTGGGAACGTACTGCATCACGTCATAGATGGCCATCCCGGCGTATACCGACCCGCCGGGCGAATTGATGTACATGCTGATGTCGCGCTGCCGGTCCTCGCTGGAGAGCAGCACCAGCTCGGCGCAGATCCGGTTGGCGATGTCGTCGTCAACCTGCTGGCCGAGGAAGATGATGCGGTGCCTAAGCAGCCGCTGGAAAAGCTGGTCCCCGAACGGCAGCAGCGGGGGCTCGGTGGACGCTGCCACGATCGCGGGCGGCGTCTGAAGCTCAGTCACGATCCTCACCTGCTCCAGTCATGTTCAGTGTCATTGACAGGACCATAACGCCGCCGGCTCACCCATTCGTCCGCCACAGCCCCCTGTTCGCTACCGGCGCACCAACTTGCCAATCGCAACCGATTGCGGATGGATGCGGATGGGTGCGCGGACGCCTACGGCGGACACCAGGGCGCGGCGGCCGGCGGCGGCTCAGGCGTCGTGGGTGCGGGCTCCGGTTGTGACCTCGGCCGCGGGCTCGTCCGCGATCTCCGCCGCGTCCGCGGTATCCGCAGTGTCCGCGGTCTCTGCAGCGTCCGCGGTCTCTGCAGCGTCGTCGGCGTCGGCCTCGGCGACGGAGGCGTCTACTGGGGCGGCTAGGGCGGCGGTGATGTCTACGACGTCACCCTTGGGGTCGCTGACCTTGACGCGCTCGGCGATGAGGTTCATGGCCTTGCCACGCATGACCTCGGCGGCCGCGACGTTGATCTGGCCGCTCTGGGTGAGTTGCTGGGCCAGCCGTTCCGGTGCGATGCCCATCTGCTCGGCCTGCCGGGTGATGTAGCCGGACAGCTCCTCGGTGCTGATGCCGATGCCTTCGTCGCGGGCCAGCTTGTCCAGCACGAGGCTGACCTTCACCGCGCGCCGCGCCTGCTGCTGGAGATCGAGCTCGAACTCCTCGGCCGTCTTCTCGGTCGCCGCCAGGTAGTTCTCCATGTCGACGCCAGCCCGCTGCAGCTGGTCCTGGATGGTCTCCTTGCTCTGCGAGATCTCGGCGTCGACGATGCTCTCCGGCAGCGGCAGCTCGATCGCGTCCAGCACAGCCTCCAGCGCCTTGTCGCGCGCCTGGATGACCTGCTGGGTCTCCTTCATCCGCTCCAGCTGCCCGCGGGTGCTGGCGCGCAGCTCGCCGAGCGTGTCGAACTCGCTGGCCAGCTGCGCGAAGTCGTCGTCAAGGCCGGGCATCTCCTTGGTCTTGACACTGTGCACCGTCGCGGTCACGTCCGCCTCGGAACCGGCGAATTCGCCGCCGGCCAGCTCGGTGCGGAACGTCACGGTCTCCCCCGCCGACAGCCCGGTCAGCGCCTCGTCCAGGCCGTCCAGCATCGAACCGCTGCCCACCTGGTACGAAAGCCCGCTGGCCTGCGCGTCCTCGACCGGCTGGCCATCAACCGAGGCGGACAGGTCGATCGAGACGAAGTCACCGTCCTCGACCGGCCGCTGCACCGCCTTGAGCGAGGCGAACCGCTCCTGCAGCGAGCTGAGGTATTCCTCGACCTCGTCCGGCGTGACCAGGGTCCCGTCCACCTCGACGGACAGCGCGGACATATCCGGCAGGTCGAACGAGGGCCGGGTGTCCACCTCGACGGTGAACGTGAGCTGCTTGCCGTAGTCCATGCTGGAGATGTCCACCTCCGGCGTGCCAAGCGGCTGAATCTCGCTGTCGCTGACGGCCTTGTCGTAGAGCCCGGGAATGGCGTCGTTGACGGCCTGGCTGAGCACGTAGTCGCGGCCGACCCGGCTGTCGATCACCGGCGGCGGCACCCGCCCGGGCCGGAAGCCCGGGATACGGACCTGCTTGGCTATCTCGCGGTAGGCCTTGTCCAGGCTGGGCTTCAGCTCTTCGAACGGCACTTCCACGCTCAGCCGGACCCGGGTCGGGCTCAGCTCTTCGACGTCAGTCTTCACGTCCGGTCACTCCGGGAATCAGATGGTAACTCAGCGCCGTTTCGCTGAGAAGTCTAGGCCGTCAGTCTAGGGGCTAACTGGACGCGGACCACCCGCACCGGCGGCGGCTCGTCCCGGTCCCGGCGGTTGTCCCCGATGAGCAGGTGCAGCAGCCAGCTCACCAGCCCGACGATGATCGCGCCCCAAAATCCCGCCCAGAAGCCGGCCACGTGGAACGGCAGCTTCAGGTCACCGGCGATCACGCTAGTCAGCCATAGCAGCAGCCCGTTCACGACCAGCGCGGCCAAGCCCAGGGTGAGCACGTAGAACGCGCAGCCGACGACCTTGATCAACGGCTTGAGGGTGGCGTTGATGATGCCGAAGATCAGCGCGACCACGACCAGCGTCCCGATCTTGGACCAGACACCGCCGGCCTGGAGCTTGATACCGGGCACCGCCCACGTCGCCACCCCGAGCGCAGCGGCCGAAACCGCGACCCTGAGCAGGTATTTCACACCGCTAGCCTAACCGGTCGCCGCGGAATAGATGCCGGTACGCGTTAGGCGTCGTGCCGCGCCAGATACGGAAGTGATGGCGCATCGCGGTGGCGTTGCCGAACCCGGCTTGCTCGGCGATGGAGTCCACTGTCTCGTCCGTCTCCTCCAGCAGCTGCTGGGCCAGCAGAATGCGCTGGCCGATGAGCCACCGCTGCGGCGTGGTGCCGGTGTCCTGCACGAACCGCCGCGCGAAGGTCCGTTCCGACATGTGCGCCCGGGCCGCGAGCTGCCGCGCGGTAACCGGCTCGGCCAGGTTCGCCCGCAGCCATTCCAGCAGGTCACGCAGCACGCCATTGCAGGCCGGGCCGACCGGCTGGGTGACGTACTGGGCCTGGCCGCCGTCCCGGTGCGGCGGCACCACCATGCGCCGGGCGATGCCATTGGCGACCCGCGAGCCCTGTTCCTTCCGGACCAGGTAAAGGCACGCGTCGATGCCGGCCGCGGTCCCCGCGCTGGAGATCACCGGATCGTCGTCGACGTACAGCACGTCCGGGTCCACCTTGGCCGCGGGGTACCGGCGGGCCAGCTCGTCCGCGTAGCGCCAGTGCGTTGTGCATCGCCGTCCGTCAAGCAGCCCGGCCTCACCGAGAATGAACGCACCGCTGCACACGCTCAGCACCCGCGCGCCCCGGTCGATCGCGTCCCGCAGCGCCTGGAGCAGCGGCTCCGGGTACCCGTGCCGAGCAACCCGCCCGTCGCTGACCGCGGGCAGCGCGATGAGGTCGGCGGCCGCCAGCCGCTCCAGCCCGAACCGGGGCTGGATGGTGAAGTCATTCGACGACCGCACCGGACCGGGCTCCCCGCCGACCACCCCGAACTCATACGCCGGCAGCCCGTCCTCAACGCGGTCGATACCGAAAACCTCGCAGACCACACCGAACTCGAACGGATGAAAGTCGTTCACCACCACGACGGCGATATTGCTGAGCCCTCCCATTCCCGGAGTATGCCACCCGGTTGGCAGGATGTCATCTCATAACGCCATCACTGCCACAGCTCGCTCACTGACCCGCTGCCTCGAAGGTCAGCCGCATCGCGCGGCCTTGGTCCAACGGACAGTGCCAGGTACCGGGCGGAAAGACCGGCTGGTCGTCGCCGGTGGGTGGCCCCACGCCGGGGGCCGCCCCCCGGTTCCGCCGCGCGCCGACGGCAACGCGGTTGTCGCAGGAGCGGGAGGGGGAACCAGAGTACGTTATGAAGAAATGACCGGCACCGGCCGCGTGGAACATAACGGCATATATCGGGCATCGGCTAGAGCGAGCTGAAGATTGCGGACAATGAGGTCCGGAAACCAGAACCCTAGAGTCCGCAATCTTGACCTGTCGGGCTGGCCGGATTCGAACCGGCGACCTCCTGCACCCAAAGCAGGCGCGCTAGCCAAGCTGCGCTACAGCCCGTCCTCGTGGGTCTGAGTGTAGTGGGTAGTTGCCGCACGACCGCCGGCGTCAGGCTGTGGCGGACCGTAGAGTCACCCGCGAGTTTGGGCCGAGCGCGTTGAACTCCCAGTGGCCCGCCATCCGTATTAGCTATTAGACAAGCGGCGAAACAACCGTGTGGTTGTGGCAGCCACACGCATGTGACCGTGTGGTTGCCACAACCACACGGCTGGCGACCGCTCGGATCTGGCTGGGAGGGCTTCTTAAGTTCCCAGCATTGCTGCTGGAGGATGCCGGCCGCCACCTGGCTACCGCGTCAGGGGCTACCCAGACTGGCGACCTGGCCGGAGCCTACCGACTGGCCTATGACGCGTTCCGCAAGAGCGCCACGAGCGGGCTCGGCCCCACTGCCCAGCGTGGATCCCGGCGCGGCGCGGGAAACCATGGTGTCGGTCTCGATAGGCTCATGCCATGTCCGAGGCCTTCGACCTGCCCGAGCTTAAGAACCTTGCCTACCTGCCAGAAATCACGCTCGACGTCTATAAGGACCTCCCCGAGGACGTCAGCATGCGGATCGAGGTCGTAGACGGCTGGATGGTCAGGTGCGAATCCGCCGAGCCGAGTCATCAGGTGATCCAGCACAACGTTGTTACCGCCCTCCGGGAAGCGGTTAAGGGTGTAGACGCCAGGACTCGCACCTGTCACCGCGTTAACCATGACTTGGATGTGCTGATCTCCGAGGGGCCGAAGCTCCATTTCCGCCGTCCCGACGCCCTCGTCCATCGGTGCATTGACACCGATCGGGGTAAGTGGGGCCGGAAGCCCTACGCCTCAGATTGCCTTCTCGTGGTCGAGATCGTCTCGGCCGACTCCGTCACTACTGACACGCGCGACAAGCGCGCGGAGTATGCGGCAGCGGGTATCCCGCATTACTGGATCGTGCGCATGGCTAACAACGACGGGCCGGCGCTCTCCGTGGAGCGGTTCCTCCTCACCTTGGACGGCAACTACATATCCGAGGAGCTCTCGGTCCGGCGGAGGGATTTTCACGCGGTGGATACGAACAACCCATTCCCGATCAAGATCACCTGGGAACAGCTGGATGACGGCCGCTGAGTACACTACTCGCCGGTCTCGCCGTCCACTGATTCGCGGAGCAGGTCGGCGTGGCCGTTGTGCCGCGCGTATTCCTCGATCATGTGGCACATGATCCAGCGCAGGCTGGGTGCCCGGCCGTCGGACCACGTTTGGCGGGCCGGCTGGTCAAGGCCGGCTTCGGCCAGCGCCTCCGCGACCAGGGCGCGCGAGCGGCCTACGGAGTCCTGCCAGAGGGTGAGAAGCTGCTCGGGCGTGTCTTCGGCGGCGGAGTGCCACTCCCAGTCGGGGTCGGCGTCCCAGTCCACGGTGTCCCATGGTGGCTCCGCGTCGAGTCCGCGCAGTTGCCGGGCGAACCACCAGATTTCCACATAGGCCATGTGCTTCAGGATCCCGCCCAGGGTCATCGGCGAGGCGGCGGTCGTCGCGTTCAGGCCAGCTGAGTCCAGTCGGGCACATTTCCACGCCAGGGTGGCGCGTTGGTAGTCGAGAAAACCCTCGAGCGTGGCGGCTTCGTCAGCGGCGATCGGAGGCTCCGGGCGGCCGTGCTCATCTAGGTCGGTCATGGGCGGTCAGTCTAAGCGCTACCCGGCCGGCGCACGCGAGGGCTAGGGCGTTACGAAGTGGTAGCCGTGGTCCAGGAGACGAGGGATGACGATGCCGAGGGCTGCCACGGTCTGGGAGCGATCGCCGCCGCCGTCGTGCTCCAGGATGATCGAGCCGGTCCTGGTGGTGCGCAGGATATCGGCCACAATAGCGGACACACCAGGTCGTGACCAGTCGCGGGGGTCGACGGACCAGGCCAGCGGCGTCATACCGCTCTGTTCGCAGCGCCTGAGCACCGTCGCGGACCACGCACCGTAGGGCGCACGGAACATGGCCGGAGCTACGCCGGTCGCGGTCTGAATGACATCTGTGGCACGGTTCATCTCGTCGGCCACCCCCAATGGCCCCAGCCAGGCCAGGTTGAGGTGCCGCCAGGTATGGTTCGAGATCAGGTGTCCGGCCGCCGCCACCTCGCGAGTCATCGCGGGCGCCGCGGCCACCTGGATGCCGATCATCGAGAAGGTGGCAGTGACCTGGTATTTGGTCAGCAGCCGCAGGACCTGAGGGGTGTAAATCCGGTCCGGGCCGTCGTCGATGGTCAGCGCGATCGCCTTGGGGCCGGCGTCGACGTAGTACATAGGACGGCCGTCGCGGTTGTGCCCGCCCGAGCCGCCGCTGCCGGGAGGCGCGGACATGCCATTTGACGGTGGCGGCGAACCCGGCGAGCCGACTGAGGTCGCCGGACCGCCCGAGCCTCCCGAACCGCCCGGAGCGCGCGGGCCAGCCGGATGCCGGGCCAGGTGGGCGGACCGGGTTTGCGCGGTGGTGGTCATCCGCTGGACCCGGTTCGCGGCGCAGCCGCCGAGCAAGGTGAGGCCGCCCGCCGTCAGCAGCACCCGCCGCGAAACCACGGCCCGCGATCGAACACGCGGCTCGCCCTGCTCGTTCACCCTGGTGACCCCCGGCCCGTAGCGACATATCCAGTGGATACGAAGTCAGTGCATAGTCACTATCAAGACGGGATCTAAGCCACTTTGGTTGCATCGGAATTATTCCGGCGGCTCGATACCTGGACGGCGCCATCGCGAGCAGTGGCGCGCGGCCGAGATCGCTCCCCGGGCGTGGGTCCAGCATCGTCCGGCACGAGCTACTCCTTTCCCGCGCCGCCGACAGGGGGCGAAATCGTAATACGGGACACTCTGAGTCCCCGTTGACATGCGCAAATACGCTCACTAATCTGAGCAATCATGAGCAAAACTAGTCAAGAGCTGCTCAGCCAGCCGGACTGCTGGCGGATCGCGTCGACTCTCGCCGGAGAGCTCTGCGGCCCCCATCGTCGAGCAGGGGCTGACCTTCTGCCGGCCCACGGCCTCCGGGTGGCGATGACCGGCTGCGGCACCTCGCTGTACATGGCGCAGGCCGTGGCCGCGTGGCGGGAGCTGGGAGGCTACGGCGAGACGGACGCGTTCGCGGCCTCCGAGATGCCGGCTGGACGCTCATACGACCTGGTCGTCACCATCTCCCGGTCCGGTACGACGACCGAGGTGGTCCGGCTGATCCACGAGTTGAAGCCAGCCAGCCGGGTCCTGGCCATCACGTCGGCGCTGGGCACGCCGGTCGCCGACGCGGCAGACAGCGCGATCGACCTGCCCTTCGCCGACGAAGCCTCGGTCGTGCAAACCCGGTTCGCCACGAGCGTTTGCGCACTGTGGCGTGCGCATTTTGGACAGAATGTGCGCACACTGGCCGACGAGGCTGAGTTGGCGCTGGCCAAGCCGCCCGCGGCTGGCCTCGACCGGTTCAGCCAGTTCGTTTTCCTCGGTCGGGGGGCCGGGGCCGCGCTGGCCAGCGAGGCCGCGCTGAAGTTCCGCGAAGCGGCGCTGGCCTGGAGCGAGGCCTATCCAGCGATGGAGTTCCGGCACGGGCCGATCAGCGTGATCGGCGCGCACACCCTGGTCTGGCCGCTCGGCGAACTGGACAGGGAGCTGGCGGAGCGGATCGCGGCGACCGGCGCCACAGTGCGGCCGTCCGCGGGCGACCCGATGGTGGACCTGGTGACCGTGCACCAGGCGGCCGAGGCGCTCGCGGTGGAAAAGGGCCTGGACCCGGACCGGCCACGCCGCCTCACCCGGTCGGTGGTACTCGCGTGACTGGGGCGCGCCCGCGGACGGGGACCCGTTCTACACGAACCCCCACCAGAGGGGGATCGTGGGGCACGGGTTGCCTTTGGGCTCGGGGCAGGCGGCGCGGAGTGGACCTACCTGGGAAACCAATGCTCAGACGACGCGGACGTCCAGGCCTGCCGATTCCAGGCGGGATAGCTCGGCGGGGTCGGCGTTTTTGTCGGTGATCAGCGTGTGTATCGCGGACAAGGGGCAAATGGTGGCGAACGCCACCCGGCCGAGTTTGGTGCTGTCGGCAAGCACCACGGCCCGTTTTGATTGCTTAAGGAGAATGGCATTGGTACGGGCCTCAGTGCC
>Ga0307479_10004142_pt1 | contig 13254 bp, 11 predicted proteins | sample atmos_gasesECM4C_FD_203743 | JGI IMG/M metagenome (GOLD analysis project Ga0307479, IMG submission 203743) | Hardwood forest soil microbial communities from Morgan-Monroe State Forest, Indiana, United States - atmos_gasesECM4C_515 | ecosystem: Environmental > Terrestrial > Soil > Temperate...
CTAAAACGGTTGAGTTCGACAAAAAAGCACAGTCGATCGCGAGTTGCGCCGATATACTCGCGTCTAGAACGCGTGACGGAATGATGAAGAAACAACAAAACCTTGATCACGTCGCCTGGGAAGCGGTTACCCAGGGGGCGGTCGAGGTCGTTGACCGCAAGCATCTACGGGGTCGCATCGAGCGAGGCGACCGATTACGCGTCAAGCTCGGACTTGACCCAACCAAGCCCGACATCCACGTGGGACACACCGTCGTGCTCCGGGCGCTCCGCCGATACCAGGAGCGGGGCCATCAGGCGGTCTTGATCATCGGTGACTGGACGGCGCGGATCGGTGATCCATCGGGCCAGAACATCACCCGCCCCCAATTGACCAAGGAGGAGGTCGACGCGGCCGCGAAGACCTACCTGGAGCAGGCCTGGAAAATCCTTGACCAGGCCGAGACTGAGGTCCGCCTCCAGTCAGAGTGGTTCGACAAGATGCGGCTCGAAGACGTCGTTCAGCTGACGAGTCGCTACACCGTCGCCAGGATGCTCGCCCGTGAGGATTTCGCCAAGCGAATGAAAGATGGTCGCCCGATCGGGATGCACGAACTGCTCTACCCGCTGCTCCAGGCGTATGACTCGGTCGCGGTGAAGTCGGACCTCGAACTCGGTGGCACCGACCAGACCTTCAACCTGCTGGTCGGACGCGATATCCAGGAAGCCTACGGCCAGCCACCGCAGGACATCCAGACGATGCCGCTGCTTGAGGGGCTGGATGGCGTGCAGAAAATGAGCAAGAGCCTTGACAACTACATCGGGATCGCCGAGCCGCCCGAGGTGATGTACCGCAAGGCCATGAGCGTGCCGGATCAACTCATCACCCGGTACCTGCAGCTGGTGACCGATATCGATCCGGACGAGCTGGCGGCCGAGGAGCGCGCGTTGCGCGACGGTGCGAACCCGCGGGATGTCAAGCAGCGGCTGGCCGAGCGGATCGTGCGTCAATTCCATCCTCGAGCCGAGCCCATCGACTACCGACAGGAGTCTGGTGGCTTCAAATCCGGCGAGCCCAGCACAGTTGAGCTCCCGGCGGGTGAGCGGACCGTCGCGCAGCTCTTCCTCGACACCGCGCTGGTCGCCAGCAAGGGCGAGGCGCGGCGCCTCGCCGCCCAGAAAGGACTCTCCATCAACGGGCAGCCGGTCACGTCGGTTGATGACAAGCTCAGTCCGACCGACGGGATGGTCCTGCAACGCGGACCGCATCGAGTCATTCGGCTGAAGGTGAGCTAAACTTCCGGACGGGGAGACGATGTCTGGACATTCCAAGTGGTCTTCGATCAAGCATCAGAAGGCTGCCAACGACGCCAAGAAAGGCCAGCAGTTCACCAAGATGGCGCGTGAGATCACGCTTGCCGCCCGAGAAGGTGGCGGCAACCCGGATGGCAACTACCGGCTCCGGCTCGCCATGGAGAAGGCGCGGGACGTCAACATGCCCCAGGACAACATCCAGCGCGCGATCAAGCGCGGTACCGGCGAGCTGGGTGGCGCGGTGCTCGAAGAGCTTCGATTCGAGGGCTACGGCCCGCACGGCGTGGCGATCATTGTGGACACCCTGACTGACAACCGCAACCGCACCAGCGGTGACATTCGGAACATCTTTAGTCGGGCCGGCGGCAACCTCGGTACCACCGGCTCGGTTGGCTGGATGTTCACCCGCCAGGGTCAGATCGTCGTGGATGCCAATGGCCGAGATCCCGATGAGGTCGGCCTGGAGGCCATCGACCTGGGAGCCAGCGACGCGCGCGTCGATGGCAAGACCGTCGATGTGGTGACCGACCCGGCCAGGCTCGAAGCGGTTCAGCAGAGCCTGAAGAAGAAGGGCTACAAGATCGATTCGGCCGAGGTGACCATGAACGCCTCGCAGTTGGTCGCGCTCAACGAAGCGACCGCTCCCCCAGTACTCAAATTGCTGGACGCGCTCGAGGAGCACGACGATGTCCAGTCCGTCTACTCCAACATGGATGTTCCGGCCGACGTCCTGGAGCGCATCAGCGAACGCGTCTAGCGACGGCTTGCTCGTCCTCGGAGTGGATCCGGGGCTGGCGGACACGGGCTACGGTGCCGTCCGCCGACTGAATGGACGCCTGGCGCTGATCACATGCGGCACCTTGAAGACGCCGGCGAACCTGGCCGAGCCGCAGCGGCTGCGGGTGCTCGCGGACCAGCTTCGCGCGTTGCTGGCCGAGCTTCGTCCACAGGCGGCCGCCTTCGAGGAGCTGTTTTTCAGCAAGAACGTTCGCACCGCGATGGCGGTCGGGCAAGCTCGCGGCGTGGCTCTGCTTTCAGCCGTGGAAGCCGGCGCCGACGTCCACGAGTACACGCCCAACCAGGTCAAGCTTTCGGTGACCGGCTATGGCAGCGCCACCAAGGGACAGATGCTGAAGATGGTTCAGTCGTTACTGGCCACTCGTGAGCTGCCTCGTTCGGACGACGCCATCGATGCCCTGGCGATCGCCATCTGCCACCATCACAGTGGCCGGCTGCGGACGGTGATCAGCCGGGCCCCAGCAGGCATCCGCGGTTGATCGCATCCCTCGAGGGGATCCTGGCCCAGCGAGGCACGGACTCGGTGATCGTCGACGTTCACGGCGTCGGGTATCTCGTCACGGTCGGCAACCGGACGCTGGTCGAGCTCGGACAGGTCGGGGAACGAGTTCGGCTCTATACCTACACCTATGTCCGTGAGGATGCCCTTGGGCTGTTCGGCTTTCGTAGCCAGGACGAGCTGACCTTTTTCAAACTCTTGCTGTCCGTCAAGGGCATCGGACCAAAAGCCGGACTGGCCATCCTCAGCCGGGCCGAGCTTCGGATCCTCAAGCGGGCCATCCTGCAGGAGGATGCCGCCTTACTCGCGACCATCCCAGGGATTGGGCCCAAGACCGCCGCCCGGGTGGTGCTGGAACTTAAGGGCAAACTGAAGGATGAGATGTTCGGGGAGGAGGCCAGGATCCCGGCCGCCGATGGTGTCGACGCCGTCGCCCAGGCGCTGCAGGTGCTGACCGGTCTCGGTTACGCGCCGGCGGAGGCCAAAGAAGCGGTTCGCCAGGCGACGGCCGGTAACGGCGGCAACCACTCAGTGGAACAGCTCGTCACGGTGGCGCTGAAAGGGCTCGATCGCGGATGACGGAGCGGATCGTCACCGCCGAGGAGCGCAACGAGGACAAGGAGTTCGATCGCAGCCTGCGCCCACGTCGCCTCGCCGAGTTCATCGGCCAGGAGGCGGTCAAGGCCAATCTCGAGATCCTGATCACGGCCGCGAAAGGCCGCGACGAGCCGATCGAACACATCCTGATCGCGGGACCGCCCGGGCTGGGGAAGACAACGCTGGCCAACATCGTGGCGAACGAGATGGGCGTCAGCATCCGAACCACCTCCGGTCCGGCGATCGAGCACCAGGGCGCGCTGGCCTCGATCCTGACCAACCTCGAGGACCGCGACATCTTCTTTGTGGACGAGATCCACCGGCTAGCGCGGCCGGTCGAGGAATCGCTCTACCCAGCGATGGAGGATTTCAAGTTCGACTTCGTGAGTGGAAAGGGGGCGGGCGCCCAGACGTTCCGGCTGCAACTCCCGCGCTTCACGGTGATTGGCGCGACCACGCGGCAGGGCATGCTCTCAGCCCCGCTCCGCGATCGCTTCGGCGCTGTCTACCCGCTCTACTTTTATGGCGCCGAGGATTTGTTCGCGATCGTGACGAGGTCCGCGCAGCTCCTGCGAGTGGACGTCGACGAGGCCGGCGCCCGGGTGATCGCCAGCCGGTCGCGCGGCACGCCGCGAGTCGCCAACCGCCTGCTGCGCCGGGTTCGTGACTTCGCCCAGGTTCGGGCCCAGGGACGGATCGACGAACGGATCGCGCTCGACGCGCTCGCCATGCTCGAGGTCGACGAGCTGGGCCTCGACCTGATCGATCGGCGGATCCTGCGGACGATCGTCGAGAAGTACGAAGGGGGGCCGGTCGGCCTGGAGACGATCGCGGTGTCCGTCTCCGAGGATCCGGAAACGGTCGAGGACGTCTACGAGCCGTTTCTGATGCAGCTTGGCTTCCTGGCGCGGACGCCTCGCGGGCGGGTGGCGACCAAGCTGGCCTACGACCATCTCGGCCTGGTCAAAGCCACAAGTAACGAGCAGCCTCGCCTCTTCTGAGAACCGCGGACTTCGACTACGAGCTGCCGCCGGAGCTGATCGCGCAGCGTCCGCCCGACGAGCGCGACGCCGCCAGAATGCTGGTTCTCGATCCAGCGTCTGGTGACGTCACCCACACGATCATTCGCGAGCTTCCCCGCCACCTCGGTCCCGGCGATCTGCTCGTCCTCAATGACAGTCGCGTCATTCCCGCCCGATTAATCGGCAAACGGCGGGATGGGGGAGAGGCGGAGGTGCTGCTGCTCCGCCCGCTGGACAACGAGCGTCATCGCTGGGAAGCGCTGATCCGCCCGGCGCGCCGGCTGGATATCGGTTCGCAGGTTCGGTTCGATGGCTCGGCGCTTTTGGTTTCGATCGACGAACGGCACGACGAAATGTCAATCGTGCGGCTCAATGGCGTGACCGACCCGCTGGCCGAGGTGCACCGGATCGGAGTGATGCCGACGCCTCCCTACATCAAGGAGCGCTTACGCGATCCGGAGCGCTACCAGACGGTATTCGCCCAGGAGGAGGGGTCGGCTGCCGCACCAACCGCCGGCCTTCATTTCACGCCCGCGCTCCTCTCCGCCATCGGGGAACGCGGGGTACGCATCGCGTTCATCACGTTGCACGTTGGCGTCGATACATTCCGGCCGGTCCGCGTCGACGACCCGACCAAGCACGCGATCCATCGCGAATGGTTCCGCATCGACGACGCCACGGCCAGGGCGGTGAACGATACACGGCAAAAGGGACGCCGCGTCGTGGCGGTCGGCACCACCGTGGTGCGGGTCCTCGAAACCGCGGGAACTGGCGACCAGGTAGAGCCAGGCGACGGCTGGACTGGGCTCCTGATCCTCCCGGGCCACGAGTTCCGGATCGTTGACGCCCTGCTCACCAATTTCCACCTGCCCAGGAGCTCATTGCTGATGCTGGTGAGCGCCTTCGCCGGCCGGGAGCGCGTGCTTGCCGCCTACAGCGAGGCCATCAGCGAGCGGTACCGGTTCTACAGCTTCGGGGACTGCATGTTCGTCACTAAGCATGTTTGAGCTGATCGCCGAGGAGGACGGGGCGCGCCGGGGACGCTTGACCACGGCCCACGGCCCGATCGACACCCCGGCCTTCATGCCGGTCGGCACGCAGGCGACGGTCAAGGCGCTCACTCCGGACGAAGTCCGCGCGCTCGGCGCCCAGGTGCTGCTCGGCAACACCTATCACCTCGCGCTGCGTCCCGGCGCGGAGCGAATCGCGCGCCTGGGAGGGCTGCATCGATTCATGGGCTGGGACGGCGCGATCCTCACGGACAGTGGTGGGTTTCAGGTCTTCAGTCTCGACCACCTGGTGAGCGTCAGCGATGACGGAGCGACCTTCCGATCGCACCTGGACGGCAGCGAGCAGCGGTTCACACCCGAATCGGTGATGGGGATCCAGCGAGAGCTCGGCTCCGACATCGCCATGGCCTTCGATCAACCGGTTGGCTGGCCCACGGCGAGCGCGCCGGCGGCGGAGGCCATGGAGCGCACCCACCGCTGGGCGACGCGCTGCCTCGAGACCGAGGCGGCCGCGGGCCAGCTGCGCTTCGGCATCGTGCAGGGCGGATTCGACGACGATCTCCGCCGGCAGAGCGCCGAGGTGCTCGGCCGGTTGCCCTTCGACGGGTTCGGGGTCGGCGGACTCAGCCTTGGCGAACCAAAGGAGGTGACTTATCGACTGCTATCGGTGCAGACGGCGATCCTGCCGGTTGACCGGCCCCGGTATTTGATGGGGGTTGGCACGCCGGCGGACCTGATCGAAGCCATCGCTCGCGGCATCGATATGTTCGATTGCGTGCTGCCGACTCGGATCGCTCGCAATGGCTCGGTGTTGACCCAGGGCGGACGCATCAACCTGCGCAACCGCCGATACATCGAGGACCTGGGTCCACCCGATGCCGGCTGTGATTGCTACACCTGCCAGCGCTTCAGCCGCGCCTATTTGCGCCACCTCTTCATGGCGGGCGAAATCCTCGGGCACCGGCTGGCTTCGATCCACAACCTCCGGATGCTAGTGCGGCTCGTCGAGGATCTGCGGAGCGAGATCGGCGGTGGAAAATTGGCCGGCGTGGTGAGGGCGCTGCGCGAACAGTGGTCGCTGGCGCCGCTCCCCTAGGAAATCTTTAATGGTTTCTCATCGGGGCTCGCCTATACTTGGCGTCGCATGCGCGTCGATCGTCGACTCCTCTTGCTGATTGGCGTCATCGCCCTTCTTGCGCTTTTCATCGATGGGTTCGCCTACGTCTACCGGCTAGCCACCAACCAGCCGCTGACCGGCCCGATCCGGGGGGTTCCGACGCTGTCCATCCCATTCCTGGGCTTTGAGCAGCAGCTCTACGTGCACAAGGGTCTCGACCTACAAGGCGGAACCCATCTCGAGCTGCAGATCACGAACGTGAAGTCTGGGACGACCATTTCGAACGCCCGAGATATCGCGGCCGCCATCCTCGAGCGCCGCGTCAACAGCAGTGGCTACGCTGAGTCGGTCGTTCGGCCGGAGGGGAGCGACCGCATCATCGTCGAGCTTCCGGGTGTCAATCTCGAGCAAGCGAAACAGGTCCTCGGCAAGACGTCGTATCTGACGATTTGGGAGTGGGTGCCAGGAACGCCCGACGCCGCCACCCTGGCCGAACTCAACCCCACCGATGCGAAGAAGTACACCGGCTACAAACCGCAATTCACCAGGATCGACGGGAGCATGATCACGGGCGCCTCGCGCTCCACAGACCCGAACACCAACCTCCCAGACGTCTCGTTCTCCCTTGACTCAAACGGGAGCAACCTATTCTGTAACCTAACGCGCGATCGGGTGAGCCATACGACGGGAACGCCGGACAACAAGATCGCGATCTTCATCGACAAGGACCTGGTCGAGGATGCGGACGTGCAGAGTGAGATCTGTGGCGGGTCGGGCATCATCACTGGCGGCTTTACCCCGGCCAGCGCCCAGGCGCTGGCGATCCAACTGAGCTCCGGCGCGTTGCCCGGCACGATCTCCATCGCATCAGCCAGCGAGGTCGGTGCCACCCTGGGCGCCACCACCGTCAAGCTCAGCCTGCTGGCCGGCGCGTTCGGACTGGCCATCGTCATCCTGTTCATGCTGCTGTACTACCGGTTGCCAGGTGTGGTCGCCAGTCTGGCGCTGCTGCTCTACGCTGCGATCGCGCTCGCCATCTTCAAGCTCTTCGGCGTCACGCTGACGCTCGCCGGCCTGGCCGGGTTCATCCTCTCGGTGGGTATGGCGGTCGATGCCAACGTCCTGATCTTCGAACGTGTCAAGGAGGAGCTGCGCGCCGGCCGCACGCTAGGTGCTTCCATGGAAGCCGGTGTGCACCGGGCCTGGCCGGCGATCCGGGATTCGAACATCTCGACCCTGATCACCTGCTTCGTGCTGTACTTCTTCGGCGCGCCGCTGATCAAGGGCTTCGCCATCACGCTCGCGATCGGCGTGCTGGTCAGCATGTTCTCGGCGATCGTGACCACGCAGCAGTTCCTGCAGATCCTGGCCGGGCTGCGGCCGGCGCGCCGGCTTGCCTTCTACGGCGTGCAGGCGCCCAAGGCGGCGTGAGAGTCAGGGTCTAGATGGACATCATCGGCCGCCGCAATTGGTACTTCCTCCTCTCGCTGGCGATCATCCTGCCCGGCATCGTCTCGATGCTCGTTTTCGGCTTCCGCCTGGGGATCGACTTCCAGGGCGGCGATCAGTACAGCCTGGCCTTCACGCAGCCGGTCCAGGCGTCGGCGGTGCAGAAGGAGATGGACACCTTCAACGTCGAGGCAACCGTGCAACAGGCCGGACCGAACGGGGTCTTGATCACGACCAAGCCGCTCGGCAACAAGCAGGAGACGACGATTCGCGCCGACCTGACCTCGAAATTTCCCGTCGACCCGAGCAAGTCCAGCTATGCGAACGTGGGGCCGACGATCGCCCGGGAGCTGGTGGTCGGCGCCGGCGGGCTGATCCTGATCGCCTCGATCCTGATCGTCGCCTACCTGAGCTTTCGCTTCAACTACAAATTTGCCGTCTGCGCCATCCTCGCGCTCCTGCATGACGTCTTTCTCTTGACCGGCGTCTACTCCATCCTGGGCAGGGTCTTCAACTCGCCACTGGGGGAGATCAACACCTTGTTCGTGACGGCCGCGCTCACCGTGATCGGCTTCTCGGTGCATGACACGATCGTCATCTTCGATCGCATCCGGGAGAACCTGCGCCAGGCCAGCCGGCTGACGTTCGAGCAGAACGTCAATCTCAGCATCATCCAGTCGCTGGCCCGATCCGTGAACACTTCGATGACGGTCATCTTCGTACTGGTCGCGCTGTTTTTGATCTCGCCGCCGAGCATCAAAGGGTTCACGCTCGCGTTGCTGATCGGGATTATCAGCGGCACCTATTCATCGATTTTTAATGCCAGTCCGCTGCTCGTCGTTTGGCGGAGACTTGACCCCAGGTAGCAGCTGCGTGGCGCTTATACTCAAAGCCAAGTGAATAGCAATCTTGCAGAATGGGGCCGGCGGCCCTTTTTCTTTTAGTGGTGTCGACATCAACGGCACAGCTGGCTCGTCTGCGCGAGCTGTTTCAGCCGACGCTCACCTTCCTGGGCTACGAGCTGTACGATCTCAGCCTTACCGGCACCGGCGGGCATACGACGCTACGCGTCCGGATCGATCGGCCGGAAGGGGTGACCCTGGACGATTGCGAACGCGTGAGTAAATCCCTGAGCGCCTTGCTCGACCAGGCCGATCCACTGCCGACCCGTTACGACCTCGAGGTGTCATCGCCCGGAGCCGAGCGCCCGCTCCGAAACCTGGAGGAGTATCGGCGCTTCGTCGGCAAGCGCGCCAATGTCCGCTACCGGATCGGCGAGAGCGAACAGGTCGCGGAAGGGCGGTTGACCGCCGTGTCCGACCACATGATCGAGCTGCAGCTCGGGGAAGGCAAGCATCAACGAACCGCGGCGATCCCGCTGGCGGACGTCGTCACCGCCAGGCTGGCGATCGACCTGTCGCGCCACTGATGTTGAAGTCTGATTTCCTCAAGGCGCTCGACCAGGTCCAGGAAGAGAAGGGCATTTCCAAGCAGTCCCTGCTGAGCTTGATGGAGACCGCGCTCGCCACTGCCTATCGGCGGGCGTTCAATCCCCCGGAGAACATCCGGGTGCATGTCGACCCGGAAACCGCCCAGATCGCCATCTTCGGCCGGCGCCGCGTCGTCGAGTCCGTGGAGGACTCCGCCACCGAGATCGGCCTGGACGACGCCCGCAACCTGGGCCCGGCCAGCGTCGGCGACCTGGTCGACGTGCCGCTGCCGACCGAGGACTTCGCCCGGCTGGCGGCGCAGATCAGCAAGCAGGTGGTCTTTCAGCGGCTGCGCGACGCCGAGAAGGACCAGGTGCTCAAGGACGTGCTCGAGCACAAGGGCGAGATGGTGAGCGGCATCGTGGAGCGGATCGTCGAACGGCCCGACGGCCACACCGTTTACCTCGAGTTGGGCAAGGCGGAGGGCGTCCTACCGCCGGAAGAGCAGATTCCGGACGAAGTGATCCGCGTCGGCCAGCACCTCAAGGTGCTGTTGCTCGAGGAGCGCAAGCGCAGTCGCGGGGCGCAGGTGATCGTCTCCCGGGCGCATAAGGCGCTGGTCCGCCGGCTACTAGAGTTCGAGATTCCGGAGCTGACCTCGGGAGCGGTCGTGATTCGGGCTCTGGCACGGGAGCCGGGGGTACGAACCAAGGTGGCGGTCTCCGCCAACCAGGAGGGCATCGACCCGGTTGGAGCCTGCGTCGGACCCCGCGGGGTGCGGATCCGCAGCGTGGTCGGCGAGCTCGGCTCGGAGCGGGTGGACATCATTCCCTGGTCCGACGATCCCCATCAGCTGGTGGCGAACGCGCTCAGCCCCGCGCAGGTGCTGAGCGTCGATATCGACCGCGAGTCGCGGACGGCCACCGCCCACGTGCCGGAGAACCAGCTCTCGCTGGCGATCGGCAAGGACGGCCAGAACGCGCGCCTGGCGGCCAAGCTGACCGGCTGGCGGATCGACATCAAAGCGGCGGCGGAAGAGAACCCCCTCCCCGAGCCTCCCCACAAGGGGGAGGGAGAGATTGGCGGCGAAGCGCCCTGAGCCGCAGCGCACCTGCGTCGGGTGCCGCCAGGTGAAGCCGCGGTCCGAGCTGCACCGGCTGGGGGTCGCCGACGGCGCGATCGCCGTCAACCCGAAGCGGCTATCTGGCCGGAGCGCCTATCTCTGCCACGACCCGGCATGCTGGGCGGCGGCGGAGAAGCGGCGAGTCCTCGATCGGGCCCTGCAGGTTCGCACCACGCCAGAGGATTGGGAGCGGCTTCGTCAGGGAATACTGAACTGAGCGCCGCTGCCAATTGCGCGCGCTCACGTTATCATTGCCAGTTGAATTGGAAAGGATAGGTCCCAGATAGCTACTACTACTCGCGGAATCAAGGTTCAACAACTCGCCCGTGACCTCAACGTCGAGGCCCGGGACATCCTCGACTTCCTGCGACCCCAGCGGCACGCGCCCCGCCACGCCATGGCGGTGCTGTCGCCGGAGCAGGAGGCGTCGGTGCGCACCCAGTTCGCGCCCAGCGGCGCCCAGGCCGCCGAAGCCAAGCCGGCCGCGGCCGAGGGCAAGGTCGAGCTGCCGCCCACCCTTTCGGTGAAGGAGCTGGCCGAATACCTCGACGTCAAGACCGTCGACATCATCAAAGAGCTGATGAAGAACGGTGTGATGGCCAACATCAACCAGCAGATCGACTTCGACACGGCCGCCATCGTGGCCGACAGTTTCGGCGTCCAGGCCAGTCCGATGGCGATGGACTCCGCGATTGCCGAAGAGGTGGTGGGTGAGGGCGAAGGCACCCAGGTCAAGCTGACCACGCGCTCCGAACTCTTCAGTACGGATGGCGAGGCGGCCGAGAACTTGAAGGTTCGTCCCCCGGTGGTCACGGTCATGGGTCACGTCGATCACGGAAAGACGTCGCTGCTCGACGCCGTTCGCCAGACGAAGGTGGCAGCCGGCGAGGCCGGTGGCATCACCCAGAGCATCGGCGCTTACGTCGTCGAAGAGAAGGGCCGCCGGATCGTCTTCCTGGATACCCCGGGCCACGAGGCGTTCACCGCCATGCGCGCCCGCGGCGCGCAGGTGACGGACGTTGCCGTGCTGGTGGTGGCCGCCGACGACGGCGTCATGCCGCAGACCGTCGAGGCGATCTCGCACGCCAAGGCGGCACAGGTGCCGATCGTGGTCGCCATCAACAAGATCGACAAGGACGGCGCAAACCCCGACCGGGTGAAGCAGGGCCTGTCGGAACAGGGCCTGGTGCCCGAGGAGTGGGGTGGGCAGACGGTCATGGTGCCTGTGTCGGCCAAGCAGAAGACCGGCATCTCCGAGCTGCTCGAAATGATCCTCCTGGTCGCCGACCTTCAGGACCTGAAGGCCAACCCGGCCAAGCTGGCCGCCGGCACGGTGATCGACGCCCACCTCGAGAAGGGACGGGGCCCGGTCGCGACCGTGCTGGTACAGAGCGGCACGCTCCGGATCGGGGACAACCTCGTGGTGGGGCACATCTTCGGCAAGGTCCGGGCGCTGCTCGATGACCGAGGCCGCAAGATGAAGGAGGCCGGCCCGGCCACCCCCGCGGTCGTCACCGGGTTGCCGGACGTCCCGACCGCCGGTGACGTCTTCCAAGTGGTGTCGAGCGAGAAAGTCGCCCGTACCATTGCCGGCCAGCGAGCCGAGCAGTATCGTGTCGCCACCCTGGCCCAGACGCGCCGCGTCACCCTGGCGGATCTCTCCGCCCAGGTAGGGAAGGGCGCGATCAAGGATCTCAACCTCGTCCTCAAGGCCGACAGCAATGGATCGGTCGAGGCACTCAAGGGCTCGCTGCTCAAGATCCAGGACCCGCAGGTCCAGATCAAGATCGTCTTCGAGGGCGTCGGTCCGGTGACCGAGTCGGACATTCTGCTGGCAGCGGTGTCGAACGCGCTGGTGATCGCCTTCAACGTGAAGCCGGATCAGCAGGCGCAGAGAGCGGCCGAGCGAGAGAAGGTCGACATCCGCAATTACGACGTCGTCTACAACGTCACCAATGACATCGAACGGGCCATCAAGGGCCTCTACGAGCCGACCTTCGTCCAGGTCTGGGAGGGCCGCGCCGACGTCTTGACACCCATCAAGATTCCGAAGCTCGGCGTGATCGCCGGCTCGCGCGTGCAGGACGGCAAGATCACGAGTGGCTCGACCGCCAAGGTGCTGCGCGACAACAAGCCGATCCACGAAGGCCAGATCGCCGGGTTGAAGCGGTTCAAGGACGACGTCAAGGAAGTCGTGGCCGGGCTCGAGTGCGGCATTCGGGTCGAGGGTTACCAGGACTTCCAGGAAGGCGACGTCATCGAGTCCTACCAGGTCAAGCAGGCGTAGCCTTCGCGAAGCGTTGCCCAACTGGGCATGACTAAGCGAGAGCAGCGTCCGCTGAAGGTCGGCTTCCAGCTGCCCGAGGTGGAACGGGACGTTCGCTGGCCGGAAATCGCGGCGATGGCGCGGCTCGGAGAAGCGATCGGCTTCGACTCGATCTGGGTTGGGGACCACCTTCTGTATCGGGACGACACCGGCGCCCGTGGGCCCTGGGAAGCGTGGACCCAGCTCGCCGGGGTCGCGGCGGTCACGAGCCGGATTGCGCTGGGTCCGCTGGTGGCCTGCACGAGCTTTCACAATCCCGCCATGCTCGCCAAGCTGGCGGGCACCGTCGACGAGATCAGTGGCGGGCGCTTGATCCTTGGGCTAGGGGCTGGCTGGAACGAGACCGAGTACCAGGCCTACGGCTTTCCCTACGACCGCCGCGTGGCTCGCTTTGCGGAAGCGTTCACGATCATCCGCTCGCTGATTCGCGAAGGTCACGTCGATTTTGCCGGCGAGTTCTATACGACACACGATTGCGAGCTTCTGCCGCGGCCCCGACCGGACATTCCGCTGCTGATTGGATCCAGCGGACCGCGGATGCTCGAGATAACGGTCCCGTACGTCGACGCCTGGAATGCCTGGTACCGCCAT
>Ga0307479_10004144_pt1 | contig 13253 bp, 8 predicted proteins | sample atmos_gasesECM4C_FD_203743 | JGI IMG/M metagenome (GOLD analysis project Ga0307479, IMG submission 203743) | Hardwood forest soil microbial communities from Morgan-Monroe State Forest, Indiana, United States - atmos_gasesECM4C_515 | ecosystem: Environmental > Terrestrial > Soil > Temperate...
GGATTCGCGAGGCGGCCATCGCCAGTTTCGGCTGGATCGCGGTTTCCGTGCTCTTCGGGTTCGGAGTGCTTTATTTCCGCGGCCCCCAGCCGGGCCTCGAATTCTTTACCGGTTATCTGATCGAAAAAGCTCTCAGCGTCGACAACCTGTTTCTTTTCCTGGTGATCTTTCGCGCGTTTGCCGTGGATGAGCGCCTACAGCATCGGCTCTTGGAATGGGGCGTGGCCGGCGCGCTGGTCATGCGCGGGGCGATGATCGCGCTGGGCGCGGAACTGATTGAGCATTTTTCATGGGTGTTGTACGTGCTGGGAGCGTTCCTGGTCTACGCCGGCGTGCGCATGCTCTTCTTTAACAAAGGACAGATTCATCCTGAGCAAAGCAGGCTCTTCCGCTTCGCCAGCCGTCGTCTTCGGGTAAGCCACGAATACCACGGCGAGCATTTTTTCGTGCGCCATGCGGGCCGGCTGTTCGCCACGCCGCTGTTTCTCGTGCTGCTGGTCGTGGAAATCACGGACGTCACCCTGGCTATCGATTCCATTCCCGCGGTGTTCGGCATTACGCGCGATCCATTTATTGTGTACACGTCGAACGTGCTCGCGATACTCGGGCTCCGGGCGCTGTACTTTCTGCTGGCGGGAGTCATCGACCGGTTGCGTTTTCTGGATGAGGGGCTGGCGATCACTCTAGTATTTATCGGCGGAAAAATGATCGGCGAGCGGTGGCTGCATATTCCGGTGATTGTGTCTCTTGGCGTTGTGGGAGGCGTGCTGCTGATCGCGCTGCTGGCGTCGGTCCTGATTCCGGTAAAGAAAAAAACGTGAAGTTCATTCTTGTTCAAACATCAGTTCATCGACGTAGCACCACATCCAGTTTTCGCCGGGCTCCTGCGACCGCACGATCGGATGGTTTGTGGCGTGAAAATGTTTCGTGGCGTGTTTGTTTTTCGAAGAATCGCAGCAACCCACGTGGCCGCAGCTCAAACACAAGCGCAGATGCACCCAGCCGTCGCCCATCTTCAGGCACTCTTCGCAGCCCTTGGTCTTTGGCTTCACGCGCTTAATCTGATCCAGGTGGGTACAGTTTTCCGCCATGTTGGTCTCCTGAAGAATCAAAAGGCAGCTTGAATCGGAATGCGCACCTGAAAGCGCGTGTCGCCCGGAACCGACGTGACACTCACCAGGCCGCGCATTTTCTTCACGATGCGGTGCACGACGTCCAGTCCGAGACCGGTGCCGTCGCCGACCCCTTTCGTTGTAAAAAAGGGCTCGAAGATGCGCGACTGCACTTCCGGCGGTATTCCCGGTCCGTTGTCCGCAATCTCGACAAGTACGTAGTCGTTTTCGCGCACCGCGCGCACGGAGAGCTTTCCTTTTTCTTTCATCGCATCGACGGCATTGTCGATCAGATTTGTCCACACCTGATTCAGCTCGCTGCCGTAAGCCATCACTTTTGGAAGGTCGGCGGCATATTCCCGCGTGACCTGGATGCCGCGCTTCAGTTTGTGATGCATGATGATGAGCGTGGTTTCCAGGCTGCCCTTAATGTCCACTTCCTGGAGCGGCGCCTGGTCCATGTACGAATACTCTTTGATGGCTTTGATCAAATCTGAAATGCGCGCCGTGCTTTGTTCCAGCTCGGCGGCGATGCGTTCCATTTCGAGGAGGGTGCCGAATCGCGTCAGCTCGGGGCCTAGCGAAGTTCCGGCGGCGCCCGCAAAGCTTTCCAAATGCGCGTCCGTTAGGTTTGCGTCAGCCAGAAGGGGCGCCAGCTTCCAGGCATCGGCAACGCCGCGCCCTTCCAGCCAGCTTTGAATGGCTTCCTCTCGCTCCACACGCGCGAACTCATCTTTGTATTCAGCGGGCGTCAGAGCGGTGCGAATCTCTTCCTCGCGCCGCGCCATGAGGCCGCAATCTTCCGGACCGAGGCTCGAGCTGCGTCCGGAAACGCGCAACCGCTCCAGGCAATCCCGAAGCGCCGCCGCCGAACGCCGTGCGGCAGCGGAAGGATTGTTCAGCTCGTGCGCGAGTCCGGCCGACAATTTTCCCAGCGCCGCGAGCTTTTCCCTTTGTTGCTCTTCCCGGGTGACGTACCGAACACGGTCGGTCAGCAGGCCAACCAAGCGCTGTGAGAGTTCGGGCATGCGCTGAAATAGTTCAGGAAACTTGGCGGTGGGAAACGCCAGGACACGAGTAGGGAGTACAGCACGCCCGGTCACAGTAACCGTTTTCATTCTGGAAAAAGGCAAAACTCCTGTCACATCCCCGGCATGGGCAGTAAAGACTGGGCCGTCCTGGGGGCCGCTCTCCCGCCGGGCCCGGAATTCACCCTCCAGGATCACCAGCATGGTGTCCGCAGGACCGCCTTCCTTGATGATGACTCCGCCAACTTCGAGACGGCGCTCTTCCGATTGCGCGACAAACCATTCCAGATCCGCTTGCGGCTGGTCCGCGAACGGCGCCACTTTCCTCAACTCCGCGACCAACGCTTCCACTCGTGCTTGATCCAGCGTTTCGCTCATTGGACCTTCGCCAAATATTGATGCATGAACTGCACCACCACCGCTCCTTCGCCAACCCCGGAAGCCACGCGCTTCACCGAACCGTGCCGCACATCACCCACGACAAAAATTCCCGGCACATTCGTTTCGAGCAAACCAGGGTCGCGATCCAGCGTCCACGACGCCGGCCTTTTCCCCGCGTGCAACAGGTCCGGACCAGACAAAATGAACCCGCGCTCGTCACGGTCAATCGCCGCACCAAGCCATTCCGTCCGCGGTTGCGCGCCGATGAAAATGAACAAGCTCGTCGCGGGCAGCTTTTTTCTTTCTCCCGAGGGAGAGCACTCGACGGTAATCCCGCTGAGCCGCGATTCTCCTTCCACCTCGACCACGCTCGTCCGCGCCCACACCTCGATATTCGGCGTTTTTTCGATTTGCTCGATCAAGTAGTGCGACATCGTCGCCGCCAGCGACACTCCGCGCACCAGCATCACCACCTTCTCCGCAAACTTCGAAAAGTGCATGGCGGCCTGCCCGGCGGAATTCGCCCCGCCAATGATGTACACCGTTTCGCCCTTGCAAGCCAGCGCTTCCGACGTTCCCCCTCCGTAATAAACCCCCGCCCCTTGCAGGTGCTCGATGCCCGGAACGTCCAAGGTCCTCCACTGAACGCCCATGGCCAGTAGCAACGCGTTGCACGAAATCTCCGAGCCGTCCGCAAGCTTCAAAAAGCGGTACGGGCCCTCCGTGCGGAGACCGACCGCTTCCTGCGGCGAGAGGATCTCCACGCCGAAGCGCCGCGCCTGCGCAACGGCGCGCCGCGCCAGGTCCAGCCCGGTGAGCCCGGAAGGAAAACCGAGATAGTTCTCAATTCGCGAACTCAGCCCGGCTTGGCCTCCGGGCGCTTCCCGTTCGATGATCACCGTGTGCAAGCCTTCGCTCGCGCCATACACCGCCGCGGCCAGCCCCGCCGGACCTCCGCCGACGATGGCAAGATCGTAGAAATTCGTCTGCGCATGCGTGCGCAGTCCGATTTTGTCCGCGACAGCCGGCAAAGGCGGTTCCGGCAGGCGCGTGCCATCGGGAAACAAAATCAAGGGCAGCTTGTCCGCCTCCGGCCCAAGCGAGTCAATCAGCCCGCGCACTTCCGGATCGCTCTGCGCCAATTCCACGTCAATCCACTGATAGGGCACCTGATTCCGCGCCAGGAATTCGCGCAACTCATAGGAACGGTTCGACCACCGCGTGCCAAGAACGCGAATCCCTTCATACGGAGGACGAAACGTAGCCGTCCAATCATGCAGCAGGTCATCGAGAGCGGGATAAAGTTTCTCCTCGGGCGGATCCCACGGCTTCATCAAATAGTAGTGCACGCGTGCCTCGTTGATGGCATCGATGGCCGCGTTGGTGTCCGCGTACGCGGTAAGCAGCGCCCGCTTGGCGAGCGGGTGCATCTCCATCGCTTCGGTCAGGAAATTCACGCCGTCCATTTGGGGCATGCGCTGATCCGCAAGCAGCAGGGCCACAGGATTGTTGCGCGCTTTCAATTCCCGCAAAGTGGCAAGGCCGGCGCTTCCGGAATTCGCGCGCATCACACGGTAGCGATTCGCATACCGGCTGCGCAAATCGCGCTCAATGGCCCGCAGTACTTCCGGATCGTCATCCACGGTTAACAAAACTGGTTTTGGCATATTCCTCAGATGCGGCGCACGTCGTTTTCGATGCGTCTTTTGAGGACTGCAGCGCGGCTCCCGCTTCTTTTCCTGCCGTCCTCAAGCTACAATTCCCAGTGGCACATGTCCAGCCCTCTCGCTCCATCCATCGCGGATCTCTCTTCCGCCGACGCCTCCAAGAGGCTCGCGGCCGCCAGCGAAATCTACCGGCTGGGCCGCGCCACCGCTGGTTCTGCCATTTCTGAATGGTGGGCCGAGAGCGAACTCTCCGCGCTGCTCCTTGCGCCCAAGCCCGCCGTAACGGTCGGACTCGCTGTGCAACGCGATACCTTTGGGCGCATTCGAATCGCCAATGGCACGCCCAGACTCGCCGATGTGCCGCCGGATCAGGACGCCGAGGAATTCGAGCTTCATTTCACCGATGGAGTTTCTATGGACATTCTGACCACCCGCGAACCAGGCGGTACCGGCGCCATCGCAAAATATCTGGCCAGGTTTGGAGAGGGCATCCAACAGGCGGAATATCGCTGCACCGATGTCGGCCGCGCCACGCAAATCTTAAAGGAGAAATTCAGAGTCTCTCCCGTCTACCCTGAAACTCGGGCCGGCGCCGATGGCACGCGAGTCAATTTTTTCCTCGTCGCCTCTCCTGATGGGGGCAAAGTGCTCATCGAACTGTACGAAGGGAAATCATCCGAGGTCCTGCCAAAATAGGACGCGGGCAGGACCCGCTACGCAGTTCCCGTCCGGCGTAACAACCTTGTCCTCCGACGTTAGGTTGAATCAATCGAATTTGGTCGAGGCTTGAATAGTCTGCCAAGCCCGCAAGACTTCCGCAACGGTCCATGCCTGAGCGATGCACCCGCGGGGCGCGAAGGGAGCGTCGCCATCGAAAATTTCGCTTAACGTGCCGAGGCCGCTTGCATAAATCTGCCGGCCAAGCGGCTCCAGGAAACGCAGCGCCGCTTCGCGGTTGTGGTAGACGCGGTAGTGCGCGAGCGCGAAGGGACCGAGCAGCCAGCCCCAGGCCGTGCCTTGATGATAAGCAGCGTCACGATCGCGGGGGCTGCCGCCGTAATGGCCCGTATATCCAGTTTCGCCCGGCGCGAGACTCCTCAGTCCATGCGAGGTCAGGAGTCGCCGCGCGCAAGCATCCACAACCGCCTTTTGCTGCTCGGGCATGAGCGGGCTGACAGGCAAGGAGACGGCAAAAATCTGATTCGGCCGGAGCGCCGCATCATTTCCGATGCCCGACGAATCGACGACGTCGAAGCAGCAATCTCGTTCCGAGTTCCAGAATTTCTGAAAACTTTTTTTCGCTTTGGCTGCGAGTTTTTCGTAATCCTCCGCCGGTTTCGCCAGCAACCGCGCGAATCCGGCCATCGTTTCGAGCGCGTTGATCCACAGCGCATTGATCTCCACGGGCTTTCCGGTGCGCGGCGTCACCACCCAGTCGCCGATTTTGGCGTCCATCCACGTGAGTTGAACGCCGGGACCGCCGGCATAGAGCAGCCCATCTGCGGGGTCGACGTGGATGTTGTAGCGCGTGCCTGCGACGTGCGCATCGATCATCGCCGCGAGAATCGGGAAAAGTCTCTGCAGCGTCGCATCATCCCGTGTCACTTCGAAATACTGCCGGATGGATTCGAAATACCAGAGCGCGGCATCGACGGTGTTGTATTCCGGCTTGCCTCCGGCGTCGGGGAAATTGTTGGGGAGCATGCCTCCATCAACGTACCGGGAAAAAGCGAGTAGGATTTGCCTGGCGACTCCGGTGCGCCCGGCCGCGAGCGTCAGCCCCGGCAGTGAGATCATGGTGTCGCGGCCCCAGTCGCCGAACCAGTGATAGCCCGCGATGATGCTCCGGCCGTCCGGCTCTTCCGGCAGGCTGCGCTTCACGATGAATTGATCGGCGGCCAGAATAAGCTGCCACAACCACGACGGCGCTTCTCCGGCAAGCGTCTCGTTTTTCGCCTGCCACTCGTGAAAGAGCTTCACTTCGTAATTTGCCCGCTCCGCTCTCGCGGTCTCGACATCCAGCGACGCCCCTGCCTCCGTTGACGCCACCAGCGTGACGCTGGAACCGGCTTCCAGTTTGGCTCGGAACAGCGCGGCAAACAGGCGATCTTCGCGATCGCTTAGGCCGCGCTCGGTTTCTTCCGGGAAATAGCAGCCGAGGTACCACTCGTGTCGCGGCTCGCAGGTCGCCGAAGAACTTTTCAGGTAAAAAGGAATTGCGCCGTCAAAAGCAAGCACTCTTACGCCATTCTCCACCGGCGCGATATTCATGCGCCAGTTGCCCGAGCTCGTCAAGGAATGGAAGTCGCGATAATTCACCAGCGCTTTCCATTCCATCTCCAGGGTGCCGCGTCCCCGCGCGAGCGTGTACTGAATGTAGGTAGTATTTTCGCCCTGGCGCATCCATAAGCGTTTTTCCAGAAGCGCATCGTCCAGCGCGTAGGTCCACACCGGCGTCGAGCCTTCCAGGTGAAAGTCCTCGAGGAATAGAAAGCCTTGCGGATTGACAGCGCCGCTGGCCCAGCGATGGGTGGCGAGTGGAAAATCCTCCCCGGCGTAGTGCACGATTTCGTCGATCGCCGAGACAAGTTGCGTGCGGCCCACTGGCGGCTGTAAAGCGGCAACAAGCAGTCCGTGATAACGGCGAGTCTGGCTCCCCGCAACGGTGCCGGAGGCGTATCCGCCGATTCCGTTGGTAACCAGCCACTCACGCGATTCCGCCGCAGCCAGGTCGCCGCAAATCTCGCGCCCAAATTGAACTTCCGCTTGTTCCGCCACCCGCCGCTCCTTGGCCCCTCAGGATTCCCCGGCCCTGCGACGCCGGACGGCCTAAATCGGATTCAACTCTTGAACGAAAGTTTCAGCTATCTCCATAGACCGGGATGGCGGCGCCGTGAATGACTCTGGCATCGTCGCTGCACAAAAAGAGGATGACACGCGCGATCTCTTCGGGCTTTGGCCACTTCGCAAAATCCGCTTTTGGCATGGCCTTGCGGTTGGCCTCCGTATCGATAATGCTCGGGAGAATCGTATTCACGCGAACGCCGCTGCCCTTCAAGTCCTCCGCCAAAGAATCCAGCATGGCCACCGCGGCCGCCTTGGAAGCGGCGTAGGCAGCGGCGCCGCCAGCGTGATCCAACGCCGCTTTCGACGCCACGTTTACGATGGCTCCACGCCCTTGCCTTAGCATTGCCCGTACCGCTGCCCGTGACAACGCGTAACCCGACCGCAGATTCAGCGCCAGCATCTGGTCGAAGACTTTCGTCTCCAGTTCCCACAGCTTCACGCCGCCCGCGTAACCGCCCACTGTATTTACAAGCGCGTCCAGCCGGCCGTGCTTCGCGAGAATTTTCTCCATCAGTTGCCGCACGGCCGCCTCATCCGTGACATCAACACTGTAGCCTTCGAGCTGTGCGCCATTCGTGCCCGCCGCATTCTTCAAGGCATCGAATCCTTCCTGTTTTTGGTATGTGACGGCGACTTTGGCGCCTTCTTCCAGGAACGCCAGGCTCAGCGCGCGCCCCAAGCCACCCGTGCCGCCAGCCACCAGGATCACATTCCCTTCGAATCTCGCACTCATCGGCGCACCTCTGCGTTTAATGATCCTCGCGCTTCAGCCATTTGGTCATCAAGTATCGATCATCAGCTGAGACACTTTATTCCCCGCTTTGTTCAATCAGTTTTGCGACCAGGCCGGTCCAGCCGGTTTGATGGCTTGCGCCGATCCCGGCGCCGTTATCTCCGTGAAAGTATTCGTAGAAAAGGATCAGGTCCCGCCAGTACGGATCGCTCTGAAAGAGCTCGGTGCCGCCATCTACCGGCCGGCGGCCTTTCGAATCGCGGAGAAAAATGCGAATGAGCCGCCGGGATATTTCCGCCGCGACCTGCCAGAGATCGCATTCCGAGCGGGAATGCGTGGGGCATTCCACTTTGAAATCTTCGCCGTAGTAATGGTGATATTTCTGGAGCGATTCCACGAGCAGATAGTTCACTGGAAACCAGATGGGCCCCCGCCAATTCGAATTCCCGCCGAAAAGGCCGGTCGCGGATTCGGCCGGCTCGTAGGCGACGCGGTTCAAGTTTCCGTTTACGTGAACCTCGTAGGGATGATCCTTGTGGTAGCGCGATAGTGCGCGCACGCCATAAGGCGAAAAGAATTCCGTTTCATCCAGCATGCGGCAGAGCACGCGCTTAAGCTGCTTACGGTTCACCAGCGAGAGCAGCCGGCGCACCCCGCGCGCCGAACGCTGCGTCATTTCGATGTGTTCCGGCACGTCCGGATGATTGTCGATGAACCACTGCATGCGGCGCTTGAATCCGGGCAGGCAGTCGACGATTTCCGGTTCTAAAGTCTCCACGGCGAACAGCGGAATCAATCCAACCATCGAACGGATTTTCAGGAAGTGTTCTTCCCCGTTGGGCAGCTTTAAGACGTCGTAGTAGAAGCCATCGGCGTCGTCCCACAGCGAACGCCCGCCAGATCCGAAATCGTTCATGGCGCGGGCAATGTAAACGAAATGCTCGAAGAACTTGCTGGCGACGTCCTCGTAAGCGGGATCCTCTTTCGCCAGCTCCAGGGCGATCGCCAGCATGTTTAGGCAATACATGCCCATCCAGCTCGTGCCGTCGGACTGTTCGAGTTTCCCTCCGGTGGGGAGAGGCGCCGAGCGGTCGAAGACTCCGATGTTGTCGAGCCCCAGGAATCCGCCCTGAAAGATATTCGCGCCGTCCGGATCCTTGCGGTTTACCCACCAGGTAAAATTCAGCAGCAGCTTGTGAAAAACTTTTTCGAGAAATCCGCGGTCCGCGGCGCCGCGCATGCGCCGCTCGATTTTGTAGACGCGCCAGGCGGCCCAGGCATGAACGGGCGGATTTACGTCGCTGAAGGACCATTCGTAGGCAGGCAGTTGGCCGTTGGGGTGCATGTACCATTCGCGCAAAAGAAGAATAAGCTGCTCTTTGGCAAAATCGGGATCGACGAGCGCCAACGGAATGCAGTGGAACGCCAGGTCCCATGCCGCATACCACGGATACTCCCATTTATCCGGCATGGACATAATGTCGTCGTTGTAGAGGTGCGTCCATTCCTTGTTGCGGCCGTTCCAGCGCTCCGCCGGCGGCTTCGGCTCGGCGGGATCGCCTTCCAGCCACGTTTGAACGTCGTAGTGATAAAACTGCTTGGACCACAGCATGCCGGAAAACGATTGTCGCATCACGGCCTTCGCATCGTCGGAGAGCTCTTTCGGAATGCGCGTGGCGTAAAACTCCTCCGCCTCTTTCTGCCGCGTCGCGAACAGGCCGTCAAATCCTGCGGCAAAATCGTTGGTGGCGGGAACCCCCTCGGCGCGCTCCTGCATGCCCGGCGAAACGAATCCGCCCACCAAGCCTGCACCCGTATCCATTGCGGCGAGAGGCTCGAGGTCAGTGAGCCGCAGTTTGAGCGTGACGGACTGGCTGGCGTCAAGCTGCAACGGATAATAGGCGGCCATTTTCGTTCCCATCTGATCCGGATTGACGGCCGCCTTGTTGCCGTAAATCACGTATTCGTGGAACGCGTCCTTCACGTAGGGTGAGCGGTTTTTTGTTCCGAAGAGACGTGCGTTGTTGGTTTCGTTTTCTGTGAAGAGCAACTCGGGCTGGCCGGTGCACAGCAGCCATCGCTTGCCATACTGCCAGTGCTGCAGCTCGACGCAGGCGCAGGCGCTCCCCGGCACGCTTGTCCCTTTGCGCGCCAGCGGCCGCCGCAGGTCCTTGCCCCAGGACCACGTGTTGCGAAACCAAAGTTGCGGCAGCACGTGCAACGCGGCCGCTTCCGGCCCGCGATTGACCGCCGTGATTCGAATGAGAATGTCCTCGACGTCAGCCTTCGCATATTCGACGAAAACGTCAAAATAACGGTCCGCGGAAAAAACACCCGCGTCGAGCAATTCGAATTCCGGCTGGCCGCGCCCGCGCCGCTGGCTCTCTTCGACGAGAGACTCGTAAGGAAATGCCGCTTGCGGGTACTTGTACAGCATGCGCATGTAACTGTGCGTCGGCGTGGAATCCAGATAAAAGTAGTACTCCTTCACGTCCTCGCCGTGATTGCCTTGATTTCCCGTCAGCCCAAAGAGCCGCTCTTTCAAAATGGCATCGCGCCCATTCCATAATGCCAGCCCAAAACACAGCATCTGGTGGCGATCGCTGATCCCCCCGATGCCGTCTTCTCCCCAGCGATACGCGCGTGAACGCGCGTGGTCGTGCGGCAAATACTCCCAGGCCGTGCCACCGGGGCTGTAATCCTCCCGGACCGTTCCCCATTGACGCTCGGAGAGATAAGGTCCCCAGCGCTTCCAATGCTTCTTTCGAATGCGCGCTTCTTCGAGCCGCTGGTCTTCGGTGGTCTGGATTCGTGGCATGGTTGAACGGCCCTCGGCTGAAAGTTTCAGGCTATGGTCGCACTTTTTCTCTGCGGCAGCATCGTTCGAATCGCCAGGCGCGCCTGTTCCGGCAAGCCCCGCGGGCGTCGGAATGCCCCTCAACATCCGATGCCCGAGACTGCGTTTTGGTGCAGACTCGTCACCAGAAAATTGCCGTCGACGAGCCGCTGCTCCCGGTCGTTTTTGAGGACGAGACCGCGGTGCCAAATGATTCGTTGTATTCTAGGGTACCCCGAAGCGTCAATTCGAATAAGGGCTGTTGTGAGGAGACGAGACATGTTCGAGTCCAGCAACCACCCCGTCATTAGCCGGCGCGCCACGCTGCGCCTTCTCGGAGCGCTTTGCAGCTGCGCGGTTGTTCTGCTCGCTCATTTGCCGGCGGCACGCGCGCAATCCCCGGATCATTCCACCGAAGCGCTTCGAAAGCTCAACGAATCCGTGGCCGCACTCATCAAAAAGGTTTCGCCCAGCGTGGTGCAAATTCTGGTCACGGGTTATGGCCCGCTCGAAGAAGGTGAACACGGAAGCACAGCTTCGGTCATCGGCAGGCAACGGGCGATCGGCTCCGGATTCGTTATCGATCCCAGCGGGTATATTGTAACCAACGCGCACGTGGTGAACGGCGCGCAACGCGTCCAAGTGGTGCTGCCGCCCGCGGATGCCGAAGGGACGCTGGAGGCCGCGCTCTCGACTCGAACGACGGTGGTGCCGGCGCGCATTATTGGAGTGGCGCGCGAGATCGACCTGGCGGTAATTAAAATTGACGCGGGGAAACTTCCCGCCCTGGCGCTAGGTTTGTACCGAAAAGTCGGCCAGGGGGAGATTGTTTTTGCTTTCGGGAGTCCGGAGGGATTGCGAAATACCGTCACGATGGGGGTGGTTTCGGCGGTGGCGCGTCAGACGGAACAGGATTCGCCGCTGGTATACATCCAGACGGACGCGCCGATCAACCCAGGGAATTCGGGCGGTCCGCTTGTGAACGTGAATGGAGAAGTGGTGGGGGTGAATACTTTTATTTTGTCGCAATCGGGCGGAAACGAAGGGTTGGGATTCGCGATCCCGAGCAATGTGGTGGGCGTCGCATTCCGGCAATTGCGGCAGTTCGGCCACTTGCACCGCGCGGAAATTGGAATCGGAATCCAAACGGTTACGCCAAACCTGGCGGCGGCATTGAGCCTTCCCCGAACCTACGGAGTAGTCGTGTCCGACGTTCTGCCGGGCAGCCCGGCGGAAGCCGCGGGCGTACAAATCGGAGACGTTCTGGCGGCGGTTGACGGAAGGGACGCCGACAATTTGCCGCGGGTGGCATTTCATTTTTATTCCGTGGAGACGGGCGACAAGGTCCATCTCGACATCTTGCGCGGAAAAGAGCGGCTGGCTTTCGATGTCCCGGTGATGGAGCCGCCGCGCGATATGGACCAGATTACCGCGCTGGCCGACCCAGAGAGAAATCTTGTACCGGCGCTGGGGATTCTCGGGGTGGAGATTGATAAGAAGATTGCGGCGATGGTGACGGATTTGCGCGACCCGTTTGGGATCATTGTCGCCGCGCGCTCGGCGGGCGCCGGGGTGGAAGTGTCGTTGAACGCCGGGGATGTGATTCGCACCCTGAACGGCCGGCCCATGACTACGCTAGACCGTCTGCGTGCTGCGCTCAAGGCGCTGCCGCCGGGCACGCCCGTTGCCCTGCAGGTCCAGCGCGACCAGAAGCTGCTGTTCCTTTCCTTCACGCTCGACCAGCCGTAGTGTGGTGCTGGGAGGCTGATGAGAGATGAGTTCCAGAATGGGAAGAATATCCCCACAACCCGGTGTTTTCGTAAGAATGGCAAATAAAGGACTTGCGGGATACGGAACTTGGAAGTGTGTACGGAAGATGGGAGAGAGGGGAGAGCGGTGGGAGAGTTGGGGGTACCCCCACCCCTGTTTTTTGTAAGTGTTGCATCTAAAGGGTTTAGCTGGTCTATAAGTCTGCTGTAAGTCTTTTGTTTGCAACACTTGCGGGGTGATCTATAAGTGTTGCATCTAAAGGGCTTATGGGGGCGCAGTGAAGGCGAGAAGGTGAAGGCTTGGGATGGGAAGATTCTGAAGGAGTTAGAAAGACTACCTGGCGGGCGAGGATGGGATTCGATAAACACGGGAGAAGCATAGCACGCGGGTATCAAGTTGTTAAGTGTTTTGCAGAGAATGGTCGAAAATGAGGGTTGAACGGTAGCGGAGGCGGGGTGAACGGCTTCCACGGACGCGAGTGAAGCAAAGGAAAAGGCAAAGTCAAAAGCCCCACACGTAAAAAGCCAACGTGTGGGGCACCCAAATTCGCCTTAGGATTTGTCGTCTGGGCCACCCGTCCCCTCACTCGCCTACGAGTCCGGAATGCATCTCCCTCTCTCCTTCTAGCGCAGGAATTCTTGCCGATATTCCGTTGGGCTGGCTCCACACATTTGACGGAACACACGCGCGAAGTGCTGTTGCGTTTTGAAGCCGCAAGCCACGGCGACATCCAGCACACGCAAGTCGGCCGCGCGCAACATCTCTTTCGCACGCTCCACTCTTTGGCGCAAGACAAACCGGTGCGGGCTTTCGCCGGTTGACTTGTGAAACGCCTGGGAGAAATGAGCGGTGCTCAGCCCCGCCGATTCCGCCAATTCA
>Ga0307479_10004145_pt1 | contig 13252 bp, 10 predicted proteins | sample atmos_gasesECM4C_FD_203743 | JGI IMG/M metagenome (GOLD analysis project Ga0307479, IMG submission 203743) | Hardwood forest soil microbial communities from Morgan-Monroe State Forest, Indiana, United States - atmos_gasesECM4C_515 | ecosystem: Environmental > Terrestrial > Soil > Temperate...
CAGCAGATCAGTCGTGAGCTTCGAGTTGAGGGAAATCCGCAGGCGCGAAGTGCCGACAGGAACGCTGGGCGGCCGTATCGGCCGCACTCCAAAACCGGCCTCGTCCAGGTGCATCGAAAAGCGGATCGCGCGGTCATTCTCTCCGAGAAAAACAGGAATGATCTGCGTGTCGCCGCGTCCGATATCAAAACCGGCTCCAGGCAATTGTTTTCGCAGAAATGCGCTCAATGCGACGAGATCATTTCGCTCCCGATGGGCAGAAGCCACGATGCGAATTGCGGCTCGCATTTGTGCCGCCATGTAGGGCGGCAATGCAGTGCTGAAGATAAAAGTTCGCGCTCGATTGATGAGATATCGCTTGAGCTTCTCCGAACAGCACACGAAGCAGCCCAGACCTGCGAGCGCCTTGCCGCATGGATGAATCGTGACGAGTACCCGATCAGCAAGGCCAGATGCCGCCACTGATCCTCTTCCCTGTGGCCCGACAACGCCGGTGGCGTGCGCTTCATCGACGATGAGCTCGGCTCCATATCGTTCCGCAAGCATCACCAAATCCGAAATGGGCGCGCAGTCGCCATCCATGCTGAAAATGCTTTCGCTGACGATAAATTTCTGTGCGGAGCCCGAGTCACTGCGTCGCAACTCTCGTTCGAGCGAATCCATATCGAGGTGGGGGAAAATTAGCTTCCGCGCGCCGGCGAGCCGCAGTCCATCGATGATGCTGGCGTGATTGGCCGCATCCGAGAAAACGACGTCTCCCGGCTGAATGAGCGCGCTGAGCACACCGACATTCGCGGAATAACCCGAATTAAAATAGAGAGCCGCTGCCGACCGCATGAATTGCGCGATTTCGGACTCCAGTTGCTCCCAAATTTCGGCATTGCCGGAGAGCAGACGTGAGCCAGTAGAAGCGACGGGTAGCCCTGCGGCGAGCGCGGAAGCGACGGCCTCCCTGAGCCGCGGGTCAGTCGAGAGCCCGAGGTAATCGTTGGAGCAAAGACTCACGCCCTTCATGGCGCCGAGCTTTCGCAGTTGGTCTTGCGAGGCGAGAGCGGCTAATTCGGCGTCGATGCGGCGGCTGAGTTCGCTAACGGGTTTTCTAACTGGCGTTTTGGCCATGGCTCAATCCGCGCAAGCCGAGATCCCGCAAAAGACGATCGTCTTCGTCACGCTCGGGATTCGGCGTTGTGAGCAGCTTTTCGCCTACGAAAATGGAATTGGCGCCGGCGAGAAAGCACAGGCTGACGGCCTCGCGGTTCAAGGAATTGCGCCCGGCGCTCAGCCGTACCATCGATGCCGGCATGAGCAGGCGCGCCGTGGCAATCATGCGAGCCATGACAAACGCGTCCACCGGTTCCGCGTCTGCGAGAGGGGTGCCATCGACGCGAACCAGCATATTGATAGGCACGCTCTCGGGATGCGGCTCGAGATTCGATAGCTGATGCAGCAAGCCGATTCTGTCTTCATCGGATTCGCCCATGCCGATAATGCCGCCGGAACAAACGGTAATGCCCGCGCTGCGGACAGCTTGAATCGTGCGGAGCCGGTCTTCGTAGCGACGCGTGGTGATAATGCGGCCGTAAAACTCGGGCGAAGTATCGAGGTTGTGGTTATATGCGGTGAGGCCCGCGTCGGCCAAACGGCGAGCTTGATCGTCGGTCAGCATTCCCAGCGTGCAGCAGACTTCGAGCTTGAGCGAAGCCACCGCCCGCACCATTTCCAAAACGGTGTCGAAATCGCGGCCGTCTCGAACCTCCCGCCACGCCGCGCCCATGCAGAAGCGGCTGGCGCCCTCGTCGCGAGCTTTCTTCGCGGCTCGGTAGACTTCGTCGACGGCCATCAAGGGCTGATTCTGGACTCCCGTTTCGTAATGAGCGCTTTGCGGGCAATAGCCGCAGTCTTCGGGGCAACCGCCGGTCTTTATCGAAAGCAGACGACAGAGCTGGACGCGGGCGGGATCGTGGAATTTTCTGTGAACTTGCTGCGCCGAAAAAATGAGATCGAGAAGGGGGCGCAGATAGACCTCGCGCACGGAGTCGCGAGTCCAGTCGTAGCGCAGCGCGGCGCCAGGGGTAAGTAGATCGACAGAGTTAGGAACAAGCGTTTCTGCCATTAGGTCCGACTCTTGCGAGCCAAAAATTGTACCTGATACGAGGCCAACACACGCAAAGACTTCTTTACTCCGTGAGTGCGTCCTGCCCAGCGCTCAAGAGCATAGTTCGAAAAACACTAACCGCGGCCCAAATAGGGCATCTTCGTCGCCATCACCGTCATGAATTGCACGTTAGCGTCGAGAGACAGAGATGCCATATACACGACCGCACGCGCAACTTCGACGGGATCCATGGTCGGCTCAACCGCGATCGTGCCGTTCGCTTGCGGAACGCCTTTCTTCATCCTTTCCGCCATTTCGGTGGCCGCATTTCCAATGTCAATCTGGCCGCAAGCGATGTCGTATTTGCGGCCATCGAGGGAAATCGCCTTAGTCAGGCCCATAACGCCATGCTTTGTTGCGGTGTAGGGCGCCGAATTGGGGCGAGGGGCATGCGCCGAAATCGAACCGTTATTGATAATGCGCCCGCCGCGCGGTTGCTGGTCCTTCATAATTTTGAAAGCCTCCTGCGTACACAGAAAAGCGCCGGTGAGGTTTGTATCGACGGAAGCCTTCCAGTGCTCGTAGGTTAACTCCTCGAGGGGCACTGCCGGATCGCCTATGCCCGCATTGTTGAAAAGCAGGTCGAGCCGCCCAAAAGCTTCTTTTGTCTTCTCGAAAAGCGCACGCACGGAGGTCGGGTCGCGGACGTCGGTGGGTACAACGAGCGCCGCCGAATTCGTGCGCTTCGCTTCAGCCGCGGTCGCTTCCAAGCGCTCCTTGCGCCGGCCGGCCAGAACGACCGAATAGCCGTTCTGGGCAAGCGCAAGCGCGACGCACCGGCCAATGCCGCTCCCTGCACCTGTAACGACAGCGATCTTGGGCCTTGAATCCATGAAATCTTCTCCTTCAAAAACGCAGCGCTCTCACCTTTGGGAATTTACACGATTCGCATCTGCTTTGGCTTCGCGGTTCTCTTATTGGCACAAAATTGCACTGCAGAAACAAAAAGACCGGCAAGGGCCGGTCTTCGTAAATTCTCTCGGATGACAGAATCGCGGCGCATCGCCGCGATTGGCTACATCAATTCGGTGATGAGCCCCTGAAAGACGCCCTTGTCGATCTTCATACTCTGGCGAACGACAGGACCCTTGCGGAGCACCGGTTCGCTGGATTCGTAGGTGGGTTGCTCGCTCTTATAGAAGAGGCCGATCGGAATGCGGTCGCCCCATTCATGCGAACGCTCAGTGGCCTGCGCAACATTTGCCGAATCGTATCCCTTTTCGTCCTCGAGCCTGTAACAGCGCTTCTTGAAATACTGGTAGGTATTCACCTTGTTATAGGTGACGCACGGGCTGAAGGTGTCAATCAGCGCGAAGCCCTTGTGCTGAATGCCCGCGGCAATCAAATCGGCCATGTGATTGGGTTCACCTGAAAACGCGCGGGCGACAAACGTAGCGCCAGAGACCAAAGCCAGCGCGATCGGATTAATGGGAAACTCCACGTTTCCGTTTGGCGTCGATTTCGTGCGGTGATCTTTCATGGTAGTGGGCGAAGCCTGGCCGGTAGTGAGGCCGTAAATCTGATTGTCCATGACCACGTACGTGAGATCGAGATTCCGCCGCATGGCATGGATGAAGTGCGCGATGCCGATTCCGTAGCCGTCGCCATCACCGCCGGTGATGACGACCTTCAGGTCGGTATTCGCGAGCTTGATGCCCGTCGCCACCGCGACGGCGCGCCCGTGCAGCGAGTGCACGCCGTAGGCATGCACATAGCCCGGCAGGTTTGAGGAACAACCAATGCCGGAAACAATCACCATGTCTTTGGGTGAGACGCCGGCTTTGGTGGCACCCATCTTGACGCTCTTGAGGACGGCAAAATCGCCACAACCGGGACACCAATCCGGATCGACTATGCCCTCAAAACTTTCAATTGGAAGCTCTACAATTGTAGCCATCGTTCCCCCTGACTCCCTTAATCTTTGTTGTCCCTAATTGGCCGGCTGCCAGGAATAGGTCGAGCCAGTCTGGATACCCACGTGCAGCTCTCCGGTTTTCGCGCCCGTTTCCCGATTGACGATCTCCACCTTCCAAATGGGCTCGCCGTAGCCGTTACTCTCGGCCTTGCCGATCTTGCCAGGACGAACTTCATCGCCCAAACGCACGCGCACATAATGGTAGGCAATTTCACGGGCTTCGGACTCGCTGACGTCGAGCGAGTGCGTTTGGCCCTTGAGAATCGCGCGAACCTGAGCGGCGATGGCGCCAGGCTCGAGCGGCTCGCCATCGTACTTCAAAATCTTTTCGCTGACGGCGTGGCTGGTCTCGGCGCGCAGATGACGCGCGAACTGGCCGGTGGAGTTCATTTCCACGCAGATGGTGCGCTTGCACTTCTTGAGAATGTCGATTGCTTCTTTCTGGTGGAACGGAAGCAGATACTTGAAGTGAAGCTGATTGGCGCGGGTTCCCGAGGCGTTTAGCTGCTCGACGGCTTCGCGAATCACGCCGGCGGTCGAACCCCAGCCGATCAACGTGACTTCTGCATCGGCAGGTCCCTCAAGGCGCGGCGCCGGGAGGTCCTTGAGCGCCAAGGCCAGCTTCTTCATGCGCTTTTCGGCGATCTTGCGGCGAACCGCGGGATTGCAGAAAACGTCGCTGATCAAGATGCCTTCTTCGTCGTGCTCGTCGGTCGGGGCAATGTACATGGCATTGGCGGTGCCGGGAAGCGCGCGGGGAGAAATGCCCGACGGCGTGAATTGATAGCGCTTGTAATGTCCGTTCTTTCCGTTCACCTCTTTGATCAAAGCGCCGCGATCGATGGGTACGTCGGCTTTGAAGCGTTCCGGCTCAACGGTCTCGGGGTGCTCGGAGAGCAAAAGATCTGAGATGATGATCACCGGGCACTGATATTTCTCCGCGAGATTGAAGGCTTCGACGGAAGAATCGAAACAATCGGCTGTATCGTAGGGAGCGATGATGATGCGCGGAAAATCGCCCGCAGACGCGCCGTAAACCTGGTTCAGATCGGCCTGCTCCTGCTTCGTGGGAATGCCGGTGGACGGGCCACCGCGTTGGACTTCGATGAAAACGACAGGAGCTTCGATCATGCCGGCCATGCCGATGGCTTCAGTCATAAGCGCGAAGCCTCCGCCAGAGGTCGCGCACATGGCGCGCGCGCCGGCATAACCGGCTCCGATGGCCACATTGGCAACGGCAAGCTCGTCTTCCATCTGCTTGACGACCACGCCGCAGCGCTCGGAATGTTCGGCCATCCAGGTGAGGATGCCGGATGCAGGCGTCATGGGGTATGCAGAGTAGAACCGGCAGCCAGCGGCGACGGCGCCGATGGAGAACGCTTCGTTACCGGTCACGTAAGGACGGCGCTTGCCGGAAAACTTCCATTGATAGCCGAGCGGGACAAAGTGTTCCTTGGCGTATTCGAAGCCCGCTTTCAAAATGCCCACGTTCTGATCGATGACGGCTTTGCCTTTGTGGCCGAAGGTGTCGGCCAGCACGCCCGAAGTAGTGTCAAAATCGAGGCCGAAAAGGAAAATCAGCGCGCCGACGGCGACCGTGTTCTGCATAACCGGCGCGACGGGGGCAAAAGGCTTGAGCAACTGAGCTACGGGAAGAGGCACGGTGAGAACATTGTCGCGGATGGGGATATTGACCTTGAGCTTATCGGCATTGAACAAAATGGCGCCGCCGGATTCGACTTCCGGGGCGTGGCGCTCGATGGAATCCTGGTTAAGGGCAATGAGGGCGTTCAGATGATCGCCCTGCGAGCTGACCTTGTTTTCAGCCAGGCGCAGGCGCAGCCAAATATGGCCGCCGCGGATCACAGATTGATAGCTATTAAATCCATAAGCGTGTAGACCAGAGCGCGCGGCAGTCTTCGCCAGGGTCTCGCTGGACTTATCAATGCCGTCTCCGGCCGCTCCACCGATCCCAATCGTTACATCGTTCATGTGCAAATCCCCCGAAATTCAGGGCTCTCCCCGGAATCCGAATTCAGACAGTGATCCGCGCAGAATGGGATTTAAACGCGCAATGAATGGCCAATTTCAAGACAGCCATCATGTAAACTTCTGGACTGCGGCGAATCTTTTGTAACGTATCGATTAGACAACCCTTTGCGGCGGGTGTCAAGGAAATCCCGTATTTTCGGAGGGGAAACTTTTCTTCGCTGCCTTCACAAAAATTTACTAGGGCTTTCGCACTGACGGCCTACTTAAGTGGAATTCGCGGCATCCACGCGCCTTGGCTTCAAGACGACTTTCCCGGAACCGGCTGTACCGCGAATCGATCTCCGGTTTGTGGCTGCTCCACCTTATGGCCTCGGGGTGGACTGACGAGAATCGGGAGAATTAACGCGACGGTCATCAAACCGGCGATGAGATAGAGGGCCTGCGTGTAATTGCCGTTGATCTGGCGAAGATAGGCGAACAACAGCGGTCCGAAAGAGGCTGCGAAGGCCCATGGCAACATCATCAGGCCGAAAATGGAGCCAACGTCTCGCGGACCGAAATAGTCGGCCGCGAAAGCCGGCGTGATTCCATAGGCGCCGCCATAGCACATCACCAGAATGAACGTAACGACTGCGAGGACGCCGAGAGAACTGATGCTGTGATAGGTCCAGAAGAGAATCGCCTCGACGAGGTACATCAAGAAATAGGCTGTTTTTCTGGTGGTCAAATCGGAGACCCACGCCCAGAAGATACGGCCGGCGCCATTGCCAATCGCGATAATCCCGACAAGGCCTGCTGCCGCCGCAGCGGTGGCCTTTCCCATCTCCTGAAATATAGGCGAGGCCTGCGTGATAATTGACAGACCCGCAGCCGTATTGATCGACATCAACAAGCACAGGGCCCACCATTGCCAGGTGCCCAGCGCCTCGCCCAGGGTGAAGTCGCGGTCGCATCGTTGCGACAATTGCGCCGCAGTTGGGGCCCAGCCCTCCGGCTTCCAGCCTTCGGGGGGATTTTGCATGAAGGAAGCCGCGGCGATCGCGACGATCCCGTACGCGATTCCCAGATATGCGAACGTCTGCAACACTCCCGTTCGCTGCATCAGCCATCCGGCGGCAGGCGCAGAGATCAAGGATCCCGCACCGAATCCGGCCACGGCAATTCCCGTGATCAGCCCGCGCCGGTCAGGGAACCACTTCACCAGAACGGAAATCGGGACGATATAGCCCATGCCGAGCCCGGTTCCGCCTATGACGCCATAGGTGAGATAGAGCCACCACAATCCGTGGGAAGAAAAGCTGGCCAGGAAAACGCCACCGCCCCAGAGCAGGCCGGCGATCATCGCCACCATTCTCGGACTCGTGCGCCTGAGACATAGCCCGCCGAAAGCCGCCATAGTCCCGAGGAATAACCAGCAGATCGTGAATGTCAAAGTAACTTGGGAGATGCTCCAGCCAAACTGCCTGGTAAGCGGAATACGAAACACGCTCCAGGCGTAGGAGGCGCCCAGGGCCATCTGCAGGCAGACCCCGGCAACGGCAATCGTTCCGCGGCTCAGGGTGCGCTGGCTCATGGCTGCGATGGCTCCTTCAATTCGAAACGAATGGCCCCAGTTTTATTCAGACCGGCCAGTTTTATCCAAACCACGAAGATTTGCAATCGCCCGCATTCGGACGCGAGCCCGTGCGAAAAATTAAGCCGCTAGCGCATCTCGAGGCGCGTTCTACTTCTTTGCGCTCCGCGTCACGTCCGATTTGCCGGCGCCCGGATGCAGCGTAAGCTTCTGCACGCGCCAATTGGTAATTTCGCCGACATATACTTCGTTGTCTTTGCGGCAGTCGATTTCGTGTACTGTGCCGAATTCCTTCAGTTGTTTGCCGCCTGACCCGAACTTCCCCAAAAGAGTGCCATCGAGCTCCATCTTGTAGATGGTGGCGTCGCCGAAATCTTTCGTATTGGAATCGGAAGAGTAGAGGTACTGGTGCGGCCCGGAAGTGACGCACAACGCCCACGGCGAACCGATGTTGGTGTATTGAGTCTTGAGTTTGCCGTCCGTGTCGAATACTTGAATGCGGTTGTTGCCGCGGTCGGCCACGTAAATGTTGTCCTTGGCGTCCACAACGATTGAGTGCGGTGTGCTGAATTGGCCCGGCGCCGATCCCTTGCCGCCCCACGACTTAATAAAAACGCCATTCTTATCGAATTTCGCCACCCTCGAGGGCACCGATCCATCGGCTACGAAGATATCCCCGGCAGAGTCCCAAGCCACGTCAGAAGGGCCAGTGAAATTGTCCCCTGGGAAACCAGTGCCGCCTCCCCCAGCCTCGGGATTCGGCGGGCGCACCGGATTGTTGATCGCCTCCGGTTTTCGGCCCATGGTCATCACGACACGGCCTTCTGGATCAAATTTGATGACCATGTTCGAACCTTCATCCACGACCCAGATGTTGTCCTGCGGGTCGACGCGCACGGCGTGCGCCTGGACAAACCCATAAAGTCCCTGCCCGATTTCGCGGACGTACTTGCCATTCTGATCGAACTCAAAAAGCCTCGACGCGGAACGCACAAACACGCGGTTCGTTCCCGTTGTCAGGTTCGTCGAACCCGAGCGCGTGTAGACAAAAATGTGCCCTTTCGAATTAGTCGCCACTCCCAGGACTTCTCCCAAATAAATGTCTTCGGGCATCTTCAGGAGATTGGGCGCGGAATCGTATGCGATTTCCGGAACCGACTGCGCCAAGAGCGGCATCGCAACGAGGCAGAGAGACAACACACCGAAAATATGGAGCGCGCGTTTCATATAATTCCTCCCGATTTCTCTAATGTGTTCTCGCATCGCGGCCTACCTCTTGGACAAGGTCTGCGTCTGTGGATGCAAGGCGAGCTTCTGCACGCGCCAGCCGGTGATTTCCGCCGTCAGAATCTCGTTTTCGCTGCGGCAATCCATGGCGTGAACGGTGGTGAATTCCTTGATCTGCTTGCCGGCTTTGCCGAATTTACCGAGCACTGTTCCGTCTAATTCCATCTTGTAGATTTCGCCGCTCACGGCATTGAAGAGCGAATTGTTGTTGTCCGGGTTGGAATTCGAACTGTAGAGGTATTGATGCGGCCCGGGGGTGATGCAAACGGCCCAGGGCGCGCCCACGTTGTCGTAAATCGACTTAAGTTCGAGGTCGTTACTCAAAACCTGAATGCGCCGGTTTCCTCGATCGGCGACATAAACATTGCCGTTCGAATCTGTCTGAATGGAATGAGGAGTATTGAATTGCGCGGGGCCGGTCCCCTTGGTGCCGATCTCCTTGATGAACCGGCCATTCTTGTCATATTTCACGACTCTCGAATTCGTATAGCCGTCGGAAATAAAAATATTCCCCGCTGCATCCCAGGCCACATCTGTGGGTCTGCCAAACCGATAGGGATCCGTAGCTGGCGGAGGAGTTCCCGGAGCCGGCGTCGCTCGTAAGCCTCCACCGAATTCCATGCGTCGCCCCATGGTCATGGCCACGCGTCCGTCCGGAGTGAACTTGATCACCATGTCGGTGCCTTCATCCACAACCCAGATATTGTCCTGAGGATCGACGCGTACGCCGTGCGCCATCTGAAATCCGTAAAGGCCCTTGCCAATCTCGCGCAGAAACGTTCCCTTGGGATCGAACTCAAACAGCCGCGACGCTTCCCCGCTCCGCGTGTAAACAAAAACGTCTCCCTTGGAGTTCGTTGCCACGCCGATACCTTCGCCGAGGTATAAACCTGTGGGCAGTTTCAGGAAATTCGGCACAGAATCATAAGAAATCTCCGGTGCGGTCGCGAAAGCTTTTGCAGGCGGCGGCACATTCTGTTGCGCCTGTGCGATGCCGCAAAAAAACAGGATAAGCATGCCCAATCCGAATCCACGCTTCATTTAGGGCCTCCTTTAATTCCGCCTCTGAAGAGAGGGCACAAATGGCCGCCATGTGTTCAGCGATTGATCTTTTCCTTCGAAACCGCGTCATTACGCTTCCCGAACGTTGCAGGAATCATACGCTTATTGGCCTGCCTTTCAACTACGGACTCAACGGCTTCAACGGCTGGTAGTAGGCCAGCTCCCGATAACCCGACTATTCGGGAGTGGGTACGCCGTCCTCAGATCGCCTACAGTTTTTTTCCAAAATATTCTTCCTTGTAATCGGCCTTTCACGGGAGTAAACCGAGAATTCACATGGGAGGCATCATGGCAACTACAAAAGTCGCAGTAGTACCAATGAAAGCGGCGCAGGTTCCGAAGCCCGGTGCAGATTTCGAGATCGTGGAGCGCGAGATTCCTCACCCGGGTGCGGGAGAGGTGCGCATCAAGGTGCAGGCCTGCGGCGTCTGCCATAGTGACGTGTTCACCAAAGAAGGCCAGTGGCCCGGAATTCAGTATCCCCGGGTTCCAGGACACGAAGTAGTGGGCTTAATCGACGAACTGGGCGCCGGCGTTTCCGAGTGGAAGCAGGGTCAGCGCGTCGGCGTCGGCTGGCACGGCGGCCACGACGGTACTTGTCGTGCGTGCCGGCGCGGAGATTTTCGCAATTGCCAAAACCTGAAAGTTCCGGGCATCAGCTATGACGGCGGCTACGAGCAATTCATGGTGGCCCCGGTGGAGGCGCTGGTGGCGATGCCGGAAAGTCTAGGCGCCGCCGAAGCGGCACCGCTACTTTGCGCCGGAATTACCACCTACAACGCATTACGGCACAGCGGCGCCATGCCCGGCGACCTGGTTGCCGTGCAGGGTATCGGCGGTCTAGGTCACCTCGGAATTCAATTCGCAAACAAGTTTGGTTATCGGGTCGCGGCGATCGGGCGCGGGCCTGAAAACGCGGTGCTCGCAAAGAAACTCGGAGCGAGCGTATACATCGACAGCAAATCCACCAATGCGGCAGAAAGTTTGCAAAAGCTGGGCGGCGCACAGGTAATTCTAGCCACGGCCCCAAGCTCGAAAGCGATGTCCGAACTGTTCGACGGCCTGGGCCCCAACGGCAAGATCATGGTGATCGGCGTGGCATCTGATCCCCTCGAAGTCACACCGGTACAGCTCGTTACTGGAAGCCGAACCATTCAGGGCTGGGCTTCGGGAACAACAGCGGACGAGGAAGACACAGTGCGCTTCGCTGAACTAACCGGTGTGCGTCCCGTGATTGAAACCTATCCGCTCGAAAAAGCCGCTGAGGCTTACGCCCGAATGATGAGCGGCAACGCACAGTTCCGCGTCGTTCTGACGATGTGAAGCTGGCCTTGACGTTTTTGATGGGCCTTAGCCAGCGCAAGTCCTAAACAGACTGGCATGCGCAGTGGCGCGAGCCTAAATCGTAAGTAGTCCCCACACTTTAAGTACGGTAACAGCCTGATACGAGCGGGCGACGATCCCTCGTAACCTATTGAGATCAAGGGACGGTACAAGTGTCACTATCGAACGTCACGCAGGCGGCCTACCCAGCCGGACCGGTAAGCGCCCGCAAGCATAGGCGCGGCTCTCTGGCAGTCCTTCGCGAAATTTGGGCAAAAATCCTGAAGGATAGCGTGATCGATCTGGCTGCGGAAATGGCCTATTTTTTTGTGCTGGCGCTCTTCCCTTTTTTCGCGGTGTTGGGAGCTCTGGCAGGATTCCTTCCTTACTCAAATCTCTGGACCAATGTAACGCACGAAATCATTCAACACTTCCCTGCCGACGCGCGTGACCTGGCATTACAAACGCTGTTGAACTTGGCCCACAGGAACAGAACTTTTCTATCGATCGGATTGATCACGATGGTCTGGACTTCTTCCTCCGGCCTGGTCGCCCTCATGGAAAACCTCAGCCGAGTTTATGGCGCCCCTGAGACCCGGGGCTTCTGGAAAAAAAGGCTGATCGCCATCGGTATCCTGATCGTGTCGTCCGCATTTTTCTTTGGCGCCTTCGGATTGCTCACTCTGGGCCACCGAATCGGCGTCTATCTCTCGCAAAAACTGTATTTTGGTCCCACCATCCGCACCATCTGGGAAGTCTTGCGGTGGTGCTTCCTCTTGACGCTGCTGCAGATCGGTGTGGCAATTCTTGACAACGTCCTTCCCAACAAACGGCGTGCCTGGCGTTGGCTCAGCCCAGGCACGCTATTTGCCACGCTGAGCTTAGTGGCAGGAACATCGGGAGTGAACTTCTACGTTCGGCACATTGGCCATTATTCGCAAACGTACGGAGCAATTGGAGCCTTCTTCGTGCTTATGGTCTGGATCTTCGTCTCCTGCTTCACTCTTTTGGTCGGGGCGGAAATAAATGCAGCTTTGGAAAAGCGATAACTCGCGATTGAGAAAGCCGCCAAGCGCCCCCGGGATTCACTAACGAAAATGCCATGCTGCCGCCCACATCTAAGCTGTTCATGAGAGGAAAAAGATGGCTGCGGGCCTATTCGGTCCTAAAGACGGCCGTTCTGCTGATGCTATTGGTCGCTGTGGGCCCCGCCGCTCGCGCGCAGACCAATGGCGCCCTCAATTACGAAGGCGAAAAGGTGACGGCGATCGATCTCGCATCCCAACCGGAGGCAGACGTCGACTATTTGCGCGCCCTGCTCCTGCAGCAAGTCGGACAGCCTTATTCAAATATGAAAGTCCAGCAGAGCATCGCGGCGATGATGGCCACGGGAGAATTTTCCAGCGTAAGGGTGCAAGTGTCGCCGGAGAACGGAGGGCTGCGATTGCTCTTCATTCTCGAGCCCGCCTATTACCTGGGTTTGGTGCAGTTCCCCGGCGCGGTGCCGCCGCTTTCTTATACGCGGCTACTCCAGGTGGTGATGTTTTCTGAAGGTTCTCCCTTTCTGAAAAGACAGATGAACGACGCTACCGGCGCGATCAAAACATTCCTCACGAGAAGCGGATATTTTGCCGCGACCGTAAATGCCCGGACGGAGGTCGACAAGGACCACAAACTCGTGAATCCAATTTTCGAGGTGACCCTCAATCGTCGCGCAAAAATCGGAAGCATCGATTTCGAGGGGCTCTCCGAGTCCGAAGCGGACGAGCAGAGAGCGGCGCTACGGTCGTTCTGGGCGCATTTCAAGAAAGGACGGCTGACGAACGGCACCACGTTCACGCAGGAGCGGATCCAAGCGGCCATCGGCCGCATTCGAAGCACTCTGGGCGCTCACAACCGGCTTGCCCAGGAAGTCAGTCTGAAATCCGCGAACTACGACCCGAAC
>Ga0307479_10004146_pt1 | contig 13250 bp, 11 predicted proteins | sample atmos_gasesECM4C_FD_203743 | JGI IMG/M metagenome (GOLD analysis project Ga0307479, IMG submission 203743) | Hardwood forest soil microbial communities from Morgan-Monroe State Forest, Indiana, United States - atmos_gasesECM4C_515 | ecosystem: Environmental > Terrestrial > Soil > Temperate...
TCACGACGCGCTGAGCGAAAAGAAGGACCTCGGGTACACCACCGTGCTGAAACTGCTGCAGATTATGACGGCCAAGGGCACGGTGCGCCGAAACGAAGAACGACGGGCGCACGTTTATGAGGCATGCCAGCCGGCGACGGAAACGAAGCGGCAGCTCGTGGGAGACGTCCTGCAACGGGTGTTTGAGGGGTCGGCAAGCGAATTGATGATCCATGCTCTGGAGGGCCGGCGAACGTCCAAGAAAGAGTTGGACGAGCTGCGCCGGCTCCTGGATGAGTACGAGGGGAGAAACCGATGAGCAACTTCGCGAGTTGGATTTCGCCGGAGGTTTTGCAGGCGCTCGGGTGGACGTTGGTGCACTTCGTATGGCAAGGCGCGGGGCTGGCGGCTTTGTTTGCCGTGGCTTGCGCGGTGTGCCGGAGCGCGGCGGCGCGTTATGCGCTGGCCGTGGGGGCGCTTGTTTTGATGATGGCGTCGCCGATCATCACTTTCACTTGGTTGCGCGCGCAGGCGAATCCGGCCGTGCAGACTGGGGCGGGAGGAGCTACGGCGTGGGCGGGAACGTCCACCCAACACGCGACCGCGCTGCCGGGCTCCCACCCCCCTGTCGCCGAATCGCGAAACGCACAACCGATGGGGATGCTGTGGCTGGTGGAGGCGTGGTTTCTGGGCGTGCTTTTGCTGAGCTTGCGAACCGCGGGCGGATTGCTGCTGATCGAAAGAATGCGGCGCAAAGAGATCTCGCCGGTCGGAACGGCATTGTTAGCAAGATGCCTGGCGCTGCAGCGGAGAATGGGGCTGGATCGCGTGATCCGGTATTGCGAGTGCCATCGGCTGGACGCTCCGGCGGTGCTGGGATGGTTCCGTCCGGTGGTGCTGCTGCCAGTGCGGGCGCTGACGGGTTTGAGCGAAGCACAAATCGAGGCGGTCATCGCGCACGAGCTGGCGCATATCCGGCGGCTGGATTGCTTCGTAAACCTTTTCCAGATTGCGACGGAAACGCTGCTGTTCTATCACCCGGCGGTTTGGTGGGTGAGCCAGCGGATTCGCGCCGAACGCGAGCACTGCTGCGACGACGAAGCGATTGCCGTTTGCGGCGACGCGGTGAATTACGCGCGGGCGCTTACGCTGATGGAAGAGTGGCGCGCGGCTCCTGCATTAATGATGGCGGCGAACCGCAGCCCGGTGGCGGAGCGCGTGGTGCGGCTGCTCGGATGGGATGGAGCCGCGGGCAGGATTCGGATGGCGGGAGTGGCAGGGAGTTTGGTTTGCCTGGCGGGAGCGCTCTTGGCGGGCAATGCATTCCTGGGAGTTGCGCACGCGGCGCTGGGCGGCGGAGCCTCTGTGAAACAAGGGCAAGACAATGGCAGCGTGATTCTGGTCAGGCCGGACCCTGCCTCATCGAAGGAACGTACGGAACAAGCCGCAAAAGCGACCGGAGCAGCGGAAGCGAAGGCGCAGACAAACAAGAGCACGGATCACACATCGGCCACTGAAGAGCAAACAAAGAAGGAATCCTATCTGGACGCGATGGAGGCGGCGGGGTTTAAGAATCTCACAGTGGACGAACTAATCTCGATGAAGATTCAGGGCGTCACGCCGGGATATGTGAAAGAGATGCGCGAACTGGGGCTGCAAGCCACGCCGGACGAACTTGTCGGCATGCGCGTGCAGGGCATTACCGCGGAGTACGTTCGCGAGATGCGGAAGTTTGATTCCAGAGTGAACATCGATGAACTGATCGGGATGAAAGTGCAGGGGGTCACGCCGGAATATGTGCGCGAGATGCGCGCGTTTTATTCCAGCGTCAACATGGATGAACTGATTGGAATGAAAGTGCAAGGCATTACGCCGGAATACGTGCGCGAGTTTCACGACTTGGGGCTGCAACCGAGCGCCGATGACCTTATCGGTTTGAAGGTGCAGGGCGTGACGCCGAATTACGTGAAGGAAATGCGCGCCACAGGACTGAAACCCAGCACGGACGACTTGATCGGCATGAAGGTGCAGGGAATTACGCCGGAGTACGTGAAATCGCTGCAAGCCGCGGGCTTCAAGGACCTGGATTGTGACGAGTTGATCGGCGCAAAAGTGCAAGGGGTAACGCCGGAGTTCATCGAGAGGGCGCGGAAGCATGGATTTCAAAATCTGACGCTCGACAAGTTGATTTCGCTGAAGCAGGCGGACATTTTCTAAATTTCGCGGAGAGCGCGGAGAGGAGCGGATGCCATGAACCTGAAACGAACGATCGGCGTAATCCTGGTCACTGGCGGGGTCATCCTGGGGGTTGCGAAGGCGCTGGGCGGCGAGGGGCAGAGCGGGGACTGGACCATCCGGCGCTCCGATGATCCGGGGAAGGTGGAGTTCTCATTGATGGATTCGCGGGCCGGGCATCACTTTCACTCCAGTTCCGACTGGCCGGCGAGCGATTTTTCGGGGCTGGATTTTTCCAAGGCCGGGCGGCAGGAAGTTCATTTTACGATCGCGCGCGACGCGGGAAAATTTGAATGCGAGGGATTTCTGAAGGACGGCGAGGGCGCGGGGCTGTTTCACTTCGTGGCGGACGCGAAATATGCGCAGGAGATGAAGTCGCTCGGTTTCGGAGGGATCGACAGAGACAAACAATGGGCGATGGCCATCCACGACGTCAGCTTGAAATTTGCCCGGGATATCAAGGCGGAAAATCTGCAGGGGCTGGACACGGACAAGTTGATTGCGTTCAAGATTCATGGCGTTACGCCCGAGTTCATCGCAGGGATTCGCGCAGCGGGAGTGAACGTTTCGGATAGCGACAAACTGGTTGCATTTCGCATTCATGGCGTGTCGCCGGAATTCATTTCAGGAATTCGTTCGGCGGGAATGAATGTGGTGGATAGCGACAAGCTGATTGCTTTTCGCATTCACGGCGTGACTCCGGAAATGGTTCGCAGCATCAAGCAGGCCGGATACGAGCCTGACGCGGACAAGCTCATCGCCATGAGAATTCATGGGGCCACGCCGGAGTGGGTAGCGGAATTGAAAAAGCAGGGTTACGAACACGTGGATCTCGACAAGCTGATTGCCTTCCGGATTCATGGCGTGTCGCCGGATTTTATCGGGCAGATTCAGAAGCTGGGATACTCACACCCGGAACCGGATCAGTTGATTGCGATGCGCATACACGGAGTGACGCCGGACTTCATCAGCGGACTGCAATCGCGCGGGATGAAAAACCTGAGCATCGATCAGCTGGTCAGCCTGCGGATTCATGGGATCGACTGAAGTTTGCGGAAAAAGAGCGATGATCGCGCGTCCGAACGCGGGAAAGCCAAAACGGAAAAGGCGGGCGCATAACTAAGGCTTGGGCGGCGTGTTTGCGGGGCTTTCCTAAGACGGCGGAAGCGCGGCAAGCTCCGCTTTCATCCGCTCGAGTTCCTGTTGCTTATTAGCGATCTGCTGCTTCATCGCATCCAGTCTCTCTTTTCCCGCGCTGTCGTTTGCATGATCGGGATTGGAGAAGTACGAGTCCTGATCCAATTGGTATTCACGCTGGAGAAGATCGAGATCACTCTGCGCATCCTTGATCTTTTCCTTCAAAGCGACACGCTGCTTTAGAAGCCCGCGCGACTTCTCTTCCTCTGAAACATTCTTGGAGCCTTGGGGGTTCGCGGAGGCGCCACCCTGAGCGGTCGCCGCGCCGGCGGCAGGTTGCGCGGGCGTTTCCGGCGAACCCGCTATCTTGGGTTGCTCCGCGGTAGCGCTCTGCACATCATCCTTTTTCACAACCAGCGTATCGTCAGTAATGACTTTGGGAGGCTTTTCGGCGTTCTTTTTCTGTGCCCGCGCGCGGCGGGAGGCTTCGGCAACGGACTGCGAATCCTGAGATTGCGCGAAAACCACGGCCGGAAGAATGGCCGCGGCCAGAATGGCTGAGATCGCCAGACGTGAAGCGATAGAGTGCAGCATAATATTGCTCCTCGACGAATGCCGAACTGGGGTCAAATTTCAACATACGCCCGATTAGCGTGGAAAGGCAATTCCTTCGCGCAGAAGCGACGCCAATGAAACAACCGGCTGAGCGAAGGACAAAGTCAGCCTTGAAATTCAGCAGATTATGCGCGCTCAAACTGCGCAAGCTTGCGCTCAATTTCCGGCGGTGACTGGCGGCTGCGGAGCAACATCGCGGAAAGCAAAGTGCGTCTGCAGATTCTTCAGCGGCTGTCCGTTCGTCTCCGCGTAGGGATAGATGAAATAGTTCAGGGGATCGCCCTTCTGATCGGCAGAGAGACGGATGTCGCGGCCAGAGGTGAAGAAGACGCGGTTGGTGTCGTGCCCGCCGAAGAAGAAATCGCGCTTGGCGGGATTCTTCCAAGCCTCCGAAGCGTCTACCGGAACCCAGCCGACGCCAGCGAGATAAAACTCTGCCCAGCAATGGTAACCGGGGATGTCGCCTTCGGTCTTCCCTTCCGGCAGCGGGAAACCGATTTCGAAGCGAGCGGGAATGCCGGACGAACGCATCATGCCGATGAGAAGAGAATGGAAATCGGTGCAGTTGCCGCGCTTTGAAGCGCAAGCCCAGATGGCGTCGCCGCGGCCCCAGCCTTCGCCGGTTTTGTCATAGCGCATCGTGGCCACGACATAATCGTAAATGTGACGGGCCTTTTGGATAGTGGTGGTATCACCGGCCGTGTGTTCTTTGGCAAGCTCGGCAATCACGCCATTGAGCGGAACAAGTTTGTCGGGCTCAAGGTAGCGTTGCAGGTTCGGTTCGGGGGATGTCGAGGCGGAGACGTTCTGGAGTGCAGCCGCGTCCAGAGCGACCTTATGCTCGCGGCGGACGGCCGTGAATCGCAGCCGCACGTCAAAGCCGGCGGCGGATTGTTGCGCTGTCGGCGCGAAGGCCGCAAACGCATTTCCGTATTCGGGATCGCGGCCGCGGGCGTAACTCACCGGGCTGTCAATTTGCAAGCCGCGAATATCCTGGTAGCCGTCGACCTGCGGCAGAGGAATCCAGAGATGGGTGGGACCCGAGGGATCCGCAATCGGGGGAACGTGCACCTGATACGTGAATTCGAATGAGCGAGCCGGCACAGCAACCGTCGATTCCATAGCAGTCCCGCGGCCAGCAAGAGCGGCGAGCATGGCACTAAATGCAAAAACAAGAATCGACGAGAGCGCGAAACGGAAGCGGGTCATGGAAGGACTCCTTCGTGGAGAGTGTGGCCCGAGATGCGGCCTTGGCGATTATACTGAATTGGGAAATAAAACAAAGGGGACGCCCCCCGGGCGGAAGAAATGTTGAGGCTAAGGATGATCCTGCTTGTGGCGCTGACAACGCTCATAGGGGCGAGCAAAGTCTGCGCCCAGGCGCCGGCAACTGAAGCGCAGGCGCCGCCGCAAGTCGCAGTACCGGCCGCTGAAAGGAATCAGACCAAGAAACCAACGCAGGAGCACCGCTTCTGGGACAAAAAGAATGATTGGCTGTTCGCAGGCGTCGGCGCGGCAAGGACGCTCGATTATTTTTCGACTTTGAACTTGAGGAGGCGCGGGGACCAGGAAATCCTGGTCACCAACGATCTGGTGGACAATCACGCGGCTTTTGCGGTGGTCGAGGCGGCGGGAACGGGCGTTTCGATCGGTGCGTCGTACTTCTTCCATCGCCATGGCCATCACAAGTTGGAACGCTGGACTTCGATTGTGCATTTCGGATTGGCGACGTCGGGCGCGGTGCGCAACTACTCTCTGAAAACGGCGCATCGAACGGCCACTCCTTAGCCGCGCATGCCGTCCGCAAACAGAAAACACTCGCCCGTTCCCTTCGTCTAAAGCAATGGGCTGAAATCTTGCAGTTTGAATAGCGGCGCGGCATACTCTCGGCCCGTGAGCCCTGGCCGGAACTACAAGGAGAGTGGCGTTGGGAAATGAGCGATGTAGTCAGATGCGGCGTTGCGTCTCGCTTCACCGTTTGTTGCTGGTTCTTTGTGCGTGTCTCTGTCTCGCGGTGACCGTGCGCGGTTCGGCAGGCTCACGGCCATCCGCGCATCCCGAAACACTGCAGTTGGAGCAAGCCTCGCCGGAGCAGGCCGGTTCGTCGCAAAGTTCGCCTTCGGAATCGAAGACTCCAGAACAGACGAGGACCGAACAATACACGCTTTCGCACGAGCGCCAGGGGAAGGCCGTGGCGTACTCGCGGGCCGGGTACACGCTTTACTTCGTCTCTTATTTTCTTGGCGGGCTGTTTCTTTTTCTGATTCTTCGCCTGGGGTGGGCCGCAAAGTTCCGCGATATCGCCGAAAACGCCAGCGACAAGAAATGGATCCAAGGATTGGTCTTCGTCCCGCTGCTGTTCCTGACCATCGACGTTTTGGATCTGCCCGTGCGCCTGTACTGGCACGCGCTTTCCTTGCACTATCAGCAGTCCATTCAAGGCTGGGGATCGTGGTTCTGGGATTGGAGCAAGGGCGAACTGCTCGATATGGCCTTTGGAATCGTTCTGGTTCTGATCCTTTTTGCCGTGATGCGCCGCAGCCCGCGGCACTGGTGGTTGTACTTCTGGTTTCCAGCGGTATTGATTCTCCTTGGAGTGATCGTGATCACCCCCCTGGTAATCGACCCCCTTTTCAACAAGTTCGAGCCGCTGAGCAAGGAACATCCCGATCTGGTTGCTTCGATCGAAAAACTCACGAAACACGCCGGCGTTCCCATTCCACCAGAGCGCATGTTCCTGATGATGGCGAGCCGGAAAACGAACGCCATCAACGCCTACGTGACGGGCCTGGGAGCGTCGAAGCGCGTGGTGATCTGGGATACCACGATTCAGAAGACTTCCAATGATGAATGCCTCTTCATCGTCGGACATGAGCTCGGACACTATGTTCTCGGACACGTCCGTCGGGGCTTTTTCGTGGGAGCGGCTGGGCTGCTGCTGGCGCTCTATTTTTTGTTTCGAGGTTTGCACTGGGCGCTGGACAGCTGGGCCGGAGATTGGAAGCTCTACGGGCAGGAAGACTGGGCTTCGCTCGCGGTGATTCTATTGCTCCTGCAAGTGCTGCTGTTCGTTTCTTCTCCGGTCATCAGCGGCTACAGCCGGATGCAGGAACATGCCGCCGACGTTTACGGATTGGAAGTGATTCACGGATTAATCCCCAATTCGGAGGAGGTCGCCGCGCACGCGTTTCAGGTTCTCGGTGAACTGGATCTGTCGGACCCCAATCCGCCGCCGTTCATCACCTTCTGGCTGTATTCGCATCCGCCCCTGGCCGAGCGCCTGGTGTTCGCGCATAGCTACGATCCCTGGTCAAAAGGAGAGCCGCCGAAGTACGTGAAGTAGCCGTGCGGGAAGCTCCAGGCCAAGCGAGAGCCTGCTTCCTATGCCGTCGCGCTGCGTGCCGATGCGTGCTTGCGGGCAAAGGCAGCTACTTTGCTGCGATTGCCGCAAACGGCCATCGAGCACCAGCGGCGGCGGCGCGTGCGCGAATCGTCGTAAAAGAACAGGCCACATTGGGGATTGGCGCAAAGCCGAAGGCGCGCGCGGGTTCCCTCGGCGATGATCTCTGCCCCGGATCGGGCCACCGCCGCGAGCAACCAATCGAGGCCTCCCTCCCGCGCGACGAATTCGATTTTCCAGACGCTATCCTGGCCGGCAAGTTCATCGTGGCCTTCGGTGACGCGCAGGATTTCGTTTACCGGATCGATCCATTCTCTGGCGATCCTTTGCTTTCGGAGCATGGCCACAAAGGCCTTGCGCAGGGCGGAGCCGAGTCGCCGGGCTTTCAAGAGCAATGCTTCCGCAGCCTGGGGGTCGGATTGCGGCAAGCTCAGATGCTGGGTACCGCGCTCGGCGGAGACAATGCCCGTGGACTCCAGAAAGTCGATAAGATTCTCCCAAGATAGTTCTGGGTTTGGTGGAGTCGCGTTGACAAAATCGACGGAGAGCCGCCCGCCCAAGAGTGGCAGGCGTGACGCGGATTGAGGCATGGGAGAGGGCCTCCTTTAAAGAGAAGAAAACAAAGCCAATGGTGGTACCGATAACCAGTTAAAGCTATCATAACGGTTAAGCAGAGTATAGCCTTGTCTATCTCTCTTCCCTGAAACCTCTTAGGGGCGAACGGATCAAATGGGCTAGCAGGGGAAAAGGACTTTATGAAGCACACGTTGGCAGCCTCAATTCTTATGGCATTCTCTCTGGTAGCGGCGGCGACATGGATTCGCCAGCATACGCAGGCGTCTTTAGCGACACCAGAAGCGATGCGCGCGCCCGTAGTGGTCGAACTCTTCACCTCCGAAGGCTGTTCCAGTTGTCCGCCGGCGGATGAATTGCTGGCGCATCTTTCTGAACAGCAAAGCTTGAAAAACGCCGAGGTCATCGCTCTTGAGGAGCACGTCGACTACTGGAATAACCTCGGCTGGGCAGATCCGTTTTCATCGGGGGACTGGACGGCGCGCCAGTACAACTATGCCGGAGTGCTCGGAAACGTCAACGCGTATACGCCGCAAATGGTGGTGGACGGGCAAGCCGAATTTGTGGGCAGCAGCACGTGGAAAGCGCGTCATGCCATCCAGGAAGCGGCGGGAAGAGCCAAGACTGCCGTCGTGTTGACAGCCGGCCGCGCAGACAGTGCAAACCGCGTGAACGTCAGCGCGAACGTCGGAAAACTGGCCGGCACAACACCGGGCAATGCCGCGGAAGTTTGGCTGGCGATTACGGAGACCGGTCTGCACTCCGCGGTGACGCGCGGCGAAAATGCCGGCGAAGACCTTCACCATGCCGCCGTGGTGCGTTTGATGCGCAAGATCGGCGAAGCCAAGGCTGAAGGCGAAACTTCCTTTGTGGGAGACGCGGCTGTTCCGCTGCAGAAAGAATGGAAGCGCGAGAACCTGCGGGCTGTGCTCTTCGTGCAGGAAAAGCGGAGCCGCCGGATTCTTGGGGCCGCCGAAATTCGCATCGCGCCATAATCATTCCAATAGGCTTTCGACGATGCTGATCCCACGAAACGCGTGATTGGCAATGCTATTCCGCGAATCGGATGTTTTCAGGTACTATCGAACGCGCCGTGCGGGAAAATAGCCACGCTGAGGCTTTTCTCCTCCATGGACGTATGTTAGTTGGATGGCCGGCCTGCTTGCGCTAAACCAACAATCGCGTCTGACAAGGGTGCCCGCCGGACGCCATTCCTCGAGGTGAATCGTTGGACGTTGAACCTTTGCCGGATTCTTCTACAGCGCCGCCCTTGACGCTTCCGCCTCCCGAGGGTCTTACCTCCAGGATTTTCCTTCATAAGGGAGGCTTGCGCGCGGGCTGGCGTCTCCTGATTTACGCGTTTTTCGTGGCGGCACTGGCCTTCGGCGGGCAATTTGTGCTGCGCCTGTTCGTCCGGCCCACCCGTGGCGTGCTCTCTCCCGGCTATTTATTGATGCAGGAAGCGTTCAGTTTCGTGGTGGTTTTCGCGGCGGCCCTCATTATGGCGCAGTTCGAGCGGCGATCCGCGGGTGTTTATGGGCTGCCGTTGAGAGGCGCGTTCGGGAAATTGTTTTGGCAGGGCTGCATCATCGGATTGACCGAAGTTTCAGCATTGGTGGGACTGATTGCGGCCTTTGGCGGTTATTCGTTTGGAGGCATTGCACTGCATGGCGGTGAACTCCTGCGCTGGGGAGTGCTATGGGCCGTTTTTTTCCTCGTCGTCGGCTTGTTCGAAGAATTTTTGTTTCGGGGATACATTCAGTTCACGTTGGCCGACATGGGCTTCTGGACGGGCGGCATTTTGTTTTCTGCGCTCTTTTGGCGCCTTCACATGAATCATCACCGGGACGGCGTAGGCCTCTGGCTGGCTGCCATGTGGCTTGCACTGATCATTGGGCGATTTCGCTCAAGCGGCCAGGGGGAAAACGCTAAAGGCATCGACTTCTGGCCTGCCGCAATATCGCTTTCACTGCTCTTTGGACGCGTCCATTTGGACAATCCCGGCGAAGGCTGGGTGGGGGCGGCGAGCGTGGTCATGATCGGGCTCGTTTTCGCCTTTACCCTGCGGCGCACCGGTACTCTCTGGCTGGCTGTGGGATGGCACGCCAGTTTTGATTTCGGCGAGACATTCCTCTACTCCGTGCCGAATAGCGGCCTCGTCTTCGAAGGACACCTTTCCAACGCATTCTTGCACGGCAAAGCCTGGCTCACGGGCGGCACGGTGGGCCCCGAAGGCAGTATCTTCAGCTTTCTGACCATGGGAATTCTTGCCATCGCGATTCATTTTCTTTACCCGGCAAAGAAAGCCGGGCCCGCGCAGACATAAGGAAACCAAGCCAGTTAGTGGACGAGTTCGGAGACAGGCACCAGGCGAACACCCTGCCCTTGCGCTTGCGGCAGAACTTCGCGCAGCGTTTGAATCGTTGCGGCGTGCGGATGCCCGATCGCCACGGCTTCGCCCTTTTCGCGCGCCCCGCGCAGCGCCAATTCGAGCTGTTTGCGGACCGCGGCGGCTTCGGCGACGTCGTCGAGGAAAGGGACGTTGCGAAAGGCGGAGGGAACTCCAAAGTCTTGCGCCGTATCGTAAGCCACGGTTGCGGCCGTTGTGCGGCTGTCCACGTAGAACAGGTGACGGTCGCGCAACACGGGCATGAGTTCGTCCATCAGCGCGCCGTCGGCGGTCGCCTGAGAGCCCTGATGATTGTTGACGCCGGCAGCGTCCGGAACATTTTGCAGAAATTGATCGAGCAGCGTGGCGATTTCGCGCGCCGACATGCCAGGGTGAAGTTCTTGCGGTTCCGGAGTTTCGTTGGCGAGCGATTGCATCGGCAGGTGAAGCATGACTTTGAATCCACGGCGATACGCTTCCTCCGCGATCTCCAGGGAATGATCGTGATTGGGCAAAACGGAAATGGTGAGGGGATAACCCAGGGCGAAGACGGCTTCGGCCGCGGCGCGGTCGCTGCCAAGATCGTCGATGATGATGGCGAGCCTCGCGTTCCCGGCTTTTCCGCCGGAATCCTTCGCCCCTGCATTGGGCGCGGCTGTCGCGCGCGTCACGATTTCGATTTCGACTACCGGCTCGCCTGTGTGCCGAAACTTGATCTGGAGCATCTCCCCGCTCTGTACGGGGGGATCCTGCGTCAGATGATTTCGAGTCGCTGCGGCATCGAGACTCTGAATGAGCTTTGCGACGGCCGTGCGGTCCGCGTCTGTCGGCGAATCATTCTTCAGCAGGATGCGCAGGTAATCCGTCTCACCGGGCTGCCGGCTGGAAGCGCTTTGCCGGAGTTTGATGGGGGTCCCGGCAGGCATGGCGGAAGAAGCCGCGGCCGCCAGCTCGCGCGTGATTTGGTGAACTTGCGCAGGCGTGAGGCGCTTCTCTTCGCTTTTTTTGCAAGCCCAGGAAAGAACCGCGAGAAGGAAGCAAATCCCCAGCAGTGATAAACGTGTTGGGCGGGTGATCGCAATTCGAAAACAATGCCGGCTTGATGGAACCGAGTCAGTCTGCCCGGTCACGGAAAACTAAGCAGCCTTTTTCACCGGGGTCCTTAATAGGTCGAGGGCGCGGTGAAAGATGGGGTCTTCCGGAGAGAGCGGACGCGGTCCGAGACCGGGTTCCTTCCGGGTTTCAGGTGCCGGCGCTGCTTCTTCTTCGGTCGCGTCCGAATCATCCTCCGCGACCGCGCGCACCGTTTCCGTTGGCGTCACGCCTTCCTCGAGGATCGATTTGCCGCCGGGGTTGTAGTAGTTCGCGGCCGTTAGGATCAGCGCCGCGCCGTCATCCAGCGTAATCAGCTTCTGCTCCGAGGCCAGGCCAAACGTTCGCTCCCCGACCGCGTCCCCGCGATGATTCGCGACAATGGCGGAAGCCAGAACTTCCGCGGCCCCGGACGTCGTGGCATCAATCAAGATGGAGACGGGATTCTTCCAAATGACTTGCTTGGGCTCTGCCGAAAAAACTTGTGTCGACACCGTCTGGCCGCGCAGCGTTGTCAGGATGCCCGAAGGGACGAAAAGACGCGCCGCCGAAATCGCCTCGGAAACCGGTCCTCGGCCGCATTCCCGCACATCCAGTATCACCTTGCGAATGCCCTGCTTTTCCGCCTCGAGGAGGCGGTTGCGAATTTCATCCGCGCGTCCTGCGTCGAGCGACGGAATGCGCAGAACCAGAATGTCGGGATCTACTTTCTGGGCGATGATCTTGGGTGTCGCCAATTTCTCGCGCACCAGATCGACCTCCTCCGGCGCAGCCTTGCCCCGCCGGATCACGCCAACCTTCACGCCTGTGCCAGGCTGGCCATTGAGAAGATTGGCGGCCTGGCCTACGGACATATCGCGAGTGGTGAATCCGCTGATGGACTCGAAAATGTCGCCGCTGCGAATTCCCGACTTCGTGCCGGGACTATCCGGCAGCACGGAGAGAACGATGATGTAACCGTAGCGCTTGCTGAGCGTCAGGCCCGTTTCACCGGCGCCGGCGGTCGCGAGTTTCTTCTTGTACTCGTCGTACTCGCGGGGGGTAAGGTAGCTGGACTGCGCGTCCAGGGATTCCAGCATCCCGTGCAATGAGCCGGCAGTCACCATGCGTATGTTGGGGTCGTCGACATAGTCCTGTTGCACTTTCTGCAAGACTTCGCCGTATACCGTGAGCGACTTGTAGGCCTTGTCGTTCGACGTGCGGCCCAGGACATGTCCAATGCCGGCGTAACAAAAGATAGCGACCGACAGGCAAAGAATCCCAATTCGAGCTTTTCGACTCATTTCCCACCCTTCCAGAAGAAACTACGAGCTTGCATTATACCACCGTAGACAATTGGGACGCGGCGACAATCAGAATGGTAGCCCGAGACGGGGCAGTCTTGCTGTACTTCGCTTCGCTGGTGAGATGATAAGACACGTGTAAATCGCCAAATGTTGCGCAATTGCCACACCACCTCGCTCGTGGGCTGTAATGTTGCCTATAAACTATTGATAATAAAGCACAAGCAAGTACCGCGTTGGAGTGCAACATGCTAGAATAAACATGGGGAAATGTTCCAAACTAGCATCGCACGAGAATCCTCTGCCGAGGGTGTGGGCCTCCACACCGGTGTGTACGGTCACGTCCGCCTGGTACCCGCCCCGGCCGAAACCGGCATCGTTTTTCGCCGCGTTGATCTGGACAATTTCCCGATCGAGGCGCAGGGGCACAACGTCGCTCGCGTCAGCTATGCCACCAGCCTCATGAAGCAAGGTGTTTTGCTCTCCACCACCGAACACTTGCTTGCCGCCATCTATTCCTGCGGCATCGACAACATTTACATCGACA
>Ga0307479_10004147_pt1 | contig 13250 bp, 13 predicted proteins | sample atmos_gasesECM4C_FD_203743 | JGI IMG/M metagenome (GOLD analysis project Ga0307479, IMG submission 203743) | Hardwood forest soil microbial communities from Morgan-Monroe State Forest, Indiana, United States - atmos_gasesECM4C_515 | ecosystem: Environmental > Terrestrial > Soil > Temperate...
TCGCGCGCCGGGCCGGCCTCGGCCAGCGGGTGACGCCCCACACCCTGCGCCACAGCTTCGCGACCCACATGCTGGGCGAGGGGGCCGACCTCCGGCTCATCCAGGAGCTGCTCGGGCATAGCCGGCTCTCGACCACTCAGCGGTACACTCACGTGAGCCCGGAGCACCTGATGCGGGTGTACGATTCGGCCCACCCGCGGGCCACCTGACCCGGGTCCCGAGAGGAATCGCTCGAAGCGATGACCGCCGCCGACTCCGCGTCGATCCACGCCACCACCGTGGTCTCCGTCCGCCACCGCGGGCGGGTGGCGGTGGCGGGCGACGGGCAGGTCTCGGTGGGGCAGACCATCATGAAGGCGCGGGCGCGGAAGGTGCGCAAGATGCACCACGACCGGGTGCTGGCCGGCTTCGCGGGCGCGGCCGCGGACGCCTTCACCCTCTTCGCCCGCTTCGAGGCGAAGCTCGAGGAGCACCGGGGTAACCTCGCGCGGGCCGCCGTCGAGCTGGCCAAGGAGTGGCGCATGGACCGGGTGCTGCGGCGCCTGGAGGCCCTGCTCGCGGTGGCCGACGTCGAGTCGACCTTCATCCTCTCCGGCACCGGCGACGTGATCGAGCCCGACGACGGGCTCGTGGGCATCGGCTCCGGCGGGCCCTACGCGCTGGCGGCGGCGCGGGCCCTCTGCGCCCACTCCGAGCTCGACGCGCCCCAGATCGCGGAGCAGTCGCTCCGCATCGCGGCCGGGATCTGCGTCTACACCAACGACCAGATCACGGTGCTGACACTCTGATGGGCCCGCTCACCGGCCTCACCCCCATCCAGATCACTTCCGAGCTGGACCGCTACATCGTGGGCCAGGGCAAGGCCAAGCGCGCGGTGGCGATCGCGCTGCGCAATCGCTGGCGGCGCCAGAACCTGCCCGCCGAGCTGCGGGACGAGGTCGCGCCGAAGAACATCATCATGATCGGGCCCACCGGGGTGGGGAAGACCGAGATCGCCCGCCGGCTCGCCAAGCTCGCTCAGGCCCCGTTCATCAAGGTGGAGGCTTCCAAGTACACCGAGGTGGGCTACGTGGGCCGCGACGTGGAGTCGATGATCCGAGACCTCACCGAGCTGGCCGTGACCATGGTGAAGGCGGAGATGGCGGCCGCGGTGCGGGAGCGGGCCGAGGGCCTGGCCGAGGAGCGGCTGCTCGACCTGCTGCTGCCCCGGCGCCCGGGCGAGGCGTTCGTGAGCGGCACCCTCGAGGAGGTTTCCCCCGACGCCTCGCGCGACGCCACCCGGGACAAGCTCCGCGCCCAGCTCCGCTCGGGCAAGCTCGACGATCGGACCATCGAGATAGACGTGCAGGCGCAGGGGGGCCCGATGCTGGAGGTGCTCCCCGGGCAGGGGATGGAGGAGATCGGGATCAACCTGAAGGACATGCTCTCGAACCTCATGCCGGGGCGGACCCGGCGCCGGCGGGTGAAGATCGCAGAGGCGCGGCGGCTCCTCGCCCAGGAGGAGGCCCAGAAGCTGGTCGACGTCGACGAGGCGGTGGGCCAAGCGATCCGGCGGGTGGAGGACTCCGGCATCGTCTTCCTCGACGAGCTCGACAAGATCGCGGGCCGCGAGAGCGGGCGGGGGCCCGACGTCTCGCGGGAGGGCGTGCAGCGGGACCTCCTGCCGATCGTGGAGGGCTCGACGGTGACCACCAAGTACGGGATGGTCCGGACCGATCACATCCTGTTCATCGCGGCGGGGGCGTTTCACGTGGCCAAGCCGGCCGACCTCATCCCCGAGCTGCAGGGCCGGTTCCCCATCCGGGTGGAGCTGGAGCCCTTGACGCGGCACGATTTTATCCGCATCCTGAGCGAGCCTCAAAACGCCCTGACCCGGCAGTACGTCGAGCTCTTGAGGACCGAAGGGGTGGCGCTGCGCTTCACGGACGACGCGGTCGAGGCCATCGCGGAGATCGCGAGCACCGTGAACCAGCGGGCCGAGAACATCGGCGCCCGGCGACTGTACACGGTGATGGAGCGGCTGCTGGAGGACGTGTCCTTCGACGCGCCCGGCATGAGCGGGCAGGAGCTCGTGGTCGACGCGGAGTACGTGAACGCGCACCTGGCCGACGTGGTGAAGGACGAGGATCTCTCCCGCTACATCTTATAGGGGCGGACGGGCACACGATGGCAATTCCCGAGATGATCCAGCGCGCCGAGGTCCTGATCGAGGCGCTGCCGTACATCCGCGCCTTCCAGGGCAAGACCCTCGTGATCAAATACGGGGGCGCGGCGATGGAGCAGGCCGACCTCAAGGAGCAGTTCGCCCAGGACGTGCTGCTGCTCCGGCTGGTCGGCATCCGCCCGGTGATCGTGCACGGCGGGGGGCCGCAGATCGGGGCCCTCATGAAGCGCCTCGGCAAGGAGCCGCGCTTCGTGGGCGGGATGCGGGTCACCGACGAGGAGACGGTCCAGATCGTCGAAATGGTGCTGGTCGGCAAGATCAACAAGGAGATCGTGGGCCTCATCAACCTGCACGGGGGCCGCGCGGTCGGTCTCTCCGGCAAGGACGCGAGCCTGCTGCGGGCCCGCAAGCGGCTGCACCGGATGCCGGACGGGACCTCGGCGGACATCGGCCTGGTCGGCGAGGTGGAGGCGGTGAATCCCGAGCCGATCCGGCTGCTCGAGGAGAACGGCTTCATCCCGGTGATCGCGCCGGTCGGGGTGGGCGAGGCGGGCGAGACCTACAACATCAACGCGGACCTGGTGGCGGGCGACGTAGCCGCCGCTCTCTTCGCGGAGAAGCTCATCCACCTGACCGACGTGACCGGCATCAACGGCGAGGACGGGAAGCTGGTCTCGACCCTGACCAAGCGGGACGCGGAGCGGCTGATCAAGGCGGGCGTCATCGACGGGGGCATGCTCCCCAAGGTCGAGTCCTCCCTGCGCGCGCTGACCGGCGGGGCCCAGAAGGCCCACATCATCGACGGCCGCGTCCCCCACGCGATCCTGCTCGAGGTCCTCACCAAAGAAGGTATCGGCACTGAAATAGTTCTGTGAGCGGCGCTTACCCGCGAGGCCCAGGCACATGACGGACACGAAGACGTTGATCGAGTGGGCGGACAAGCACCTGATGTACACCGCCAAGCGCGCCCCGGTGGCCCTGGTGCGCGGCGAGGGCGTCCGGGTGTGGGACAGCGACGGCAAGGAGTACCTCGACTTCACCGGCGGCATCGCGGTGACCGCGCTCGGCCACAGCCATCCCAAGGTGGTGGGGACCATGCGCGAGCAGGCCGCGACCCTGCTCCACGTCTCCAACTTGTTCTACATCCCGCAGCAGACCCAGCTCGCGAAGCTGCTCTGCGATCACTCGTTCGCGGATCGGGTGTTCTTCTCGAACTCGGGGGCGGAGGCCAACGAGTCCGCGATCAAGCTCGCGCGCAAGTGGGCCAAGGAGCACGGGGCCAGCGACCGCGGCGACATCATCACGATGCGCGGCGGCTTCCACGGCCGCACGCTCGCCACCGTGACCGCCACCGCCCAGGAGAAGTACCACCACGGCTTCGAGCCGCTGCCGGGCGGGTTCAAGTACGTGCCGTTCAACGACCTGCGCGCGGTGGAGCGGGCCATCGACAGCCACACCGCGGCGGTGATGGTCGAGCCGATCCAGGGCGAGGGCGGGATCAACATCCCGGACGACGGCTATCTCCCGGGTCTCCGCAAGCTCTGCGACGAGGCCGGGATCCTCCTGGTGCTGGACGAGATCCAGACCGGCATGGGCCGCACCGGCCGGCTCTGGGGCTACGAGCACTCCGGGATCGAGCCCGACATCATGACCTTGGCCAAGGCCCTCGCGAACGGGGTGCCGATCGGGGCGACCCTCGCCACCGAGAGCGTGGCGTCCGCCTTCACCCCCGGCACCCACGGCTCCACCTTCGGCGGCAATCCCTTCGCCACCGCGGTCGGCGTGACCGTCTTCGCCACCTTGATGGAGGAGCGCCTGCCCGAGCGGGCCGCCGCCATGGGCCGCGCCCTGCGCGAGCAGCTCGAGACGCTGCGCGCGCGGCACCCGAAGGCGACCACCGCGGTGCGCGGCCGGGGCCTCCTGGTCGGCATGGACCTGGTGCCGCCGGTGGGCGAGGTGATCGGGGCGTGCCGCGAGCGCGGCCTGCTGGCCCTGAGCGCGGGCGACAACACGCTGCGGCTCGCGCCGCCGCTCGTGGTGGACGAGGCCGCCATCCGTCACGCGGTCGAGATCATCGACCAGGCCCTGGCCGGCCTCGTGAAGTGAAGCACTTCCTGTCGATCCGCGATCTGGCCCGGGAGGACCTCCCGCGCCTCTTCGCGCTCATGGCCGACCTCAAGTCGAAGACCAAGGCGCGCGACCGCTCGACCCCGCTGCCCGGCCGCACCATGGCCCTGATCTTCGAAAAGCCGTCGCTGCGCACCCGGGTGACCTTCGAGGTCGCGATGGTTCAGCTGGGCGGCGCCGCGGTCTACCTGGCCGCCCAGGAGATCGGCATGGGGAAGCGGGAGTCCGTGCCCGACGTGGCCCGCAACCTCTCGCGATGGGTGGACGTGGTGGCGGCCCGGGTGTTCTCGCACCGGACGCTCGAGCAGCTCGCCGCCAACGCCACCATCCCGGTGATCAACGGGCTCTCCGACCTCGAGCATCCCTGCCAGGCGATGGCCGACTTCTTCACGCTCTGGGAGCGCGGGGTGGACCTGGCCAAGCTGCGACTGGCCTGGGTGGGCGACGGCAACAACGTCTGCAACTCGCTCCTGCTGCTGGGCTCGATGCTGGGCACCCGCGCGGTGGTGGCGACCCCGCCGGGCTACGAGCCGGACGCGCGGGTGCTGGAGGCGTGCCGCGAGCTGGGCGGGCGCGTGCGTCTCACCACCGAGGCGCGCGACGCGATGGAAGACGCCGACGTGGTCTACACCGACACGTGGATCAGCATGGGCCAAGAGGGCGACCGCGAGCAGCGGCTGGAGGCCTTCCAGCGCTACCAGCTCAACGACCGGCTGCTCGGCTTCGCGCCCGGCAACGCGCTCGTCATGCACTGCCTGCCCGCCCATCGCGGCGAGGAGATCACCGACGCGGTGCTCGACGGCCCGCGCAGCCTGATCCTGGAGCAGGCCGAGAACCGCCTGCACGCCCAGAAGGCCATCATCCTCAACCTGCTGGACGGGAACTGATCGGGTCCGAGACGGTGAATCCCGAGACGGTCAAGCCCAAGACAGTCAAAAAGGTCGTGCTCGCGTACTCGGGAGGTCTCGACACCTCGGTCATCCTCCGCTGGCTCATCGAGACCTACCGCTGCGAGGTCGTCGCCTACTGCGCGGACCTGGGCCAGGGCGAGGAGCTGATCCCGGTGAAGGAGAAGGCCCTCCGCACCGGCGCCTCGACGGTGCACATCGTCGACCTCCGAGAAGAATTCGTCCGGGACTTCGTCTTCCCGATGCTGCGGGCCAACGCGGTCTACGAGGGCACCTACCTGATGGGCACCTCGATCGCGCGCCCCCTGATCGCCAAGGCCCAGGTGGAGGTGGCCCGGAAGGAGTCGGCGGACTCGGTGAGCCACGGGGCCACCGGCAAGGGCAACGACCAGGTGCGCTTCGAGCTGACCTACGCGGCGCTCGCCCCCGAGCTGACCGTGATCGCGCCGTGGCGGGAGTGGGACCTGAACTCCCGCACCGCCCTCATGGAGTTCGCGCGCCGCCACGAGATCCCGGTGCCGGTGACCGCGGAGCGTCCCTACTCGACCGACCGCAATCTCTTCCACATCTCGTTCGAGGGCGGCATCCTCGAGGATCCGTGGAACGAGCCCCCGCCCAAGATGTTCCTGCTCACCAACTCGCCGGAGTCCGCGCCCGACGTGCCGGTCTACGTGGAACTGGACTACGAGGCGGGCAACCCGGTGGCGGTGGACGGGCGGCGGCTCTCGCCCGCCGCGCTGCTCGAGACGGTCAACCGGCTGGGCGGCGAGCACGGCATCGGCCGGGTCGACCTCGTCGAGAACCGCTTCGTGGGCATGAAGTCGCGCGGGGTCTACGAGACGCCGGGCGGCACCATCCTGCACACGGCGCACCGGGCGCTCGAGTCGATCACCCTCGATCGCGAGGTCCTGCACCTGCGCGACTCGCTGGTGCCGCGCTACGCGGAGATGATCTACTACGGCTTCTGGTTCAGCCCGGAGCGCGAGGCGGTGCAGGGCCTCATCGACGCCGTGCAGCGCGACGTCACCGGCACCGTGCGGCTCAAGCTCTACAAGGGCACGGTGACGGTGGCGGGCCGGAAGTCGCCGCGCTCCCTCTATCGCACCGACTTCGTCACCTTCGAGGCGGACCAGGTCTATCGCCAGCGCGACGCCGAGGGCTTCATCAACCTGAACGCGCTCCGGCTGAAGATCCGGGCCCTGCGGGACCGCGCCCGGTAGGCGGCCGCGCGCTCTCCCGATGCGGGTGCACGTGGCGCTGAGCCCGTCCGAGTTCGCCGACGCACCGGTCTCCGGTCGCACGGTCCTGGCCGTCGACGTCCTGCGCGCGACCAGCGCCGCGGTCGCCGCCTGCGAGGCGGGCTGCCGGCGGGTGGTCCCGGTGCCCGACGAGGCGGCGGCGGAGGCGCTGCGCGGCACCGACGGGGTGGTGCTGGCGGGCGAGCGCGGCGGGCACGCGATCCCCGGCTTCGACCTCGGCAACTCGCCCGACGAGTTCACCCGCGCGCGGGTCGAGGGGCGGACCGTGGTCCTCACCACCACCAACGGCACCGCGGCCATGATGCGAGCTGCCACCGGCGCGGCGGCCGCCCTCGTCGCCCTGACCAACGTGAGCGCGGCCGCCGCCTGGGCGCGCGATCAGCGGCGCGACGTGACGGTGCTCTGCGCGGGCGACAACGGCGCGTTCTCGCTCGAGGACGCGGTGTGCGCCGGGCTGCTGGTCGTGCGCCTCAGCGACGGAGAGCCCGGCGCCGAGCTGTCCGGAGGCGCGGTGGCCGCGCGGGCGCTCGGGCTCCACTACGCGGGCCACCTGTGGCGACTGGCCGCCGACTCGCCGTGGGCCCGGCGGCTCGCCCACCAGGCGCGCGAGGTGGACCTGGCCGCGTGCCTGCGCCAGGACGTGAGCACGGTGGTGCCGGTCTTCGCGGCGGGGGGATTCGCGACGGCGCCCGCCGAGCGGGCAGGGCTCGCCGCGGGCGCGGCCGGCCGCGACGGGGCGGGGGCGGGCGCGTGAACCTGCCGATCGCCCTCACCCTGTTCCGCATCGTCCTCGTCCCGCCGATCATGGTTTTCCTGATCTCGTCGTCCCGGGTGAGCGTACTCATCGCCGCGGTCATCTTCATCGCGGCCTCGGTGACCGACTGGCTCGACGGCCTGATGGCGCGCCGGTGGAACCAGGTCACCAAGCTCGGGACGCTGCTCGACCCGGTGGCCGACAAGCTGCTGGTCGCCGCCGCGCTCGTGTCGCTCGTCCACGTGGACATGCTCGCGGCCTGGATGGCGGTGGTGATCATCGGCCGGGAGCTGGCCGTCACCGGCCTGCGCGCGGTGGCGCTCTCGATGGGCACGGTGGTGCCGGCCTCCTCGCTCGGCAAGTCCAAGACCGTCTCCCAGTACGTCGCGATCACCCTGCTGATTCTCGAGAAGGGCGTCTCGCCCGAACTCGACGTGTTCCACCTCGTCTCCCGCGCCGCGCTCTGGGCCGCGCTGGCCCTCACGGTGGTCTCTGGCGCCGACTACTTCTATCGCTTCTTCCTGCACACGAACCCCAAGGACCTCGTCCGGGACCGCGAGCGGTGGCCCTGACCGTTCTCGGGATCCTCGCGGCCTACCTGATCGGGGCGATCCCGGTCGGCTTCCTGGTGGCGCGCGCCGCGGGCGGCACCGACATTCGCCGGTCGGGCAGCGGTACCATCGGGGCGACCAACGTGCTGCGCACCCTGGGGGTCCTCCCCGCGGTCCTCACCCTGGTCGGCGACATCGTGAAGGGCTATCTCGCGATGTCCGCGGCGCAGGCGATCGGGACCGAGGCCTGGGCCGCGGCGGCGGGCGCGGTGGCCGCGGTCACCGGCAACTGCTGGCCGGTCTTCCTCGGGTTCCGCGGGGGCAAGGGCGTGGCCACCGGTCTCGGCGCCTTCCTTGCCCTGATCCCCTGGGCGGTCGCGCCGGCGGCGGCGCTGTGGATCGTGGTGACCGCGATCTCGCGCTACGTCTCGCTCGCGTCCATCGTGGCCTGCGTGAGCCTCCCGGTGTCCGCGGCGCTGCTCGGGTATCCGCGGCCCGCGGTGGTCGCGGCGGCGGTGACCGCGGCGATCATCATCTGGCGCCACCGCGAGAACATCGCGCGCCTGGCCAGCGGCTCCGAGCGCCGGCTGGGCGAGCGCGCCCGGGCCGCGTGAGCCCCGGGGACGGCGGCGGCGCCGCGCGCGCCCCGGTGGCGGTGGTCGGCGCCGGGAGCTGGGGCACCGCGCTCGCGATCCACCTGGGCCGGGTCGGGGCGCCGGTCCGGCTCTGGGCGCGCGATCCCGCGCTGGCCCAGGCGGTGCGGGCCGCGCGCGAGAACGCGCGCTACCTCCCCGGGCTCGCCCTGCCCGATGCGGTCACCGTCACCGCGGAGGCGGGCGCGGCCCTCGGCGGCGCCGCGACCGTGCTGATCGCGGTGCCGTCGCACTTCGTCGAACCGGTGATGGCGCGGGTGGGCGAGCACGTGCCGCCGCGCGCGGTGCTGGTGTCGGCGACCAAGGGGCTCGAGCCCCGGCGGGGCCTGCGCATCTCGCAGCTGCTGGCCGATCGCCTCCCCGGTCGCGCGGTCGCGGTGCTCTCCGGGCCGTCGTTCGCGCGCGAGGTGGGGCAGGGGCGGCCGGCGGCGCTGGTGGTCGCGTGCGCGGACGAGGTGGTCGCGGCGGATCTCCAACGCGCGCTGGCCGGCCCGGCCCTGCGGCTCTACACCAACCGCGACGTGCTGGGGGTGGAGCTGGGTGGCGCTCTCAAGAACGTGATCGCGATCGCGACCGGGCTCGTCGACGGGCTCGGGCTCGGCGAGAACGCGCGCGCGGCCCTGATCACCCGCGGGCTGGCCGAGATCGTCCGGCTCGGCACCGCCGCGGGCGCGCAGCCCACCACCTTCGCGGGCCTGGCCGGCCTGGGCGACCTGGTGCTGACCTGTACGGGTAGCCAGAGCCGCAACCACGCGCTCGGTCGCGAGATGGCCCGCGGGCGCCCGCTCGGCGCGATCGAGGCGGACACGCCGATGGTGGCGGAGGGCGTGCGCACCGTGTCCTCGGTGCTGCGCATGGCGCGCGAGTCCGGTGTGACGATGCCGATCTGCGAGGAGGTGGCCGCGGTGCTCTTCGAGGCCAAGCCGGTGGCGGACGCCCTGGCGGCGCTTCTGGCCCGCGAGCCGCGGCCGGAGGAGGAGCGAGTGCCGCATGCCTGAGCTGCGACGCGATCCGGTGGTCGGGCGCTGGGTGATCATCTCCACCGAGCGCGCGCGCCGGCCCTCCGACTTCGCGCTCCGCCCGCGCCCCCGCAAGGGTGGTCCCTGCGTGTTCTGCGGCGGGCAGGAGCGGCAGACTCCCGAGGAGGTCTGGGCCCTCCGGCCGGGGCGGGGTGAGCCCAACACCCCGGGCTGGCTCCTGCGGGTGGTACCCAACAAGTTCCCCGCGCTGCGGATCGAGGGCGAGCTCGAGCCGACCGGCGAGGGGCTCTACGACCGGATGAACGGGGTCGGCGCGCACGAGGTGGTGATCGAATCGCCCGAGCACGACGCCGTGATCGAGGGGCTGCCGGTGTCCCACCTGGGCGAGGTCTTCCGCGCCTACCGCGACCGCATCGTGGACCTGGCCAAGGATCCGCGGCTCGAGTACGTGATGGTCTTCAAGAACCACGGCGACCTGGCCGGGGCCTCGCTCGAGCACACCCATTCTCAGCTCATCGCCACGCCGGTCGTGCCCCTGATGGTGGAGGAGGAGCTCACCGGGGCGCTGCAGCACCTGCGGATCAAGAAGCGGTGCATCTGGTGCGACATCATCCGGCAGGAGCGCCAGGAGGGCGGGCGCCTGATCGCCGACCAGGGGGGCTTCGTGGCCCTGGCCCCGTTCGCGCCCCGCTTCCCGTTCGAGACCTGGATCCTGCCCGCGGTCCACCGCTCGCGCTTCGAGGAGACCCCGGCGGCGGACTTCACCGGTCTGGCCGCGATGGTCAAGCGGGTGCTCGGGCGCATGAGCGAGTTCCTCGATGACCCTCCGTACAACTTCATGCTCCACAGCGCGCCCCTGCGGACGCCGGCCCTGGACCACTTCCACTGGCACCTCGAGATCATCCCGAAGCTGACTCGGGTTGCGGGGTTCGAGTGGGGGACGGGGTTCTTCATCAATCCGACGCCGCCCGAAGAAGCGGCGAAATATCTGCGCGGTTAGAGGCCGCGATTGGCCGTAAGTTGACACAACGCAAGGCTTTTGTTAGAGTCCGTAGCGGTTCTGTGACAAGGGGGTTTTGCGGGAATAGCTCAGTGGTAGAGCACAACCTTGCCAAGGTTGGGGTCGCGGGTTCGAATCCCGTTTCCCGCTCCATATAGCATGAGAGGCTGGAAGGGCGGCGTAGCCAAGTGGTTAAGGCGGAGGTCTGCAAAACCTCTATTCAGCGGTTCGAATCCGCTCGCCGCCTCCATTACGTCGGAGGCGGTCCAGCGGTAGGATGGGCCGGGGTGGCGGAACTGGAAGACGCAGCGGACTTAAAATCCGCTGGTCCGTAAGGGCCGTGGGGGTTCGATTCCCTCCCTCGGCACCAGAGAGGCAGCACACTCAATCAGGGAGGCAGACAAGGTGGAAACCTTGAAGGTAGTCCGGAAGACCTTCACGATGTTGAGCGAGAAACGGACACAGGTCCTGGACATCACCAAGCAGATCCGGGACATCGTGCTGGGCGCCGACATCAAGGAGGGCATCATTCTGGTCAACTCCCTCCATACCACCTGCGCGCTGTTCGTGAACGAGTTCCAGGGCGCTCTCGTCGAGGACCTGAAGACCATGATGGACCGGCTGGTGGCCGACGGTGCGGGGTACAAGCACGACGACCCTCGCTTCTCGGACTGCGAGCGCGGCAACGCCTCCTCCCACCTCCGGGCCGCGCTGCTCGGTCGGAGCGTGGCGGTGGGGATCAGCGGGGGAGAGCTCTCCCTCGGGCGATTCCAGTCCATCCTCTTCGCCGAGCTCGACGGGCCTCGGCCCCGCAGCATCGACATCCAGATCATGGGCGTGGGTCCGGTCGGGGGGGAGTAGGGCCGCCCGCGTCTCACCCGCGCCTGCTCGCAGCCGTTTAGGTCTTTAGGGTCTGTCTTACGCGGGGGCCCAGAAATGGCCCCCGCGCTCCCCCGGGCTGCGGACACTCGTTGAATCGCACAGGCGCGTCCGTCGCTCCCTCTCCGGTTTGCCCCTCTTGGCCGTGATAGACTGACTCGCGGTATGTCCTGGAAACTCAAGAAGAAGGCACAGGGTCTCGTTGCGTCCGAGGAGGGCTGCGCCCAGAAGGACTGGGGCGGCCGGGTGCGGGTCGCGCTGGTGTACCCGAACACCTACGCGGTCGGCATGTCCAACCTGGGGTTCCAGACCATCTACGATCACCTGAACGCGCTGCCGCACGTGGTCTGCGAGCGCGTCTTCTTTCCGGACGCCGAGGACCTGGACGAGCACGCCCGCACCGGCACGCCGCCGTTCTCGCTCGAGTCGCAGCGCCCCCTCAGCGACTTCGACCTGGTCGGGTTCTCGATCACCTACGAGGGCGACTACATCAACGCGGTGCGCCTCCTGCGCTGGGCCGGGATCCCGGTCCGCGCCGTCGATCGCGGCCCCGGCGACCCGGTGATCCTGATGGGCGGCGTCTGCGCCTTCTCGAATCCCGAGCCGGTCGCCGATTTCATGGACGTGATCGTGGTCGGCGAGGGCGAGGAGGTCGTGGGCGAGATCGTGGAGGCGTGGACCGCGAGCGGTCCCGCCGACGATGGCCGCCGCGCGCGCGTCCTCGACCGCCTCAAGCCCCTGGCCGGCATCTACGTGCCGGCGGCCTACCGGGTCGCCTACGGACCCGAGGGGCACGTCGAGGGCGTGGCCCCCGTCGCGCCGGACGTGCCCGCGGTGGTGGTGAAACGGCGGCTCAAGGACGTCAACCGCTTCGAGACCCGCTCGTCGCTCAAGACCCCAAAGGCCGAGTACGGGCACATGGAGCTGCTCGAGGTCGGCAAGGGCTGCGGGCGAGGCTGCCGCTTCTGCCTGGAAGGCCAGGTCTACCGGCCGGTCCGGCACCGCAGCCTCGACTCGCTCCGCGAGTCGGTGGCGCGCATCGCCAAGGAGTCGAAGCGCGTGGGGCTAGTGGGGGCCTGCGTCTCCGACTACCCGTGGATCGGCGAGCTGATGCAGGTGCTGGAGGAGCACGGGGTCGAGGTGTCGATCTCCTCGCTCCGCGCGGACAGCCTGACCGAGGAGCTGGTGGCCTCGCTCCAGCGCGGTGGCCACCGCACGCTGACGATGGCGCCCGAGGCCGGGACCGAGCGGCTGCGCGGAGTGATCCGCAAGGCGATCAGCGACGTCCAGCTCTACGAGGCCTGCGACCTGCTCCGGCGCTACGGCATCCCGAACCTCAAGTGCTACTTCATGATCGGCCTGCCGACCGAGACCCGGGAGGACGTGGAGGCCATCCCGGACCTGGCCGCGCGGCTGCTCGAGCGGCTGCAGGTACGCGGCCCCGACGGGCACCCGTTCGGCAAGCTCACGCTCTCGATCTCCTCGTTCGTGCCGAAGCCGTGGACGCCCTTCCAGTGGGCGTCCTTCGACGACGCGCGCGCCCTCGAGGCGAAGCTCGACATCATCAAGCAGGCGGCCCGCCGCCTCGACACGATCCGGGTGGTGCACGAGAACCCGCGGGAGGCCGCGCTGCAGGCCCTGCTCGCACGGGGCGACCGGAGGGTGGCCGACTTCATCGAGCTGGCCGCCGGCCTGGACGGTGACTGGCGTCGCGCGCTCCGCGAGTGGGACGGCAACGCCGCGTTCTTCACCCGCCGCGTCCGCGACGTGACCGAGACCCTGCCGTGGGACCACTTCGACGTCGGCGTGAAGAAGGCGGGCCTGCGACGCGAGTGGGAGCGCGCCTGGGAGGCCCCCGCGCCCGCCGCGGCGGCCGGGTAAGGGGCCTTCGCCATGGGGTCTCCGTCATGCCCTCGGTGAGGGTCGCGAAGGTGACCGACGTGCCGGTCGGTCAGGGCTTGGTAGTCCAGGCGGG
>Ga0307479_10004148_pt1 | contig 13246 bp, 12 predicted proteins | sample atmos_gasesECM4C_FD_203743 | JGI IMG/M metagenome (GOLD analysis project Ga0307479, IMG submission 203743) | Hardwood forest soil microbial communities from Morgan-Monroe State Forest, Indiana, United States - atmos_gasesECM4C_515 | ecosystem: Environmental > Terrestrial > Soil > Temperate...
TCGCTGCGATGAGATACGATAGGGTCAGGTTTGTTTAGCGAGTCTTCGCAAGAGGGACGCTATGAATCACACTCGGGCCAAAACTGAGCCAATGCACTTCAAGACCATGGTGCAATTGGATGTGCCGCAAGGCCGAAATGGAAAGCACAAACTGATTGTGACCACAATCCTCAGGGACCTCGACCGTCTAAAAAATGGTGCCGCAATCAAGGTTCCATTGGTTGGATTGGTTGAATCAAAGGAAAAAGTTCGTTCCGCACTGAATCGCGCAACTCGTAAAGCGGGACGTAGAGTTGCGACCGCCAGCGACGCCACTTTCCTGTACGTTTGGAACGTGAGCGAGTAGCAAGTCTCTCCGCCCTTTCCCGGCCACTTGGCTCTAATATGTCTGTTTAGAATCTGATCTTCCCTTCGAGGCCACCCTGGAAAGGCATCACTCCCCTAGTCGCGCTTCAATAAAGTTACCTTTGGCAGCGCGGCCGGAAATGTCGTTACATTTTTTGTTACGACATTCTGTTTGCGGAGTTTGTGCCTGCCATGTCCATAATTACCGCTGCGGCCTATTCAGTCTTTGAACTCGTGGCTCTTGGGTGTTTGACACAAATGTGGGCGGTAAACTCTTTGTCACGCTGGGCTTCGTACTGCACCTTCATTTCATCCAGTGATTCGCCAACGAGCGCAACAGCAGTCTCAAATACCCACTTGCACTCGGAGCAACCAAAGCCCTGAAAGCCCTGGTTCTCAACCCAGACGAGCTTGCGCGGCATGGCCGCAGTATAAGCCTAATCATGTCTAAAACAGAACAGTTTCCAGAGGCTGGAACATGCTTAAAAAGCGGGTGGAAATGTCGTGTGCCCCACAAAGCGGACGGTCTAGGTGTTCAGGATTGGACATTGGATCTGAAGCCTGGCCTAACATCAAGGACTACAGCCCCGGCCTGTTCGGCAAAGGTTCATGCCATGCTGGCTTCGGAAGGAGGCAGCACGCTGACTACAAACTAAACTCCCTGGCGTGGCAAATACAATTTGCTCAGGCTTTGTTAGCGACTAATCCGCGGGGATCCTTGGCAATATTGGCAGCAACAGAAATAGCAGTCTTCCGGGGCTTTTGGGAATTAGCTGTGGACCAAGATGCATCGGGCCCGTTTTGCGCCCCGGTGTTCAGTTCGGTGGAGAAGCAAGCATATCGGAGAGTATCGAGTCTTTCAGAACGCCGGTGAGCGAAGTATTGTGAACCCGCAATCTCTCCCCATACTCGATGTATCCGAGCTTCTTGAACTTATTCATGAAATAACAGACCCGGCTGCGGGTTGAGCCAATCAATCCCCCGAGCGTCCTCTGACTGATCTTCGGGATGACCGCAGTTGGCTTGCGTATCTTGTCGTAGCGGGCGATTAGCAATAGTGCGCGAGCCAACCGTTCCTCACAGGAGCATAAGTGATGGTCGATTAGATCCTCTTCAATCCGGATGTTCCGTTCAAGCAAGCAGGCGATGAAATGGTCGGAGAACTCATGGCCATTGTGGAGAGCGCGCGTCATCTCCTTCTTTCCGATGACCAGGATCGTACATGGTGTAATTGCCGTGGCGGTCGCCGTGAGGAATGCTTGACCCGTCATGCATCCCGCACCCAGGTAGTTTCCACGATGGAGAATCGCCAGGACCGTCTCCTTACCTCGCTTCGACCGAACCGTGACTTTCACTTGCCCTTTCTCGATATAGAACACTTCCTTGCCGGCGTCGCCCTGGGAACAGATGGCCTGCCCATCACGAAATAGGGCGACAACGCTTTTCGCGCCCATTTTTGTTAGAAATACCGCTGGTTGAAAAGACCGCTGGCGCCGGCGAGTCATTGCGGTCTCAAAGACCCTGCTTTTGATCTTGGTGGGGTGCCGTTTTCACGGACACATGAATAGCACACTTGGTCTGGAAGTTCGTGTGCGATAGTGAACACTTTGTCTGCTTTTCGCAGATTGCTGTCGCGAAATCCACTTGTCGCTAGCAGGCCAGTATCTGGTTTTAAGTCCTATTACTCCCAGTGATTCGGTTGCTTGAAACTCAGTTCAACTTTTATCTCTCTAGGATTGTTGTCAGGTGAAGTTCCGCAGAACCAAGATTAACCGCCCGCGTCACTCGTGTTACATGCCCCGAGGCCACGGGGGAGTGAAGCGTAACTGCGCTAAAAAGTTTTTGCTCTGGGGTCACGCAACTGGAGAATGTGAATTCAGATTCCACGCGTGACTTGAGGTGAATGGCGTCTGACTCGAGAGAGTCGGGGAGCACGTCAATGCCCCCCGACTATTCGCTGCTTAAGCTAACGCCCTGCCAGTTTTAGGCCGCGTTTCGTCGTTACGGTCTGGGCTTTTTCTTCACGGGCGCCTTGGCTGGTGGCTTCTTTTCTCCACCCTTGGTGTTGACCAGTGCCAGGTAATCTTTGGCGTTAAAGGGGTACCCACGAACGGACTGTTGTCCCGTGGTACTCAAGGTGACGTCTACGCGCCGATTGTTGGCCAGCACCAACACCCGTAGATTATTCAGCATTTGCTGCCGATCGGCCGGTGTCAGTTCGGGATTCTGAGCGATTTGTTCCTTTACCTGTTCTTCAGTCAGGTTGTCGCCCTTGCCAAAAGACCGCGTCTCAATGTGGTCTTCAGGGACGCCGTGTTCCACCAGGAAGCTCTTGGTGCGGTCCACGCGCCGCTGTGTAAGAGCCTTGTTGTATTCCTCCGAGCCGCGCGGGTCTGCATGGCCACCGAGAATCAAGTGCGCATCTGGCCTGTATCTCAGATAATTTTTGTAGTCCTCGGCCAGGGTTTTCAGGATTTCTGCCTGACTGTCGACCAAGCCACCCTGGGGATTATCGGTGGTGGGCCGAGCCGTTGCAAAGTAAATGCTATGGAGGGCCAGCTTGGCTTCCAATTGCTTGATCTGAGGAGGAGGCGGCGGCGCTTCCACCGTCACCATTGTCGTGGACGAAGCCGTGAGTGAGGGAATGCGGTCATCGCCTACGTTGCAAGTGACCGTGATACGCCCCGGTTGTGCGCTCCCTGTATTCAAGGTGGCGGTTTCACCGTTGCCGGTGATCTCACCCGCGCTTGCGCTGTAGCTGTAAATCAGCCTGCGGCCATCCGGACTGCTGGCCCTCGAGCTGATGGTTGAGCTTCCACCGGTTCGCACTCTCTCCGGATCTGCCGAGCAGGTAATCACCGGCGGATGGGGCTCTTTCACGGTGAACCTGGCGCTGCAGGCTGCAAAACCATTTTTGCCGCCCTCATTCAAGTTGGCAGTAACTCCGTACGAGCCGGGCTGCAATCCTGTGGTGTCAATCTGCGTGGTGGCATCGCTCCCCGATACTTTCACACCCGTGCCGTTCCAGCTGTATTTGACCGTGCGCTTGGGATTGAAATTGGATCCGTTGGCCGTCGCAGTCACACCCTCGCCGGCAAAGACTTCGGTCGGCTGTACCGAGCAAGCCGCGCTGGGTGGCGCTGGAGGCTTTTCGCCGCCGAACATGAAATTGATGCCAACCTGTGCTCTTAGGCCCCGGAGTTGCGTCTGCGACACAGCCGGTGGACCATACTGGTAATTCGAGTATACAAAGTCAGCCCGGAACAGCCGCAGGGCAACGTGCTCGGACAAGTTGAAATCAAGTCCGCCGCCGATTAAGAGCCCTATCTTGTCGATATCGTGGAAGGCATCAGGCATGAGGCGATGGTCGCCCACTAACGCCTCAACAAAGGGGGCAAAATGATGTGTGCGGAACGTAATCTTTGGACCTATGGAAAGGGTGGACAGAGCGGCGTCGTCAACTCTCCTGAATAGCCCACGTTCACCGCTCCCCCAATGCGTGCTGGTATCCAGCGTCAATCCAAACCATCGATTGAAATTATACGTAGCGCTGAGCCCAACGCCGCGCGGGTTCGCTTCCAAGCGGCTGCTGATCGGGAACAATCCTCCGGGAAGCTGGCTGTGCACGTCCGCGCCGGGTTGAAAGAAGGAGTATCCGCCGTATAGCTCCCACTTCGGAGCAGGCTGGTCCTGCGCTGCGGCGAGCGTGGCAAACGTAAACAGGACAGCGATCATTGCCGGCAGCATTGCCAAGACCCGACCAGGATGGCTCTTTGATTGAGATGACATGCGAATATTCCTCCGAGCTTCAGTAACGTGAAATCATGCTTTTCCAGCCTGACCGGTAGTGGATCAGCCTCAAGCGGGTCTCACCACCGAATGCCTCATGGACAGGCAGGCACAGTAACAGTATTGGCTTGCAATGTGACAGCCCCCGGGGTTGATTGCAGCGCCCTGCCATTTAGCACCGCGCCGGTGTTAAGCGTGATAGCTCCCGTGTTCGACAGGATGGTTCCGTTGAAGATAGAGGTGGTTCCCAGAGTCGCACCACTACCCACCGACCAGAAGATGTTGTGCGCCGAGGCCCCGCCAGCAAGGACAACGTGGCTACCCGTATTGGCGGTGAGGAACGTACCTACCTGGAAGATCCACACAGCATTTGGATCGCCTCCACCGTTGAGGGTGACATCCCCGGTTATACTCACCGTGGTAGCCGACTTCCAAATCCCCGGCGCGAGGGTTCGCCCGCCTATATCCGTGGGCGTAATCGTAGTCGGGGCAGGCGCGGTGCGCCCAGATACGTCGAGATACGCGGCAGTCAAGGCGGTTTGGGCGGCGGCGGCAGTGTTGGTTGCCGCCGGCGGAGGATCCGTTATATGTATCACCCCGTTCACGATCCCCGCCCCGGCGCCTGTGTTGGTTCCTGTTCCCACGAACGTGTTAGAGTTCGACCATCCAGTCATCGAACTTCCTGGACTCAGTCCCACATCTCCCGTAACTACGGTGTTGCCCGTAGTCGTGACCGTGGAGCCGCCCAGAATTCCGTAACCACAGGCCGCTCCCAACGCTACGGCTCCGACGGGCGGTGGACACGGATTGAATGGGGAGGTCGTGAACGTCCACGTGAAATTCGTCTGCAGATGATTACCGAACGTGTCAGTTGCACCAGTGGTAATCGTGGCGGTATACGTGGTACTCACTGCAAGCGCGTTCATGGGTGTAAACGTCGCAACCAGGCCGGCTGTATCAAGAGAAACTGTTCCAGCCACGCTCGCCCCGGTTGGGTCGGCCAAAGTAAACGTAGCGGTGTTGATCGTCATTGGGTTCATCGCCTTGGTGAATGTAGCGGTGATAGCAGGGGTGGCGTTGGGGCAAGCGACGGTAGAGCCGACCGGCGGAGTCACGAAGCCCGCGGGCACAGTAGGCGGGGTTAAGGGGTTGTTGGAACTCCCCGCACCCCTGTCCGAGTCGCCGCATCCGGCCACAAAAACGGCCAGCAGGAACGCCGGGATCCAAATTTTGCTAACCATCAATTTGCGCATTAGCTTCTCCTCTTCACCCAGTGACAATGCGTTCCACGCTTCTATGAACCGCCGCAAACTTATACCAAACTCCGGGATTTACATTCTGTCCAATATTGAACACAAACCCTTGCCGACCCCGTGCATGTTCCAACGCCCGTGTTTTGTTGTCTGTCGTGTTTTGAACACCAGCGGCGGAAAGCTCTCAAGACACTCTACTATTCACTTTTGCACAGTTCTGGGAGGAAGCTCCTTGGTAAGCCGGGCGTGAAGTGGCCAAATCAAAACCGCATTTCCATTGCCGATTAGACGAGAGCTTCGGCGAACGCTGCCGATGGAGTGCCGCATCGCATTCGATCATTGAAGTTTCATCTTGGCCCTTGTGTCCCACGACGGAACAGACTCTGCTCCGGCTACTTATTGCCACCGACGCACCTCGTTGATTTACCAGCAGCTAGACGCTGGCGCGGTCGTGACAGTTGGCCGATCGCATGCAAGTTATACCTCAGTAGACTCATGCCCCCCTCCCCCCTATTTTTTGTAAGTGTTCATTCCAAAGATAGTTAAAGTCTTTTGTTTTGTTACACTTTTACAAGTGTTGATTCTAAAGGGGCTTAGGGGGGCGGTCTGTTTGCAAGAAAGTAACTGGGCCAAGCATGAAGGTTTTAAAGGAGTTAGAAGAACCACGTGGCGGGTGCGCATTGTTCGCAGAGCACTCTCCTCCGCCAAGGCTACGGCGGGCAGGCGGAGCAAGGGTGCCGACTTAACGGAGCCATTATAGCATATTGGTACCGTATGTCAATGATTACTTGTAAGTGGTTTGGATGCTGAGGGATAGCGGGGTGTCTGCCGAGAGCGGAAACGGGAACAATCAAAGAACAGCCCACCCCTCCCGATGGCTGGAACGAATTGCACTCCGTCACTTCCATGCAGCACATCCAATGAGCTGCCGATTTTCCTAAACAGTTATTCGCAGGCGGGCCCAAACAACTCATGCTTTCCCTGTAGAGGACTTACTCAGGTATTTACCGGACTCAATATCCATTAAAGGCCTGATTGCAAAACTTTATCGTACCTACTATGTACATCCAATCAACTGGGGAATCGAGAAGGATAGTTTGTTCCGGTCCCCGTTTTGTTCGTCCAAGACTTGCGGATTCCCCAAGAGTTGGCGACTGAAACCGGTTGGCGGCTGAAACCGGGCCAGACCTATTTCTCTCCGCGCCCTGTCGGGTGTCGGGCGCGCGGCCCGGCTCTGTCAAGGGCAACCGGTTGAAGTAGAGCCCAACGATTTGTCCCGTCGTTTATCCCAGATGGGCCAGAACTCAACGTGAAGGGCGGCGAACCCGCCCAGTAAAGGAGGGACCGTGAAACGGAAGGTCTACATGCTCCAATCGCGCAAGTCGTTCAAAGCTGTTTGTATCGCGCTGGTAATTCTAGCACTCTCCAGTGCCTCGCCCGCTGTAGCAGCAACAATCACCGTCACGAACTTGAACGACAACGGGCCGGGTTCGCTGAGGGCTGCAATTGCAGCGGCTGGTCCCGGCGACACCATCGTCTTCGGCGTAACGGGGACCATCACCTTGACCAGCGGCGAACTGGTGATCAACGAGAACATGACCATCAATGGCCCCGGCGCGGGAAGCCTGGGAATCACCGGCAACAATGCTTCTAGAGTCTTTAACATTAACGGGCCTTTTACCGTGGCCATTTCCGGCGTGACCATCCAGAACGGGAACGCCAACAACGGCGGCGGTATTCTCAACCACGGAACTCTCACGCTCACCAACAGCGCGCTCTCGGGCAACAACGCCAACAACGGCGGCGGTATCTACAACGGCGCCGGCACGCTGACCGTCGCCAACAGCACCCTCTCGGGCAACTCCGCCGCCGTCTACGGCGGCGGCATCTCGAATGACACCGGAACGCTGACGCTCACCAACAGTACGCTCTCCGGCAACTCCGCCTTCCGGGGCGGCGGCATCTGGAACACAAACAGCAGCACGCTGAACGTGACCGACAGCAGCCTCTCGGGCAACTCCGGCAGCCAGCTGGGCGGCGGCATCTGGAACACAAACGGCAGCACGCTGAACGTGACCAACAGCACCTTCTCGGGCAACGCCACCGTCTACGGCGGCGGTATCTACAACGGCGGCAGCGTGCTGACCGTCTCCAACAGCACGCTCTCGGGCAACTCCGCCACCTCCGGCGGCGGGGGTATCGTCAGCGACACAGGCGCGGTTCTGGTAAAGAACACCATCGTGGCGAATAACCCTACGGGGGGAAATTGTTTTCTCAGTGCTGGGTCAACAATCAATTCCCAGGGCCACAATCTGTCCGACGACGGCACCTGTGCTCCTTTCTTCAATCAGACCGGCGACATGAACAATACTCCCGCCGGGCTCGATCCTGGTGGCCTCAAGAACAACGGCGGCCCGACCCAGACGATCGCGCTGCTGCCAACCAGCCCCGCCGTGGATGCCATACCGGTAAGCCCGGTGAACTATTGCACCGATGTGGCTGGCAGTCCGGTTACCACGGACCAGCGCGGAGTTACGCGGCCACAGGGTCCCGCCTGTGACATCGGGGCTTTTGAACTTGTGCAGCTTCGCGCCGATGCCCCAATCAACGCAACGGGGGCGACGTTTGGCGCGAGCGAGGGCGTGACCTTCACCGGTACGGTCGCGGCCTTTGCCGACCCAGACCCGGCCTCGACGGCGGGCGAGTACTCGGCCACGATCGACTGGGGCGACGGCACGCACATGACTCCGGGCACGATCAGCGGCCCGCCGGGTGGACCGTTCACCGTGAGCGGCACCCACATGTACGCCGAGCAGGGAACGTACTCGGTCACGGTTACGATTACCGACGCCGACAATCCCAAGAACAACGCCACGGCTCACTCGACGGCGAAGGTCAGCGACGCCAAGCTGTCGTCGACGTGCGCGACGATGCCAGTCAGCACGCAGACCTACACCGGACCGACAGCGATATTCACCGACCAGAGTTCGGCCGGTACCCTGAGCGACTTCTCAGCCACCATCTCCTGGGGTGACAGCTCGAGCTCTCCCGGCACGATCGCCGGTGGTCCGGGCAACGCGCCGTACACAGTCAGCGGAACTCACACGTACGCCTCGACCGGGACCTTCTTGATCACCACAACGATCGCCGACGTCGACGGCAGCACCACCACCACTCCCGCGTGCCCCGTCACTATCTTCGCCTTCGCAACGCAAAAAGGCGCGGCTTTCGTCATCGGTGACCTGGAAGCCGGACTCGGAAACCACGTCACGTGGTGGAGCAGTCAGTGGGCGAATATCAATGTCATGAGCGGGGGAGCGCCGCCTAACGCGATGAAGGGTTTCGCCGGATTCGAGGACAACTTCCTCGGCCTTCCTCCGCCGAACTGCGGTGGAAGCTGGTCAACGGATACGGGCAACTCTACGCCGCCTCCACCGAGCGTCCCCAGCTTCATGGGCGTCATTGTCTCGAGCAGGGTCACCCAGTCGGGATCGATCATCAGCGGCGACATCAAACAGGTCGTCATCGTGCGAAACGACCCCGGCTACGGGCCTAGCCCGGGCAATCCCGGGACCGGGACAGAGATCGCGGTGGTCTGCATGACACCTTAAGACCGCGACAAACGTGGAGGGGCCTCATGCCCACACGTTCACGAAAATACGACCGAGAAAGGGCCCGCCGCGAGGCGGGCCCTTTCACTTGTTCGCGCCAGCGTGGTTCGCGTGGGTAGCGGTCCACGAGCATGGGGGGGTGGGACACCTTTGACGCGATAAGACGGTCTTGGGTGCCGTATCACTTTGGGGTTTGGCGGGTGGCCGCGCCGTAATTCCGAAAAACGCCTTTGGGTGGCCAATCCTTGCGGGATTTGTATCTCCGCCCCATCCCGCTGCTCTTGCGGGATGAACGGTGGGGTCTTTCTCTTGTCGCTTTTCTTTTTGTGGGCTCCAAGTAGAGCCCACACCCGGCAGAGCCCAGACTTTTATATTGGCGGGCTGCAAGTACAGCCCGCACCCGTTTCTAATTTCTAGCTAGCGGCTGCTTGTTGAGAACGCTCTGCCGCCTTCTTCAATCGCGCCAGAGCAGTGGCGAGTGGCGAGTGGCGAGTGGCGAGAAAACGAAAAGCGGATCCCTCACCAGCGTTCGCCAAAAACAGGCGAACGGGTTCGGGATCACAGGGCATCCCACCACAACCCATAATTGTGGGGGTCAGCCAGGAGTTGCCAGACCTGCTCGACGGGCGCTGATAGTTGGAACGGTTCTAGAACCTATCTCATAAATGGTTCGACTGTCCGTCCCACCGAACCTCAGGGGTTGAAACCCCCGAAATTGGGGCACTTTTCGGCACGGCTGAAGCCGTGCCCTGACGTGCGGCGTTTTATGAGATGAGTTCTAGTGGTAATCGACAATCTCAACATTCGCCGGGCCAGGTGAGCGTTCCGGCCATTCAAAGCATACCCGCCACTCGTCGTTGACCCGGATGCTGTGGGGGCCGGACTTGGAAGACCACGGGGGTCGCGTCCTACGACGCTGGCTTTGCGTCTGCGGGCGGTCCCGTGGGTAATGGCACTTCAGGTATGCTGTCGGTATTCTGTGCAGCGGAAATCAACCACTTGCCTGCTCGCTTTTGCAGAACCTGCGTAAAAATTCCCTTTCGCGGCGGCCCAGGAGTGCCGTCCGGCTTCTTATATCCAACCAGCGACCACAATACATGCACTACTGCAATCTGAGGGGTCAAGAATCGGGTATGGACTTCGTCGATGGTCAAAGTGCTTTCTCGAAAAATAAACGCGTGAGCATCCGTGTGTTTCCTTTCGATCTCGGGCCGCCCTTTCCACCACCAGCCCACCACATTTACAAAATCCGCATCCTCGGCAAACAGATTGGCCCAGGCGCTCATGTCGTGGTGGTTCCAGGCCTCCTGCAAGCCTGTCTCGACTTTGCGGATGTCAGCTTCGTCCCGGCTCTGGCCAGCGCTGAATGCAGGCCCAGCCAAAACTATCACCAGGGCCAAAAGGACCGGTCTTAGGATTTGCCTATTCATGTCACACCTCGCGCTCGGGAATGTCTGTATATTAGCGCGACACAAGCCGCCTAGTAACGGTGGCATTAACCCCTCCTGGCTCGACCTGGCCGGGGACCCTGCCGCGGCCGGCGCATTTTCTTGTCCCGAGCGGAGCCGAGTGGTCCCGAGTCACGGCCGCGGCGCCATTCAGGCTAAGATGGTCTCCCACACTTCTTCGGAGACTTGCTTGCGCCAAACATCCGCGATTGTCTATTGTGCGATTGACACTCTGCTCCCGCTTCGGGGCAGGCAGGTTCCCGGCTTCGACAATTTCTCCATTGCATTGGCGCAAGCCAACGTGCCGTGCATCTGGATCACCAGCCGCACGCGCGCCCAAATCGACGATCCGTTCCGAAAATTTGGCCACGCAAACCCCTTCATCGGCGAGGGCGGGAGCGCGGTCTACCTTCCAGAAGACTATTTCCACCTGCGCGGCGAGAAGAGCGAGCGCCGTGGGCGCTTCCTGTGCATTCCCGTCGCCGAATCTCAGCCTGCGGCGGCTGAGGCCCTGGAAACTTTGTCTGAGGAGACCGGCGTGCCCGTCGTTCCGCTGCGGCTGCTCTCGCCGCGCGAGCTGGCGCAAAACTCAGGCCTGCCGCAGCGCGAAGCCGAGCTGGCGCGCCAGCGTGATTTCGACGAGCTATTTTTCTTTGCAGGCGCTTCGGACGGCGACATCCAGCGCTTCCTTAAGGAGGGCCAGAAGCGGAAGTTGCAGCTCCGCCCGCAGGGAGTGCTTTGGTCGCTGGCCGTGGGGGCGAGCGTTCCCCAGTGTGTCCGCCATCTCACAAAGCTGTACGAGCGCGCTCTGCATGGCCACGCGCCCAGCATTGGACTAGCTCCTGAAGAGCAAGCCGGCGAACTCTTCCCTGCCTGCGACCGGAACATTCTGCTCGTTGAGGAGTTCCGAGATGAAACAGTTGTGCGTCCGCCCGGCGGCTCGCGTGTGAAGGAGATTTCGCTGCGTGCGCCGGACGTATGGGAGGAAGTCTTAGCACGAATCACGGCGAAGAATTAGCCGCCGCGGTGGCAGAAGCCTGCCTTGGCGAGAGGCATCGGCGAGATGAGTTCCAGAGGGCGCCGAAACAAATTTCCGTTATGGCGGGTGGAATTGCACACACATTGCATCCCCGCCGAGAAAGGGTAGCAGAGAAAATCAGTCAAATCGTTTGTTTTCGAGGGATTAGCCAGGCCATTGGGAATTGCGGAGGTGGCCACACGATTGCGGATGTGAATCACGCGGAGCATTGCGCAGGATGCTCATGCCTTCTCGGACCAGCGTAGAGAAGGAAGCGGACCGAGTACTAGGAGATTGATAACCATGTCTTGGATCACCCGTGCCCTTCGCATTCCCGCGTCCGAGTCCCACATAGGCTTCGTGCTTGCCCTCTCCGCCTTTACCATGGGGTTGATGTCGCTCGCTCTCGTCTGGCAGGCGCAGATTATCGCCCACCAGCGCGACGTCATCCGTTGGCTGGAAACTTTGAAGTTCGTCGGCTAGAAGCTCCCGCTTTTGATTTAACAGGGGCGCAGGGGAATTCGCGCTGTGGAGAGAGTCACCGTTCAACGCAGCTTAGCCGTATTCGTCCTGGCAGCCTCGCCGGTAATTGCTTCGGCCGGGCAGCAGCCCGATGCCGGGGCGCAGGCATCGCCGCAAAGTTCCACTGCTCCGGCGCAGCCACAGGCATCCAGCCCCGGGACAGGGCATGGCCGGCATCATCATAAGCAACACACCAGCAGCGGCAAACATCATCGGACCCATCACCACCAAACCGCCACGAAACAATAATCTGAAGAGAAGGCAACTCGAAAAAACCACAAAGTTTCAGCCTTAAAAAAGGATCCGCGTTCAACGAGAAGGATGAGCGTTAAAAGAATGGGACCAACCTAGAAGGAAAAGTATCGGCGTCAAAAGAGAAGGGGAAGCCTGGCGGCTTCCCCTTTTCTGATTTGCTGTGTCGTCTCCGAAGCCGCGCGAACTTCGCGCGCGTTTCGTGAGCAACGCGCACCGCGAGTGCGGTGTGATCAGCTTTTGTTGCGCTCTAAGCCCGGTGGAGTCATGTCCCCTCCGGAGCTCATGGAGCTCACGCCCCGCTTGTACGCCTGGAAAACGCGTAATGCAAGCGAAAAGATGGAGAATATTAGAAATCCACAAACTGCGGAATGCTGACGGAGCAGGAATCGATTACTTGATGAAAAGTGTCTCGCGAAGCTGGTCCCGGCTGACAAACGATTTCATAGTTCGAAAACGACTAAAGAGCTCCTGTATTTCGCGATTCTGGAAGACTTTTTGCGCAGGGCATAGCGGCGGCGTGGAAATCAGCTGCAAGGTATTCGAATCCGCGACCCTGTAGCGCTGGAATCCCTCGGGTTTTTTGCTGTGGAACATGGCGAACACCACTCCTCCGGGACGGAGAAAATCCGTAAGAGTGGTGACGACTTGTCTGCCGAGTGCAGGCTCGAGATAGTCCAAAAGATCCCAGAGCAGAACGGCGTCGAAGGATGAGGCAGAATACTGCAAATTCGATTCGAGGAAACGAGCGGCGCGACCGTTGGGCGTCATGTCGAGGGAATCAAGGATTGCTCCGGGTTCCTGGAGGCGAGTTTCCTCCTCGGCGAGAAAGGTTTTCCAGGCGCGGAGGATGTCTTCGGAAGAGACACGGAAACCACGTTCGATAAAAAAGCCGAGAGTTGTCTGCCAAGCGGGCCCGAGATCCAGAAGAGTGCCGCGCCCGAGACCATCGAGATTCCAGAGGAATTCCTTCAAACCATTGGAAATACGCGAGGTTTCACGGTTTTC
>Ga0307479_10004151_pt1 | contig 13242 bp, 14 predicted proteins | sample atmos_gasesECM4C_FD_203743 | JGI IMG/M metagenome (GOLD analysis project Ga0307479, IMG submission 203743) | Hardwood forest soil microbial communities from Morgan-Monroe State Forest, Indiana, United States - atmos_gasesECM4C_515 | ecosystem: Environmental > Terrestrial > Soil > Temperate...
TACCTCCGTTGATTCAGAAGCCCTGCACATCAGCCATGACTGTCAGGCCCACAAGCACCGGACAGCTCGCGACCACTCCCTTAGATGTTGCCGTGGCGTATTTGAAAGGTACTTTGTTACGCTGGGAGCGATGCTTCACAGGCATGGGAGCGGGAATGGAATTACGACATCTTCGCTATTTCGTAGCGGTTGCCGAGGCGGGAAGTCTGACGGTGGCAGCAGAGCAAAGGCTGCACACGTCACAACCCTCGCTAAGTCGGCAGATTCGAGATCTTGAGGACGAGGTAGAAACTAACTAACTGAGCGACGTCCCCGCGGTGGGTAATGCTCACTAGATGGTGGGCAGTGCAGGGCTCGAACCTGCGACCTCCTGCTTGTAAGGCAGGCGCTCTAACCAACTGAGCTAACCGCCCACAGTAATTCATCGTACAGGGAGAGGCGCGGAGCGTCAACGCATTGCGCCAGCGAGCGAATTTCTTGCAGGCATTCCGCGGAGTTTGCACTGCGCTGAGTTGCACTTTCTAAGGGCAGCCAGTAAACTGCTTTTCCTTATATCGAGTAAGTGCGATTGGGCAAAGGACACGTTCGGAATGCTGCTCGTTCGGGATTATGTGGGCCATATGGCCTCGGAAGTGGTCAAGCGGCTCATTGAAGGGAACCAGATTGAGAGCAAGGCGCCGGAAGCGGTGACGCAGCGCGTGCGGCAGCGCATGATGGAAGAGCTGACCGTCGAAGACCGCTTGAACGACGAAGTTCGCGAAATTCTGATCCAGCACCAGGACGAAATGCGGCGCACCGGCGTTTCCTACCAGGAGATGTACAAGAAAGTGAAAGGGCAGTTGGCCCGCGACCGCAAGTTGGTGCTACGGTGATGCCCGCCAAGCGGCTGACTGCGTCGGCAATTTTTTCGGCTGAGGTCCTTCGGCTACCCTCGTCCGGTAGCCTCAGGATGGCACTTCCGGGCAGGCAGGCGTGAGACTCACGCGGGAAAAAGTGGTGCGGCTGTCGCATCAGATTACGGATGTGCTCGTCTCCAGCGACGACGTGGAATTCGTCGAAGACCGCGACACCATCCGCCAGCAGATCGTGCAGATTCTCACCGCCACGCTCAAAGAAGAAGAGAAGGCCGACGCGGAAGTGCGCAAGCGCATCACTTCGCAGAAAAAGGAAATTCTCGAGGACAGCGAAGAATGGAGCGTCCTCTACCGCAAGTATTACGCCGACGAGCTCCGCCGCATGGGAATCGCCGCCGCCCCCGACGACCGCCGCGATCGCCGAAGCTGACCGAAGCTCGCGCCCACCAGTCAAACCTTCCAAGCCAGTCATGCTACCCCCCACCCCGGGTGTTTTCGGAAAAGAGGCTGCAAGCCATTGAAAACAAAGGAAACGAGTGCAGAAAAGGGCGCAAAGAGCCGACAAAGAGGCTCCAAGTTTCTGAAAACATGGGATTTGGCACAGAGACACGGAGAACACAGAGTGGATTTTGGGCTGGGGACGGCACCCCCCTGTGGCGAAGGGAAGTATGCGGAAGCTGCTGAGAACGGGAGAGATATTGACGCCGCGTGATGCAGATGATGGGGAGATGCTTGGTAAGTAGCGTGGGTAGCGAGTGGTGGTTGGGAGCAGCGGAGCGGTGCGGCGGGCGGACGTGGATGGAACTTCGGAGATTTGTGCGGGGACGAGGGGCGACCATGAGGAACGGTAGCGCGCCTTACTCTAGAAGTAAAGTAAAAGTCAGCGAATGGTCGAATTTCGGGGTTGAACGGCTATTAGGAGCAGCGAACGCCGACGGGCCCAAAGTTCGATCAGAAGAGGCTGAGTAGGCACATCGCGCCCGATATTGCTGCACGGCTCAGCCACACAGAACGTAGAATTCAGGTGGTGACTTCAACCGACCAACAAACATCGCGGGGAGAGGCCTGCCTTGCCTCATGGCCAGTCAGCTGGTCAGAGGAAACTGAACCGGGAAATCCACAGGCATCGTATTACCGCGCCAGATACTACAACCCAGCACTGCAACGGTTCATCTCCGAAGACCCGCTGGGTTATAAGGGCAACAGCGTCAACTTTTACGAGTACACCTTCGACAGTCCTACAAATTATCGAGATCCGTCGGGTCAGCAAACCATTGTGGCGGATCCTGTTGTGGCCGTAGGAGCTGGGGCGGCGGGTGGAGCGGCTGCCGGAGCTAGTGCAGGGGCGGCGGCAGGCGGCGGAGGCGTTGGTCCCGTACTGTCGCTAATCGCTGGCGGATCGGCAGAGGGAGGTTCAATAGGAGGGGCAATCGGAGCGCTTGTCGGAGTCATCGCGGTGGTAGGGACATACGATGGGATTCAAGGCTATAAGCTCTGTCAGGCTTACGGGGCGTGTGGAAATCCGAATCCGTCACCCGGACCCGCGCCGTCCCCTTCCCCATCGCCTTTACCGAAGCCACCAACAGCAGGGCGAAAATCTTGTGGGTCCGGCTCCCCCGACGATCCCGGCAACTCCCCATGTAAACAGCTGTATCTGGCAGAATTGGAAAGCTGCTATTCAAAGTATACAGGGGAGGACCTTCGGTGGTGTCAACGAAGAGCCGAGTTGAATTATGAAAGGTGTCTGAAAGGTCAGGAACCACTTGATCCGCGCACCAATTGTTCGGTAACGCTAGAGCCCAAGGTTGGGGTGAAACCCGAGATGATCGAGGGGGTCGCAGTTGCTTGATACTTCCGCATTGGGCGCCGCGATGCTCCAAAGCGCTAGGCTTTGGAGCGAAGACCAGAACCCGGAAGCTCTCAAGATTCTCGACGATTGGATTACGAGAGCAGAGCGAGAAAACGAAGTCGCTTGGATTGACATACTATGTGGACAGGCTTCAATGATAGCCGGAGAGATGAATGACCTCCCGCTCGTAAAACAGTATTGTGAAAAAGTGCTATCTCATGAGAATGAAACTAATCTAACAGAAGCCATGGCACACTATAGACTGGCGAGCGCGATGTTTCGCCACGGCGAGGTTGACCTCGCAAAACAGCATGCGGCTAGGTCCTATGCATTGGTAGCACACGCAACTAGGGGTGAGGAGCGTGGCTTATTGGAGCTTCTTGCTAAGTGTTGGCCCGAAATCAGTAGTTGGAAAGCGTAGTCTGCGTCAGCCGATTGGCATTGTCGAAGGTATAGTCTGCAACGGACTGTCCCGGCACCGTCAAGCCGTTGCCTCGCCTCCCCACAACCGGCTTCCCCCACGGGAGCCATCATCAGACACGCTTAGCGCTGCTTCCGTAGTTCGCGGCGGGCCCAATAGAAGCTACCCATGTTGCCAATGTAGTGAAACAGAACCGGAGAAAACAGTGATCCCTGCCATAAGAAAAGATACGCTGACGCGATGCCATATGGGATCGCTGCAATTATCCCTCCGAGCCGGTATTGAAAATGCACTGCACCGAAGACAATCGCCGTTAGCATCACTGCCACCACGGTCGAATGACCGGTCTCCTTTAAAGTAACCAAACAGAAGGCGATCCAGAGTTCTTCCGCGAATACGCCAGGCACGTTGGACAGAATTTGATAAGCCGTAGACTCTCCAGCATGCAACTCATTCTTGCCAAAATATGTGGAAAGTAATTTCATAATTGATCCCTGAAAGGCCACCGCTATTAAACCCGAGATAATTCCGACCAAAGAATTCCATCTCCACGAAGCCACACGCAAGCCGATCTCAGACTTGAACGGGCCTGACAATCCAGAGCCGTTCGACCGCGGCTACAATTGGCCCGATGATGGTAACGAAATATTCTCTGATCAAGACAAAGCAGGTAACGACGCAGAGCACGGCCCCGGGTTTCTTGGCACGCCACAAGGAAGCACGCAAGAATACATTCCATGGCCTGGCCATCCCCTCGGGGGCAAGGTGGTTCGTCTGACTGGCCGAAATTGCGGGTGTCAGTAGCACACTGACACTGACAGAGGAGGATTACACAATGTCTCGACTTTGGGCTGTCTTACTATTCCTAGCTCCTTTTGCCACGGCCACCGGAACGGTCAAGGAACACAGAGACTATGTACCCGACGAGAAAACCGCCGAGCGCCTAGCAGAGGTGATTCTCGTGGGGCAATACGGAGAAGGGCGGGTAAAAGCACAGCTGCCGTTGCATGCCGATGGATCCAATAAGGCGTACTGGATAGTCCAAGGATATGTTCACCAGGACGGGGTACCCAATAAAGGCGGCGGTTTTGCCGTTTGGATTAACAAACACTCGGGCTGCATCGGGAACGTGGTCGAGCATATGAAATAGCTCTCATGCTTTCACTACCGCGCCAGATAGACAACCGCAGTCCATTACGGGCGACATTCAAATGGGCAAGGATTTTGGGTACCGCCAACATTTTCCAGAAGCGGAAGACCTCGCGAAAATGAGGAATCTGTATCAGGAAGAGAAATCTCGGCTTCGGTGCTAGCGGGCCGATACTCATCTCAGCGCGGAGGGCCTTTACTAGTGTAGTCAGGAACTGAATTTGCTGTGCCAACATTTACTACCGTTTTGTCTGGCAGTGTGACTTCAGCGCTTTGGGCATAGTATCTGTTGTCCGACCATGTGTACGCGTACGAATAAATTTGGCCGTTCCCAAAATCCTGCGCACTGACCACTCTACCTTGGTAAGAATTGCGCAAGAGCACTTTCCTATTCTCATCCTCGATCACTGTCATTAAAACGCCGTCGTAAGAGTAATGTCTCTGACGGCCAGACGAGAGGATGACATCGCGGAGCATGCCATTCTCGTCGTAGCGGTAGTCCGCCCAATTCCCCTGGTCATCTTGAGCATGAGTGATGCGGGATTCGTCATCGTACTTGAACTTAATGGAGTGCTGATGCGGAGTCCGAATCTCAAGAAGATTCCGCTTGCTGTCACGGAGAAGTGTGAGGCTATTCCCTTGCGCATCGCGCATCTGTGTCAATGCGCCCTGGGCCATGTTCGTGGCCTGGTACGACTCCGGAAACCAGATGGAGAATCCATCCGGCAACCAAGTGGTCCAGCCATCGCCGTTCCATGCGGTCACTGCTTTGTAAAACCTGGTCGATGTTTCTGTGTGCTGGAAAATAGCGTCAGCATACCCAACGCCCTCGGAGACGCGGTCAAAAAAAAGAAACTCACTGTCCTCCAAAGTAATCATGTTGTACGTGTAGGGATTCCGGGTGCCGAGTGGCGCGATGTCGTAGGGATGATTCGCATTCTTTCCGAAGGCATGAACCGGGTTCGAATGGATGTAGTCCCCGGAATTGTACGTCCGCGTCAGGGGAACATCGAAAGCATCGTTTATGTACAGATCCGATTGCCGCAGGATGAAATGTCCATATCGCAAGTCAACCTCAAACCGATCAACAGGGCCGGAGTGTGTCGTCGGCATCGTGCAGTCCCCAAGCTGTGGATGTAGTTCGATTGCCGTAACGGATGCAAAGACACACGGGAAGTTACCATTGAGCCTTGGTGCAATCGCATCGGTTCGGTTGAGCAGTTCGAGCACGCGGGCGGTCGGGTGAAGATGCCGCTCCGCTGCTTCGGCTGCGTCTCTCTCAGCTTTCTTCACTGCTTGCCAATTCTCGTAAAACGTTAACGCGATACGTCCAGCCGCGACAAGGCAGAGCACTACTAACGCGGACATCAGCCATCTCCGGCGCTCTTCCACGGTGAGCCTCCCAAGCTAGCAGTGTATTGCGTCTGGAGTGTGCCAGTCGATCAGCGAGGGCATGCCCAACGCGTCTGTGAGGTAGCTGCGTGCGCCAGCTGAGTCCGTGCGCTGAGAAAATTCATCGATTCCCCCGTCAACTAATTCGATGATCAGGGCTTTCGCGTTGGGCAGATGCCGGTAAACGTTATATTCGTAATAGTCCCGGAGTTGAGGCCCATGTTTCCATGGTTGTTGGCATCGAAAGTTCCTTCGAGCACAACATAGTGAAGGTTGAGCTTGTCCGCCTCCAGGTCGATCTTTGGATTGGTGACGACCATTAAACCGTTTTTGTGGATCGCATGCCTATAGTCATCTTCGTGCAAGTAAATGGCATCACCCTCAAACTCCAGTCGAAGGAAACCCATGACCTGCACCACTTTGCCGTCATACTTTTCAGGTGTTGCAATGAGCTGCACAATACTTACTGAATTGTTTAGTGCGCTCGAAAGTGGCGATGCATAAAATCCTGAGAGCAAAATCATTGTGATTGCTGAGAAAGCAAGCGCTCGACGGCAAGTTCTGTACATACCAATCCCCCTGTGAATAAGAAAGCAGACTCCGCACCTAGAAATTTTCCAAAATCTAGCGACCCTTCTCATTTATTACAACCGCAATTTCTCCCATTTAGGCGCATTATGGGACCGAGTTGTGGACGGTCGGGACCACTTGGAATATACATTAGGATTTCGGGCTTGGGCGTGCCCAAGAATCCTGGAACTCCCCTAAGATAAATATCAGAGATGTCCATATCATCTGGCGAAAAAGTGCCAGTACGTGAGAGTGGGCCCGCACCATGCGTGTGAAACCAGCCTTGTATCGGTCCATCGGGAACCACCACGTTCCCAATAGGAGCGTTACGATCGTCTCCTATCCCTCCGTCCTTCTTGCCGTCATTCCCAATAGCGTGTGGGTCGGTATAGGAGAATGTAAAGTCGGGGTTTTCATAAATGTAACCTGTGTATTCTCGGTTCTCGTCAATGGACGGCGGATTGTACTCGCTCACTGCGTTGTACCCAGCGCATTTTGCGTTTGGGTATTTGTCACCAGGATGCAACCCGAAGGGGTCATTCAGGTTCATGGCATCGTTCCGAACGTACGCGTAGAAATTCACTTCACCGCTACCAAAAGTAAGAGGGTCTTCCGAAATGAACCTTTGTAGCTGGGGGTTGTAGTATCTGGCGCGATTGAAGCAGGGGCCCCTGGGGTCAAGTTCGCTGCCTGTGCTTGAACGATCCATTGATCCTTGCCGAAACTTCGAGCGTGGAGTGCCCACTGGGCCTCTCCTCTTTCGTTACCTCAGCAATGTTTTTAGCATTTCGGAGTAATGTAGAGCCTCGTTTTTCAGGTTTAGCCCCTTGCAGGCGTTCACTATCCATTGGAGTAAATTGTCCTTGGAAATCTTACCGAGGTCCGTCGAAGCGAGGCACTTTTCGAATTCGGTCTTTGCCCTGGCCAGTTGTCCATCCGCATAAAAAATCATCCCAAGGTGATAGTAAGCATAAGCTCTAAATACGGCTCTAGGCTGAAGAGAAACGAGCTCCTCAAAATCGCGTTTTGCCGCCTCAACATCCTTCAATTCGAAATTGCACATTCCGAGTGAACACAAGGTCCGCTCCCTTTCATATGGGACACGGCGAACAGATTCCAACACGGGGCGCGCTTCACGGAACCGCCTCAGCTCAAATAACGCAATTCCGCGATTCCGTTGTACTTCTTCCAGTACGTCTTTATTCTCATCGAGATGCAGCAGAGGAGTATATTTCTCAACGATCCCATCCAATTTTCTGAGCGCACCTTTCCAGTTCTCTTGGTCGATCTCCAGAATTGCGGCAGCGAGTGCCACTCTGATGTAGTCGTTGTGTTTGGGGCCAAGAATTGAAGACGCTTCGCGGATTTTACGTCTCGCATCCGAAGAGCGCTTAAGAAATCTTAGCCCATTTACGACCTGCAGCAGAGTGAATGCTTTGATTTCAGGGTCTGTCTCAGCTTCAGCAAGCTTATCAAATTCAGCCGTAGCTTCCTCGATGCGGCCGGAATCCCTGAGTGCCACGAGTTCGTTATAACGGTCCCAGTTCAATTTGCGTTACCAGAATCATCAAAAAATTTCGGCGACTGCGGGGTACGGACACCTCAGGTCAGCTGCAGCCATCATAGCCGGAGGCGCCCGAGCTTAGGCTGGGCAGCCCTCCACAAGGAGACGGATTTATCAGGATCATGATACTAATGTTCAAGTTATCATCGATCTGTGCCAACTGTGCGGCCCAATACAGGAGCTTCTGCTCTGGTGTCATTTTGTCATATGGGATTTCCCCTGAGGGTGGCTCAATGGGCGTCTTATCGGGGGAGAGTGACGACGGCGGAGTTTCTTGAGGCAGTGGTCGGGTTGCCTGCTGTTTCAGAGCTTGCACCAAAGGATTCGCTCCAGGTGGGAGCTTACCGGGGATAACGCCCAACAGCGGGAGCCAGGGGACGGGGACCTGACCCTGACCCTGTGGCTTCCTACCCGGCAAGGGATTAGGGGGAACATCGGGGCACGACGCTATGGTGGGGCAAAGGTTCACCGGGACCGCATCATTGCCAGTCGGGTCGCTAAAATCCATCGGGGCGTTGGCGACGTAGGCATATTTGTTGATCCCACCCCGGAATCCGATTGGGTCTTCAGAAATGAACCTCTGGAGTTGCGGATTGTAGTATCTGGCGCGGTAATACGATGCCTGTGGATTTCTCGGTCCCTCTTCCTCTGGCCGGTCTGATAGCCTCGAGGTTTGGAATGCCTCGCCCTGCGATGCTCGCTGATCAGTTATAAGCATCATCGGGCTTATTGTACGTTTTGGACGGATACGACGCTTAACACTAGGGGAGGAGTGTGCCTAGTCAGCCTCTCCTGAGTAAGTCTTTGGACGACGGGGACAGACGGAACGTTTTCCTGTTTCTCATTCGAGCAATGCATCAGCATAACGAGAAACGTCGCGTCTGCCCCCGATTTCACGAGACTTGCGAAGGACAGTCAGCAATGCAGCCAACGGGCAGCTGCGGCTGCCGAGGAGCGACTCCTTGCTGGAAATAGAAACGGGCGACCGGTTGGCCGCCCGTTTTTGTTATGACAAAAAGCCGAGTCAGTTGGAGCTGGTTAGCGGGGAGTCCGGGCGGCGCTTTAGCGTCGGGCGATCATCGTCGGTGGAGTTGGGATCGTTACCGGCGCCCTTTTGCTTATCGGTCTGTTCGGTGCGGGTGCGCAGCGTGGGTTTGCCCGGCGCGTTGTCCTGCACCTTGCGCGCGAACATGATGTTGCGCAAGCGGCCCTTCACGGAATCAAACTCGGAGGTTGTGACGATGTATTCCGGCTTATTCGGCAGGATGCGCGCGATCTCTTTTTGCGCGGCTTCAATACGGTCTGGTGTGGGCGGGTGCGTAGAGAATACCTTGGGGATCGTGCCGGGGCGGCGCTTCTCATCCGCCTGGATGCGCTCGAAGAAGGTTACGAATGCGTTGGGGTCGTACCCGGCTTTGTACATGTACTGCAAGCCCAGGAAGTCGGCTTCCCGCTCGGAGTCGCGGCTAAATTTCAAATACGTCAGCGGAATGGCGATGTTCAGGCCTTCGTACAATCCGTAGCCAGCCCATCCTACCGGACCGAGCAGCATCAACGGGATGGTGGCCAATTGCATCATCTCGCCCTTGGTGGCGTTCTTGGTGCCGTGGCGCGCGGTGACGTGCGAAATTTCGTGGGCCATCACGCCGGCCATTTCAGACTCTTCTTGCGCACGCAGAATCAAACCGCTGTTGACGTAGAAAAATCCGCCGGGCAGCGCGAAGGCATTGACTTCGTCGGAGTCGATGACCTTGATGGTGAACGGCACGCGTGCATCGGAGTTGCGCACCAGGTTTTGTCCCACGCGATTTACATATTCGGTGACCACGGGATCATCGATCATCTTGGAAGAGCGCTCGACTTCTTGCGCCAGTCCCTTGCCCAGGGCGATTTCACGTTCGAGCGAGTAGAAGTTGACGCCCTTGCCGACGCTGCGATTGCCGATGGCTTCGACGTCTTCCTTGGAGTTTTTGGGGCTGACCGTATCCTTTTGCTGCACAGGATTGTCCTGGGAGGCCTGCGGCTTTTCTGATTGTGGTTGCGTTTTTGCAGGATCGGGCGCGGGCGGAGGGCTCTGCGCCAACACTGTTCCACACGCCAAAGTGGCCAGAAGTCCGAGTCTCAGCGCCTTGCCTAGAGTTTCTTTCATGGTGTCCGCCTTCCCGCTTCGACTGTCTCGAGTATACACCCGCTTACCGCAAGTTGGGGGTACTTCTGTTGAGTACGATGTAAAGGCCAGCAAGAAGGTTTTCTCTAGTAAGTTGCCTTTCGGGTGGCCAGCGAACCGGGGGTTCCCTGTGGCCTCGCGGGACGCGTCAGCCTACCGTGGCTCATACCCTGTGGTTTCTAAGCAACAACCGGCAGGGGCAGGTTGACACCCGCGGCGTGCGCCCTCTACAGTCAAAGTCTGAGTATGGGCGTCTCGAAAATTCAGATTGGCCAGCTTTGGAAGAAGGATGGCACGCGCGACATCTATCTGGTGACCCGCTTGTATAACGAAGCCCTTAGCACCATGGTAGTTATGCGCAAGTCCGGAGCGGAGGGCGAAGCGCTGATTCGGGTGAGGGCTGAGCGCAACTCCACCGGCCACAACATCCCGGGTTTTTCTCCCGCACAAGAAGAAGAGAAGTTGTAGGGGCGAGCTCTCCATGCTGCGGAGCGGACAGCCCCGCCTGCAGCGGGCAGGCAGAAATGGCTGTTCCACGCCGGATTCTAAATCGAGCGAACAGGCATGGCCACTACGTCCTCAACCTGCATTAACTCCTTGGTTAGAAACGGCTCGCCGTACTTCACCCCGATCATCTGCCCATAGTGGCGCGCCAGTTGATTCATTTGGTCTTCCAGGCGGTCAATCGCTAAAAAGACGTTGCTCTTCGTCTCGCCTTTGACTGGCCGAAACTGCGATGCAAACGTCAGAATAGCCTTTCTCCGCCGCTCGAATTCCTTTGTGATATCCACGACAAAAGTCGGCCGTACTTCCGCGAAAGAAGTCGCATACATGATCTTGAACGGGCGATGCGCGTCGCCCTCAATCGGCAGCGCCTTCAATCCCGCGAGGAAGCAGCCCTCGTACCCGAGCGTCGAGGCATGGTAGTGATCGGGGTGACGCGCTTCCCAGTAGGGAAGGATCACCGTTTTCGGGCGAAGGTCGCGGATCACGCTTGCCAGTTTTAGCTTGTGCTGACGCGACGGTTGCACATCGGAATCCGGCACGCCCAAAGTGCCGCGCCACGCAACGCCCAGCAACTTTGCGGCTTTGGCCGCCTCTTTCGCGCGCGTTTCCGGCGTGCCGCGCGAACCCATCTCCCCTGCGGTGAGGTCCAGAATACCGGTCTTGTAGCCGCGCCGCGCCATCTTAATCAGCGTTCCGCCGCAAGTCAGTTCCACGTCATCCGGATGCGCGGCAATGGCCAGCAAATCAAGTTTCATCGATGCTCCTCCACGGCGCGCTGATTCTAGCAGGTCCATATGGAGTGCGGCGGTCTTGCCTGCCCTGCCTACCCGCAGGCAGGCGGGCCGCCGCTCTCGGGGCGCAAGGTGCCGACGACTCTGACAGCGTAGAGTGCACAGCGTCGCGCCGATGCCCTGAAACGGAGTTTTGTTCTTGACAACGCGCCGCGACCCAATATAGCTTCTTGCCACTAAATCAGAGTTTGCCAAATTATAGTAAGGTTCGCAGTGCCGCATTCCGGGGGTGGGGATGTTCGCACCTATTTTTTTCTACCCGACGGGCTTACGGTCGTTTACGAATCGACCAATCCTGGAAATCCAAATACGAAATTGGAAACGAGTTTGCGGACGGAAGTTCGTCGCGCATCGTTATGCGTGATGGAATTGAAGATGCGCTATTTGGTTCTAAGTTCTAAGTAGCGCGCACTTCGCCCGGCACACGACAGTGAGTTCCAAAGTTATCTCAAGGGAAAGCGAGGCGCATAGTATGAGAACCAAAAAATCGCAGAGAACGAAAGGCGCGTCTGGAGCGGGGCGACTTTCTTGCGAAGAACCGTGCACCTTTACGCGCACCCTGCCCGCGTGCTATCGGCCAGCTTCATGGATTCTGTGCAGGATGGCTGTAGCGCTTCTCGCGCTCTTCGTGGCGGGCAGCTCCGCTTGGGGGCAAGCCACCACGTCGGTGCGAGGCACGGTCGTAGATCCCAGCGGCAAGGCGGTGGCGGGAGCCAGCGTGGTGCTGGCGAACTCCGAATCCAAGACGGAGCGCACCGCGGCAACAGGGGAACAGGGAGAGTACCAGTTCCTCCTTGTGCCTCCCGGGACCTACAAGCTGACCGTGACCGCTTCCGGGTTTCGCCGGTCCGAACAGACCGACTTGCAGCTACTGGTCAATACACCCGCGACCGCGAACGTACAGTTGAGCATCGGCGGAACCAGCGAGACGGTTACGGTCACCTCGGAGGCGCCGGCCATAAATCTGGTGGACGCCTCGATCGGCAATTCCTTCGACGAAGTACAGGTGAAGCAGCTCCCCCTCGAGGGCCGCAACGTCCCGGACCTGCTCAGCCTGCAGGCAGGGGTGGCCTACACGGGTAATCGTATCGGCGACAAGGATCAGGACACTCGCAATGGCGCGGTGAATGGCGCGCGCAGCGACCAGAGCAACGTCACGCTGGACGGCGTGGACGTGAACGACCAGTCCAACGGCTACGCGTTCACCTCTGTACTGCCGGTCACGCAGGATTCGGTGGAGGAATTTCGTGTGACCACCACCAACTATGGCGCCGACCAGGGGCAAGGCTCGGGGGCTCAAGTGACGCTGGTGACCAAGAGCGGCACGAACTCCTTCCACGGCTCGGCCTATGAATACATCCGCAACACCATCACCAGCGCCAACGACTACCTGGTGAAGCAATCCGAGCTGAATATAGGCGATCCGATCAAACCTCTTCAACTGAATCGCAATATCTTCGGCGCTTCGGTGGGCGGGCCGTTGCACAAGGACCGCCTGTTTTTTTTCGCGAATTATGAAGGAACCCGCGAACGGGAACAGCAGCGCGCGGAACGTGTCATTCCGACGCCCTCGATGTGCCAAGGATTCTTCCGGTATCTGGATGTGAACAACAACCTAGTCACAGTTACACCCGCCCAGCTCACGCAACTCGACCCACGAGGCATTGGGATCGATCCGGCAATGCTCGATCTCGTCGGCCGCACCGGTTATCTCGATAAGACGTTCTGCACAGGCAAAACCATGACCAACGATTTTGCCGCGGGTGATGGTTTCAACTATGCCGGCTTCGTATTCCGGGCGCCCACGAAGCTGGATAACGACGTTTTTATCGCTCGCGTCGATTACCGGCTGACCTCCAACGGCAAGCACCTGCTGTTCTGGCGCGGGGCAGTCCAGGATTTGCGCAACCCGGGCACGCCGTTTCTGCCGGGCGACGCTCCGGAGCAAACGAACGTCGATCACAGCAAAGGGTCTGCT